>ENA-OPBW01001466-OPBW01001466.1-human-gut-metagenome-genome-assembly--contig:-NODE-1466-length-12251-cov-3.099131_pt1 | contig 12251 bp, 10 predicted proteins | sample MGYA00241070_ERZ501456 | MGnify/ENA primary metagenome ERZ501456 (study PRJEB25962, sample SAMEA2042624) | human gut metagenome | biome: human gut; feature: human-associated habitat; material: faeces...
GGAGAGCGGCTCATCTGCCTGCGGAGGGCCGATGGTGTCGATGATCCCGCTGCCGCAAAGAGCGTCCCCATCGACCCTGTGGGGGCCACCGCAGCCCCTTTGCAGGGCTCTCCCGCCTGATGGGGCTCTGTCCCCTGTCCCCAGCGGAAAGGCCGCCGTTGGCCCTAAAACTGCGGGAAAACGAGGAAAGCGACGGGGATGCGGGTCTCCGCCGTCCGCTGCATGACAGCAGGAGATTCGGCGGAGAGCAAGCATCGCCTTTGGCTGTTCACGCCCGCCCACATGCGGCCACGCACAGCCTTCGGCATCTCTTTGCGGGCAGAAGCCCTGCACCCACTCCAAGTTGCGCACACTTCTGTGGAAGTACGAAAAACCGCCTCCGGCGGCGCAACTTCCAGGGGGCGAAACGATTTGAGACAGGAGGTAACTCTGTGAGCAAGAAACCCAACCGAACGAAATCCGTTCCTCTGACGTTTTATGTGACCGAGGCAGACTCTCAGCGCATCCACCGCAAGGCGGAAGCGTGCGGTGTAAGCCTTACCAAATACCTGACCGACTGCGCTGTCGGCAAGGAGATCATCCGGATCGACGCGCTGACGGAGTTCACAAAAGCCCTGAAGGCCCAGGGCAACAACCTCAACCAACTCACCACCCTGGCCAACATGGGACGAATTACCGCCGTGAATGTCCAGGAGGCCTGTGCCCTCTATGCCGACATCCAGCGATCTCTCAAGACACTGCTGGAGAGGACGGTGTGACACATGGCCATCGTCACAGCTGTCAACCGTCCCCGTGGTCAGACCCACGGCGGCATGAGCGCGGTGCTCCAATACGTGATGAAGGAGGAAAAGACCGCCGATCAGGGCCGCCATCTGGTGACCGGTGTGAACTGTCAGGCAGACTCCTGCTGCACCGAGTTCATCAGCACCAAGCTGCAATACGGAAAAGACGGCGGCCGCATGTACTATCACTTCGTCCAGTCCTTCCATCCGGAGGAACCGGTCACACCGGAGCTGGCGCACCAGATCGCACTGGAGCTGGCACAGCAGTGGAAGGACTACGAGGTCATTGTGGCCACCCACACGGACCGCGAGCACATCCACTCCCACTTCATCGTCAACTCTGTCAGCTTCCAGACCGGCAGGAAGCTCCACTTTGAAAAGGCGGACTTGACGCAGCTCCGTCAAGTCTCAGACACGCTGTGCATGCGGTACGGTCTGTCCGTCTGCCAGCCAAAGCGCCAGCAGACGGTCTCCCGTCCCACCCAGGCGGAGTACAAAATCGCAGCCAGAGGCCAGAGCTGGAAGGTGCGGCTCGCCATGCAGATCAATGAGGCCATGAAGTACGCCGTCTCCCGGGAACAGTTCCTGGAACTGATGGAGAGCGAGGGCTACACGGTCCGCTGGTCGGCAAGCCGCAAGAGCATCACCTACACCACCCCCGACGGCTACCGCTGCCGGGACTGCAAGCTACACGACATGAAATATCTGAAAGGAGCGATGGAAGATGAGTTCCGCATTCGAGAAACACTCTTCGCCCATGGACGAGCTGCTGGCCATGCAGCAAAGCGCGCTCCAGGCGAATTTGAACAAGGCATCCAATATCCAGAAAGCCGTCACACTGACGGAGGCCAACTGGATGGGTCTGACCCGCGCCATGGAGCTGACGGGGAACTCCATCCTCAAGGCCCAGGAGACGCTGGAGCGTCTCCCCACCGCACAGGAGATGGAAACGCTGCTGGCAGGACAGGCCGGCAATCTCACGGCGGCGCACACCGAAGCGGTGCAGCAGATCCGGCAGACCGTACAGGAGCTGCTGGAGACCAGCACAGAGAACCTGCGGTGGATGCAGAAGGCCATGCAGGAGACCCGCGCCGCCAGCCAGTGGGAGAGCGAGAAGCTGCTGAAGGAATTCCAGTCACAGGCTGGGAAGATCAGCGAAACATACTCCTCGCGTCTTTCCAGGGCAGAGGATACGCTGCGAGAGTCCGCCAACTCTATCAGATGGAAGATGTACATCCCCACCATCATCCTGGTGCTGTGGGAGTTGGTGCGGCATCTGTGGCTGCGGGGATGAGTCTGCTGGAGGACTCCAGTGATGACCCGGAGGAGCGCCGCCGGCAGATGGAGGCCCGGGAGGCCGCGCAGAATCTGGGCGCTGTCATCGGCCTGGCCGCCGGAGCCGTCGGTGCGGCAGCCGGGCAGCGCCAAAAGGACACACCCAAACCGGACGAGCCACAGATGAAACAGACGCTGGGGTGACACCCCGCTCGGAAAATTGGAAGAAAGGAATCAAACACAGCTATGGCAAGTATCAAGCAGCTTCAAATGCGTAAATATTAAGATCACCGTCAGCAACGGGTACCGGCCCGACGGGAGAAAGATCAGCCGGGCCAGGGCCATCACCGTACCGGACACCGTCCGCAAACAGCAGATCCCCCAGTATGTGGCGCACGAGGCGGAAGAATTTGAGCGGCTGGTGAAAAACGGATTCTGCGAGGACAGCAATATGCGCTTTGAGGAATACGCCCGCCGGTGGCTGGACCGGCAGTCCCGGTACGCCCCCAGCACGCTGGCCTCCTACCGCCGGATGCTGGAGGTGGTGTTCCCCTACATCGGTGCCATCCCCCTCTGCCGCCTGCGGCCCATCCACATGGAGAACCTACTGGCAGAACTGCGGAAGCGGACCTGTCACGGAAAACCCGTCCAGGAGACAACCGTCCAGAAGTATCTGACGGTAGTGTCCGCCGTCCTCAGCGACGCCAAGCGAAATGAGATCCTGGAAAAGAATCCTGCCCGCATGGTGGCACTGCCACACACCCAGCGGGCCATCCAGCGCGTCCCGTCCCAGGCCGAGGTGCAAAAGCTCCTGGCCGCACTGGCGCAGGAGCCCCGGCACTACCGGATGTTCTATCTGCTCTCCCTGTACACCGGCTGCCGGCGGGGTGAGCTGTGCGCCCTGCAATGGTCCGACTTCACCTTCAGAAAAGACTCCCTTCTTCTCACCATCAGCCGCTCCCGCAGTAATGTGGCCGGCAAGGGTATCGTGGAAGGCTCTACCAAAAACGGCCGCAGCCGGGAGATCTATCTCTCCGGCGAGCTGTGCGGGATCATCAACAGCTACCACCACCGCAAAAAGATGGAGGCCGAGCGGGCCCGCCGCAAGCTCAGCCCCTATCTCTTCACCGACGAACACGGGCAGCTCATCCACCCCGATACTTTCACCAAGCGGCTACGGAAAATCTACGAGTCCATCGGCTTTCCCAAGGAATACCACCTTCACACCCTGCGCCACTATTTCGTGACTGCGCTGCTCCACTGCGGTGTAGACAAGCAGACTGTCGCCGATCTGGTGGGTCATGGAGACACGGGATTCTTAGAGCGCACCTACTGCCACCCCCAGCAGGCGCAAAAGGAACAGGCGGCTGACACCATGCTCACGGTACTCCGCCCTGACGGCAGTCCCATTTTCAACCTGGCCGCGGCGTGTATGGCAAAACGGCGGGGTGCGTGATTGTCGCTTTCGTAGAAAAATCGGTTTCGAAAAAAGTTGTGATGGCTTTTGCCGGGAGCGTTCGGTATGGTGTGTTTGACAAACAGGCCTCAGCTGGACTGAGGCCAAGGAAAGAGAGGTCAACACCACATGGCAAGCATCCGAAAACGGGGTAACAGCTACCTCATCGTGGTCTCCATGGGCTACGACTACAAGGGCGCACGCATCAAGCCCCGGCAGAAAACCGTCCATCCCCCCGAAGAACTGACGCCAAAGCAGCGGGAGAAATGGCTCCAGGAACAGGCGGTGCTCTTCGAGCGATCCTGCCGGGATACCCCGGAGGAAACTACAAAGCCCATCACCCTGGCCGCCTACATCGATCTGTGGCTGCGGGAGATCGCCCCCGGCAAGCTGGCCAAGTCCACCATCCGCCGAGACCAGCAGGACATCGTCCGCATTCTCCCTGCCCTGGGCCACTACAAGCTCACAGAGCTGCGGCCGGAGCACTTCCGGGCCTTCTACGCCGAGCTCCGTGAAACCGTCAGCACGGAAACCAAAAAGCCACTCTCCGAGTACACCGTTGAGGGCGTGCACGCTACGCTGTGCAGCATCCTCTCCGATGCCGTGGAGGGTGGCTTTCTGCGTCACAACCCCGCCTGGCGCACTTATCGTTATGCGGGACGAAAGACAGAGAAGAAAATCGCTGACGCGGAGACGGTGGGAAAGATCATCTCCGCCCTGGAGGACGAGAGCATCAAGTATGAGACCTACTTCAAACTGGTGATTGCCACAGGCATGCGCCGCGGCGAGTGCTGTGCCCTGCAATGGGGCGACATTGACTGGGAACAGCGCTCCATCCACATCCACCGGAACGCGGTGAAGGTGACGGACGAGGAGATCTTCACCAAGGCTCCCAAAACTGTCTCCGGGGACCGCTATGTATACTTCTCTCTGGAGATGGAATCCCTGCTGCGGGATTACCGCCAGGAGTGCGTATGGGAGACGGAAACCTATGACGGCAGAGAGCTGGAGGACGAAGACTTCCTCTTCCGCCGCAGGGGCTGCCGACTTCCCATGACGCCCTCCACCTTCACCTGGCGGTTCAAGCTGATCCTGAAAAAGCACGGCTTGCCGGAGTATCTGAACGTCCACTCCCTACGGCACACCAACGCCAGTCTGCTCATTGCAAACGGCACGGACGTGGCCACGGTGGCGGGCCTCCTGGGCCACAGCCAGCCCTCTACCACGCTGGACATCTATACCCATGCGTTCGATAAGAACAAACAGGCGGCCAGCCGGGTGCTCCAGGACGGGCTGGAGATCTGACCAGCAAAAATCCAAAATGGAAATCATGTTTCCGTCATACGGCACCAGTACTTCCATTCAAAATGCCAACGTACTCCATCGTTTCATAGATTGATTAAAACCAGCGTCATCAGGTTTGAAGACATCTTGAGGCTCAATAGAGCCAAATATCCGGCTGTTTCAAAATAAACCTAGCTATTCCGAACTTTCTATTCTCGTCCGGAATCGATAAAAAATGCTTTCTCTCCATAGCACCCCCCAAACACTTCAAGTCCCGTCCCGGATACGTACTTGCCCAAGTAATCGTTACACATAATTCAACCATCACCAAAGCTAGCCAATTTAGCATCAAAGCAGATGAGAATTCCGTTTTGATCAGAGAAATACCCATCATAGACAGCTTGTCTTAACCCAAAGTATTCCAACAGGGATTTGCAATGAACATCGAATGGAGTAGTTCTAGCCTTTGATGCCTCATACTCTTTTTCCCTGAGCATATAGGAACTGCTTGGCATTACCTGTTCATTAATGATATCCTCAGGAATCTGACGCTTGCATTTTTTTCTGGTATTAAATGGAAAACTACAATTGCCATCTTCATGAGCATCTGGAACGAAAGAATTTCTTTTACTGGTTTGCTTCTAAATCCATGAATACACTCTAATTAAAAACCAGAGAGGCACCGCGTAAGCGGCGCCTCTCTGGTTAAGCCTCAATTGTTCTTCCCAGTGTCTTTTTTTGCGCTGTCCGCACAATCTGGAGCAGTTCAGGTATCCAGTCTGCTTTTTACAGGTCGATTTCCAATGGGTCCCCCCCTCCTGTTCTGAGCCTGACCACGTCAAAAGGCTGGGAACACACAGAGCGGGCCGTACAGGCCACATCCTCCCCAAGATGTCACCCCATCAAGCGAAGCACTCCGAACACCAACGTACTCATCGCCACCATGGCCAAACCGTTCAGCGATTCAAAAACGATCAGCTGCAGCCGTTCCCGAATATCCATATTCACGGCACCCGCACTGACGTGGAAGAAAGAACCATGCGGCAGGCCGTCAAAGGCAAAGCTGCCAGCGTGGGTCATCGCCGCAGCCGCCAAGGGAGATACTCCACTGGCCACTACGGTGGGGCCAAAAATCTGGCTACCCAGCGTCGTGCCTGCAGTAGAGGAAGCGGTAGCCGCCCCCATCAAGATGCCGGCAATGGGAGCCAGCATAAATCCAGGCAGACCCATGGCATCAATAAATGTAGTGATCACATCTTTTAGATTAGAATTAGAAATGATACCGGATAAGGCACCAGTGCCGATCAAAAGCATAGCTACGCCGCTCATCTTCCCAAGGCCCATGGTAAAATACCGTCCCATTTCCCTGGTCTTGCCCATAACGATGGTTCCCACAATACCACCCACGGGAAGGGCTACCAGCGGGTCCACGGTAATTCCGGCAATAGGGCGCAAGACCAGAAGGGCTATGGTGACAATGGGACCGGAAAGCGCCGCTCCCAGGGAAGGAAGATCTTTCTCCTCCATCGCATTGATATCGTTATCCGTAATTACCGAGCCTTTGTATGCCAGAGCCCTGGCCAGCAGCGCTGTAACGATCAGCGCGGTAACTGCCGGAATGATGCCCACTGCAATCACAGAAGTCAAAGGCTGACCGAAGCCCTCTGCAGCGGCAATAGCATTGGGATTGGGGCTCATAACATTACCAGCCTTGACTCCACCCACCATAGCCATCAGAACGCCCAATTTATGGTAGTTAGCCCGACGGGCCATCTGAATAGCAATGGGAGCAACGGTAATCACCGCCACATCACCAAATACTCCCACGGCCGTCAGCAGCCAAGTGGCCAACATCATAGCGATGAGGCACCGTTTGGTGCCCAGTGTCTTGATAATCGCCTGGGCAATCCGGTCTGCAGCACCGCTTTCAATCAAGGCACCGGCCAAAATACCAGCGGTGACAATCCGGATGATGGCAGATACGATACCCTGCGTTCCGGAAACAATATAATCTACTGTGCCACCCAGTCCGGCTCCGCCAACAAGGCCACCGATGATAGCGCCAAAAATCATGGCGTAAGTTGGCTGCACTTTCTTTAAAATCAGAATGATGGCGATTGCTAGCGCCACCAGGGCGCCCAATACAGAAACCGTAACTCCGTCCATAACAGCTCTCCTCCTCTCCGTTCCTTAAAGGCGATCAAACTTCATGACGCCACCCTCAGAACCGGAGGCAGCCAGTTTGCAGTAAAGTCCCAGCCAGCCTTTCTTGAACTTGGGCTCAGGACGTTTCCAATCCTTCAAGCGAGCTTCAATTTCCTCCTGAGGGACCAGCAGATCCAGCTTTTTATTGTCTACATCAATTTCAATGATGTCACCGTCTCGGACAATGGCAATGGGGCCGCCTTCAGCAGCTTCCGGAGAGATGTGGCCCACAAAGCAACCGTTATTGGTCCCGGAGAATCGACCGTCCGTGATGAGGGCCGTGGTCTTTGCCAGCCCGCGGCCATAGAGGTACTTCATGGCCTTGTACATCTCCCGCATACCCGGGCCGCCCTTGGGGCCCTCGTAGCGGATGACCACCACATGCCCGTCACGGACCTTTCCGTTGAGAATGGCTTCCTCAGCAGCCTCCTCAGAGTCGAAGCAGATGGCCTCACCTTTGAAATGGTGCAGGCTTTTGTCAAAGGCCCCGGGCTTGGTGATACCGGTATCGGGGGCCAGGTTGCCCCGCAGGACAGCCACACCGCCGGTATATCCGAAGGGATCATCCAGGGTGTGATTCACCAGACCGGTGGCAGGATAAAGATACTTGTGGGCACAAATATTTTCCTCCATCGTGTGCCCGGTGACAGTCATGACATCCGTCTCCAGCATAGACTTCATGTTCTCCAGCAGACGGGGCACACCGCCATCTCTGTAAAAATCCACGATGTTGTATTTGCAGGAGGGGTTCATCTTTGCCAGCTGGGGAGTCGTATCAGAGAGGCGGTCGAACTCATCCAGGATGCGGATGTCAAGCTCCGCCTCATAAGCGATGGCCGTCAGGTGCATCACCGCATTGGTAGAACCACTCATGGCCAGACAGGCTTTGACCGCGTTGCGGAGAGAGGCGTCCGTGATAATCTGGCGGGAGGTGATGTTCTTCTCCACCAGCTCCATGATCTTGACGCCGGTCTCTTCCGCCTTCATCATGCGCATGGCAGAGGTTGCGGGAGCCGTGCCGCCGTCTGGCAGGGTCATTCCCATGGCCTCGGCCAGAGCGCACATAGTGTTGGCCGTCCCCAGATAGGAGCAGGAGCCACAGCCAGGGCAGGCAGTATTCTCCAGGGCAACATATTCTTCCTGGGTGATCTTTCCGGCAGTCAGCATGCCGTAAGCCTCCGTACTGGAGGTCTGGTCCGACTGGCGTCCGTCAAATTCCACGCCTCCCTCCATGGGACCGCCGGGCAAAAAGATGCAGGGAATGTCCAGCCGGGCCGCCGCCATCAGCATGCCGGGAACGATCTTGTCACAGGAACCCAGCATCACCAGTCCGTCAAAAAGGTTGATTTGGGCCATAGACTCAATGGAGTCGGCAATCAGCTCCCGGGACGGCATAATAAAATGCATTCCGTCGTGGCCCTGCCCCATACCGTCACATCCACCGATGACGCCAAATTCCACAGGTGTACCACCGGCGCGGTAAATTCCGTCTTTCACTCTCTGGGCCACCTGCCGCAGGTTATAGTGACCGGGCACACATTCGCTCCACGCATTGGCAATGCCGATGATCGGACGTTTCAGGTCCTCCGTGGTAAAACCCATAGACTTGTAGGTGGCGCGATAATATTGGTTTCCCAGCCCCTTCAAAATGTGTTCACTACGAGACATACTGTTCAATCCTCCTGTACTTTCTCTCTTCGAGCAGAGCATTTCATTGGGTTAAAACAGCCGGCTGTTTCTCCTTTTCGATATCTGCCTTGTATTATAATTTTCGAAAAGTGGTATTGCAAGTTGTTCAAATGTCTTTCTACTTTCTCACAAAATCTCCTTTTTATCTATGGTTATCTCGCCAAAAATCACATGTTTTTTCACTTTTTTTGTCCTATTTCGTCTGTTTTCTCGCATTTGGAAAGAAAAGTCATATGATGACTTTTCACGACGGGCCAGGTCTCCAGCGGCGCAAAAACGCCGCAAAAACCACACTGTTTTTGCGGCGTTCTATTGATGGCGTCAGGACTTAGGTCTTCTGCTGGGCTTTCTGCTTGCTCTCCTGCTCCTGCATGATTACATGGCGGTTCATTTCCAAATGCATGGTCATTGCTGCCCGGGCACCCATAGGATCCCGCGCCAGAATCGCATTTACAATTCGTCCATGGGTCTCGATCGTTGCTTGCAGCAGAACCTGCCGGGTAATATTGGCTATGGAAATGACGGCTGCATCAATAATCGGCATCAGGGTTTTTACCACCATATTGTGGGAACATACCGCAATATGTGCATGCAGGGCCATATCCTCCATCAGGTAGTCCTCCCCGGCCTCAATCCGCCTGCGAACCGCGTCACTGTACTTTATTAGCAAAGCAGTCTCCTCTTCGCTGCGGTTTATAGCAGCTAGCTCAGCAATCGTTGGCTCCAGCATCAATCGCACATCCGTCAAATCCAGAGCCAGCTGTATCTTATCCTCTATGGTATCTAACCCCAATGGGTTAGCCTGAAGCGGTGTCAGGGAACTGACATATGTGCCTGATCCGTGTTTGACCCTTAGAACCCCGCGTGAGACCAGCAGCTTCACCGCCTCACGGATTGTCCCTCGGCCCACATGAAATTGCTCCGCCAACTGATATTCGTTTGGCAATTTCGCTCCCACCGGCAGCTTGGCATCCAGAATATACTGAAACAAATGCTCTTCGATCCGCTCTGTCAGCGCCTGGTTTTTAATATTTGACAGCTGTCCCATCCTAGTGTTCCTCCCCCAATCTCCAGCCAATCAGGCATGCCCTATCCACCGCTCAGTATATCTCTTTGCTTCTCCGTATGCAATTATTTCTCTCCGCCTGCCCCTCTGTTTCCCCACAAAAATCAGAAGCATAGCAACCCGCCCTCCACCACGCTGGACATCTATACCCATGCGTTCGATAAGAACAAACAGGCGGCCGCCGTAGCAACCGCAGGAAACCCTTCCGGTTCATCGGTACGAAAAGGAACGCTGGATGTCACTGCACCGCCCACATGAAAGAAACTGTTGTCGGAATAATCAAAAGACAGGAACCGAATTGGTTCCTGCCTCTTTTTTTGCTGTAACATGAGATGTTCACAGTTCCTCAGCCTTGAAGGCCGTATAGCCCTCATAGTAGTAACTGTGGTCGATGCCTTTCATATAGACGTCCCGGCTGTCGATCTCGTCCGTAAGTGCGTTTTTCAGGATATGCTTGATCTCCGTATCCCGAATCGGACTCCGCTCCATCGCCAGCAGATAATCCTCTTTATCCACGCGGCTCCAGTCAACCACCTGATGAAGCTCTGCTTTCAGCAGCAGATCCAGCCAAATGCGGGTACTGCGCCCGTTGCCCTCACGGAAAGGGTGGGCGATGTTCATTTCCACATACTTCTCGATGATCTCATCAAAGGTGGACTGCGGCATCTTTTCAATATTGGAGAGGGCCGCTTCCAGGTACATCACCGGAGCAAAACGGAAATTGCCCTTGGCGATGTTGACGGTGCGAAGTTCGCCGGCAAAGTCGTAAATCTCGTTAAAGAGGTACTTGTGAATGAATTGCAGAGAGGAAAAAGTCCCCGCCTCCAGCTGATCCAACAGTCCCGTCTCAAACAGCGCAACGGCCTTCTTTTTGCTGATCCGCTCTTCTTCACGGGCAAGGTCGGCAGAGGATGTGAGTCCCAGTTTATTCTCGAGCGCCATGGCGAAACCTCCTTTGCCTAAATGAAAACAAAAGACACTTGCTTTCGCAAGTGTCTTCTGTTGGTACGCCCGACTGGATTCGAACCAGCGACCTTCAGAGTCGGAGTCTGACACTCTATCCAACTGAGCTACGGGCGCATATTCACTTGCAGGGGAATTGCTGTTGCGTGGAAACAGTAGTCAAATAGTAGTCAACGGCGGCGATTTCTTTTCACTTCCCAGCCGCAATCCCAGTGACCACAAGACTTTGCGCTGCATCTCAACTGGACCCGCCAGAAATGTCGGAGTCTAACACTCTATCCAACTGAGCTACGGGCGCATATCTAATTTTCAGATGTACTCCAGCACATCTCTTGGTAGTATAGCAAGGTTTCCCCAAATTGTAAAGCCCCTTCTCGAAAAAATTTTCTGTCCAAAAGATTGTTAAAAAATTTGACAAGTTGGCTGTTATGGTCTAAACTAGAGATTAAGAAATTTTTAACGATCCTCATGGTTCGTGATTATAGGAGTGATCACATTGAAAAAGGAGAACATCTCCGACGCCGTGATCCGGCGCCTTCCCCGGTACTACCGCCAACTGACAGACCTGTGCGCCCGCGGTGTGGTACGGATCTCCTCCCATTCCCTGGGGCAGGAAATGAATATCACCGCCTCCCAGATCCGGCAGGATTTCAGCTGCTTCGGTGAGTTCGGCCAGCAGGGCTACGGCTACAACGTGGAAGAGCTGCGATCTGAGATCGGCCATATTCTGGGGGTGGACAACGACCACCACCTCATTATGATCGGCGTAGGCAATCTGGGCCACGCGCTGCTTCAGAACTTCCCCTTCTCTCAGACCGGTTTCACCGTAGACGCCGCTTTCGATATCAACCCTCAGCTCTCCGGCACCGTCATCAACGGCGTGCCCGTCTATCCCATGACCCAGCTGGATGACTTTGTCCGCAGCCACAGCGTGGACGTGGTGGTCCTCACCATCCCCCAGTCCGTGGCCCAGGACACCGCCACCCACCTGATGGATCTGGGCATCCGGGGCTTCTGGAACTTCACCAACATGGAGCTGTCCAGCCCCTCCCCCGACGTGAAATTTGAAAACATTCACTTCGCCGACAGTCTGCTGACCCTCAGCTACCGCATCGCCAACCGCTGACGGGAACAGTCCACGAAAGGATACTTCCATGAAGAAAAAACGCTTCCTGCTGCCCGTCCTCTGTCTGCTGATCCCTCTGGCACTGATGGTCTCGGCCCTGGCTGCCGGCGGAGATCTGTCCGATCCCCTGGCCTCGCTGTCCTACCTGACCGGCATCTTCACCGACACGGTGAACAAGCGGGTGGATGAAAAGCTGAACGCCTCCGACCAGGCCCTGCTCTCCGGGAATCTGGAAGCTGTCTCCGGAAGCTCCGCCGCCACCTGGACGGAAACCCGCCTGAAAGAGGGTGACGTTCTGACCGGCTCCACCGGCACCAGCGTGCTGGTGCTGGCCGGCGGTGCCCGGGTCACCTTCTCCGGCGCCGTGGTGGACGTGACCACCGGCACCGCCGTCACCAGCGGCAG
>ENA-OPBW01001468-OPBW01001468.1-human-gut-metagenome-genome-assembly--contig:-NODE-1468-length-12239-cov-3.566645_pt1 | contig 12239 bp, 6 predicted proteins | sample MGYA00241070_ERZ501456 | MGnify/ENA primary metagenome ERZ501456 (study PRJEB25962, sample SAMEA2042624) | human gut metagenome | biome: human gut; feature: human-associated habitat; material: faeces...
TCTTCGCCGCCTCTCCCGAGCTCAAACGTGCCGCCACCGCCATGGCGGAGGAGCGCTGCATGAGCCTTTCAGCCTACATATCGGCGCTCATCGCCGATGACGTGGCGCGTTTCCAGTCCGACCAGATCGATTCGACCCATGAACAGGATGCTGCTCATGTCTAAGGCCTATCCGCTTTCCTATACCGCTGCTGGGCTCAGGAGGGACGAAACCGTGACCCTCGCCCAAGTGTTTTCCCGCTTGGGCGACTGGGACGAGGTGCGCCGGCAGGCGGTCGAGGAAGACCTCCTCATGCTCCGTCAAGTGTCTTCACGCCACCGGGTGGCACGCGAGCTTATTCGTCGCCTGAAAAACCTCACGCCTGCGGAGTGCGCGTTTCTCGCAGACGGTCCCGCGTCCGCGTCGGCTGACGCTGTCATCTGGCTCGCTATCTGCCGCACGTATCCGTTCATCGCGTCGTTTACGACGGAGGTCGTCGGAGAGCGCTGGCATGATGGCATGACGACCATCAACGATGGAGTGTACGAGGCGTTCGTGACGGAGCAAGCAGCTCTCCACCCTGAACTCGCGCGGCTCAAGGAGCAGACGGCAGCGCGCCTGCGCTTGCAGCTCTTCACCATGCTGCGGGCGATGGGCTTCCTCTCGCAGGACGGCTCGCTGCTGCCGTATCTCATTCCCTCGGAAGTGGCTGCCCTGCTCTCGGATGACGACCTCGCGTTCTTTCCTACGGCGGTGAGGTAACCGTGTTCACCTTCGATCACATCACGCAGGCCGAGCCCTACCTGGCAGAGACGCTTTCCGGCACCCGCTTTCTGCGGAGTGCGGACGACTTCTCCAACTCCTCTTGCTTCGTCGCGCCCTATGATCCCGCCCAGCAGCCCGAATGCGAGCAGATGGTCAACGCCCTCGTGCGCGACCTCGCCACGCGCGGGCACACGGCGTGCGTGGTCAATGCCTACGACCTCTTCCTTCAGATCATGGACGAGGATGATATCTGGGAACCCTATGCTGAGGCGCAGCGGGACATGCCTGCAGCTGAGTTCATCAATGCGCTTCGCGATGCCGTCGACATCGAGAACGTATTCGTTCCGCGCATGCACGAGGCGGTGCAGCGTGCACAGGCGGAGCTGCTCATCGTCACCGGCATGGGATCGTGCCATCCCGTTATCCGCACCCACCGCTTGGTGGAGCTGCTTAACCCCGGGGTCCCCGTGGTGGTGATGTTCCCCGGGCGGCAGACCACGCTTCCCAACGGCAAGCGCACGCTTGACGTACTCACCACGCTCGCCGGCACGGGCGGCGGCAAGTACCGCGCACGCAACATCTTCGACTTCTAGAAGGGCAGACGCATGAAGTTCAAAGATATCTTCGTCCGGGACATCGACCGGCACATGGATTCCGTCATCAAGTCCGATGACGGCCGCTACGTGGCGGACGAGCTTGAGGAGTATGTGCTCACGCCCGAGGTGAGGCGTTTCCTCACGCGCTTCTGCGATGAGTACAACAACCCGCGCGCTGCCGGTAACGGCGCATGGATCTCGGGCTTTTACGGCTCGGGCAAGTCGCATCTGCTCAAGATGCTCTCCTATCTGCTGGAGAATCAGATCGTCGGCGGCAAGCGCGCGCTCGACTACATCCTCCCCAAGATCCAAGACGATGCCATGCTCGCCTCGGCCCTTGAGCGGGCCTGCGCGCGCACGCCGAGCGAATCGATCCTCTTCAATGTGGGCGGCAAGTCGGATGCGCAGCGCCGCGACACGGGCGAAAGCCTGCTCAACGCCTTCATCAAGGTCCTCAACGAGCAATGTGGCTACTTTGCGGGCGAGCAGGCGCATGTGGCGGCGCTCGAGCGAGACCTCGATCGCGCAGGGCTCTATGAGAACTTCAAGGACGAGATCCGGCAATCCATGGGCCGCTCGTGGGAGACGGTCCGAAAGAACCCGGCCATCTTTGCCGGCAAGGTGAGTGCAGCGTACGATCGGGTCTGCGACAACGCCGAGGGCACCAGTGCCAACATCTTCAAGTACTACCTCGACAGCTATCACCCCACGCCGGAGGACTTCGCCCAATGGTGCCTGGAATACATCGAGAAGCGCGAGAAGGACGAACCCGGTTTTCATCTGAACTTCTTCGTGGACGAGATGGGCCAGTACATCGCCGACAGCGTACCGCTTCTGCAGATGCTGCAAGATATCGTCGAGAACCTCAACACGCGCTGCGGCCGCAGGGCGTGGCTCGTGGTGGTCTCCCAGGAGGAGATGGCCGATATCACCGGGCGGCTGGAGCAAAACGCCGCCGGGCAGTTCTCAAAGATCCAGGCGCGCTTCACCGTGCTCATGAAGATCCCCTCCAACGACGCCAACACCGTGGTGCGCGAGCGTCTGCTGGCTAAGAGCGACGACGCGCTGCCGGCGCTCGATCGCCTGTACGACGCCTACTCGGGTGACTTCAAGGTCCTGCTCGATTTTCCCGACGGCGCCAAGCACTACCGGGCCTATGCGGACCGCGAGGACTTCGCGTCGACCTACCCTTTGGTGGGCTACCAGTTCGATCTGTTCCATGAAGCTCTGACGGGCCTTTCCGAACATGCTGCTTTTACCGGCGAATACGTCTCCACCGGCGCGCGCAATATGCTGGGCACGACGCATCGGGTGCTCGTCTCACGCAAGGACGAGGGTGATGTGGAGCGAGGAGATCTCATTTCCTTCGATGAGATGTTCGAGGGCCTGCGCGACGAGCTCAAAAGCGAGGTCTTCAACGCTATCAGCCAGGCAGCGGAGCATTTCCCCCATCAGCTAGGTGTCCGGGTGCTCAAGGCGCTGCTTTTGGTGAAATACTGCAACGGCTTCAAGGCGACGCCTAAGAATCTCGCGGTACTGCTCTACAGCGGCTTCTCCGAGGACCAGGGGGCGCTCGAGGAGCAGATCGTCGAAGTCTGCCAAGAGCTGGATGCGCAGACCTACATCCGTCGCACCGGCGATGCGTACGAGTATCTGACCGACGACGAGAAGGACGTGGAGGAGGAGATCAAGCGCGAGGCGGTCTCGGACCCCGAGGTATCCAAGGAGATCGGTAAGATGCTCCAGGAGGTCATCGGTCAGACCAAGGTGCGCTACACCAACGGCGATTTCTCGACAACGTTTTCCTACGATTTGCTGATTGACGGTCAGGCCATCGGTGCGCAGCGCAGTGAGCTCAAGGTCAACGTGCTCACCGATCTTATGCCGGAAGCCGATGAGGGCTTCAAGTTCGCGCCCGTCAAGCAGCTCCACGTGGCACTTCCGCGCAACACGCGCCTCACGCAGGAGGCGCGCCTCTGGAAGCAGACGGTGAGCTATGTGGGCCTGAACCACCAAAACGAAGGCCGGAAGCAAGCCATCATCGATGAGAAGCGCGTTACCAACGAGCAGCGACGCCGTGAGCTGATCGCCATGCTCGCCGACCAGCTCGATCGCGCGCTCTACGGTACGGCGATGCGCGATGTGACCGACGAACTGACCGGCCAGGGAAAGGATCGCTTCGAGTGCGCTGCGCTCCAGATGGTCAAGGCGTCCTATCCCCACCTGCGCATGCTCGACATGGCGTTCAGCGGCAAGACCGTCTACGACGCGTCGACCGGCACCAAGCTGTTGCCGGGTGAACCGCTTGCCGAGTATTGCCGCGAGGTGCTGGACGACATCAGGCGCGTGCAGGCCACGGCGGCCCACTGCATCGTGGGCGGGACGACCGACAATGCTCTCGAGGCGCGTTTCCGCACGGGAGACCATGGCTGGCCCGTCGAGTCCGTGCGCCAGGCCGTTGGCATCTTGGCGCTCAACAACCTCGTGGAGTGCACACGAGGCGATGAACCGCTTGAGGGCCCCGATCTGGCGGCAGCGCTCTCGACGGGCAGGCAGCTCGGCACCATCCGGGTCAAACCGGTTACAGCGACCTCGCCGGAGAAGGTCGAAGCGCTTCGCGCGGCCTACCGTCGCATCACCGGCATGGATCCCGTCTCCACCGATTCTCGGGAGCTCGCCGACGCGCTCGCAGACCAGCTGAGGCAGCGCGCGGTCGTGCCCGAGCACATAGAGGGGCTTCCGTTTGAGAAGGACTGTCGTGACACGGTGTCCGAGCTCCGCGTATGGGCCAACAAGGGTCGTGCGTGGCTCATTGAGAATATCGAGACGACCATCGATGATATGGCAAAGACCCTGGAGAATCTGGGCAGGATGCAGGCATTCGCCAACGGCAATCCCGGACAGATCTTTGCAAGGGCTAGTCGCTTCCTCATGGAGCAGGCGTCCAATATCGCTGCCGTGCCTGGAGCGAACGATGCACAGACCAAGCTCAGAGTGCTTCTTGCCGATGAGACATGCTACACCTACAGCTCCGCCCCGAAGGCCAACAGCTTGGTCAAGAACATGAACGCTCAGATAGACGAGGCGCTTGCCGGTGCCCGCAGCGATGCGCACCGCGATCTGGACGACTTTTCGCTCAAGTTCCGCTTGGGCGATGCGTATCGCGCGGCAACGGATGAGGTAAAGCGCCAAGTCGACAGCATCATTGCTGCCTGCGCGCAGAGCATCGATGCCCAAGACCAGATCACCGTCGTGCGCGGATTGGTGCAGGATTTCAAGAACCGTGAGGCATCGCGGCTGTACTCGCTCGTCGAGCCCAAACCGGAGCCTGCGCCGAATGATGACCCCGACCTCCCCGCCTCGCCGAAGCCGTCGGTCAAGACGGTTCCGTACCATCAGGTCAGCATCCCTGCGCGTTACAAGAACGCCAGCCTCTCTACGCAGGTCGAGGTCGATGCGTTCATTGACGCGCTCCGTGCAGATCTGATGGAGCGTATCGACCGCAACGAGAAGATCATCCTGTAGGGCGAGGTGGCAGACATGGTTTTCGAGGGCAAGGGCTCTACTTGCAATGAGAAGGCGAATGAGGGCAGGCTATCGAACGATAGTACCCAGCGCGCGCGCAGAGATGCGGCGAACCAGGTTGGGTCCTATTCTGCCTCAAAAGAGCCTCATCACATGGACTCCAACCGCATCCAGAAACTCGCGCAGGGCGTGCGCACGGCTCTCGTCAAAGAGGTGGGGGATTCGCTCGATCGCGTGCTGCGCCCCGAGAGTCCGGCGCGCCTGGCAGAGCCTGCGGCGGTTGCGCGCGTCGAGGCGCTTGCCGACCGTCTGGGGCACGAGGCGCTTGTGGAGCAGGTGGCCTATACCTGGTTCAACCGCCTGTGCGCCCTGCGGTTCATGGACGAGCGCGGCTACACGTCCGTGGGCATCGTTACGGCGCGTGCGGGGGAGACCCTGCCTGCGGTGCTTGCCGATGCGCGCCGGGGGCTTTTCGCTGATGGGCTTCGTCTGGGCGATGCTCAGCGACACTGCGTGTCGGAACTGCTGGATGGAAGCCGCGCCGCGCGCGATCCTCTGGGTGAGGCCTATCTCATTTTGCTTCTTGCCGCGTGCGAGGAGTATGCCGTTCCCATGGGCTACCTCTTCGGTGGCGACGTGGATATGCGTCACACCATGCGCCTTCTCGCCCCGGCGGGGCTTTTGAATGAGGGTTCGGTGCTTGAGCGCATCACCCAGGGCATGGATGCGGAGACCTGCGAATCCGTCGAGGTTTTGGGCTGGCTCTACCAGTTCTACATCGCCGAGCAGCATGACGATTTTTACGGCAGCAAGCGCAAGGCCGCCGCCGAGGATATCCCGGCGGCCACGCAGCTGTTCACCCCGCGCTGGATCGTGCGGTACCTCGTGGAGAATTCGCTCGGCCGCCTCTGGATGCTTAATAACCCCGGGAGCGCACTCGCGGAGCGCATGGAGTATTGCATCGCGCCCGATCCCGAGGACACCGAGGACTTTCTCAAGGTGGGAGGCCCCGAGGAGCTGACGCTTTGCGACCCGGCCTGCGGCAGCGGACATATCCTGGTCTACGCGTTCGAGCTGCTCTATGGTATCTACGAGGAGGAGGGGTATCTGTCGGAGGAGATCCCCCAGCTCATCTTGGAGAACAACCTCTATGGCATGGAAATCGACCGCCGCGCGGCCGAGATCGCCTGCTTCGCGTTGGAGATGTGCGCTCGCGAGAAGGATCCGCACTTCTTAGAGAAGGGCGTGGACGCGCACATCACGGTGCTAGAGCCCGTGCGTTTCAATGAGGGGGAGCTGGCCGAGGCGGGGCTCATCGTGGGCAATACGCGCTTGCTCGAGGCGTTTGAGCACCTGGATGAGGTCGGTAGTCTCTACGTACCCGATTCCGGTGATAAAGAGCTGGTGGACATCGCCATCGACAACCTGACCCAATCCGAGGGTATGTTTGCCGGCAGAACCATCGACAAACTCACGCGCATGCGCATGGCGCTCGATGCGCTTACCGGCCCCTATACTTGCGTGGTCGCCAACCCGCCGTATCTGGGATCGGGTAAGTTCAACCCTTTCATGGCGAAATGGACCCGCGAGAACTATCCGGATGAGAAGAACGATCTGTGCACGTGCTTTATCCGGCGGGGATTTACGCTGGCGTGCGAACGCGGCTATATTGCAATCATTACCTCTGATACGTGCATGTATTTGGCATCGTGCCAAGCGCTGAGAAAAACCATTATTGATTTGAAACAAATCATCACTTTCATTGATACAAGGGGGTCGAATGCTCACCCCGATGTCTTTGATGCGAATGCCGGATGGGTACTCAAGAACGCGCCAAGTGATAATAATTACGGATACTACTTCAGGCTGAACCAAAGAATAGGGGAAAAGGACCATGCGTTGCAGGCTGCTATAGAGCGGCCTACATGCCCATACTGCTACCGAGTTAATCAGAGTGTTTTTAATTCTGTTCCGGGGTCCGTAATTGCTTACATCGCATCCGAAGGCATTATCGATGCATTTGATAGAGGCGAGCCCTTGTCCACATACGGAGTCGCTCGTCAAGGGCTCTCAACTGCGAACAACTTGAGGTATTTGAGGCTATGGTGGGAGGTAGCGCTTACAAGATTCAATAGAAGGGATAACGCTTATTGGGATCAGGAATGCAAGGAATACCGCTGGTTTGCCCACAACAAGGGTGGTTCCTATCGCAAATGGTTTGGAAACGAGGACTATGTAATTGATTGGGCAGATTGTGGTGTCGACCTGAAGCAAGATAGCCATGCGGCCATTAGAAATGAACGGTACTACTTTAAGGCGTCACTAACATGGTCTCGAATTTCGACCGGAGATTATTCCGTTAGATATAGATTGAGCGGCAGCCTTTTTGACGATACCGGTGCTAGTTTCTTTTGCAACGAGGAAAACGAGCTTGTATTACTTGCATTTCTTAACAGCTCAGTTACACCACAGTTTTGTCGCGTTCTCTCGCCGACGTTGCATTATGAGATTGGCCAGGTGTCGCTATATCCTGTTCTGCCAGAGGTGACTACGAACAAAAAGATCGTCGAGATTCCATCTCGCTGCATACAAATCTCTCGCACCGACTGGGACTCCTTCGAAACCTCGTGGGACTTCTCGACCCACCCACTTGCTCGGCCGGGCGAGCCCCTCATCAAGAACCAATTCTCCCGCTGGCAGCAGGAATGCGACGAGCGCTTCAGCCAACTCAAGGCCAACGAGGAAGAGCTGAACCGCATCTTCGCGCGCATTTACGGCATGGAGGGCGAGGTGCCCATCGAGGTACCGGATGACAAGGTGTCCGTCCGTCGGGCGGATCTCGTGCGCGACGTCAAATCGCTCATCTCCTACGGTGTGGGCTGCATCTTCGGGCGCTACTCAACCTCTGCGCCCGACCTCGTGCTTGCTGATGCGCAGCAGACGGTCGACGACTTTACGGCCAAGGTGCCCGAGGCTTCCTTCGTGCCTGCTGAAGCCAATGTGCTGCCCATCACCAACATCGAGGATTTCAGCTTTGCCGACGATGCGGCGCGCGTGTTCCGCGCATGGCTTGCAGATACGTATGGCTCTGACACGCTTGACGACAATATCGCCTTTATTGAGAACGCGCTCGGCAAGGACCTGCGCTCCTATTTTGCCAAGGATTTCTACAAGGATCATTGCGCCACCTATCAGGTGACGGGTTCGGGCAAGCGGCCTATCTACTGGCTGTTCGCCAGCCCCCAGGGCAGCTTCCAAGCGCTCGTCTACATGCACCGCATGACGCGCGATACGGTGTCCGTTGTGCTCACCGAGTACGTGCGCCCCTTCCGCACGGGGCTTGCCGCCCGTGCGGCCGAGCTCGCGGCCACCGGCAACGCGCGTGACGCCTCAAAGGCCAACCGCTACCGTCAGATGGTCGCCGAGGTGGAGCAATGGGAGCGCGACGTGCTCTACCCGCTTTCGCAGCAGCACGTGGAAATCGATCTCGACGACGGCGTCAAGGTCAACTACAAGAAGTTCGGCCGCGCTCTCGCCAAGGTCCAGGGGCTGAGTTAGTGAAAGAGGCTACATTGCTATGAATGGATTTTCAGCATGTTCTGTTGCCGTTCCATTATTTCTGCAGGAGCAATCATTCGTGTCTATTCTTCCAGCTAGGTAAACTGCGTGATTTAGGGAGTTCTTGTGACGGAGAATGAAGGCAAAAAATTAACTTCACTTATTAATCAAGTAGACGAGTTGGTTCGAGCGTCTGTAACATCCTCTTCTCCTGAGTTCACTGCTTGGAAAATGAGAGTAAGAAGATTCTTATTGAGGGTGTTCGGAGAGGACAGCCTTGAGCTTAATGAGTTTGATAAAGAGAGCTTTACCTTGCATTGGTATGGAATAAACACTCCTGACAGTGAATTTGTAGAAGCTTGCGCAAGGGGTTTGCTGAGGACAAAGGCTGTTTTGCAGACATATCTAGAAGATGTTGAGTTGTCCAATTCGTCTGAAGATGACCAACTGGTGTCAAACACGGAATTATCAGCCAAAGTGTTTGTTGTTCACGGTCATGATGGTGAGATGCGAGAGAGTGTTGCTCGGCTGCTCGAACAGCAGGACATTGTCCCGATCGTGCTCATGGAACAGGCAAATGGTGGGAAAACAATTATAGAAAAGTTTGAGGAGTATTCTGATGTATCTGCTGCCATTTGCTTATTTACCCCTGACGATAAGATGGCCTCAAATAACGGTACGGAGGAGAAGCCGCAATACCGAGCAAGGCAAAACGTTGTACTCGAAGCCGGGTATTTCATAGGACGATTGGGTAGGAGTCGGGTTATTTTTATTTCTAGTCAAGAGGTCGAGATGCCGTCTGATCTGAGCGGGATGCTCTATTCATATCAAGGCGATTGGAAGATTTCCGTGCTCAGGGATTTGAAGAAAATGGGGTTCGATATCGATTCTAATAGGCTGCTTGAGGACTATTGATGCCAATGAGCAAATTGAGTATCGACCATTTTTTCCAATATCGCGAGGGCAACCGCCTTGAGTTCAAGGACGCGCGCGGTGGGTTGCCGCGCAGCTTCTGGGAGACCTATTCAGCGTTCGCTAACACCAACGGCGGGGTTATCGTACTCGGCGTGATAGAGGCTGCAGATGGCAGTCCGCAGCCTTCCGGCATTGCGAACTCTGATGTGCTGGTGCAAGACCTCTGGAACGCGCTCAACAACCCGCTGCGCGTGAGCGCGAATCTTCTGCTTGACGGCGATGTGACTATCGAAGAGTTCGACGGCTCGCCTATCGTTGTCGTGCGCGTGCCGCGTGCCGACCGTACGCTTCGTCCCGTCTACATCAATAACAACCCCAACACGGGAACCTTTCGCCGTAACGGCGAGGGCGATTATCGCTGTACGCCCGAGACGGTGCGCTCCCTCATGCGCGACAGCGCCGAGGGGGCGACGGACCGGTTGGTGCTGCCCGAGTTCGGGCTGGATGCGTTCTGCATGGATACCGTGCGGCGGTACCGGAACGCATTGCGTGCGGAACGCCCCGACCATCCGTGGCGCGACCTTGACGACGAAGAGTTACTCGTTCGCCTAGGTGCCGCCGGGCGCTCACGGGAAGACGGGAGGCTCCATCCCACGCGGGCAGGGCTTCTCATGTTCGGCCACGCATGGCGCATCGTCGAGGAGTTCCCGCAGTTTTTCCTCGACTGCCGCCAGGAGTTCTCGCACCGTCGATGGGATAACCGCGTTACCTCGGCAAGCGGTGAGTGGAGCGGCAACGTCTTCGATTTCTGGTACAAGGCGTACCCCATGCTGGGTGAGGGCTTGCCGGTTCCCTTTGAGCTGGGGCCTGGTATGACGCGCATCGATGACACGCCGCAGCATAAAGCGGTGCGCGAGGCGCTGACCAACATGCTTGTCCACGCGGACTATTACGGTCGTACCGGGCTCGTGGCGCTGCGCACTTCAGAGGGTATCGAGCTTGCGAACCCCGGCACGCTTCGCCTGCCGCTCGATGTCATCGAGGGCGGCGGCGTGTCCGATCCGCGCAACCTCACAATGCTCACCATGTTCAACCTCATCGGTATGGGCGATAAGGCGGGGAGCGGCTTCGACGTGCTGCGGCGATCCGCAGAATGGGCGGGCGTTGATGCTCCGACCCTCACGGAGTCTCTCGACCCCGACCGCGTTACGCTCGCGTTGCCGCTTGCGACGGGTGGTCTGTCGCTTGCCATGAACGGAAAGCGGACGACGGGCGAGCAGCGACCGGCGGAGACCGGCGAAGAGCCGATAGCAACCGGCGAAGACCGGCGAAGCCTTGATGGCAGACCGGCGAAGACCGGCGAAGACGGAGTCGCGGATTGGCGAAAAGAGCCGTTCGAGGGCACTCAGGAGCGTGTGGTCGTCTCCTATCTTGGGGAGCATGGAACGGCATCGCCTGCCGAATTGTCCGGGATGCTGGGGCTCGGTGCCTCGCGCACGCGTGAGATCCTCTCCCGGATGGTCGCCAAGGGGATTTTGCAGCGCTTGGGCAAGACCTCTTCGACCCGATACGAACTGACGAGCAAGGACTGACCCATGGCACTCGATGAGAACATTACCGCGAAGCTCGCCGACGCGTGCGCACAGGCGCGTGTGGTTTTCTGGGAGGACATAGCGGGGGAGTTTGCCGAGGATATCGCCGAACTTGAGCTGTCGGGCGTAACGGTTGTGGTTGCGCAGGGCAACGAGATGGCGCTTAAGCGCCGTATCCTGCGTGACGATGCCGACGCGCGCTTTTTGGTGTACCGCGCAGGCGGAGCGCCGGAACTCGATGAAGATTTCCTCGCCGACATCAAGGCGTTCGCCAAGCCCTTTGCCGCCACACAGGCGGCCTCTTGGGCGGAGGAGCTGGGAATCCCGCTCTCATGTGCCGAGGGACTCGCCCGCCATGCCGAGTTCTTCAACGCAAAAGACCGGCGAAGCGGCTTGAAGGGCCTTATGGCCACGGTTGATTGGTTGGATGGTGGCGATGATGCCCTCGAGGTCGTGGAGTTCGCGATGCTTGCGGTGTGTTGTGGGTCGAAGAGCGCGCATCGCGTGGATGCCAACCGCGCCATCGCCAGTCGGCTGCTTGAGCAGTATTCCGAAAGCGCCGATACGGCATGGAGGAGCATAGCGCGTTTCGGGCTGAGTGATGCCCTCTGGCGGGCGCTCCGTGACGGCTTCGGCTACATCAGCGATGACCCGAGTGTCGAGGACTTTGCGTTCACGTGCTTGCTTTCCGCCTGCGCCGATGTGACCGGGACCGAGCCCGTCCTGACGCCCGATGCCAACGTGCTGCTGAGCGAGATGGAAAACGATGCGCGGAAGGGTAGTGTCTACCTCGGCCTTCTCGACAAGACGGGTGACGGCGTGGCTGCCCAGTGCTCATGGGAGACGCTGCCCCTTGAGGTGCTCACCGAGCACTCGTATCTGCCGCACGCGGATGCCGAGCTGCTCAGACGCCTGACGGCGGACGTCTCGCAGCGTATCGACATAGTCGAGCGCATCGATAACATCCGCGTGCGGCGGGCCTCGATGGTGATCGCGCGCTCGTGGCTCCCCGCCTACGATGCGCTGCGCGCGGCCGATGAGTTGCTTGCCGACGAGCAGCGTGTCCTCTCCGAGGTCGCGGGGGCAGACGGAGCGGACGCTCTGTTCGAGCGCTATACGGAGGAGCTTTTCCGCTACGATGCCTCGTATCGCATGCTCGTGCGCCTCAAGGACAGCATTCAGGACCTCGGGTTCGCCGACATCGTGGCGCTGTACCAGCCTGCCGAGGTGGCCTATGCCCATGTGGTTACCGAGCTAGCCGTGTCATGGCAGCGTGCGGTTGCGGATGCCGTGGGTCCGGGGACCGTAG
>ENA-OPBW01001470-OPBW01001470.1-human-gut-metagenome-genome-assembly--contig:-NODE-1470-length-12217-cov-11.973195_pt1 | contig 12217 bp, 11 predicted proteins | sample MGYA00241070_ERZ501456 | MGnify/ENA primary metagenome ERZ501456 (study PRJEB25962, sample SAMEA2042624) | human gut metagenome | biome: human gut; feature: human-associated habitat; material: faeces...
CCGGAGCCCGGGCCTGAGCCCGAGAGCGCCCCGGAGCCGGAGCCCGGGCAGGACGAGGGGCCGGAGGGCGGCCTCATCTGGTACAGCTCGCCGGACGGGACGCTCTCGGCGCACGACGGGCGGCGCCTGCTCGTGGCCCTGCCCGCGGACGACGCGCGCGTACCAGCCTGGGCCGGGGACGTCGTGCGCTCGATAAATGGGCGCAAATACGTTGTGTTTCCGTGGTGAAAATGGTAAAATGACGGTATTCAAAAGATAAAGGAGCAGATAGCCATGCTGATGACCGATATAATCGCAAAAAAGCGCGACGGCGGGGAGCTGACGGCGGAGGAGATAGGCTTCGTCATAGACGGCTACACCCGGGGCGAGGTGCCGGATTACCAGGTCTCGGCCCTGCTCATGGCCATAGTCTGGCGGGGCATGACCCGGCGCGAGACCTATGACCTCACCATGGCCATGGTGCGCAGCGGCGACGTGCTGGATCTCTCCTCCATAAGCGGCGTGAAGGCCGACAAGCACTCGACGGGCGGCGTGGGCGACAAGACCTCGCTCTGCCTGTTGCCAATGGTGGCGACGCAGGGCGTGCGCATGGCCAAGATGTCGGGCCGCGGCCTCGGCCACACGGGCGGCACGCTGGACAAGCTGGAGAGCTTCGCGGGCTTCAAGTGCGGCCTGACGCTGGAGGGCTTTTTCCGCCAGGTGGAGGAGACGGGCTTTGCCATCGCGGGCCAGACCGCGAACCTCGACCCCGCGGACAAGAAGCTCTACGCCCTGCGGGACGTGACCGGCACCGTGCGCTCCATGCCGCTCATCGTGAGCAGCATCATGTCCAAGAAGCTCGCCGCGGGCGCGGACGTCATCGTCCTGGACGTCAAGTGCGGCGGCGGGGCCTTCATGAAGACCGAGGCCGAGGCGCGCGAGCTCGCGCGGGAGATGGTGGAGATAGGCAAGCTGAACGGCCGCCGCACCGTCGCCTGCATCACGGACATGGACCAGCCCCTGGGCAACGCCGTGGGCAACGCCCTGGAGGTCGCGGAGGCGCTTGCGCTGCTGCGCGGGGAGTACGGCGGGGACCTGCTGGAGCTCTGCCTCACGCTGGGCAGCTGTATCCTCACCGAGGCCGGCGCCGCCTCAGGCGAGGCCGAGGCGCGGGAGAAGCTCCTGGGCAGCATAAAAAGCGGCGCGGCGCTGGAGAAATTCGCGGACTTCGTCCGCTCCCAGGGCGGCGACGCCCGCGAGGTCTACGAGCCCTCCCTCCTGCCCCAGGCCCCGGTGCGGCTTGAGGTGCCCGCGCCCTCTTCTGGTTATGTAAACCACATCGACGCCATGGGTGTCGGCCTAGTGAGCATGCACCTGGGCGGCGGCCGCGCGACGAAGGAGAGCGAAATAGACCTTTCCGTCGGCCTCGTGCTGCACAGGAAGCTGGCCGACGCCGTCGAGGCGGGCGAGAGCCTCGCCACCATCCACGCGCGGGACGAGGAGAGCGCCCGCCGCGCGGCGGAGCAGCTGACCGCGGCCTACGAAATAGGCCCGGAGCGCCCGGAGCGCCCGCCCTTCGTGCGGGACATCATCCGCTGAGGGGGGCGGCGCTGTGAAGATAAGCTGCCTTGCGGACAACTGCGCCCTGCCCGGCTTCGGGGCCGAGCACGGGCTGAGCCTGTGGATAGAGGCCTGCGGGAAGAAGCTCCTCTTCGACAGCGGCGCGGACGGGCTGTTTTTGGAAAACGCTGCGCGCCTGGGCATAGACGTGGGGCAGGCGGACTTCGCCGTGCTCTCCCACGGGCATTACGACCACGGCGGGGGCCTGCCCGCCTTCTTCGCCGCGAACCGCCGCGCCCGGGCCTATGTGCGCCGCGGGGCCTTCGAGGGCCGCTACGCCCTCCGCCCGGGCGGGGAACGGGAGTATATCGGCCTTGAACCAGCCGTGAAATCGAGCGGCCGGGCGGTGGAGACGGAGGAGCTGAGCGAGCTCGCGCCGGGGCTGACGCTCTTTTCCGGCGTGCGCGGGCGGGAGCTCTTCTCGGGCGCGAACCGCCTGCTGCTCGGCGCGGACGGCGAGACGCCGGACAGCTTCTCGCACGAGCAGCACCTGCTCATCCGGGAGGGCGGGCGCCGCGTGCTCATCGCGGGCTGCTGCCACTGCGGCATAGTCAATATTCTGGCGCGGCTCGCGGAGCTTGAGCCTGAGCCGCCGGACGCCGTCATAGGTGGCTTCCACCTCGCCGTGCCCGGCACGGGCGAGCTGGACGAGGCCCTCGTGGACGGCGTGGCGGCCAGGCTGCTGGCGCTGCCCGGCACGAGGTACTACACCGGTCACTGCACGGGCCTGGCCTCCTACGCGCGCCTGAAGGAGAAGATGGGCCAGCGCGTGGCCTACCTCCACGCGGGCGAGACGCTGGAACTTTGAGGTGCTGCCATGTTCGACGTCTGGATAGGCGATGTGGAGCTCACGACGCTCTTTCTCGCCCTCTGCCTGTCCCTCATCCTGCCGGGGCAGCTGCTGCTCTGCCTGAGGGTCCGGAGCCTGGCCCTGCGACTGCTGCCGCTCTGCCTCTTTGCCGCGCTGGCGGCGGGCCTTGCCGCGGCGGCGCTCGCGGAGTCGGCTCAGGCGCGTCTCGGCCTTTCAGTGCTCGCCATCTTTGCCGCTCTGATGGCCCTTGCCTGCGCCCTCGGCTGGGGCCTCTGGGTCCTGACGGGCCGCAAAAAATGGCGCCGCCCCGACTGAGGGCGCAAAAAGAGCCTCCGTATGCCTTGCATACGGAGGCTCTTTACTGTTTACGTCAGGCCAGTATCCCCTTCGCCTGGGGCAGGACGTAGTCGAACATGCGCCTGTGCCCCTCAGGGCTTGGGTGGATGCCGTCCTCGCTGAAGAGGCCCTCAAAGTCGCGCTTTTCGAGGAAGGCGCTGCGCACGTCCAGCATCGGGACGCCGCGCTTGGCGGCTATGCGCATAACGGCGAGGTTGTACATCTCGTTCCAGTGCTCTATGCTGTTCGTCGTGCCGAGAAAGCGCATGAGCGCCTTGGGGTCCAGCTTTCGCGAGAACCATTCGAAATAGCGCCGCCCGTAGACGGGGATGAGGTTTATGACCACGGGCTTGCTGCCGAGGGCCTGGATGCCGTCCAGGACCTTGTTGTAGTACTCTGTGAAGCGGGCCATGGGCGTGTTGCAGTCGTGGGGCGCCTCTGGCTCCGCGGCAACAGCCGGCCAGTTGAAATCCGAGTCGTTCCCGCCCAGCATGACGAGGGTGTTGGGACAGGCGGCAATGTCCTTGGAGTAGCGCTCCAGCCTCTTGAGCGCAGCGCCGGAGGTGCAGCCGAACTTGGAGTGGTTCTTCATCTCCGTGTCCAGCGAGGCGCCCAGCAGGTTCACAAAGGAGTCCTTCCAGTGCGTGTACTTGGCGCTGTCGGAGAGATACACAACTCCGCCGGTGATGGAGTCGCCTATTATGCAGATGGGTTCAGCCATGTTGCAAACCTCGCTTTCCTCAGCTTCACTGTCTGCATTATATGACCTCCAGCCCGCTTTGTCAACACAAAAGAAACTATAAGAACAAAAGAATTTTTAGTTACTGCAATCCATGGAGTAGGAAAAGGTGCTTCCCTCGCCGGGGCTGCTCTCTACGCCGAGCTTGCCGCCGTGGGCATCGGCTATCTGCTTCACCATAGAGAGGCCGAGGCCGGAGCCGCGGTCCACGCCGCGGGAGCTGTCGGCCTGCCAAAAGCGCTCCCAGATGTGGGGCAGGTCCTTTTTGTCTATTCCTATGCCGTTGTCGGAGACGGAGAAGGTGAGCTTCTGCCCGTCGGAGGCAAGGCGGACGCTGACCTGTCCGCCCTCGGCGGTGTATTTGAAGGCGTTCTCGACCAGGTTCTGGACGAGCCGGGCCATGAGGCCGACGTCCATGTCGGCGTATACGCCGGGGGCGATGTCCTTTTCGAGCTCTATGTCCCGCCCGGAGGCCACGGCGGCCTCGTCGCAGACGACCTCGACGAGCTCGGAGAAGTTCGCGCGTTCGAGGCTTATCTTGTGCGTACCCTGGTCCATGCGGGTGATGTTCAGCAGCTGGTTCACGAGGGCGGACATCTTGCGGGACTGCCGCTCGACGACCTCCATGGACTCCTCATAGTCCTCGACGGTCTTGGCGTTCTGCCTTGCGTACTCACACTCTGCGATGATAACGGCGATAGGCGTGCGCAGCTCGTGCGAGGCGTCGGAGGCGAAGCGCTTTTCGGCGTTGAAGGAGTGCTCCAGCCTGTCGAACATCCGGTCGAAGGTAGCGGCGAGGCGGTGTATCTCGTCGCGGCCTCGCTTGAGGCCGATACGGGCCGTGAGGTCGGAGCCGTCGGAGATGGCGTCCACGGTGTCGGTTATCTGCCGGACGGGTTTGAAGGCCCGGCGCGCGATGAGCCAGCCCACCACCGCCGTCAGCAGCACCAGGACGGGAAAGAGCACGAGAGAGAGGATGACGATGACGCGCACGGCGGAAAAGGAATTGTCCGTCGAGGTGATGCCCCGCAGCCAGACGTTCCCGCCAGGGTTCTGGACGTAGAGGTCGTAGACGAGGTATTTTTCACCGTCTATCGTGACATCCCTGGTCTGTCCGTTCATAAACTCCTCGTCCCCGTCGAAGTGGCGCAGGCCCGCGCCGCCTATGAGCTGCTCCTGCTCGTCGTAGACGAGGATGTAGACGTTGTGGCGGTAGAGGTTCAGCTCATCCAGGTCGAGGTAGCCGCCCTTATACTCCACGTCGTCGATGTTGTCGTGCACGACATCGAGCAGCGTGGCCTCGGCGTTGTTCGTGAGCACGCGGTTGCCCACGATGAGCATGAAAATGAGCACCAGCGCCACGACGAGGATCATCATGAGCGTGAAGTAGATGGTGACGCGGGTCTTGATGGTTATGAATCTCATGCCTCGTCCCTCAGCACCCAGCCCACGCCGCGGACGGTGTGGATGAGCTTTTTGTCGAAGTCGGCGTCCAGCTTCCGGCGCAGGTAGCTCATGTAGACGTCCACGACGTTGGTGCCGCCCTCCCAGTCGTAGCTCCAGACGTTGTTCTCGATAGCCTCGCGGGAGAGGACGCTGCCCTTGTTGCGTATCATGAACTCCAGGACGGCGAACTCCTTGGCGGAGAGGTCGATGCTCTTCCCTGCGCGGGTCACGCGGTGCGAAGCCGCGTCCAGCGAGAGGTCGCCGCAGGTGAAGACGTTTGTGACGCTCCCCGTGGACTTGCGGGTCATGGCCCGGATGCGCGCTAGCAGCTCGTCAAAGGAAAAGGGCTTCACGAGGTAGTCGTTGGCGCCGAGGTCAAGGCCCTCCACCCTGTCGCCCACGGCGTCGCGCGCCGTCAGGAAGAGTACGGGCGTGGCGTCCCCGCGCTCGCGCAGCCTGCGTACGGCGGTGAAGCCGTCCATGCGCGGCATCATCACATCGAAGATGGCGGCGTCGTAGTCCGTGCCTTCGAGATAATCGAGCGCCTCGCGCCCGTCGTAGCAGGCGTCCGTAGAATAGCCCGCCGCCGCGAGCCGTTTGCAGATGATCCGGTTGAGGTCCCTCTCGTCCTCAACGACCAGTATGCGCATGGCATATCCCCCCACAGTGTGTTTACCGTATTTTCTCACGCCGGCATTAGAACCGCATTAAAATGATATCGCAAAAAAAGTCTTTTGAAAAGCCCGCCGTTTTTAATGAAAGCTTAATGACGGCCTGGGAAAATAGGGACGAAGCCAAAGTGTGCAAGGAGGAAGGAAATTGAAAAAAACTATAATAATCATCATAGTCGCGCTTGTCCTTATCGCAGCCGTGGCGCTCGGCCTCGTCTGGTACTTCGTCTGGAACGACAGCGCGTATATAGGCCGGGACGCGGCGAAAGCCGCCGCCCTCGCGGACGCCGGCTTCAGCGCACAGGAGGTACAGAGGCTGAAAGCTGACTTTGAGAGGGACGACGGCTTTGTGTTCTACGAGGTGAAATTCATAAGCGGCACAACGGAGTATGAGTACACCATAGACGCCTCCACGGGCGCGGTGCTCCACTCCGAAACGGAGCCGGTGTTCGACTGAAAGGGGAGCTCACTCCGCCCGCAGCACGCGGGCGGAGTTTTCTTCTGCAAACTGGCGGCTGTAGAGCTCGTGGTAGTAGCCGCGGCGGGAGAGCAGCTCGCGGTGCGTGCCCTGCTCGACGATCCTGCCGTCGCGCACGACGAGGATGAGGTCGGCGCGGCGGATGGTGGAGAGCCGGTGGGCGATGAGGAAGCTGGTCCGGTCCCGGAGTATGTGCTCGATGGCTTCCTGGATGAGCTGTTCTGTCTGCGTGTCGATGGAGCTCGTGGCCTCGTCGAGGACGAAAATGCGCGGGTCTGCGAGCACGGCTCTGGCGAAGGAGACGAGCTGCTTTTCGCCCGTAGAGAGCTTGTCGCCGCCCTCACCGACGTCGCTGTCCCAGCCGTTTTCGAGCTTTTCGGCCACGATGTCTGCGGAGACGGCGCGCGCGGCGGCCTCGACCTCCTCGTCCGTGGCGTCGAGCCTGCCGTAGCGGATATTCTCGCGCAGGGAGCCTGAAAAGAGGTGCGGGCTCTGCAGAACGTAGCCGATGGCCGAGTGGAGCCAGAGCTGACTGCGCTCGCGGTAGTCCACACCGTCTATGAGTATCTGCCCCTCCGTCGGCTCGAAGAAGCGGCAGGCGAGGTTCACGAGGGTCGATTTCCCCGCCCCCGTCTCGCCGACGATGGCCACGGTGGTCCCGGCGGGTATCTTGAGGTCGAAGTGCGAGAGCACGTCCTCGCCTCCGTCGGGATAGCGGAAGGTGACGTCGCGAAACTCGATGTCGCCCCTTATGGGCTCCCAGTTCTCGCGCTTCGGGTGGAAGGCGTCGCCGTATTTTTCGATGACGGCCTGGCTGTCACGGACGTTGGGCTCGGTGTCGAGCAGGCCCGTGACGCGCTCTATGTTCGCCTGGAGGGAGATGAATTCCGCAAGGTCCTCGGCCAGTATCTGCACCGGCTCGAAGATGCCGACGGCGTAGGTGACGAAGGCCGAGAGCGTGCTCAGGCCCAGGACCCCATCCAGGCTCATGTGCCCGCCGCTGTAGAGCACGATGGCCACGGCCAGCGTGGAGCAGAAGAGGACGAGGGGGATGTACACGGCGCTGAGCTTTGCGGCCTTCACGCCCGCGTCCCGCGCCTGGCCGGTGAGAGAGCGGAACTCTGAGTCGTTCGAGTCCTCGATGACGAGGGTCTTGGAGGTCTTGGCCCCGGTGATGCCCTCGTTGAAGGCGCCGGTGATGCGGGAGCTCAGCTTGCGCACGCGGCGGTTCCAGTGCAGGATGCGGTTCTGGAAATACCCCGTCAGCAGCGCCACCGCCGGCACGACCAGGATGACGACGAGGGCCAGCTTCCAGTTGAGCAGCAGCATGGAGACGAAGACGAAAACGAGGTAGCACAGCGCCCAGAGCATGTCGGCCAGGTTCCAGGCGAGCATGCCGGCGATGCGGTTGGTGTCGTTCATGACGCGGCTGATGAGGTAGCCCACGGGCGTGACGTTGTAAAAGGAGAAGGACAGCTCCTGCAAATGCGTGAAGAGCCTGCGCCGCAGATCGCGCCCCAGGTACATCTCGATGCCCATGGAGACGTTGCCGAAGCCCATGACCGCGGCTGCCTGGAGCAGTATCACTGCAAAATAGGCAAGGCCGAAGGGCCAGAGCCCCGCGATGGAGCCGGTCTCTATGAAATTCGCCACGGCGTAGCGCTGGAAGAGCGGCAGCGCCGCGTCAACCATTGCGATGGGCAGGTTCATGGCGATGAGCAGCGCGAAGGCGCGGCGGCGCGGGCGCAGGTATGGCCCGAGGCGCTTCCATATCTTTATGTCAAAGGATTTTGTGTATTCCTGCTCGTCATATGCCGGCATGTGCCCTGCCTCCTTCCTCTATGAGCCTGCGGTCGTCGCTGCTCATCTGGATGTCGTAGATCTCGCGATAGATGCCGGGCCTGGAGATGAGCTCCTCGTGCGTGCCGATGTCGGAGACCTGCCCGTTTTCGAGCACGAGTATGCGCTCGGCCTGCATGAGCGTCGTTATCCTGTGCGAGATGAGGATGACCGTCGCGCGCCCGAGGCTCTCGCGCAGGGCGGCGCGTATTTTTGCGTCCGTTTCCGAGTCCACGGCGGAGAGCGAGTCGTCAAAGACCATGACGGGCGCGCCGGATATGAGCATCCTGGCGATGGCGACGCGCTGCTTCTGCCCTCCGGAGAGGGTGACGCCGCGCTCGCCCACCAGCGTGTCGTAGCCGTCGGGAAACTCGGACACGGCCTCGTCCACGCAGGCGATGGCGGCGGCCCTGCGTATCTCCGCCTCCGCCGCCCCGGGCCTCGGCGCGGCGATGTTCTCGCGTATAGTGCGCGAGAAGAGGAAGGGCTCCTGCAGCACGAGGCCGATGTTCCGGCGCAGGTACCCGCGCTCGATGAGCCGGATGTCCCGGCCGCCTATCGTGATCTCGCCCTGCCCCTCTCCGAGGTCGTAGAGCCTGTCAAGCAGGTGGACGAGGGTAGATTTGCCCGAGCCGGTGCCGCCCAGGATGGCGAAGGTGGAGCCCGCGGGCACGGTAAAGCTGACGTCCCGCAGCACCTCCTGCCCCTCGTAGCCGAAGCTGACGTGGGAAAAGACGATGTCCCCGTCCATGGGCGCCTCGGCGGCGCCGGGCAGCTCGCGCTCCTCCTCGGCGCGCAGGATGTAGGCCACGCGGTCCATCGAGACGCCGGCCTTGCTCATGTCGGCCAGCACGCGCCCCAGGCTGCGCACGGGCCAGGCGAGGGTGGAGTTGTAGCTCACGAAGGCGAGAAAGCCGCCGAGCGTGAGCTCCCCCCTCACCGCCTCGACCACGCCGAGGATGAGGATGACCATGACCTGCAGGCAGGTCAGCAGCGTGCCGGAGGCCCAGTAGACCGCGAGGACGCGCCCGAGCTTTATCCACAGCTCGGAGAAGCGGTCGTTCTTCTCGTTGAATTTGCCCAGCTCAAAGCTCTCCCGGCCGAAGGCGCGCACTACGCGCACCCCGGTGAGGTTTTCCTGCACCATGGTGGTGAGCTCGCCCTCGGCCTCGTCCGCGACCTTGAAGCGCGCGGCGATGCGCCCGTAGAAGAGGCCCGAGCTGAGGGCCACGACGGGTATGAAGGCCAAGGAGACCAGGGAGAGCTTCACGTTCATGGAGAACATGGCGTAGAGGTACACGGCGACGAGGATGACCGTGCGGATGACCTCGACCAGCTGGGTGCAGACGAAGGTGCGCACGACCTCGACGTCGGAGGTGCAGCGCTGGATCATCTCGCCCGTCTGATGAGCGGTGTGCCAGGCGAAGGGCAGGCGCTGGATGTGGGAAAAGAGCTCGTCGCGTATGCCCTTTACAAAGCCCTCTGAGCCTCTGGCGAGGAAGAGCCTCTGTCCGAAGATGGCAAAGCCGCGCAGCACAGCGAAGAGCACGACCGCCCCCGCCGCCCAGACGAGGGCCATGGCCGGGTCGGCGCGCAGGGTCTCGATCGGCAGCGCGCCCGCCAGCGCCGCAGGCAGCTGCGGCTTCTCCGTGCCGAGTACGGAGTCCACCGTGACGCGGACTATCTGGGGTATGAGCGCGTTGAAGACCTGGCTGAAAAGGCTCATCAGCAGTCCAAGGGCAAAGAGCCAGGCCACGGGTCTGAGGTAGCGGACCACGAGCTTCGCCTTCCCGCGCCCTGTGAGTTTTTCTTCTTTCATATGTCCTCCCAAACAAAAAAACGTGCCCCGGCGGAGACCGGAACACGTCATGAAAGCCCGAAAAAGCGCAGAATGAGCGCGCTTAGAGACAGACAGAACGCGACGGCCCGCCGGAAAATGCGGCTGCGCCGGTGTATCTGACACGGGTCCTCGTCATCCTGTTCGCCTCCTTTCAAGTAATTGCGCTATGCGCAGGAAGAGTATATAACAGCGGCCGGGCTCTGTCAAGGGAGAATCCTCCCGCCTTGTCGCCGCCGGAAAAATGTGCTACTATTTACCGCGAGGAGGGTTCCACATGTCTCAGACCACCAAGAGGGCCATTGCGGCCTCGCTGAAGAAGCTACTCGAAACGACGCCGCTTTCCAAGATAACCATAGCCGACATCGCCGAGGACTGCTGCATAAGCCGCATGACTTTCTATTACCATTTCCAAGACATCTACGACCTTGTGAAATGGATATGCTTTGACGAAGGTTCGCGCGCGCTCTCCTGCATGGCAGACGGCGCCAGCTGGCAGGAGGGCTTCCGCTCGCTTTGCAGCTGCGTACTTGAAAACCGCGCCTTTTACGTGAACGTTTACCACTCTGTGCAGCGTGAGAAGCTGGAGAACCATCTTTACCGCGAGGTGTTTGGGCTGCTGTGCGGCTTTGTGGAGCAGGAGGCCCGTGGCGCGCAGATAAGCGAGCAGGACAAGGAATTTATCGCTGACTTCTACAAATACGCCTTGGTCGGCGTGGTGCTCGACTGGGTCAAGGGCGGCATGCGCGAGACGCCGGAGCAGCTGACCGCCAAGCTCAGCCGCCTTTTAAACGGGCAATTCGCCCTTGCCATTGAAAACTTCCGGAGCGACGCCGTCCACGGCTGAGCCGCTTCTTTACAAAACCGCCGCTGTGATAAGTTTTTTATCACGGCGGCGTTTTTGCTTATATACCCGGAGCCTCCCAGCCTGTAAACTGTACGAAAACGCATTAAAACACAAATGAAAGGAGAAAACGTTGTGGACCTAGATACAAGACTAAAAAGAGCCGCGCTGTCCACCGCACTGAGCTACATAGGGAAAAACCCGGAGAAGAATGCCATCAAGCTCCTGGACTGGGTGGACGCCGCCGCCGGCGATGGCGAGCACAGCCTCAGATACCAGCGGGCAGCCTTCCGCAAGGTGCTTGAGGACCCCGGCAGCAACATGTACCAGCTCATCATGAACGTCTTCCATGAGATCGACAGTGATGTGCTGAAGGCCATGTTTGAAAACTTCATCATAAACGCTAACGTCATCGGCACCCCCAAGCAGGCGGAGCTGCGCGAAAAATACGGCTGCAACATGCCCTGGGCCATTCTCATGGACCCCACGACAGCCTGCAACCTGCGCTGCATAGGCTGCTGGGCGGCAGACTACGGCAAGGCCCTGTCCATGAGCTATGAGGAGCTGAGCGATATCATCCGCCAGGGCAAGGAGCTGGGCATCTACATGTACCTCTTCTCCGGCGGCGAGCCGCTGACGAGGAAGAAGGATATCATCAAGCTCTGCGAGGAGCACAGCGACTGCCAGTTCCTCGCCTTTACGAACGGCACGCTCATTGACAGCGACTTTGCCAGGGACATGCTCCGGGTGAAAAACTTCGTCCCTGCCATCAGTGTCGAGGGCTTCGAGGCCGCGACGGACGCGCGGCGCGGCGAAGGCACCTACCGCGCCGTCATGTCCGCCATGGCGACCCTCAAAGCGTACAGGCTGCCCTTCGGCGTCTCCTGCTGCTACACCTCGCAGAACATCGACTCCCTGAGCTCTGAGGAGTTCTTTGACCACATCATAAGCTGCGGCGCAAAGTTCGCCTGGTTTTTCCACTACATGCCGGTGGGCGTGGACGCTGTGACTGAGCTGCTCCCGAGTCCCGAGCAGCGTGAGCACATGTACCACAAGCTGCGCGAGTACCGCGCAACAAAGCCCATCTTCCCCATCGACTTCCAGAACGACGGCGAATTCGTCGGCGGCTGCGTCGCCGGCGGACGGAGCTACCTGCACATCAGCGCCGGCGGCGACATAGAGCCCTGCGCTTTCATACACTATTCAGACTCCAACATCCGGGAGAAGAGCCTGCTCGATGCCCTGCGCTCCCCGCTCTTCATGGCCTATCACGACAACCAGCCCTTCAACTGCAACCACCTGCGCCCCTGCCCGATGCTGGAGAATCCGGAGAAGCTGCAGAAGATGGTCATCGAATCCGGTGCACACTCCACGGATATGCAATCTCCGGAATTTGTGGGCCATCTGTGCGAAAAGTGCACCCACTATGCCGAAGCCTGGGCGCCAGCTGCCGAGCGTCTCTGGCACAAGGAGCCCTGAGTCAAAGCCCTGTCCCCCCATGCCCGGTTTGCGTCTGCCGGATCTCCCCCCCTGCGGAGGCGTGTACGGGCTGCGGGCGGCGGAGGCCGCCCGCAAAGGGGGGACCCCCGGCGAGGGTCCCCCCTTTGACCCCCTCCT
>ENA-OPBW01001472-OPBW01001472.1-human-gut-metagenome-genome-assembly--contig:-NODE-1472-length-12189-cov-3.160293_pt1 | contig 12189 bp, 10 predicted proteins | sample MGYA00241070_ERZ501456 | MGnify/ENA primary metagenome ERZ501456 (study PRJEB25962, sample SAMEA2042624) | human gut metagenome | biome: human gut; feature: human-associated habitat; material: faeces...
TCCTGTGGATGCGCTAAATTACGCTGAATTTTCCGCTAGAATGAAAACCTGCGAACAAGAATTCAAAAGAGCGATAATATTTTAACTGTTCAAAGAAATGCGTACTTAAATAAGAAAACGGCCCCCTGAAATCGTTCGATTTCAGGGGGCCGTGGTCCGAGATGGGAGACTCGAACTCCCGACATCTTGCTCCCAAACCTATGTCTGAACCTTCAGGAAGCCCTGTTGCGCCCTCTGTGGCACTTTCTGTCGCTTCTGCGGTTCCTCTTTGGAACTCTTTTGCCCTGTTCGTTTCAGGCACCGCTTTCGTCTTTTGGGATTTGTGTGGGATTGAATTCTGTATATTAAAGGTGCTTCCGACCGGTTTTACCTCCAACAGCGGGTGTTTTTTGCCGCAGAGAGCAGCTCAGAAATTGCGCCGCATAAACAATGAAATAAGCGCGATGACAAAGAAACAGCAGGCTGACTTAGATCATAGCCAGCCTGCTGAGCGAAGATGGTTATTCGATGTTTTGCCTTTCGGCAGCAATGCGTGTTCTTTTACCTGAGAATGCAATGCCGATTTTTATAATTGACGTAACATTCATTGCCTGCAAATCAACGCTGTATGCACGGGCGTTGATCTGTTGCAAGGCAACATTAGCAAGGTCTTCAAGCTGTGTTTCAGAGCGGTCTTTTCCGGCCTTTAATTCGATCAAAATGCCAGGCAGACGCTTATTCAAAGGAAGCAGCTGGATATCAAATCGTCCATCACCGGCTTCGCGATTGGAGGTAATGCGATAGCTGTTGTCCATCACAGCGCACATACCCAATATCAGACCATGGTAAAATGTTTCGTCGGCAGCATCGTGGAAACTTATTGTTTGGAGCAGGAACTTTTCCAAGGCTTTTTGCAGTGATTCGATATCTGCCTTGTAGATAGCTTCCTGAATAGCAATAGCAGCAGAACGAGGAATAATATTCTCAAGCTGAGAGAGGATCTCCTTGCTGTAGACGAAAGAAATCTCTTTGTTGGGCAGAGCCACTTCGCACATATAATCCTCGCCATAAGACTGGTCGCAGCTCACAGCCTTCAAATAACCTGCCACCAGCAGGAAGCTGTAAACAGAGGACGGATCATTCTGGATCTGCGGATAAATGACGCCAGTGTCAATGTGCGTAACGAAGGATTCGCCCTTCATCAACAGCTCCAGACGCTCCATAATATCCGGCGTTGCAGAAGCCAGCACCTCGCGGATGATGTCATTGCTTCCGGTAGACTGCCAGAACGCTTTGGGACGGCAGTTATTATTGAAGTATCCAATAACAGACCAGGGATTAAAAATCTCGGTATTGCCGAAAAGATAGCCATCATACCAATCGCAGAGCTCCTGATACTTATCAGATGCGCTGTAGTATTCTGCCATTTCACGCACTTCGTCCGAGGTGAAACCAAAATACTCGCTATAACGTTCATCCAAGATAGAATTGATTTTCAGGTTGTTCAGGCCACTGAAGATACTCTCCTTTGCAACACGCAGGATGCCGGTCAGGAAACCATAGCTCAGATGCGGATTGTCCTTCAGACCGCCGGAAAACAGATTGCGCATAAATCCAATGACAGTATCATAGAAACCGTTCACATGTCCCTGCTGGATGGGAGTATCGTATTCGTCAATGATGACGATGGGGGCAACATCATGGTGCTTATGAAGCAGCAGCGTCAATGTCCGCAGGGACATTTGATAATCCACTTCATCAGCAGCTTCTGTTGCGAGAATGGAGTATTCCTCTTTTTCGTAATTACTGAGCGCAGAACTGGAGGTCAATTCATCGTGACGGCGGAATTCCTGCGCAATCAGCTTTTGGAGCGTCTGATAGGTTTCTTCCCAAGAAGTATATTTCACATCCTTAAAAGACAGGAAAATCACAGGATACTTTCTGTGATGGGCACGGTAGGATTCCCCGCAAAACCAGATTTTCTTGTCTCTGAAGTAAACGGATGTGTCCTCGGTCGTCTTTTCGAAGAATGTGCGGAGCATGTCCATGTTCAGCGTCTTGCCAAAACGTCTCGGACGGGTGAACAGGGATACCTTGGGGCGCTCGTCCAGAAACTCCTTAATCATTAAAGTCTTGTCTACATAGTAGTAGTTTTTGCAGGCGTCCCGGTAATCAGATACGCCAATGGGCAACGGCTTGCGTGCAGATGATGCAACAGGCTCCACCACACTCCGATGACCACGCTTATCCATCGGCTTTTGAGCGCTGTCCGGGATAAACCACTGCCTGCCCTCCTTATACGCGCCGGAAATGCGTCCGGCTTTGCAGAGCGCATTGACCCGCCGTTCGGTAATCCCCCAAGCGGCAGCCGCTTCTTTGATCGTCATATTGGAACACCTCCAGTACAGTTTGCTAAGAATATTATAACCGTTTCTCCGAATAAAATCAACTATATTATTCCGAATAATAGCGGCGTTATTCGGAACAGTTATTTTCCCGAAGATATGCCGTTCTTTTCAGTAGCTATTTCCTGCTTTCTGTGATATTGTTCGTTTGCCAAAAGGAGGCGACGATATGCAGAAAGAAAATACCCTGACAGTCGGGCAGTGGTGCGGCCAGTGGTTCATCGCCAACCGCCCCAAGTGGAACGGCAACACCGAGGGCGGGTACCGCAATCTGATTTACAGCCACATCATCCCCGGCATCGGAAGTGTGGCGCTCTCTGACCTGACAGAGCAGACCATCACCGATTTCTATGAGACGCTACGGAGTCAGGGACTCAGCGCCAGAAGCGTCTGGTGCGTCCACCTGCTTCTGCGGCGGTGCATGGACGAAGCAGCACGGGAACAGTTTATTCCATACAACCCAGTGCGGCTCTGCCAGGAATCAAAGGCAGAGGGATACAAAGCAGCCCCTCTGCGCCTGGGACAACTCCAGCGTTACCTGAACGCAGCGGAGCAGCTCGGCGTACTTCCCGTCATCTATACAGGACTATCAAGCGGCCTGCGGCAATGTGAACTGATCACCTTGTCGTGGGCCGATTTTTATGTCCGCTACAGGTACATCCTCAAGGGGCAGCGGTTGCTGACGCTTAACGCCAAAGCAGAACGCCTTCTGAAGCAGATACCGGAAACTGACTCGCCCTATGTGTTCCGCAATCCCAAAACCGGGGCGCCGTATAAGCTATACGAGTTCTACTATCTGCACAAGAAGATATTGAGACGGGCACGGCTCCCATGGGTGGCTTTTCGGGATCTGCAGCGCCAGTTCATGGAGGTGGGAATATGACGCTTCGGGAATACATCATCTTCTGGCAGGAAACCTACGATAAGTCCCAGAGCAGGCCGACCACATACGCGGCACACCACTATGTATTCAAGAACCATATTCTCCCCGGTTTGGGTGATATACCGCTCTCTGAATTGACATCGGAGATGGTTGGAGAATTTCTGGAGGAACGGAAGCGCTTCGGCAATCATCGAACCGGCAGTTCTGGCTTGGGAGAAGAAACCATGCGGCACATCCACCGCCTGCTTCAGCAATGCATGGACCAAGCCATGCGGGATGGCCTCCTGACAGAGAATCCTGCCAAGGCATTCCGCTACCGCAAGTCCACAACGGTGAAAGCGAATATCATGACGCCTCTGGAAATGGAGGACTATCTGGACGCCGCCGAGCGGCTGGGCTACCTCCCCATGTTCATGCTGGCGCTGACGACAGGCCTACGCCAAGGCGAGCTAATCGCCCTGAAATGGAGCGACCTTGATATCGAAAAGCGGACGCTGACCATCGCAGAAAACCGTGCCGTGGTACGGCGAGAGCTGGTGGAGTACGGCAGTCAGACAAGGACGATAGCACTGACACCAGAGGTAATCGACATCCTAATTAGGGAACACGACAAGCACCCAAGCAGTCCGCTCATGTTTATGCACCCGGCCACGCTGAAACCTTACTCGCCGCAGATGGTGCGCCGGATGCATAACGAGATCATCAAGGAAGCGGGGCTTGACCGCATCCGATTCACAGATCTCCGGCACACCTGCGCTGTCCTATCTCTGTGGAACGGTATGGAAACCAAGGAACTGGCACGGATGCTGGGACATTACCGACCGTCGATAACCCGGCAGAACTATGAGCCTTATCTGCCGCACAAGGTGCAAAAGGATGAAGATATACCAAACGAAGCCACTCAGGGCGAGCTTCAGCAGGCGGCAAATGTTTTGGATACTCTTCTGAAATTCTGATAGATGTTCCGCAAAAGGCGAGTTGTCCACAGAACTCAATCATTTTACATCCAAAGAGGAGGAAACAGAATGAAAAATAGAATCATCATTGCCGCTGCATTCACCGCCTGTCTCGCCCTTTGTGCCGCCGTGTGGCTGCAGGCCGAAACGGTCGAGAAAACACCCACACCGCCCCAACCCCCCGCCGTAAGCGCTCCAGAAGCGACCGTTGCAGAACGCGAAGAAAAATTCGAAGCAACACCACCGTCAGAGAAAGAAAAAACCGAGAGTCTGCAGCCGGAGCCTCCCCATGAAACCACCAATGAGCCGGAGCCTGCACCAGTGGAAGCATCCGTAGATTCAAACGCACGACCAACGGCTGAATCGGAACATGCTTCGGAACCTACTCCCGTACCCGCCCCGGCGCAGGCGGTCACTGATCTGCAACCCGGCGATATGGTCTATGTGGAGGGCTTCGGTTGGCTGGAATACCAAGGGCCAAATCACTGCGAATACGGCGCGGACATTTACGAAAATGGGAACAAAATCGGCATCATGGGCTGACCTCAAAAATTGCGCCGCATAAACAATGAAATAAGGCGGCAGCTTGTTAGAGAAACTATGCAGGGATCTTGTTATAAGTTCCCTGCATAGTTTTTTATTACTTATCCAAAGAAATACCGCTTCATTTCCGAAATGCCGCCGTCCTTGTCACAGAACCACTCAAAGTCAGAGTTGCAGCTCCAACAGTGGGCAATTACATCGAAGCCACCGGGAGAATGCTGGTTGTCGGCCATGTTCGTGACTTCCAATGAGTTCCCGCATGCTGGGCAAGGCCTGGTTTTCTTCGCTGGCCGGGCGATTCTGTTTCTCCTCTCTGCTTCGAGCGCTTCCAAAAGATCCTGCCAGAGATCTGGATTCAGTTCGTGTTCACCATAGTCCTCAAAGTGGCGTCGAATATCATCGGCAGCCAACACAAGGAATTTGTCATCCAGAAGATGAATGTGGCGTTTGATATAATCAGCGACCACCATGGGCATATATGTGTTCCTGCCCATTGCATACCGCATCGCCGCTATCAGGATCAAACGAAAGTCATGATCGTAGAGCGGGGCGAGGAGATCCTGCGGAAATATTAGAAACTCCTTGCCGTTCTCCATAGATACACGCAGCGGTCGCTGTTCCTCCGCCATCAGATTCAGCGAACTATTGGCGTTGTCCTTCAGATCATCAATAGTGATTGCTTCGTAATCATGAAACAGTTTTACATCGTCATTCATCGCTGTTCCTCCGTTTAATTTAGTTCTGCCTAAAAAGCGTTTGCATTGTAGCTCTGATTGCCCGGAAGTTCAACTTTTTCTTTTCTGCAGTAAACAGTGTAACAGAATACTTCCGCAGCGCTCCTTTGTAATTAAGCAATTCGAAATATTCTCTCTGGAAGTAAAAATGCAAATCTGAAAACTGGATTTTTGATAGACAAAGCAGCCTTTCTGTGCTAAAATTATTATGTATTACACATCTGTGTAAACTCAGTACATGAGGTGTTAATTATGACTGTTTGCTATAATAAATTGTGGAAGCTCCTGATTGACAAAAATATGAAGAAGAAAGACTTACGCCTTGCTACGGGTATGTCCACCACTGCCCTTGCCAAGCTGGGTAAGAATGAGCATGTCAGCACAGAGATCCTCACCAAGATCTGCAAGGCTCTGGACTGCGACTTCTGCGACATCATTGAATTGGTGAAAGATGATCCATCAGTATAAGGTCGGGCAAAGAGGTTATCTTTTGAGTATTATCCCTTATATAGGACAGCAATTCTGATAAAAACGCAAAATAGATAGCTTGCACAGAGATTTTATTGGGCGCGAGGTGAGAAGGATGTCAAGCAGTAATAACAGTGCAGTCGTGAGTAAAGCGAGTCCGCATACAATTAAAAAGTTTGAGCTCATAGAAAGTTATGTGAAATCTTGGGCGCAAAAATTGATGCAAAACAATTACTGTAACGGCATTATTTTCATTGACTGTATGTGCAATAGTGGTGTTTATCGCGACGAAAACGGAAACGAAGAATTTGGAACACCGATTCGTGTATCCCGAATTCTTAGGGATGTTGCAGGGCAGTACCCCAAAAAGAAAGTATTTGTTTATCTGAACGATAACTCCGAAGAAAAAATTGCCGAATTGAAAAAGCATCTTCCCAGCGAAAGCTCAAACTTTCATTATAGCATTACGAGTAAAGACGGCAATGTGCTTCTGAAGGAAATTGGTGGCAAACTGTCAAAAAGCAAGGGACTGCACTTTTTCTTGTTGTATGATCCATATGACGCATCGATAGATTGGTCGGCGCTTGCACCCTTTTTCCGTAGTTGGGGCGAGGTGCTGATAAATCATATGGTCAATGATTCTATTAGAGCGATTCGTCAAGTTAAAACACCCAAGGCTATGCAGAAGTATGAGGAAACATACCTCTCGGCTTTCGAAGACCTTCTGCCTTGCGGAAGTGATCGAACCGCATATGAAAAGCGTGTGGAACAAATTATTGCCTCGCTGCAATCTGGCACAGGCCGCAAATATTACATTGCCTCATTTCCGTTTTTTAATTCCCGTAACTCGCTTTTGTATGACTTGGTTCATTGTACTTGCCATGAAGCAGGTTTTAAGCTGTATAAAACAACCGCATGGAAAACATTCGGTGGTAAATCCTCAATCAAAAATACACACGGTGAGGAAAACCAATTCATGATTGATTTTAATGATCAGCGGGTGAAAACTCAATGTGATGAGCGCTGTTACTATGTCAAAGACATAGTAGATTATTTGCAGAGCAAATTTGCAGGCCAAAAGGACATTCCGCTTGCGACAATCTGGGCGGATTTAGATGCGCATCCCGTCTTTCCTTCAGACGGATACCGTGCCGAGATTAAAAAGGCCTTGAAAAACGATTATAGCGCAAAGATTTCTCGAAGCACAATCAGCTTCACAGATAGGAGATAGCACTAAAATGCAGTATATCGAGAGAAAAAGCATGCTCTATAAAACCGGAGTCGAATATGGAGATTATACCATGAACCATGTTCAAGGTTGCTCCCATGGATGCAAATATCCTTGCTATGCATTTCTGATGGCAAAGCGTTTTGGTCGAGTACATACTTACGAAGATTGGTGCTCTCCCGTTCTTGTTTCTAATACACTTGAACTTTTAGATAAAGAAATCCCTCGGTTAAAGTCTAAAATTCAATCTGTACAGCTTTGCTTTACAACAGACCCTTTTATGTACGGATACCCAGAAATAGCAGAAATGAGCATGGCGGCCATTCGCAAGCTAAACGCCGCAGGAATAATGTGTACCGCTCTAACAAAAGGCCTGTTGCCTATGGAACTGTCCGAGATGTCTCTGGAAAACGCATATGGGATTACCCTTGTTTCTTTGGATGAGGAATATCGGCAGAGGATGGAACCCGGTGCAGCTCCCTACAAAGAACGGTTGGCGGCACTAAAAGTGTTACATGATGCGGGATGCAAGACGTGGGTCAGTATTGAACCGTACCCTACACCTAACCTGATTGAACAGTCGCTACAGGAGCTCCTCTCAGCAGTATCCTTTGTAGACCGAATTATTTTTGGGCGGACAAACTACAACAAGGAAGTGTCCGCCTACAGAAGCCATAGAGGGTTTTATAACGAGTGTGCGAATGAAGTTATTCGGTTTTGTAAAGAACATCAAATTGCATTCCATATTAAAGATGGTACTATAACTGAGGAGTAAACTTCTTTACCTACAAACTTCCGATAATACAAGATTATCAGAAGCATCACAAAAGTTAGGAGGACGCACATGAAATCCAACTTTGAATTTCTCAATAGATACTGGCCAGCATTGGCTCAGATTGGTGCAGCAGCGGAGAGTTATGTGTATTCCGATCCCAACGCTTGCCTGTATAAGCTGGGTATGTTCGGTGAGCGCCTGATTCTTGAGATTTTTGCTTTTGAGCATATCAAGGAGCCGACCATCGACAATACACACGCCAACCGGATTCGTCTGCTGAAACGAGAATACCTGATCCCCAAGAAAATTGACGATATCCTGTATGCGCTTCGCAAAACCCGCAATGATGCTGTACATGCTGGTGCTGACTCCGTGGAGGATGCAAAGACTCTGCTCTCCATGACCTATAACCTGGCCGTTTGGTTCATGGAGGTATATGGTGACTGGGGATATATTGCCCCTGCTTTTGTCATGCCCGAAAATGTGGCCCAACCGGACTATGAGGCTATCATCAAGGAGCAGGAAGAAAAAATCGCTGCGCTCTCAAAGCAGGTCGAGGCAGTATCTACTGCAGCATCGTCCAAGACATCCAAAGAACGTGCAGAAAAGGGTGAAACTGCGTCCGAGAGCATGGAACTTTCCGAGGCTGAAACCCGATATCTGATTGACGAGCAGCTCCGTAAATTCGGCTGGGAAGCCGACACCAATAATCTGCGTTATTCCAAGGGAGCCCGTCCACAGAAAGGGAGAAATCTTGCCATTGCTGAGTGGCCCACTGGTTCTGCTGTTGGCAAGAACGGCTATGCAGATTATGCTCTGTTTGTGGGACTGAAGCTCGTGGGCATTGTGGAAGCTAAGAAGGCCGCCATTGACATCCCGTCTGTAATCGATCACCAGTGCAAGGAATACGCCAAGGGAATCAAGGCCGAACACAAGGAGTACATCATCAACCAGTGGGGTGCATACAAAGTTCCCTTTGTTTTTGCTACCAATGGTCGAAAGTATCTGAAGCAGATTGAAACAAAATCCGGCATTTGGTGTCTGGATTTGCGTAGCGGAGCAAATGCCCCCAAGGCTCTGCAAGGCTGGATTAGCCCTCAGGGTCTGATGGAGCAGCTCGAAAAGGATATTGCCGCCGCCAATGTCGCACTCCAGAACACTCCCTTTGATCTACTGCGCGATCCGGATGGATTGAATCTACGCAAGTATCAGATCAACGCTATCGAAGCTGCGGAGCAGGCTGTCATTGACGGCAAACAGACTGTTTTGCTTTCCATGGCGACTGGTACTGGCAAGACCCGTACTATCCTTGGTATGATCTACCGCTTTATCAAGAGTGACCGTTTTAAGCGAGTCCTGTTCCTCGTGGATCGCACCGCGCTTGGCGAACAGGCCGAGGATGTTTTCAAGGAAGTCAAAATCGAAGAATTGATGACCCTGGATTCCATCTATAACATTAAGGGCCTGGATGAAAAGGAAATCGATAAGGAAACCAAGATACATATCGCCACAGTACAGAGCTTGGTCAAAAGGATTCTCTATCCAGAAGGCGATACGATGCCCTCTGTAACGGACTACGATTTGATCGTGGTCGACGAAGCGCACCGAGGCTACATTCTGGACAAAGAAATGAGCGAAACGGAAATGCTCTATCGTAACCAGGATGACTATATCAGCAAATACCGCACCGTCATCGAATATTTCGATGCAGTGAAGATTGCCTTAACTGCAACCCCAGCACTCCATACTACTGAGATATTCGGCAAACCTGTCTTCAACTATTCCTACCGTGAAGCCGTGATTGACGGTTATCTGGTAGATCATGATGCGCCACACAATATCCGCACCAAACTGCGTGTTGAGGGTATCAACTATCAGAAGGGCGAACAGCTTGCTATTTACGACCCGGTTACCGGCGAAGTCCTCAATAGCGCCGAGCTGGAAGATGATATGAAGTTTGAAATCGACAGCTTCAACCGTCAGGTCATTACGGAGAACTTCAACCGGACCGTCCTCGAAGAAATCGCATGGGACTTCAACCCAGATGGTCAGGGCAAGACCCTCATCTATGCTGTTGATGACAACCATGCTGACCTTATTGTAAAAATTTTGAAGGAGATCTATGCGGAGGGCGGCGTTGACAACGATACCGTCATGAAGATCACCGGAAGCGTGGCAGGCGGCAACAAGAGGAAAATCTCTGAAGCAATCAAGCGTTTCAAAAACGAGTCTTTGCCCAAAATCGTAGTCACCGTTGACCTTCTGACCACTGGCATTGATGTGCCGGAGATCACCACCTTGGTATTTATGCGTCGCATCAAATCCCGTATCCTCTTTGAGCAGATGTTAGGCCGCGCCACCAGATTGTGCCCGGCTATCGGCAAAACTCACTTTGAGATTTATGACCCTGTGGGTGTGTATGAATCCTTGCAGGATGTCAGCAACATGAAGCCAGTTGTTACCAATCCTTCTGCAAGTTTTGAAGATTTGATGAAGGGACTGGAGGTAGCAACTACCGATGAGCAGCTTGCCTATCAGATCGACCTGATTGTTGCCAAACTGCAGCGCAAGCGCCGTAATGTGAGCCAAAAGGCACTGGAGCAGTTTGTCCACCTTACTGGAGGTATGGACTTAGGGAGCTTTGCAGAATACCTTAACAGCAGCACGATTAAAGAGGCCACCACTGAACTGTTGGGACATCGTGAGGCCTTCTCTGTGCTGGACAAGGACAGACCGCATAGCAAAATCCCACGCATTATTGATGATCACCCCGATGAACTGATTGACCACACCCGCGGTTATGGCGAAGGTCAGAAGCCAGAGGACTATCTGGAAGCCTTCAAAGAATTCATCAACAATAACATGAATGCAATTGCCGCTTTGCGAACGGTCTGCACCAGACCTTCTGAGCTTACCAGAGAAGACCTCAAGAGCCTGAAACTGGAGCTTGACCGCCATGACTTTACGGAGAAACAGTTGAACTCTGCATGGAATGAGATGACCAATCAGGACATCGTGGCTGACATTATTGCTTTTATCCGCCAACAGGCTCTTGGCTCTACCCTCATCAGCCATGAGCAGAGAGTAAAGTACGCCTTTGCGAAACTGCGGGTCAACCATGATTTCAATAAGAACCAGCTTGATTGGCTCAAGCGCATTGAAAAAGTACTGCTGGAAGAAAGCGTGCTGGATGAACAGATTTTTGAAATCGGCGCATTCAAGAACGCCGGTGGATTTACTATCATCGACCGCCGCTTTGGTGGCAAACTCCGTGAGATCATCACGGAACTGAACGAGTATCTCTATGAAGATGGAGGAAGCATAGCGTGAATAATCAGGAGATCGTAGCAAAACTTTGGAATCTCTGCAATGTGCTGCGTGATGATGGTATCACTTATCAGCAGTATGTTACGGAACTGACTTATATCCTGTTCCTGAAAATGTGCAAGGAAACCGGCACCGAGGGAGCTATCCCGGAGCAGTATCGTTGGGACAAGCTTATTACCAAACAGGGCGTGGAACTGAAAAAGTTCTACAAGGAACTGCTGGAGCATTTGGGTGAGAGCTGCACTGGTCGTGTACGAGAGATTTATCAGGGAGCGCAGAGCAACATCGACGAGCCAAAGAATCTGGAGAAGATCATCCAGACCATCGATCAGTTTGACTGGTATAGCGCCAAGGAAGAAGGACTGGGAAATCTTTATGAAGGTCTGTTGGAGAAGAATGCAACGGAGAAGAAGTCTGGCGCCGGGCAGTATTTCACGCCTCGTGTTCTCATCAACGTCATGACCCGGCTTATTGCACCACAGCCCGGTGAGCGGTGCAATGATCCAGCCTGCGGTACTTTTGGCTTTATGATCGCTGCTGACCGCTATGTCAAGGACCATACCGATGACCTGTTTGAACTACCTGTGGATCAGCAGGAGTTTCAGCGTACTCAGGCATTTTCCGGCTGTGAGTTGGTACATGACACTCATCGCCTGGCCTTGATGAATGCTATGCTGCACGATATCAGCGGTCCTATTTATTTCGGTGATACCCTGTCCAATTTTGGTAAGGAAATGAAAGGCTACGATGTTGTCCTGACCAATCCGCCTTTCGGCACCAAGAAAGGTGGAGAACGTGCTACCCGTGATGACTTTACTTTTCCCACCAGCAATAAGCAGTTGAATTTCTTGCAGCACATCTACCGCAGTCTGAATAAGACGGGCAAGGCTC
>ENA-OPBW01001473-OPBW01001473.1-human-gut-metagenome-genome-assembly--contig:-NODE-1473-length-12186-cov-7.739593_pt1 | contig 12186 bp, 9 predicted proteins | sample MGYA00241070_ERZ501456 | MGnify/ENA primary metagenome ERZ501456 (study PRJEB25962, sample SAMEA2042624) | human gut metagenome | biome: human gut; feature: human-associated habitat; material: faeces...
TTGATGGCATCAATCCATCTTTTTCACTCGTTGCAACACCTATCAGTTCTTCCAGTACTGAGGCATTGGCTTTCAACGCCTCACTTAATTCCATCTTTTCCATAATATTTTTTATTTACCAGTTTCCAAATTGTTTTTCTTATAATCCTGCCATGAGTCGGCAAGCTGCCCCACCGAAGCGGAAGTGTAGAGGTCAAGTATATGAATCTCGTCATCGGCAAGCTCCACAAGCTCGTTCCGATAGATCTTCTCCGCAAGCACGTGCGCCGGAAGACCGGGCACGTTCCTGTAAATGCCGTCAGCGATATCCTTACGGATATCCGCTATCACCATATCCTGTCTGTCTATCCCCGTGAACAGGGGAAATTTTGTAAAATCAACTTTCATAATATTCTTAATTAAATACTGTTATCCGCAATAAAACATAACCCAATAATTGCCCATACATTTAATGAATCCGGATGAATAATCCAAATCCATATAGGACGCCTCTTTTCCTCCAGGGGCAGGCAGGATGCGCCCTCCTGTCAGTCTTACCCCGCCGCTCATACGTTTGAAGTATATGGTATGTCCGGGAACATTCGGAGGAAGCGTCACCGTTATGTTACCCGTATTAATAAACATCACATTGTCATCATTGTTATTCAGGGAGGTGCTGACGGATATGTTCCTCCAGTTGCCCACTATGCCACGGAGAGAAACATAACTGTCATTGTCCGGATGAAGGAAAATGTTACCTCCCTCCACGAACAGGGGAATGCTCGGGGTCTTGATATGCATCCCGAGCATGGCGTTCGGACTCTGTATGTCAATTCCGGCATCATACTTAATCCCTTCGATTGTGACAAACTGCGTGTTTCCCCCGAGTTTTACGCTTGCGAACGTCCTGTCGTTATAAAACTCAATCTGCCCGGCGGATAACTTGAAACCGACATAGGAATCCGTTCCCTCATAAAGAGTTTTTGAGGACAACATGCCGGAATCTATGGAAAACGGACCGATACGTCCGCTATCCGCCGTGATTTTTCCGCTGATATCCACGTTGACCGCTCTGATACCGTCCGCATCAATCATGGACGCCTTGATCTTCTCGGTCAGCAACAGCTTGGTGGCGATAAAAGTCCAGCTCTGTGCTACCTCCCAGTATTTTATTTTTCCCGAAGCCACATTCTGTTTGGGGGTTTCCGTCGATACCGACGTATGCGAACAGATGCACAGGTACAGCAGGTTGTCATACAGCACTATGTCGTAAAACAGCTGCCCTTGCTTGCCTTCCAGGTAAGACACAGACGCCTCCCATACACGCATACGCATACGCGCTCCCTTATCTCCCTTGTCACCTTTGGGAGCAAAACTGACCTGTCCGGTTCTTGTCACCAACGGCATATCACCTCCTTACTCCTTGGTTGTGATGGTCCATGCCACGTTGCCTCCTGCCTGCTGGCACATGTCCCAAGTACACGTGCCGGAAGTGGCTGCCGTACCGGAGGTGGACGGGTTAAGGATCACCCCGGCACTGTCCATGAACACGAAATAGAAAGTCATGTCCTTGTACTTGGTGGTGCTCCCACGCTTGACCAGAATGGGCTTATAGACCACCGTGTCGCCGCTTTCCCGGATGGTCTCGTCCTCGGGCGTGGGATTCAGGATCAAATCAAACGGATCGGACGCATCCATTACGGACTGCGTGTCCTGACCGATGAGCTTGCCGCCCTGGTACACCTCCACCTTGAACACCCCTGTCGTGTCAACCATATCGTTGGTGACGGTCAATGTCTGCGTGGTCTTTCCGCTCAGCACGCTCCACGCACCGTTGACCTGGTTGTACCACTTGTAGGTCAAGCCTGTAGTGATCTCGTCACTGCCCATACGCGCTACGGCTTTCAGAATACAGCTCTGCCCTTTGTCCCGAAGGGTAAAATACTTGTTGTCACCGGCAACGATCGTCACATGCTTCTGGTTCCCGACCCCCTTGGTGATGGGGATGCTATAGACGAACTGGACGGTGTCGCTGGTATTCCCTATCGTCACGGTAGCTTCACCCTTGATGGTACAAGAGGCCGCTCCGCTCGCCTTGACCAGGTTCTTGACGATCTGCAATCCGTAGTAATCCGTCGTACCGGACTGGTAAGGGATAAACTTGAAATGTCCCGTCTCACCGCCAAACGTGTTGGTGGAGACATTGCCCGAGAACTTGATCTCGACATCATTGAAATACCATTTCATGGAGGAAGGGACCACCAGCCCTTCCGCCACCCGCGAAGAGGTGAGAATGAAGGACAAGACAGGCTTGAGCGATACGAAGTCCGGCGCGATGTTTGTCGGCGCGGACGCTTCGCCCATATACTCCTGATACAGATCTCCCTGATTACACTGGATTGACGGCATATAAACGCCGCCCTTTTGCGAAAATATGACCTGCCCGGTCGCGCTGGCCAAACTCATGACGCTCCTCCTTCCCCGGTTGTTTCCGTACTATCCGTGCCTTCGGAGCTCTCTCCCCAAGAGGCCGGTGTGAATACTTCGACGGGATGGTCCGTACCGTCTATCTCTTCTTTCGCCGCCTGCGGGGTCAGACAGATGCCGCCCACTTCCTTGGCTCTCTCAAATACAGTGTCGCCGGGGAAACGTGCCACGTCCGCCTGCCACAATAATACATTGCCATCCGCTGTCCTGTTGCGGATACCGGTCAGATGCAACCGGTCTGCAACCTCCTTCGTTACTTTAATGTAAAATGCCATACTACTATTATTTTTAATGTTATCCAAATTTTCTTGCTACTACCGCCTTGCCCCCCTGCGTGAGCACCTTGCCGCCTTGTGTCAGCGCCACGTAAGGGCCTCTGTCCTCCACTTCCAGCTTTAACATCATGCCGTTGCTGAAAGGTATCTTGGGAGAATATCCGCCGGCAACCTTGGTATATCCGGAATCTCCGCTCTTCTTGACGTACCAGTGACAGTTAAACATGGCGGATGGATTCGGGATAACCCCCATGGTATCCCGAATGACGGGCTTGGGAAAGATGGCGTAAGTCCCGTCCGGAACACCCGCAGGTACGCCCTCCCAGTCGGCTTCAATCTTCGGAATCCTGCGGCGTATCACCGTAGAGACTGCCGGGTCCGATGCGCCCGGGGTTGATGCCGGAGTCCCGGAAGCCGCATAGGTGGCCTTGCAGACAATCGTGATGTCATCGCCTATATAATTGCGGTCAATCTTGTATACATTCTTGTTCAGTGATACAAACTCCCAGTCGTTGTCACCCGCTCCTGTGGTTATCTCCTCCAGCGCTCCCGTAGACAACAGACGGTACCAGAAGAACCTGCATTTGCCCGTAGCCGTCACGTCCGTGTCGCCTACCATCAGTTTGGCCGTGATGGTCTGTGCGGTGATGTCACGCACCGGGTTCCAGTCCAGCGTGGACGGGCTGTCTATCGTCAACACAGGGATGGCATCCGTACCGTCAATGGTGCGGATCACCCGGCTCATTTGAAAAGTGAACAGCTGTCCGGTACGTGTGTCGGCATATTCCGCGTAAAACTCCAGCGTGACGGGTTTTAGGACGGCGACATTTCTTTTCATTGTGATCTGTCCCTTGCTGTCACCGGACTCCGTAATGCTGTAGTCTGTGTTTGTCGACGTGATAAGCGTGCGTGTGGATCCGATGCGCTCGTACCACTTCATGTTGGTCAGCCTGGAGTTGACCGCCCCGATCTTAGTCACCGCTTCCGGGTCCGTGGCGTTGCACCGCGGAAACAGGACCAGCGGTGTCAGCGTATAGTCCGGAGTGTATTCAGCCTTGTCAGCCTGGTAGACCTGCATGTCCGGCACGCTGCCCACCACCTCGATGTTACAACTGGTTTGTAACAGCCGGTAGTTGATTTCTATTTTTCGTTGCTTTGTTGCCATTGTATAAAACCATTTTAAAATGTTACAAAATTCTCCGCCACTTCAAACTGCTGCCCGTCACGCAATAACGCCTGTGCTTTAAACGTACACACCCGCATGTTGGTATAATTCGGTCCGAGATCATCTATCGTCAGAGGAAGATTTTTCCCGGCGCCGGCACGCTTCACCGCCCATGCGTTATCTTCTGATACATTCCCGGTATCACGCGTCCAGCTCACATCAGCGTCAAGTATATGATCTGTCACGTCACGGTTGTACAGCTTGCCGGTAATATATAGCGTTGTGGAAAAAGTCTCGATATCAAAATACCACCCCTTTGTGCTGCCGATCTCTATCGTAAATTCCGGGTTCCCTTCCAGCATCGCCCATCCGGCCGCCGCATATTGCGGTTCGTCGGCTGTTCCCGTCATCAGGCACTTCCATTTGCAGCCGTAGTGCCAAACCGTGTCCGCCCGCTCCTGCGTATTGGTGTAAGGATTGTCAGAGGACGCGACTTCGGCCGACCAAAAGCCACGGTCCACCAGTTCCTGTACGGGCAGTCCCTGCCAGTCCACCCGGTAAAGTTCACCGAAGATGCCGGCACGGGCGAATATGTACGAGTGCTTATAGTTGACGGGGAGATTGTCAAACAAATCCAAATTGGGCAAACGCCCCAATATCATGTAATAGTTGTTCTGTTCCAGGACAGGTTTCGTTACTCCTTCCAGCCAGACAAGACATTTATCCGTGGTGGCGGACAAATACCAGTAGCTTTGCCTGTCCTCATTGAAGGCGTTTCCTCTTCTGGTAATGATCGTCAACTCTGTGGGAGGATAGTTTTTACCGCCCGGCACCTCACTGTCCGGGTATGACAACACCGAGATGGAGTTGGCCAGGACATTCTTGGACAGCACGCGCATCCACGAGGCGTAATACTCCCCCGTTGAAAAGAGGTTGTTTACAATCCCGTACACTATATCACCCTCCTGGAATGCGGTGAAGTCATTCTCCCAGCGCTTGCGCAATTTCAGGGTATAAGTTCCGTCGCTCTCCAAAGCCACGGACTCAATGACTCCGTTCTCGGAATATGAGGTGTCGCCTTCCTGCGCGTTCAGACGGTTATAGATGATTTCCTTGAACACTGCGGAGCCGCGTACCTCAAGACGCTCGAACTGACCGCGCCCGTCGGGATAGATACCGGCACCTTTACCGGCAATCATGGAGTCGATGAAATTGCCGAACTTCAATAAGAAATTTGTTCCGTCCGCTTGATCCTTACGAAGGAACATTACTAAGGAGCGCAATGCGGAATACACGTTACTATCCGTGGCCGGTGTAGAGTCATTCCTTCTTATCACATACACGCCGCTGCCACCACCGCCCGTATAGGTCTGTCCTTTCAGAGTAAGGCTCTCAACCTTCTCCTCCAGCTCGCCGATACGAGAATAAGAGGCGGTTTCCCCAACAGTATAGACAGGTGAGTCAAAGGGATAGTCAAGATTGAATTCAAATCCGATAATCCTTGACTTCCTTCCGTTCTCGAAATAGGCTTTGTTGATAAGGTTGACCTTTTGACCAATGCTGTAGAGGTTATGAATGCCGTCCTCACGGTATGCGTCACCGGACATCATCGTGCAGTCGTAAGTACTCGGGTCAACCTTTGATTTGGAAGCGTATTTTTCCGTCTTGACCTTCAGTTCCTGTTCTGCAGCACCCACAAGCCCCAGTTCGGTTATTTTCGTGCTGTCCCAGCCGGATAGTACATATTCATCTCCATCCTGGGGAAAGAGCACATCGCCGGGAAGCGGTCTGCCGTAGTCCTCATTCCTGACTATCTCCCATAACTGTGCATCGGGATTCCAGCCGCCGTCCTCCAGCTTCTCCGGCTTTCCTTCAGGATTGAACTTCACGGCAAACTCCAGACCGTTGAGAAGCCCGGACGCGAAACGTATCCTCAGCTCCTGACCGGGGAGGATATATTTCTCAGAAAAGTTAACACCTGTATCCCTGAAACGGTAGGCATTCCATTTTTCCTCAGTGGTTGTGCCGTCCTCATTCTCCACCTTGTCCGTCACCTCGATGGTAGTAACATCCGACATGGTGCCCGTTCTTCGGGGATAGACTTCATCGAAGATAACCACCTGTTCAATGGCTTCCTCGGTGGTCATATTGGGATAAGCGTCTATGTACGGGGTTCCTTCGGGTAACATCAGCCTGCGCTGCACCACACCGTTCACAACCACGGTCTCATCAACCGGACGGTAGTTAGAAGGGATGTTCTTTGTCGAGCCGAAAGCATAGATTCTTGTCGCATAGGTGGACCGGGATTCAGATCGTGGCATTTCCTGCACGTTTTTCTCGATCTCGAAGTCCACCGCGTCGCCAAACTCACAACGCCCGAAATGGATTATATTCTCGGTTATCCAGCACTCACAGTCCCATTTCTTCGCCATCTCAAAACAGGCATCAAGGATGTTGATGTTCTCATAAGACATCAGTTGTGATTTGTTCTCTACCGTACTGTCAATGGAGAAAACAAAATCCTGTCCTTTGTATGTGTAACCAAGAGCTTTCAAATTTCTAAGGACTATACCGGCTTGTACGTCAAGCGGGGCGGTCAGGTTCCAGGACGCCTCCTGTCCGGCCGTTTCCGGGGTATATTTGAAGATTTTGTTTTTCCATTTCCAGTAGTAGGCGTCAAGTCTTAATTCGTAATCGTAGCCGGCGGTATTGGTGTTGAATGCGGGCTTCTGCAAGTCGCACACCTCGAACAATCCGAAGTTACATTCCACGTATGAGCCAAGTTTGAAATATATGGGATTATCCAAGGAGAACTTTAACATGATGTAGTCCTCCTTCATCAGAGTGAACTTACGCTTGCAGCCTTCATTGATCAAAGTTGTAAGCTGGATAGCACCGGATATGTCTTTGATGTCGATTTGTTCCATGTCTTCAAAGTTCGGGGATAAAAAAAAGAGTGCCCAATTTTGAGCACTCACATACACGACAATAAAACCAATGTCGTGAATTAGCTTCTGTTTGCCGGATTCGGCTCATTGAACTTGGCTGAAATTTTTCCGAAAGTTCGGTCTAAACTCTGTGCGTAAGTGATACTTTTACCGAGATAAACCAGATGATAAATCTCGCTACTATTAGCCGAGACTTGAATATCAACCTTGCCTTTATAAAGCTCATTGAAGAAAGCTTTTTTCTTTGATTGATAATCAGACTGAGAATTACCCTCGATAGTGAACGAAAGAGTTATTTCCCTCTCATCGACTTTAGGATTATTGATTATTACCCGTTTCCCATGTTCAAGTCGGCTTTTGTTCTCAATAAAATCCTTCATGGGAGCGGATGCCCCAATAACATCAAGAAACCCCTCTCCCATTCTCACACCCCATGTTGTATAAGCGTTTTCGCCATTAATTAATAATTCATCCATAGACTATAATTTTGCTGTATTCTTTTTAACTTCTGCTATATCTCTTTGCATCTGTTGAATAGGTTTGACGATTGCCCCTGTATTTTCTGAAATCTGTACCAATTCAAGATAGGATTGCGCTATCAAATCCCGCGTATCATCAGCAATATTTCTTGTTTCCGTATCTATGGAAAGTAGAGCATCTGCTTTTACTGTTAGTAGATTAAGTGATTGAGATTGAATAATATTCTGATTCTTTATTTCTTCTCCTGCAATCTGCAATGCTGTAAACCTACCGTTCAACTCTTCGCCAGTATCTTGACTCATTTCCTGAAAACCTTTGGATGAAGCTGACTGGGATGTTGATTCTTGCGAAATCTTATCATATCCGGTTGCTGCGGCAAGTTCGTCACGGAGCTTCATGGCTTCGTCCACATAACCCATGTATTCATCCATCAGCTCCTTACGCTCATTATTGTCAAGCGTACCATCATCCTTCATGGCTTCACCGAATTTATCATACCATGCCCTCAGTTTGTCACTAAACCGTTCACCGATGGCATTTGACAGCATCGCTTGCATGAAATATTTGGATATGTCATCAGCAAAATCCTCCGCACTCTTCTCCATATCCATCAGACTGCTTACAAAACTGTCATACATGGAATCGAATGACATTCCGATCAAGCCCTCATAAAGACTGTCGGTCAGTTCTTCCAGTTTTCCTGCCTGCTCTATATAATCATCCAGCTTGTCGGTAACACGCTCACCGTAACCTCCCTTACCGGAAGATTCCATGATATCCCATAACCATACGTCCGACCGTAGAGCCTTCATCTGTTCGGGGGTCAGATTCCACAAGGAATCAGTGCCGGAGAAATCCTGCATACCGGTAGCTTTTCTTGCGTGTTCCAGCATTTCATCCGTCCATTTCAGATAATGCTGCCAACTGCCGTGGCTCTTATGATATCCGGCTTGCTCCTTTGCTATTTGCAGATAGTTTTTATTGACTTCCTCCTGATATTTTACAGCTTCCTTGTAAGATTCAACCGATTTCATTCCCCTGCTTGCCTTCATCTCGTCAGTCAGATCCTCGATGGCCGTTTGCAAAGTTTCATTCCTGTTCGTCAGCCTGTCTATCGTTTCCTGTACTTCCTTGGCGTTTCCACCTATTCCAAACAGGGAGTTGAAGCCTCCGAATGAGATCGCGTTCAGGATGTTTCCTATGCCGTCCCTCAATGATCTGCCGATTGTGACAAACAAATCCCCTGACAAGACATCACCGATAATTCCACTGACCGCGTTCAGAACAGCATCAAGCAGACCACCGACAAGATCACTCAATCCGTCTTTGAGTACGTCAATGATGGACAGAATCCATCCGACAATGGGGACCTCCTTAAGAGATTCTGACGTTTTTCCTATGACATCCTTGAATCCGTTCACGGTTTTGATAATTCCGCTATACGCGTTATATAATCCACCGGATGAAATCTGCTGCAAGCCTCCCAACAAATTTTCCATGCTTGCTTTCAGTCTGGTGGCGGTATCAGTCACATTACGCTGGGCCTGATTGGCGATATCCGTCTGTGTCTTTACATTGGCGGATGCAATGTCAGCATTCTGTCGTGCTATATCAAGGGCATTCGCTGTAACCTGCTTTTCTTCTTCTGTTCCACTCTTCTGTGCTTTGGCGTAATCATCCTGTGATTTCTTTAGTTTTTCCAAAGCGGCTGTTTCAATCTCTATGGCATTGATACGGTTTTGTTCGGCTGTATGATAGGCTTTTACATCCTCTCCAAGTTTCTTGAAGTTGACTCCACTTGTACCACCCAAAGACTTTTCCATCTGGCTGATGGCGTCAATCAATGATTTCTGGCTTGCCTGATCGGAGTTCTTGAACTTGTCAGTCCGTACATATTTTTTTGCTTCGTCCAAGGCAGGCTTTACCATGTCGGAAAACATGGAACCAAACTCACCGAACACAGTAACCCAATCTATATTGGCTTTTATGGCTTCTGTTTCCTTGTTCTGTATGGCAACATCACGTTGTTTCTCCAGTAACTTTACTTGTGCACTATTAACACCGTTTTCTTCCTGTGCTTTCCTTATTTTTTCCGCATACTCTTGGGCGATAGCCAATTTCTGCTGCTGGAACGTGCCATATTCTTTCAAGTAGTCGTTCAAAGCCTGTTGTTCGGCTTTCAGCTGTCCTTCAGTTACATCGGAAATATCTTTATCTCTCATACTTTCGGCATTGGTATAAGCTTCTGAAATTTTCTGTGCCTGCTTGTCGGTCAGCTTACCGTTACCGGCTTTGCTCCATTCTTCCTCCTGTTTTCTTATCGCATCAATCTGTTTCTGATAATCAAGGTCAATCTGTTTCAACTTCTTTTCCGTGCCTTCTCTCATCAGGTTGATTTCATCCTGTTGGTTCTGACGGCGAAGTGAAAGAAGTTGTTCGGCTGTCTTTTTTTGTTCTTTTTTTTGCTTTTCAGCAGCTTTTTCCAGCTTGGTTAAAGAACTACCAGTGATACCACCTAAATTTTTATAGGATTTTTCAGTTGTTTCTACCCGTTTCTTAGCCTCTTCATACTGCTTTGAGGTAAACTTGGATTTGTCCTTTTCTATTTCAGAGAGTTTCTTTTTGGCATCTTCCCACTCTTTCTTGGCTTTATCGTAGTCTTGTTTGTAAGTAGTTTTGTTTTTCTCTGAATCAATACGGGTTTGCTTGGCAGATTTTGCAGTATCTATGAGTGTTTTTATGTCTTTGACATTATAGATTGCTTCATCTGACAAAGTTCCCTCTACATCAATAGGCAAACGGAGTTTGATGGTTCCATTATCACCCTTTCCTTTGATTCACCTTTCAAGTTCGGAAATATATCGGTCAAATTCCTTTACATCAACATTGTTCAAATTGGATATGAATTGCTCTGAAATGCCTTTCCCCTTGTCTTGTAACATAACGTCACGCATAGCACGCAATTCTTTCATCTTCTTCACATATCCATCAACACCTTGCTGGCCGGAAAGAGATTTCAGTAAATTTTCGTAATATTTGATTTCAGATTCAATATTAGAAAATTCTTTGGCTTGTTTTTCTCCGGCACGTTTTGCATCTTCCTCTGCAATCTGCTGCTTTAATTTGAGTATATCAGCAAGTTTAATGGTTTCAATGTCGTATTGAGCGAATATCTTTGGGTATTCTTTTCTCAACTCCGCCAAGCTCTGTCCTCTTTGTAAATCAGACAAAGCCATGTCACGGGAACTCTGTACAAGGAAATCAATTTTCTGCTTGTGTTCTTCCTCTTGTTTTTTAGCTTCTTCTTGCTGTTCGTTAAACCTTCTCTGTGCTTTTTCGGCTTCGGTTGCGGAATCATGGAAAGTCCACATGGCCGCACCAAGCCCTACAACGGCAGTCGCCAGCAAAACATAAGGACTGGTAAGCATTGCCGCATTGAGAGCCATTTGTGCTTTCCGTGCCAGTACACGGGCATTGGTAAGGGCTATCTCGGCTATCGTGTGTTTGCTCGTTGCGATAGTAGTAAGCATTACAGCAGTACGATATGCGCCATAAGTAACTACTAATCCAGCAAGTATCTTGCCGACTGTTTCGTAGTTTTCAATCAAAGAAGTAGTCATCTGAATGCCGTCCATAATTACACCTTCCGATTTCTCACCTAACTCGTTGAGAACACTATCCATCGCATCCTGCATCATAGAAAGCTGACCGTTTATCTCTTTTGAAGCGTTTTCGGACATCTGATAGAATCGACCACCAGCGGAAGTAGCATCTATAAATGCCTGCTGAACCATTTCTGCGGAAATAGCCCCCTTAGACATCTCATCTTTGAGGGTAGCGATAGACTTACCGGTCTTTTCAGACATGATTTGCAGAGGATTAAATCCTGCATTAATCATCTGATTGAGGTCTTGACCCATAAGTTTACCGGCAGCGGACATCTGAGAGAATGCCAAAGTCATAGAATTAAACTTTTGTGTGTTCCCCATAGAAACATCGCCAATAGCTTGTAGATAACGGGGAACTTTCTCGGCTTCAATGTTGAAACCAAGCATCATCTGCGTGGCTGCTGTTACATCAGAAAATTCAAGCGGAGAAATTTTAGCGAACTCACGAACTTGTGACATGAGGGCATTGGCTTTCTCTTTGTTTCCCAATAAAGTTTCAATAGCAGTGTCAGCAGCCTGGAACTCGCCACGTACACGAATCATTTCAGCACCTAATGCTTTCAGTACTCCAGTACCACCAATAACCGCCAAGGCTTTCTTCCAAGAAATAGCAATACCGTTGTTACTCTCTACGATTTCCTTAGCATTATCATTGTAAAGGGCGTATTCATCCCGAAGTTTCTTTACGGAAAGACGCGCTTCGGCTTGTTGTTGGGTTAATCCAAATAAAGCTGCCTTTTCTTCATCAAGAGCTTTGCGGGCAGCATTGTATTCTTCTAACTTGCTATTTGCTGATAACGGATTCCTTTTCAATGCTATACGATAAGCATCCCCAAGTCGTTTTACATCCGCTTCAATATCCTTAACTACCGCTTTTTGAGCAAGAATCTTCTCTGTGAATCCATTCACGGCCTGGGAAGCATCGAAGATTTTCCTTTTGAATCCCGTTTCCATCTCCGCTCCAGCTTTGGCTGCATTAGTCACCAACTCATCCAATCTTTGGTTGGATGCAGCAAGTTGGGCATTCAAAGCCTTGAAAGCAGCAGGAGACTGCGTGCCATCCATGCTCATTAACTCCTGCTTTAACTTCGCAATTTCATTACGAAGCCTTACAACTTCTTCCCAGTCGCTACCTACCTTAAAATATAATTTCGCCATATCTATTTCTTTTTCCTACGATTAGC
>ENA-OPBW01001499-OPBW01001499.1-human-gut-metagenome-genome-assembly--contig:-NODE-1499-length-12082-cov-3.371581_pt1 | contig 12082 bp, 8 predicted proteins | sample MGYA00241070_ERZ501456 | MGnify/ENA primary metagenome ERZ501456 (study PRJEB25962, sample SAMEA2042624) | human gut metagenome | biome: human gut; feature: human-associated habitat; material: faeces...
GGCGGCCTTCCACAGCTGACCGTTATCCGTGGAGGCTTTGGCCAGAGTAACGCCGTTTTTCCCGGCGGTCAGCCGCAGGCCGTTTTCCTGGCAGGTGATGGTATAGTACCCGCTGGCATGATAATCCAGGCGGAACTGCTGGTTTTTGCCGCTGCCCACGGCGTTCAGGGTCAGGCCCGAGGAGCCAGGGGTGGCGGTCAGGTTACTGTTGGCAGAGGAGCGCAGCTGATACACGCCCTCCCCCACCGTGGCATCCTTGAAGCCGTAATCCGCCAGCATGACCTGGGCCTTGGCGGGCTCGTTGATCCGCAGGCGGGCGTATACGCCCAGCTGCACGTCGCCGGAGTTGCCATCGTAATACTTCAGCACCTTGCCGGTGACGCCGTACTTGTCGGCGGTGGGGCCGGTCATAACGCCGTAGGAGTCTGACTGAGGCTCCCGCACGGCGCCGCTTTCGTTGTAAATGGCCTCGATGAGCTGGGCCTCAGGCTGATTGGCAAAGCCGCCCAGAGCGTCGAAGGCCCGCATAATGACGCCGGTGGCGCCGCCCCGTCCATCGCTGCTGGAAAAGCCCGAGGAGCCGCCCACTCCGTGCTGCACGGCACGGGACCAGAACACGTTGCGCAGTGCGATGCTGTAGTTATCCATGTCAAAGCCGGGAACAGCGGACTCAATGGACCGGACGATGGGGTCATAGTAGCTGCGGCGGACATAGTTCCGCTGCACCCGCAGGAAGCCGTCGCTGTCCTCGTTGGCCAGGGCCCGCCAGGTGGCGTCGAAATTGGAGCCGTAGCCCCCGTCGGCGTCATAGGCGGCAGAGAGCCGGTTGCCGATGGATCGGTAGTATGTATCCGAGGAGGACTGGCACCACCGGAAAAAGGCCCGGGGAATGTCGCTGCGGCTGGAGAACTGATACGCACCGTAGGACTTGCCGCCGGCGTCGCCGGAGCCGGAGGAAATGACCCCCGGACCGCTGGCCTCAAAGCGCTGGCTCAGTGTCCCCAGCAGCTGCTCCTCCTGGTCATCGGCGGCGGTGGCCGATGTGAACACCGGCAGGATCACCGGAATGGCCGCCACCAACAGCGCCAGGCAAAGCAAAATACTCGTCCCTCTACGCATGGTTTTCATCGTATCACCCCGTTGCAAAGCATGTAATCGAAAAACACAATACTGTGTCGTATTCAGGAATAGTATAGCACCTTTTTTCAGGGGTGTCCACCGAAAACGGTCGATTTTCCCAACTAATTAGCATATGAAGCGCGTGAAGTTCTTGGAGTATAAAAAAGCGGAAAATCCGTCTCATAAACGTTATCCCGATCGCCCCTTTCTCCGGCTTTCTCCTGCCCGGCCGTTATTTTTGTTAATAATCCATTGCATTGTCCGCTAATATGCCGTATAATGCCCCTATCTAACGAAACAGGAGGGCTTTGCCATGCGCCCTGATGGAACCCGCGTAAAGGACCTGCCGCCGCTGGTGGCGGCCATTCCCTATATCATGCCCAAGCGCTACGACGCCTGGAACTCCGTCACCGAGAACATCGACGAGGAGATCATCAAGGACTTCATCCGCACCCACCGCCGGGCTGGGGTGCGGCTGAACCATATGGGCGTCATCATCTCCGCCTATTACAAGGCGGTGCTGCGCAATCCCAAGCTGAACTACTTCGTCATGAACGGCCGCATTTACTGCCGCAACCACTTCTGCGTGTCCTTCGTGATCCTGAAAAAACAGGCCAACGGGGTAGTCAACGAGACCACGCTGAAGGTATATCTGGACGAGAACGACACAGTGTTTACCGTGAATCAGAAAATTGCCGACGCAATTGCCTCCAATCGGGCGGAGCACCAGTCCAACAGCACCGACAAGTTCGCCAAGTTCATGTTCTCCGTGCCGGGTCTGCCGAAATTCGTCGTGTGGCTGGCCTATCATCTGGACCGCCACGGTCTGCTGCCCCGGAAGATCATCGAGCTGTCCCCCTTCCACACCAGCATGTTCATCACGAATCTGGCCTCCATCAAGACCAGCTATATCCACCACCATTGTTATGAATTCGGCACCACCAGCGTGTTTGTGTGCATGGGCAAGCCCGTGCCAAACTATATATCCGGCGACCTGACCCGAAAGATGATGCCCATCGGCGTGGTCATGGACGAGCGTATCTGCACCGGGTACGAATATGCCGCCTTCTGCAACGATTTCCGCCGTTATATGCGTCTGCCGCAGATGCTGGAATACCCCTTCTGCCAGGAGGAGCCGGAAAAGAAGCCCGCCGCCGAGACCGCCGCTGTATAACTGAAAATGCTCTGCCCATGGGGCAGAGCATTTTTAGTTATTCTCCTATGGGATCGTCGTCGGAGTCGTCGCGGACCGGCGCACCGCCGCTGGCAGGCAGGGGCGCGATCAGGGTCCGGTACAGCCGCCGGAAGAAGGCCAGGGTCACAAGCAGGGACGCGATCTCCGCCAAGGGATAGCTCCACCACACCAGGTCGTCGTTGCTGATGCTCTGGCCGTACCGGGCCAGGACATAGGCAATGGGCACCAGGAACACCAGCTGCCGGATGATGGAGGTAGTCATGGAGTACACCGCTTTGCCCAGGGCCTGGAAGGAGCTGCCCAGGGCGATGCAGGCGCCGGCCATGCAAAAGCTCAGGGAGATGATCCGCAGGGCGGGGACGCCCACCTGCAGCATGGTGTCCGTGGCGTCGAAAATTTTCAGCAGGCTCCCGGGAACGGACCAGAACACCGCCATGCCCACCAGCATGATGCAGGAGGCATAGATGGCGCTGCGCTTGATGGTCTCCACCATCCGCAGCCGGTTCTGGGCCCCGTAGTTATACGCCACGATGGGCACCACGCCGTTGTTCAGGCCGAACACCGGCATAAAGATGAAGCTGTTGAGCTTGAAGTAAATGCCGAAAGCCGTGGCTGCCGTCTCCTTGGTGGAGTGATAGGCAATGAGGATCTTGTTCATGCAGAAGGTCATCACCGAGCCGATAGCCACCATGATGACGCTGGGCAGGCCGATGGCATAGATATTCCCCACTAGCCGCCAATTTGGCCGGAAGCCCCGGAACTGCAAGTGGATCTCCTTGTTCTTCTTCAGGTTGAAGATCAGTGCCAGAATACAGCCGCAGAACTGTCCGATGACCGTGGCCACCGCCGCGCCGGTAACGCCCATGTCGAACACAAAGATGAAGATGGGGTCCAGCACAATATTCACGATAGCGCCCAGTCCCTGGGTATACATGGACAGGATGGACCGGCCGGTGCCCTGTAAAAGCCGCTCAAACATGATCTCGCCGAACAGCCCCAGGGAGCCGCAGCAGCAGATCAGCAGATAGTCAATGCCGTTGTCGATGATGTAGTCAATTTGGGTCTGGGACCGGAAGAAGGGCCCCGCAAACAGCAGCGCCAGCACGGCGCTGATGACAAAGCCCACCACCGCCAGGAATACGCCGTTGATAGCCACGGCGTTGGCCCGCTGCTGGTCCTTGGCCCCCAGAGCCCGGCCCATCAGGGCGTTGACGCCCACGGCGGTGCCGGTGGCCAGGCCGATCATCAGGTTCTGGGCCGGAAACGCCAGGGACACGGCGGTCAGCGCCTGCTCGCACACCCGGGACACGAACACGCTGTCCACAATGTTGTATAGGGCCTGCACCAGCATAGACGCGATGATGGGCAGGGACATGTTGATAATGAGCTTGGAAATGGGCATGGTGCCCAATTTGTTCTCTTTTTCCATGGGACTGCTTTCCCCTCCTTACGAATCTGTTCACAAGAGAGTATTGTATCATAGCGCCGCGCAAAAGAAAACCCTCCGAAAGCTACATTTTCCGCAGCTTATCGGAGGATTTTTTATTGATTTCGGAAACTTATTTCGTGCTTCGAGACAATCAGCTCACTGCGTCACCAGATAGCTGCCGCTCTCGGGCGCATAGCCGGCCATAGTCACCACGCGCGTGGCCCGGTCATAACCGGTGGGCAGCGCCGATGCGTCCGCATCGGGCATGACATACACCCGGTCGAAGCAGGACGCCAGCAGCTCCGCCGTGACGCCGTTGTCCGCCGACGGAGTCTCCCGCAGCACCACGGACAGCACCGTGCCCTCCGGCAGCTGCTTTTCCAAAGCCTGGGCAAAGTCCTTCAGCACCACCGTCTTGTCGGCAGGCAGCTCCAGAGCCGACTGATCGCCGCTGATGGGATACAGGAACCAATCCAGCAGAATCTCGTCAAAGCCCATCTGGGCGCACTCCTTGGCCAGGTCCGTGATATACCGCAGGGTCCCCGGCTTGGAGGGGTCCAGCCACCGGCGGCCGGAGCCGTCCCGGTACAGGGTCCCGTCGGCAGCACACAGGGCCGCCTGCTCCTGCTGAGCGTCGGCAAAGGCGTTGTCGCAGAAGCACGCCAGCCGCGCCACGGTATAGCAGTTGCTGTCCAGTATGGTCTGGAGGTTCCGGCTGGTGGACAGTCCGCCGGTGAGAATGCCTTCCGGCAAGGCCACCGCCGTGTGATACGCCACGGACCCGTCATACATCTTCACGTTGACGGCCACAGCCTCCCGGTCCGTCAGCAGATAGCCGGGGTCGCTGCCCAGGCAGCCGTATGGCAGCTCCCAGGCGTGGATGGCCTCCACCTTCTGCCGCTGGGGCTCCTCCCGGGTGATGTCCACATCATCCGGCACAGGCGTGGAGTCCGGCTGGGGCTTCTCCGGCTCCTTCCGGGACCAGGGCAGCTCCAGATGGGCCTTGCCCTCGTCATCATACACCACATACTCCTGGGTCAGCAGATAGGCCACCGCCGCCAGCAGGATCAGCACCAGCACAACGACCAGCGCCACCTTGCCCCGGGTATTCCGCCCCCGGTAGCGATGATATCCTTTTGTGGTCATGGCGCGCACCTCCGTTCATGCAAATGCTTCAGGGCTGGATGCTGTCCAGCTGACCCACCCGGCGGGCATGGCGGCCGCCCTCAAACTCGGTGTTCAGAAACACCTCCACAATACGCTTGGCCAGGTTGGGGCCGGTGATGCCCGCACCCAGGGCCAGCACGTTGGCATCGTTATGACGGCGGGTCATCTCGGCAGACAGGGAATCGGTGCAGTGGGCGCAGCGGATACCCTTGACCTTGTTGGCGGCAATGGAGATGCCAATGCCGGTAGTACAGATGACGATACCCTTCTCGCATGCGCCGGAGGCCACCAGCCGGGCCACCTTTTCGCCATAAATGGGATAGTCCACGCTTTCGGTGGAGAAGCAGCCCACATCCTCAAAGTCGATGTCGTGCTCCTCCAGCCAGATGAGAATGTCCTGCTTCAGCAGATAGCCGCCGTGATCGCAGCCAATGGCAATTTTCATGATGCTATGCTCCTCTCGGGTGGTTCACAGGGCCTGAAACCGCGGCTTGCCCTGTTCAAATGTGGTAAAATAGCGGAAGCCGCATTCCCGCAGCAGCTCCTGACGCTGCTGGATGAAGCAGCCCACGTCCCCGGGCCGGTGGGCGTCACTGCCCAGGGTGACGATCTCGCCCCCCAGGCGGCGGTACAGCCGCAGAATCTCCGGCCCCGGCAGGGGCTCGTTTCCCCGGTTGGTATTGCACTCGATGCCCACCCCCTTGGGGATCACAGTGCGGAGGACCTCCTCCACCCGATCCATATGGCGGCGGAACGTCATATGCTCCCCGTGGTGCTCGTTGATATACCGCAGCGGCAGGGTCAGGTGACCCAGCACCTGAAACTGTCCCCACCGGGCCAGCTCCAGAACGCTGTCCAGATAGCTGTCGATGACACTATCATAATACGCTTCGTCACCTTTTTCAATATAGTACAGGTCCATGTTGCCAAACTTTTTTCCGCCCAGATGCACGGACCCGATGACAAAATCCACCGGTGCACCGTCCATCATATGGACGGCCCGGTCAAAGCCGTACTGAGCGTCGCCCAACTCCGCCCCCAGCCGCAGGGTGATCCGGTCCCCCCACAGGGCCTGGGCCTCCCGGAACTGGCGCCGGGCCTCGTCCCAGTCAAAATCCCACCGAGGGCGGAAATCATCCCAGTACAGGGTGTCCACATGGTCGGTGATACACAGCTCATTAAGGCCCTGCCGGACGGCGGCCTCCGCCGCCTGGGCCATGGTCTGGTGTCCGTCCGGGGAACAGGTGGAATGTACGTGATAATCGGCAAGGTACATGGCTTACTTCTTCTTTCCGAAAAAGCTGCGGTGCTTTTCGTAGTTGCCCTCGCCCAGGGTCTCGCTGAACCTCTTCAGGGCTTCCTTCTGCTCCCGGTTCAGGTCCCGGGGCGTCTCAATGGTAACGGTGACATACTGGTCGCCCCGGCCCCGGCCGTTAAGCACCGGGATGCCCTTGCCCCGCAGCCGGAACACAGTGCCGGTCTGGGTGCCCTCGGGGATGGTATACTTCACCCGCCCGTCGATGGTGGGGATCTCCAGCTCCGCGCCCAGCACCGCCTGGGTGAAGGTGATGGGTGCCTCGCAGAACACGGACGTTCCCTCCCGCCGGAAGATCTCGTGGGGCCGCACCATCACGGTGATCAGCAGATCGCCGCTGGGGCCGCCGTTGGACCCGGCATGGCCCTGGCCCCGCAGGGAGATGGTCTGCCCGTTGTCGATACCGGCGGGGATGGTCACCTGGATGGTCCGGCGCTTGCGGATGCGTCCGCTGCCCCGGCAATCAGGACAGGGCTGGTGGATGATCTTGCCAGTGCCCCGGCACTTCTGGCAGGGTCCCTGGCTCTGCATGACGCCGAAGGGCGTCCGCTGGGCCTGGGTCACGGTGCCGGTGCCGTGGCAATCGGGGCACACCTCCGGCGTGGTGCCGTGGGCGCAGCCGTTGCCCTTACAGGTGGGGCAGGACTCGCTGCGGTCCACCGTCACGGATTTTTCGCAGCCGAAGGCCGCCTCCGTGAAGTCTACGGAGACGCTGGCCCGGATGCTCTCGCCCCGGCGGGGGCCGTTGCGCCGCTGCTGGCCGCCGCCGAAGCCGCCGCCAAAGAAGCTGCCGAAAATATCGCCCAGGTCGCCGAAGTCGAAGCCCCCTGCGCCGTATGCGCCGCCCTGGCCCGCGCCATAGTTGGGGTCCACCCCGGCAAAGCCGAACTGGTCGTATTTCTGGCGCTTTTCGGGGTTGGACAGCACCTCGTTGGCCTCGTTGATCTCCTTGAACTTCTCCTCGGCCGCCTTGTCGCCGGGGTTCATGTCCGGGTGATACTTCCGGGCCAGCTTTTTGTATGCTTTTTTGATCTCGTCCTCGCTGGCGCCCTTTTCCACGCCCAGGACCTCATAATAATCGCGTTTGTCTGCCATAAAGGCCCGCTCCCTTCTCTGGGTCTTTTATCCCGGAACACCACAGGAAGGGACAGGAAGCCCTGCCCCTTTCCGGTGGTATATTTTCACTTACTTATTCTTGTCGTCGTCATCCACGACCTTGTAGTCGGCGTCGTAATACTGGCCGCCCTGGTCGCCGGTGGGACCGCCCTGGGCGCCGGCCTGACCGGCATCACCCTGGGGCGCCTGCTGCTGATACAGCTTCTCGCTCATCTTGTAGAACAGCTGGGTCAGTTCCTCGGTGGCGGCCTTGATGGCGTCAGTGTCCTCGCCCTTCAGAGTCTCCTTCAGCTTGTCGATACCGGCCTGGATGGGGGCCTTCTCGCTCTCAGGCAGCTTGTCGCCCACCTCGCTGAGGGTCTTTTCGGACTGATAGACCATCTGGTCGGCCTGGTTGCGGACCTCTACCTTCTCTTTGACCTTGGCGTCCTCGGCGGCATACTGCTCGGCCTCCTTCACGGCCTTCTCAATGTCGTCCTTGCTCATGTTGGAGGAGGAGGTGATGGTGATGTGCTGCTCGGTGCCGGTGCCCAGGTCCTTGGCGGACACGTTGACGATGCCGTTGGCGTCGATGTCGAAGGTCACCTCGATCTGGGGCACGCCGCGGCGGGCCGGAGCGATGCCGTCCAGGTGGAAGCGTCCCAGGCTCTTATTGGCGGCAGCCATCTCGCGCTCACCCTGGAGCACGTTGACCTCCACGGAGGTCTGGTTATCGGCGGCAGTAGAGAAGATCTGGCTCTTCTTCACAGGGATGGTGGTGTTGCGCTCAATCAGGCGGGTGCACACGCCGCCCATGGTCTCGATGCCCAGAGACAGCGGGGTCACGTCCAGCAGCAGCAGACCCTTTACATCGCCGGTCAGCACGCCGGCCTGCAGGGCCGCGCCCATGGCCACGCACTCATCGGGGTTGATGCCCTTGAAGGGCTCGCTGCCGGTGAAGTTCTTCACGGCCTCCTGCACGGCGGGGATCCGGCTGGAGCCGCCCACCAGCAGCACCTTGCCCAGCTGACTGGCAGAGATGCCGGCATCCCGCAAGGCGTTCTGCACCGGGGTCACGGTGCGGGACAGCAGATCGCCGGTCATCATCTCGAACTGCGGGCGGGACAACGCGATATCCAGGTGGTGCGGCCCGTCCTTGCCCACCGCGATAAAGGGCAGGTTCAGCTGGGCAGAGGGCGCACTGGAAAGCTCTTTCTTGGCCTTTTCCGCTTCCTCCTTCAGCCGTCCCATGGCGGCGGGGTCGCGGGTCAGGTCGATGCGGTCAGACTTTTTGAACTCGGCCACCGCGTACTCCACAATGCGCTGGTCAAAGTCGTCGCCGCCCAGATGGGTGTCGCCGCCGGTGGCAAGCACCGTAAAGGTGCCGTCCTCGATCTCAATGATGGACACATCAAAGGTGCCGCCGCCAAGGTCGTAGACAAGGATCTTCTGCGCAGCTTCGTTGTCCAGACCGTAGGCTACCGCGGCGGCGGTGGGCTCGTTGATGATGCGCAGCACGTTCAGCCCCGCAATGCGGCCTGCATCCTGCGTGGCCTTGCGCTGGCTGTCGTCAAAATAGGCAGGCACGGTGATGACGGCCTCGGTGACAGGCTCGCCCAGATAGCTCTCGGCGTCCCGGCGGATCTTGGCAAGGATCATGGCGCTGATCTCCTGCGGGGCAAGGTCCTTGCCGTCAATATGCGCCCGGTAGTCCGAGCCCATGTACCGCTTGATGCTGGAGATCGTGCGCCCGGAATTCGTGGCGATCTGGCGCTTTGCCGCGCCGCCCACCAGACGCTCGCCGTCCTTGGTAAAGGCCACCACGCTGGGGGTGGTGCGCTCGCCCTCTGCGTTGGTGATGACCACGGGCTTGCCGCCCTCCACCACTGCCACACAGGAATTGGTCGTACCAAGATCAATGCCGATCACTTTGCTCATACTGTTTCCTCTGTTTCTTGTCCGCCGTGTCTGCGGGCTGATTTTTCTCCAGTCTATCTTACCGGACGGCTGTGACCATTTTTTAGTCCAATTGTAAAGATTCTATGTTATATGCTGCCGGAGCCGTGGGCGGCTCGTGGGTCAGCGCATAGAGCAGCTGCTCGGCCTCCTGTAACCAGCGGTCGGCGTCCGGCTCGTGCTCCCGCTGCAAAATGGTAAAGGCCTGCTTTGCCTCTGCTGCCTGCGCCAGCGCCTTTTTGCGGGAGGTGTAGCGGGTCTCGTACTGCGCCAGCCGCAGGCAGCCCCGGGGCGTATACTCGATATCCGGCACCGCTGCCGCGTTCTGCCGCGCCCGGCGGTACCACAACAGCGCCTTGCCGTTGTCGCCCCGGGCGGCGCAGTCGTCGCCAAGGTTCAAAAGGGCGGTGGGCTCTCCGCTTTCGGCTGCGGCCTTCCACAGCTTGCGCGCCTGCGCAGCGCTTTTTGGCACGCCGCGCCCCTGATACAGGCACTCGCCCAGCAGCGATAGCCCGGCAGAACTGCCCTGCTCGGCGGCTTTCTGGTAGCACTCTGCCGCTGCCGCCCAGTGTCCGGCGCGGGCGGCTTCTTTCCCGGCTTCGGCCTCCTCTGCGCCGGGGCCCTCCGGGGTGTGGCCTGCGTGCAGCAGACCGTTGAGCAGCGCACCGTCCAGCGAGGCCGAATTGCTCCACGGGTCCAACACCACGCCGTCGATGCCCGGGGTGTCCAGCGCCAGCTGCATGGCCTGCTCCAAGGTACGGTCAGCCATGGGGCGGCTTGCGGTGCTGCGGTCTGCACCGGCCGCTGCCACCGAGGTGAACAGCGGCAGCCAGCAGCGCCCTTTCTCGTTGCGCAGCGTCCCCAAGGCAAGGCCGTCAGCCTTTTCTGCCGGGATGGGGTGCTCCATCCACGGGGCAGGCGCACCCTGCGCCGAAAGCGCCGTCTGCAGCGGCACCAGCACATGGGTCTCCAGCTCCAGCGCGTAATTCAAAGCGCTCATCAGGGTCCAGAAGCTCTCCTCGTTCTGCCCCTTGTACAGCCCCTGCACCGCCTGCTCGATGGCCGGGCAGCCGGTGCCGCGCGGGCTGTACACCGGTGCGGTGCGGCTGCGGCGGCTGCCCACCGGGCGGAAGCGTACCCCGCCGTCTGTTCGTCTTGCCATTGTGTTCACCATACTTCCCTATCAATCTCAGCTCTAGTATAACAGGATTTGGCAGCTTGTACAATGCAAAACGCAGCTGCGGCACTGGATTTTCAGTATACATCGCGTTATAATAAGGTGTATTTTGACCCCGAAGGAGGAATTTTTTTGAACCGGATGCTTGGCTACCTGAAGGGCTACGAGCGCGAAAGTGTGCTTGCACCGCTCTTTAAGATGCTGGAAGCCACCTTTGACCTGTTCGTGCCGCTGGTCATGGCAGATATCGTCAATGTGGGCATTGCAGCACATGACCTGCATTATATTCTGGTGCGGTGCGGCCTTTTGCTGCTGCTGGCTTTCATCGGCCTTACCTGCAGCCTGACCGCGCAGTACTTTTCCGCCAAGGCGGCGGTGGGCTACTCCACCGCGGTGCGGCACGCCCTGTTTGCCCATATTCAGCGCCTGAGCTTTTCAGAGATGGATACGCTGGGCACCAGCACCCTCATTACCCGCATGACCAGCGATGTCAATCAGGTGCAAAGCGGGCTCAACCTGTTTTTGCGCCTGTTCCTGCGCAGCCCCTTTGTGGTGCTGGGTGCCATGGTCATGGCCTTTACGGTCAACGCCCGGGCGGCGATGATCTTTGTAGTCACCATCCCGCTGCTCAGCGTGGTGGTGTTCGGCGTGATGGTGGTCACCCGACCGCTGTATAAGACCGTGCAGACCCGGCTGGATCGGGTGCTGGGCCTGACCCGCGAGAACCTGACCGGCGTGCGCGTGGTGCGCGCCTTTGATAAGGAGCAGAGCGAGATCGACCGCTTTGAGGACGCCAACGCCCTGCTGACCGGGATGCAGCTGCATGTCGGCCACCTTTCGGCGCTGATGAACCCGCTGACCTATGTGCTCATCAACCTTGCCATCGTGGCGCTGCTGTATGTGGGCAGCATTGAGATCAACGTGGGCGGCATGGCCTCCGGCGATGTGATCGCGCTGGTGAACTACATGAACCAGATCCTGGTGGAGCTGGTCAAACTGGCAAACCTCATCGTGCAGGTGAGCAAGGCGCTGGCCTGTGCCGGCCGTGTGCAGGCTGTGCTGGACACCGAGCCCGGCATGGAGTTCCCCACGGCCCTCAAGGGCGAGGCACCTGCAGACAAGGCCGGGGACGCTGTCCGGTTCGACCATGTCAGCCTGACCTACGCCGGTGCCGGTGCCCCCAGCCTGACCGATATCAGTTTTACCGCAAAGCGCGGCCAGACCATTGGTGTCATCGGCGGCACGGGCAGCGGCAAATCCAGCCTCATCAACCTGATCCCCCGCTTCTATGATGCCACGGAGGGCACCGTGGAGATCCTGGGCCGTCCGGCGCAGGAGTACCCCCGCGCGGCTCTGCGCGGCAGTGTGGCGGTCGTGATGCAGAAAGCCCAGCTGTTTGGCGGCACCATCCGCTCCAATCTGCTGTGGGGCAACAAAAACGCGGCGGACGCTGACCTGTGGGCCGCACTGGAGACTGCGCAGGCTGCGGATTTTGTCAGGGCAAAGCCCCTTGGGCTGGACGAGCCTGTGGAGCAGGGCGGCCGGAACCTGTCCGGCGGCCAGAAGCAGCGCCTGACCATTGCCCGCGCGCTGCTGCGCAAGCCCAAGGTGCTGATCCTGGACGACAGC
>ENA-OPBW01001500-OPBW01001500.1-human-gut-metagenome-genome-assembly--contig:-NODE-1500-length-12040-cov-4.525156_pt1 | contig 12040 bp, 10 predicted proteins | sample MGYA00241070_ERZ501456 | MGnify/ENA primary metagenome ERZ501456 (study PRJEB25962, sample SAMEA2042624) | human gut metagenome | biome: human gut; feature: human-associated habitat; material: faeces...
TTATGGGGTGCTCTATGACAACGGAATGCAGATGGAGCAGCTCTATAAAGGCGGCTCATTTCCCCCGTATTTGTATGACGCCTATGAACTGGTTCTGCCCATCTCACCAGCTCAGGACCCCCAAAATAAAACTTATCTCTATCTGCCGTCATCTGACCTTCAGCTTGAACGCACACTGCTCCGTGGTGAGATTATGGAGCGCGAGGGATGGTTTCACAAGCTGGAGCCCATTCAATTATCCGGTGTGATTATAGAAAAACTGGATACGCGGCGTGATTCCATACGGGAGTTAAACGAGATGTGCCGTTCCATCCACCAGCTCAGCCATGCTGATCGAGCCAAACTGGATGCAGCTGTAGAGTACACTCACGCAAAGACAGCCAGACAGATCCGACAGGTAACGGAGCATCTGGATCAGTTTGACTTTGCCCCCGGTGTTCATACTCCAGAGGAGTATGGCAGATATATGATAAGATTATCCGGCCCAGCCTGGCGGCACCCTATGTGGTGGCCCTGGGTAAGCGGAACCTGCTGTGGGATCTGCTGCCGGATCACATCGAGGAACATGTTCTGGAGGTGGACCATGCTGAATGAGTGGAAGGAGTTTCAGGACTACACCGGTATGGTAAACTACACTGCCCGGAACAAGCAGGACACCACCTACCTGGGCCGTTTTACCTTCGACACCATCCTGGATTTCGAGGGACTCAACCGGGTGCTGACCATCCTGGCAAGAGGGTTTCTGTTTCATAACGAGAATGGCAGCCCGGTCAAAGCGCCCCGGGAACGCATCGACTATGCCAAGCGGGGTTTATGCGCCTGGTGCAGTGTGCCGGACAGTAAAAAAGCCACGCCCCGGGAGGCGTGGCAGTTTGGCAGTGATTTTGGAAAACTCCATGGGGAGTTTCCCGGCCTTGTGGAGGAAAACGGCAGCGGATGGTTTCACAGGCATGTACATCGAGTGGAAACCTTTGTGAGGGAAAATCCGGAGAAGGTATCCAGCAGTGTCCGAAAGAAGTGCGCCGCCATTGAGACAGGCTTTGACCGGGCCTGGCGGGACAAGGTGATCCAGATGCAGGTCCCTCTGTTTGCTCCCACCACCAAGGGACAGTGGGGATTGCGGTTTGACAGCTTTCTGGCCCAGGCTTTGGAACTGGGACCGCTCCGCAGAGAGGAACCGTCACTGCCACCTGAACTATTAGAGCAGCTTCGCAACCTCACGCCCAAGGGCGTTCCTCTGGATATGGTCGAAACTCTGGTGTCCTACTACTTTGCCAACAAGCCGGAGGACTCCGACTGGGTGGTACTGCCGGTGGCCAACTTTGACGCGTACTTCGGCACCACCAGCTTTGGGCGGAAGTATCTCAAACAGATCCCAGAGGCCATCCTGGAGCGCTCGGAGACCGGCTTTGGACTGTGTCGGTATCGGCTGGGCGGCACCCTTGTCATTAAGTAGGGATAGAATCAGGCATCCATCTCCGCTTCTTCCACTGGAGATGGATGCCTGTTCGTTTCAAAATGATTCAGTTCGTTTGCCATTTCCCACGCCAGACGGAATCCGCAGATAAAGCTGTCCACGGAGCGTTGCTCTATCATCAGGTTCTGGGCGTCGATGATCTGTAGCACCAGTTTACGCTCCGGCTTGTCCAACCGCTCAATGAGCTGCCGGTGGCAGACTTCAACTTCCTGCTCGGATTCCACCATAGGCAGAGGGGTGTAGAATTTGTCGTACAGCAATCTCAAAGTTTCGTTCATGTGCCCCGCCTCCTTGTAGCAAGACACAATAGCACAGGTTAAGGAAAATAGCCAGCTCTTTGCGGATATTTTACAACCAGAAAGTTGCGCTTTTATCCAGGATCTCTTTCCTCTGTTTCCAGTCCGGCATCAGCATCGTTAAGAACGCATAGAACTGCTTCGAATGATTTGGGTGAACGAAGTGGCAGAACTCGTGCATCACGACATATTCGATACAATTGCGTGGTGCTTCTAACAGCCTCTTATTCAGTGTAACGACTCCCTTTTTGGCCAAACAAGATCCCCATCGGGTCTCCATATTCCGGATCCGTAATTTTGGCATCGGCACCCCATATTTTTGAAATACGGGGTAGGTCTCCAAAATAATTTCACCAAAAATGGATCGACACTGCTCATCCAGGTAACGGGTCACCATCTTTTGCTTTTTTGCAAAGTCTTCCGTGTCTTTCACACAAAGGTGCAGATAAATCCCATCAGAGGAAATTGTGTCCCGCACATTTCTCTCCACTTTCAGGCGGACTCCTCTGCCCAGCAGATAGAAAGTCTCTCCACTGACATATTGCTTGGGTTGAGGGGCATACTGCGCCATCTCACGAAACTTTCTTTGTGCTGAGCGAATATAGGCCCCTTTGCTCACTACAAAATCGTCAACCTTTTCAGCTGGGACATCTGGATTAGCTGAAACATAAACCATGCAGTCCTTATGAACCCGCAGATTGAGATTTTTTACCTGTTTCTGCTCCAGTAGGTAGTGGATCTCGTTGTTTTCATATACGACGGTTCTTTCCTGCGTCATTGCTGTCAAAACCTCCGAAGTGCTACTGTTTTGACATTTTCGATGATCTTATCAATGGTGTCAAAAGACAGTTTTAATCCCCGTTCTTTCTCATAGTCATAAAAAAGGTCATCAATATCCTGCGAAATCCGGTCGTGGATTGTTTTGTTGTTAGTCCAGTCCACCTGACTGTGGTTAGCCACAATTTTTGTAATCTCTTCCGCAATCTCCGCAACAAAATCAGGAGAAACTTCCGCTTCCTTCGCTTCGTCGAATACTGCTGACAGGACACCGTAAAACGCTTGGGCATGAACATTATTCTTAATGGAGTCCGGATAGGTCACGGTACTCTTTCCGGCGTGATAGTCTTCCATAATGGTACGCATCTTTGCCAGATATTCAGCCTCAGAGATCACCTTTTCCTTGTACTGCTCCAATGCGTCCTTGATCCGCTTGGAGAAACTGTCGTAATAGGCAGGATTCTCCTGATACTTTTCGCTAATGCTGCGGGTCAATTTGCTGGTAATAGCATCTGCCTTTGCTCGAAGAGATCCCAATTCCTCCAATTCCCGCTCAAAGTCATCCTTGTTCAGAATATCGATGGGGCTGGTGATCTGTTTCAGACCAGCTACGGAGAGGTGCGTATCCAAAAGGTTTTGCATCAGCGGCTCATATTCCCGGTTATCAATTGCATCGCAGTAACGGATTTTCACGCTACGGCGTACCTTGGAGAAAAAGATAAAAGTGTTTTGATACTGCTTCAATTCATCTTTCGGAATGGCTGCATACGCCTGTTCCGCATTCAGCACTATATTCAACGCTTTGCCAAAAGCACAGAGGAGATTATAAAAGTTCTCTCGCTTCTTATCGTCAGCAAGAAACACTTCCACTTCTTCGGTGTCGCGTGGATTTTTCAAGTCTGCAAACAATTCTGTCAACCGAGTATAGGCTTCCCGCAGGCCAGCCACAGACGACATGACATCCACCACGACGCCCTTCAGGTCTCCACCGTCAAAGTTCTCCAGCCCGGCACCGCTGTACAGATCCATAGCGGTATCCAGCTTTTCAATCAGTCCACGGTAGTCCACAATGAGGCCGTAGTCCTTGCCTTCATACAGACGATTGGTGCGGGCAATAGCCTGGAGCAGACCGTGTTCTTTCAACTCTTTGTCAATGTAGAGCACCTGGCAGATGGGGGCATCAAAACCGGTAAGCAGCTTACTGCACACAATAAGAATATCGATGTCCCCTGCGCAGAACTGGTTCTTCATTGCCTCTTCGTAGGCATCTGCGTCACCGTAGCGGTTCATCATTTTATTCCAGTAGGCAATGACCTTATCGTCGGCACCTTCGTCTACATCGTCTACGCTTTCCCGGAGATCGGGTGGCGAGATCACCACGGCACAGTTCAAATCCCCAAATTGCTCAAAACACTCCAGATACCGAATTGCATCCCGCTTGTAGTTAGTGGCCAGCATAGCCTTAAAGCCGGTATCTTTGTACCCATCAATGAAGTGCTCATTGATATCCAGAGCGATCCGCTTGATACGGGCATCGGTGGAAGTCAGGCGGCGAATGCTGCTCCATTTCCGTGATAGGTCATCCCGCTGCGCTTCCGTGAGTCGTTTGGTGGTCTGTTTAAACCAGAGGTCGATATTTGCCTCGTCCACATTCTGTTCCACAAAGCGGCCTTCGTAAATGAGTGGCACAATGGCTCCGTCATCCACACCGTCCTTGATGGTATATTTGTGGATCAGCTTACCGAACTTCGCCATGGTGTTCTTCTCTTTTTTCATCAAAGGCGTTCCGGTAAAGCCGATGTAGCAGGCATTGGGGAACACCGCCCTCATTTTAGTGGCCAGCAGGCCATAGTTGGAGCGGTGGCTCTCATCCACCAGCAGGAACACATCCCGTGAAAAATTCTTGTGCTCCATTTTTTCAGCGGTGTTGAACTTATTGATGATGGTAGTGACCACATCCGCCTTGCCGCTATTCAGCAGTTCCACCAGATTCCGTCCGCTGGTGGCCCGAGCCGGATTGAGGCGGGTGTGCGCAAAGGTGGCAGCGATCTGCCGATCCAGTTCCTTGCGGTCCGTAACAACGACTACTTTCGGGTTACAGTCGGACAGTTCCATTAAAATATACTTTGCCAGCATAACCATGGTCAGGCTCTTGCCGCTGCCCTGGGTGTGCCAGATAACGCCACTTTGACGGTTGCCCTTTTCGTCCGACTCCTGAATGGTCTTGATAATCTCTTTGATGGCGAAATACTGCTGATACCGGCAAATCTTCTTTACATTGGCGTCAAAGAGCACAAAGTACCGGATCAGTTCCATGACCCGTTCTTTGCTGAATAGAGAAATCACATTCCAATCCTGTTCAGTGGGGGTACGGTCAGTCACATATTGGGCCAGTGCCTCCTCCAGAAAAGCGGTGTCCTGTTCCTTCCACACATTCCAGAATTTCTTAGGCGTGCCGGTGGTGGCATACTTCACAGCGTTTTTATTGGTCGCCATCACGATCTGAGCAAACTTGTAGAGCTGTGGGATATACTCCTTTTGCTGGTTGCGGATGTTCTGCTCCACAGCCTGTTCCACACTGATTTGTGGAGCTTTACACTCAATGACAGCGAAGGGGATACCGTTGATAAACAGCACAATATCCGGCCGGGCGTTGTGGAGCTTGTCCCGACTGTCTACTGCAAACTCCTCGGTAACATGGAACAGGTTGTTCTCCGGATGTTCCCAGTCAATGTATTTCAGATTGAAACTGAGGGTTTTGCCCTCACCTACAGTCTCTGGATAGCTTTTGCCCAGCAACAGGGCATCATAGATTTTTTCACTGGAGCGGATCAGGCCGTCAGTTAAAGGCTCATCCAGATCTTCCATAGCCCGCTCGATGTTGGCGGCGGAGAACTCGTTTTCTGCACCGGCGAAGGCATAGCGGTTGAGCCGCCGTAGCTGTCCCCGGAGGATGTCTTTCAGCAGTACATGGTATCGGCTGCCTCTCTGCGCCTCGCAGTCCTCCGGGGATATGTAGGTATAGCCCATGGACCGCAGCAGATCAATGGCCGGCTGCTGGCTGATATTCTTTTCTAAGTACAGGGATTTGTCCATGGTTGCCTCCTTTCGGAAATATCAGTAAAAGCAGGAATAGCGGGGCGGGAAATCCCGCCTCGCTCTCCTGTTTCTGGATTTACTTTTCTTTGCGGACTCCCTTAAAAGGAGTGCCATCCTTTTTGACATCCATAAAACGACCGGTGTCACTGTCTCGCTTTACCCATTGTTTTGTAACAGGGTTGAAAGTCTGAGAACGGTCTTTTACCGCACCGTTTCTATGTCCGTCACCGCTGGGGGGATTGGTTGCCATTATGTATTCACCTCCTCTACTGGATTCTGTACAAAGTCTCTCCAAAGGGACCTAACAGTCAAAAATATGTTTCTTTTCGGCATGTATACAGGGTATATTTCCTTTAATTTTTGAACAGAGGTATCGAAATCGGCATATTCGAATGCCCCCAAGCGAGCAATATATAGTAAGCCAATTGTTGGAGCCCGCGATTCACCCTGGTTGCAATGAATAAGGATTTTGTACCCCTGAAGTCTATACTCATCCAAAAATGAAAAAGCGGTATCAAACATATCTCGATTAAAGTCCAAATAATTTTCACTAAACCGATCCATGTCAACAAGATTAAGTGCCATTTCATTTTCAATGCGCTTTAATGCATAATTGGGATGGGTAGAAGGTAGCGTGCCACGATACCCTACAAATTGGCAGTGAAATGGATGTTTACAGCAATGCAGGATTGCCCAGTTGCTCTCCCGCTGTATTGCATAGTAATCTTGCTCACTACCGATAAAAATGTCATGATATATTTCTTTCATACATTTACCCTCACAATGCCCGTCAGCAACATCTGCATCAGGGCTTTTTTCTTTTGTTTTTCCTGTTCAATGTCCTGTCGCAACAGGTCGATTTCACGGTCGGCGGCAATAAAAGTATCCGCTATTGCTTTTTGTTCTTCTACATCAAGAGGCAAATACAATTTGCTCGAAATAAATGTATCATTTGTAATGTTAATTGTGTTTTTTGCCCCTTTCTGTACAATTGGCAACAGATAATTTCGCGCACAAATAGCCGATTGAAAATATGTGTGCAAAAAGTATCCAAGGCCAAATGTCAAGGGTGTAAATACTCCATATAGCGGCGAAACTGCAACAGTTTCCTGCAATAAGTTCTGCTTAACAATTCCATACAGAAAATCTCCGGTAGGACTTTTGGTGTATATGATATCTCCATAATGAGCCACAGAATAGTTTGAAGTATCATTTGCTGCATAGCTTCTTCCCAAATGTTCAACCTGATCTACTACACCTTTTTGAACTGCTACCGAACAAATCCTCAAATTTTGCTCTACATTCTTTTCTTTTCGCTCAGAAAGAACCTCACACAGTTTTATATTTTTCCACTCCCCACTAAACCCTGGAAGACGCTTTTTGCCGGTCAGAAGCTGCTGCATGAGATACTTTTTCTGTCGCTGCTTTTCGGCAAGGCGCTTTTCTTTTAGTTCAATCACTCTGTCTTGGGTGGTGAGGATAGCAGCAATTTTTTGTTGTTCTTCAATGGGAGGCAGTACAATTTTACTTTTCAAAAAGCGCTCTTGTCCCAGTGTTTTGTTTCGCCCTGCTCCTCCAGGAGATGCTGCCTCCAGAATATCGGTTCCCCGCTTTGTCAAAAAATAAGAAATCAGGTAATCGATATCAACTCTATCGTTTACAGGACGGTACATCGGAAAACGGTGAGATCCAATCATTCCTACTTCAAATTGTGTGGTCTTTCCGATCGCCTGTTCCCATGCGAAAACAATATTCACTATAAAGCAGTCCGGCTCAATCCAAAAGACCGCCTTGTTTCCCAGCGCTGCACCTGTAACGGGTTCTTTATAGAAAAGCCCCTTTCCGTGGGAACGGATACCGATTTGCGTGTACAATTCGTTAGGCTTAACCTCCACCGGTCTCTCCACACGGCTAAGGCATTCTCCAAGCATATACACATCCCAGTCAGCAGGGAGAATCCCTACCTTTGTTTTTTTATATCCCTCTGGAACATTTCCGCTCTCGATTTGCTCGATTATATCTCGTGTTCTTAACATCATCTCTGCTCACCATTCTCTTGGCTCAAATTAACAATGGTTTCTGCAATACTGTCTTCTTGCTTCTGATGCTTTCCCTTTCGCATTTTATAAAACCAATCTGGAATAAGAAACCCCACTTCTCGTCTTTCTCGAATCTTATATTGCAAATCAATCAATTCTTGTTTAACAGATACATTGTTATCTCCTGATAACTTATCTTCAATTTGATCGCAAAAACTATTAATTTTTCGCAAAAGTGAAATACTCTCGAAGACTTCTTTACAGATGGAATAAGTATATTCTGCAAGTGGTGTTAACCACGATAAAATACATATCAGCTTTATAAAGTCAGGATTGACGATGAACATAGTTACAATCATAGCAACGACTGCAGCCAGCAAGATGCCAAGCTGAAAACAGATATAAGATTTATGCAAACCGTAGTCCCATCTTACATTTTCTCGTTGGCATTGAAAAATCTGAGCTTCACTTGGCAAAGAGGAGTAATCACTATACCAGTTTTTCATATCAGAGGTATCTACACCCGAAAATTCACTTATCGTCTTTGCAAGGTCGGTCTTATTCGGTAATTCGCCCCACTCAGACTTAGTTCCTCCTATAGCCGAAACAAAAAGCGTCACATCAATATACTGTTGTATGGAAGCCGCGTGTTTTTTGTGAGAGGAAATATGTCCATCTGAGTATTTGTTAAACACAACCAATCCTACGGCAAATAAGCTGGATATGGCAGATAGTGTATCGCAATCTACAATAGACGCAACGATAGAACAGATCGCAAATATGAGAGTCACCGTCACCTTTATCCGACTGGCTCTTTTTGCATGAGAATACTCGTTTCTTTGAGCTAACTGGCATTTGAGCAAAAATTCTTCATTCTGACAAGCAAAAATACTATTATCCGTATGTCGGGAAGTCGCTTCCAAAAATTTCACCCCACTTTTTAATAGCCTCTTTATGGTTACCAGCATGTTCTTGTTGCCAAGCTTCACATGCCTTATTGTAATCAGTCAATGCCTTTTGCTGAAGGCGCAATTTATCGCCTACGCCAAGATTGTTGATATTACCTTGAATTCCTTTCATGTCATACACTGGATTCAAAATATGTCCTGCTATATAACTCAACGCGTCTTTAAAACGGAAATCTATCCACTGACTTAGTTCTGCTTGAGAATCTGCAAAATTTATAATCATGGTTTCGAGCAGATATGACGGCAGTGTTTTGGCATTCTTTACTTTATTCCATTTTTTGCAAAGGCGAATTAACTCTAACACGCGTCCATCTTTACTTTGGTTTGTGCTTGTAACATGCCCTTTGTCTTTATCGGGTGCTGTCTTTTTCCAATTCCCATTTCCGTTTGGAATCAAATAGTATGACCTACCATTGCTTTCTTGTACCGTATGGAAACAAGGTACAATATCAAAAGACCATTCCTTTGATTTTAGATTTAAAATAATCGCTTCGCCGTTTCTACGAATCTCAGAACGCGAATATTCTCTCACTGATTCTAACTTTTTCTTAAATTTATTAGATACCTGGGTACTGTTAAGTGTTCCATCTTCGCGTGTGCAATCTTTTTGTGCTGCATTGGTGGTACTTGCAGTTATTCTGACTTCGTCCCATGGATCATCGGAATAATACGTTGCACCGTTAGCAGCAATACCAATCATCAAATCCACATCATCAAGGTCACGGCATTTAGTCTTTCTCGCAAATGAGCCAAAATGTACATTAAAGCTATCACATAAATCAAAGAAGCCGTCCTTGTCATCAAATTCGGCGATATTATCAAGCAGGTTGTCTCGACTCGTTCTTGCTTCGGATACAACATCCGGGTCAAGATTGACAATATCCCTCATAAATTCAGCAAATGCATTATTAACGGTTGTAGCCAACTCCTCTACCTCCTTAGATTCCAAGTTCATCCATATATTTTTTCATCTGCGCTTGTACTTGAGCCAGTTCCGCCTCGATATCAGCAATGTTTCGCTGCACCTCGTCGATATCTACCAGTTCTTCTTCCTCGAAGGTATCTACATACCGGGGGATATTCAAGTTGAAGTCGTTCTCCTTGATTTCGTCGAAGGAGGCCACATAGCTATACTTATCCTCGTTCTGTCGAGCTTGATAGGCATTGACAATGCGGGTGATGTCGCTGTCCCGCAGAATGTTCTGGTTCTTACCCTTTTCGAAGTTCCCGTCCCCAGAGGCGTCGATGAACAGCACATCCCGGCATGTTCGGTTCTTCTTGAATACCAGGATACAAGCCGGAATACCGGTGCCGTAAAACAGGTTGGCAGGGAGACCAATGACTGCATCCAGCAGATTCATCTCTACCAGCTGACGGCGAATTTTTCCCTCGCTGGCTCCACGAAACAGAACACCATGAGGCAGCACCACCGCCATGCGGCCGTTTTCCGCATCCAAGCTGGAAAGCATGTGCAACACAAAGGCGTAGTCGCCTTTGGAAGTGGGAGGAACACCCCAATTAAAACGGTGATAAGGGTCCAGTTCAGCGGACATTTTCTTCTTGCCTTTGCCGTCCGCTTCGGCCTCCGAGAGGAATCCGCTGTCCCACTTGTCCAGACTGAACGGCGGATTTGCCACCACCACCTGGAACTTCATCAAATTATCATCCTCAACATTCTGAGGATTGGAGAGGGTATCGCCCTGCCAAATTCTGGCGTCATCCACACCGTGCAGGAACATATTCATAGTGCAGAGAGCCCAGGTCTGAGCGTTGAGCTCCTGGCCATAGATGGCCACCTTGCCACTGGGTACTTTTTTATAGGCTTTCAGCAACAAACCGCCGCTGCCGCAGGTAGGGTCGTAGATCCGGTCGTTCTCCTTGGGCTGCACCAGAGAGGCTACCAGCTCAGAGACCTGGCTTGGGGTGAAGAACTCGCCGCCCTTCTTTCCGGCATCAGAGGCAAACATGGCAATCATGTACTCGTAGGCATCTCCGATGATATCGGCGAAACCCAGCTGACTGGGACGCAGATCCAGACCGTTGAAATCCTCCAGCAAGTTGCGCAGGGTAGCGTTCTTCTCTTTGGGTTCCCCAAAGTCTACCTGAGAGTTGAAGTCGATGGCCCGGAATACATTGCGCAGCTTTCCGCTGTTGTGTTCTTCGATGTGGTTCAGTGCCACATTGATTTTCTGGCCGATTTCAGCATCGTTCCGGTTGGCATAGAGATAGTCGAAGGTGGACTGCTCGTCCATTGCAAAGCGTTCCCGGCTCATGGCCCGTTCCACCCGGCGCATATCCCCGTCATACTGTTTGATATACCCTTCGCGCCTCTCTTTGGAAACATCGCTGAGGTACTTTACGAACAACATGGAGAGGATATAGTCTTTATAGCGGGAACTGTCGATCTTGCCGCGGAAGCTATCACAGGCGTTCCACAGGACCTGTTCAATATCTTTTCTGGTTGTCATCTTCATTTCCCTTTCTTTGCTCTTTTGTACGCCTGATTCAGTACACCAGCATAATACTTTTCTTCTTCATCTGCCAACATCCTAAGTAATTGGCGTTCCCTTTTGGCCAGCAGATTGAACTGGGAGATTTTACGCTGATCCTCCACGGAAAGAAGGGCCAATTCAAAGTCAGCTAAAAATCTTGCGTTAACTGCGCCAAGCATATTACTGGTTGCATTCTCATAAATTTTTCGTTTTATCTTTTCTGTATTCATCAACCAAAAAAGATACTCTGGCAACAGGCTCTTATCTTCAACTCGAATCACTACAAAGTTTGAGGAAACCACCATTCCAGATGTAGTTTCATCAATCAGAACTGCTGTATAGGGAGCTGTAAGGCGGACAATGATATCTCCGCTTTGCGAGAGGTATTCTTCTTTCAGCGGTTCTTTTGCTTCATAGATATCGGCCTCTTTCAATTGAATTGTCCCTTCCTGCTGGATACACCGCAGATTAATCAAGGGATATCGATACTCACTTGGCTCTTTGGCCTGTTTTCTCGACAAGACCAAGCCGCTGCGAACACTCGCAAGGTCCTGCAATTTCATTCTTTCACCTCTTTTGTCACGGCTAATAAATAACAATAACTTTCTAAAAAATTTTTTACCTGATGAATCGTTCCCATTATACACCAGGCCATCTTTCCTTGTCAAGAGCGAATTTGTCATGGTAAAAAAATAACTTTTAGTCTTCTCCGCATATAAGCTTGCTGTCCACTCCCTCCTTATTGAAAAACTGGGGGATAGTGTTTCTTGCATCTGCTCCTCGTCCAGCATTTTCATCAAACCATACACCGCAGTCCGTGGGCAGAAAACTTACCACATTGCGAGAGCGTACGGTTCGCATCCGTAAGGTCGTCGGTTCGATCCCGATTAGG
>ENA-OPBW01001501-OPBW01001501.1-human-gut-metagenome-genome-assembly--contig:-NODE-1501-length-12038-cov-3.000751_pt1 | contig 12038 bp, 8 predicted proteins | sample MGYA00241070_ERZ501456 | MGnify/ENA primary metagenome ERZ501456 (study PRJEB25962, sample SAMEA2042624) | human gut metagenome | biome: human gut; feature: human-associated habitat; material: faeces...
GGAAGCTCCTTGGACGCAGAACAGAAAACCGCTCGTGCCGGCGAATCGGTTTGAAATATCTGCTGCCAAAACTGAAGCGGAAATTGGCGGAGACCTGCATGAGATCCAAACAGGCAATGAATCCGGGTTTGGTGATTTTCCCTATGCCTCCTGTGAGCTTGGCCCTGGCAACCAGGTCACCCAGCACCGCCGCCCGATCATTCATGAAAACGATGGCTACGGGGTGGGCTTTACCCGATTTGCGTCGGGAATGAATTGGATCGGCTATTATATGTATCACGGCGGTAGAAACCCGAATGACCGTTTGATGCAGGAAAGCCGCATAACGGGATACCCGAATAATTATCCAATCATTGATTATGATTTTCAGGCTCCGATCAGCAGGTGGGGGGAGTGCCGGCCGCACGGTGATCGGCTGCGGCTCCTGCATCTGTTTATCAACCGGTTTGATGAGCGGGTGGCAGTGAAGCAAGCGTTCTTTCCCAGGGAAAAACGTGCTGGTGCAATGGATCGTTCTCGCCCTTCCTGCTCGGTGCGCATGGATGAGAGTGGCTCCGGTTACTTTTTTGTTTCTGCCTATGAGCGCGGGCTGTCATTTCCGGATTTTCATGATGTCCGTGTACAAATTAACTGCGGAGAAAAGCAGTTTTCCTTGCCGCCAGTGGATATTAAGGCGGGTTCCCTGTTCTTTTATCCCTTTCATCTATCTGTGGCGGGCGTGGATTTTGATTATGTTTTAGCCCAACCCATTGCAAAGGTGGCGCAGGGGGAGCAAACCATCTGCTATTTTATGGAGATTCCCGGCATTGCGCCCAGCCTGTCTGCAAGCGGCGAAGTCACACAACTTCCGGTTGATACAGTCGGATTTGAAAAGGGCAATGTGCAGGTGATCGTTTTATCCAAAGCGAAAGCGATGCGGTTTCATCTCATTGGGAATCATGTCGTTTTTGCGAAGGGCTCTGTTTATACAGACGGGCACGCCGTCCGGTGTGAAGCCGCGGAAGGCTATTTCTCTGTAGATGGGGAGACAAAGGAGATTGTAAAAAAAGATTTATCGAGCCTTATCGCCCTGGAGGAAACCTCAAAAGTATCGCTGCCTTACGGCTATTATCTATATTCGTATGGGAAGCGCCGGTACTATCGACTGAAAATCGACCGCAAACTGTTAGAGAACCGGTTCGACGTGAAGCTTACTTTCTCCTTTACGGGGTTGAATTTACAGGTGTTTGGCGGCAAAAGGCTGCTTCATGATTGCTTTAACACGGATGGGGAATTTGTGATGCGCCTGCGCGAATACCGCCGTGAAATTGCGCGCTATGGCGAACTGCTGATCAAAGCGGTGCCTGCTGCGCGGCACGGCGTGGGAAATGTCTATCACGAAATTGAAATGGAGCCCGGCGTCGTTTCCCTTCGGCTTCTGCGTGCAGAAGAAATCACGGTTGTCGAGCGGGAATTAACCATGTGAGCACAGCCTGTGATGATCTTGGCACACTTGTGGGGCAGATTATGCAAAATAGAATAGTGAGAAGGTAGCTCTTTCGAATTTTTAAAAGGATTTGAAATTTTGTCGCTTTGCTGATGAAATGATGGCTTTGGAAGAATTGCGTTGGCAACCGGCCCTGCGCTGAAGAGCGTTAGAGCCATTCCAGGCGCCATTGCCACCGCTGTGATCAAATGCTATCCATCTCAATCGAATAAAACCTTCTGCAAATGGTGAAACTGTTTGCAGAAGGTTTTTGTTATTTGTACACCGAGGGCAGCATCAATAGAAAGAATATGGGAACGATCTAAAACGGAGAGGAAGGATATGTTGAGTAATCGTGTTTTAATTGTGGTAAATTCTGTTTACCAGCTTATTACTGCAATCCACATGAAAAGGACGATTCTCGCACAGCGAAATGCTGATTTGCTATTAACCGATATGCTGCCAAACGGCGAAGCATATTTACCGCATTTGCAGGAAATCAGATTGTTCGACCGGATTATTTTTGCCCGAACCAGGGAATGGATTCAGAAATGTTCTTCAGGGAAAAAAGAGGATATTTCTGAGCTATTCCAAAATATCTATCAAAAATTTCAGTGGGGCCTGAGCGATGAACTTAGTCTGTATTGCGAAGTATATTTTTCTAATTTTGATGCTTTTACCCGTATGCTTGCCAGTGCTTTTTATGCGGTTTCCTGTGAGTTCATCTGCTATGAGGATGGATTTTCATCTTATGTGATTGATTTTCTAAGAGAAGACCGTTCGCCGATCAACCGTCATCCTGAGGGCCGAAAGATTAAGGATAAAATAACAAAGGTATTGCTTTATGAGCCTCACCTAGCTGTGCGTAAAGATGAACTGAAAAATTGCCCATTGCCTAAAATCAACAGAGGGGACACTGCCTTCAAGGCAATATTAAATCATGTTTTCGACTATCAAAGCCCTGAACAAACAGCTGATTTTATATTTTTAGAGCAATCCTTCCGGGCAGAGGGGCTGAAAACTAATGATATTTCATTGATGGAAACCTGTCAAAAGATTGTTGGGCCAGGCCGGTTTTTCGTGAAGCCACATCCAAGGAATTCGGAGAATGTGGCGTTTCAGATGGGTCTGACCAGAAAATATACGGAACGTATTCCATGGGAACTATTCCTGCTCAATGAAGGATTAGAGAGCAAGACGATTCTGACCGTCTGCTCCAGCGCAGCTCTCACAAGCAGAATCGTATTTGGAATGGACGTCAATACGGTAATGCTATATCAACTGTTTGAAGGGAAAGTGCTCTGGAAGGAAGATGATATTTTGAAAAAATATTTACGGAAATTTCAAAGGCAATTTTCTGGAAAAAACTACTATGTCCCTCAAACGGTATATGAGCTTGCAAATACGCTGCATTATTTAGGGGGACATTATGCATCATAAAAAAGTTTCGATTATTATACCAGTGTATCAGGTCGAAAATTATCTGGAGCGAGCTGTAGATTCCGCTTTAGCGCAAACGCTTGAGGAAAAGGAGATCATCCTGGTGGACGACGGCAGCCTGGATGCTTCTGCCCAAATTTGCGACCATTATGCACAGACTTATCCGGAGCTCATTCAAGTCATTCATAAAGAAAATGAAGGCCTGGGCATGGCGCGCAATACCGGAATACGGCTTGCAACGGGAGAATACATTGCGTTTTTAGATTCCGATGATGCCGTAGAGCCGGAGATGTATGAAGAAATGTATGCAAAGGCCATAGAAGATCAGTGTGATATTGTAATGTGCGATGTGAAAATTATTTATGTGGAAGAGGGCAGAACCTCCGTCGTTTCCTCTTATCCAAGCCAAGAAGTGGATCTGTCAGATTATATCGCAAACGGAAATAATATCACATACAGTGTCAACAAGCTGTTTCGTAGATCTATTTGGGAAGAAAATCAGTATGAAAAAATGCTGTTTGAGGATATCTCCCTCATACCATCCTTGATGACAAAATATTCGGCAATTGGCTATGTACCCAAGCCTTTTTATTGCTATTACCGTAGATCGGATACCCTGTCCACCTCAATGGTTGGAGAAATGGTCGATATTGTACAGGCTCTGCGCAACTTTATCGATCACAGTGATGTGGCATATCGGGATGAAGTGATTTACTGCGCAGCAAAACAAATTTATTGGAATATGACAAAGTCCCGTGAGCTTTTTCAAGCAGATTTTATCAATCTTTTAAAAGAATACCAGAAAGATTTTCTTCTAAACCCCTATATTCCGCAAGATAAATCAGTGAAGAAAATCCTGGATTTTTTAGCGAAAGAGGTGATTCCCGCTACAATCATTTGTGTTCATATTCACAGGCCGGTTTCTCAGGCATATATGGACACCATTCAAAAAAACTTCCCGAAAGCGAAGTTGATTGATGCCAATGAAACCTATTTTGCCTTTGAACAATTGCCTGAAAATATCCAAAATGCCCAGTTAAATGGAAACTGGAGCTATGTAGAAGAATATTACGCGCTGAAAATATTATGTGAACAGGGCGGCATCGTACTCAATCCGGATATGCAGGCCAACCTCAACCTGCAAAAGCTGCGTCTTAGCCACATTTTTTTTGGGTTTGAGGATGCAGAAGCGTTATCTACCGGATGCTATGGCGCTTTAAAAGAACATTATGTCGTACAGGCACTACTGGACACATACAGGATAGATTCGATCTATAACAAAGCCTTTTTACCGCTTAGCGAACGCCTCAGGGATTTTCTAATCCTGCATTTTCACCTTAAAACCAACGGCAGAAAGCAGCTGTTGAAAAATGAAGTGCAGATTCATCTCCCTAGCGTGCTTGCCTACGATATGAAAGATGGGGAGAATTGCGCAAAAAAATGGGAGATAGCAGTGCCGGATGGGTATGAACTGGTCAGCGACAAGGTTCTAAAAATGTGGTCTGATCGAATTATGGAAAATTGGAACCTGTATAAGCAGGAACGGGAGCATAGCGCCCGAGCAAAAGGGAAAGTAGCTCCGGCAAAGCCTGCACCGCCACCAAGCAATCAAATCATAGAGAAAAGAATTGAGGAAGTGAAAAAGAAATATGAAACCTCTACGTGTTGGCGCCTTACGAAGCCGCTTCGAATGCTGGCGAATTTATGGAGAAGAAGAAAGAGAAGAAGTTAGAATGGACAATCCTTCAAACTGCATTGTTGCTTTTTGCGCATAGACACTGTTTCAAATTTTGGCTGTGCCAAAGCAATCAGCTGCTGCGGCTTAGCGAAGGAAGGGTAGGGTTATCATGCGAACGGCTGCCATTATCCCGGCTCGATATGGATCCAGCAGGTTAAAGGGAAAGCCTTTAATGGATCTGTGCGGACGGCCTATGATTTGGTGGGTTTATCATCAGGTAGTAAAATCAAAAAAAATCGACGTCGTTTCTGTGGCAACCGATCACGAAGCCATACGTCAGGCATGTAAACAGTATGGGATTCCCTGCGTGATGACATCGGCAGATCAACCGACAAGCACAGACCGCATTTATGAAGCGGCGCAGAAAATTTCTGCCGATATATACCTTTGTGTCAATGGAGATGAACCTTTAATGGAAGCGCCGATTTTGGAACAAGTCATTCCCGAGTCAGGGGAGGATTTTTTTGCTTCTAACCTGATGACACAAATCCATTCCCCAGTAGAGGCTATCGATGAAACGAACATTAAGGTAGTAACCGATCAGGAGGGGTATGCGCTTTTTATGTCCCGAAGCCCAATTCCTCATCCTAAGGCCAGCATGACTTTTGACTACTATAAACACCTGGGCGTTTTGGCATATTCTATGGATGCGCTGCGTTTCTTTGCAAACACAAAAAAAGGAGTGCTTGAGACAATTGAGGACATTAATGAATTGCGTTTTATTGAGCACAGAAAACAATTAAGGATGATCCCCGTAGAAGCCCATTCTCTATCAGTTGATACCGCGAAGGATCTGGATTATGTAAGGGGTGTTCTTCAAAAAAAGCTGGAAAGAAGGGAATTAGAGCTATGAGTATTCGTGTGCTGGACTGTACGCTGCGAGACGGCGGATATATTAACGACTGGAGATTTGGCAGAAAAACAATTATGTCAATTTTGGACAAGCTAGATCAAGCCCACATCGATATTGTTGAATGTGGATTTCTCACTAGAATGGTTCAGGAAAAGGAGTGCTCCCTTTTTAACAGTACCGCTGAGATTGAAGAGGTTCTTCCGAATCGAAAGAGAAACTCCATGTATGTAGCTATGGTTGCTATTGGAGAAAAAGAACTTCATCCATCTCAACTCGATCCATATGATGGGAAGGGGATCCAGGGGATTCGATTGACTTTTCATAAAAATGAAGTGGAGCAGGCGTTTGAATGGGCCCGAATCATCATGGAAAAAGGGTATCATGTGTTTATGCAGCCCGTGGGTACAGTATTCTATAGTGATATCGAACTGCTTCAGCTGGTGGAGAAAATAAATGCTTTGCACCCCTATGCGTTTTATATTGTAGATACGCTGGGCAGCATGTACCGCAATGAAGTTTCGCATCGATTTTATATCATAGACGAGAATATGGCTCCAGAAATACAATTGGGATTTCACGGGCACAATAATATGCAATTGGCGTTTTCCAACGCGCAGGTTTTGGGAAAAATTCAGACAATACGGACGCTGATTCTGGATTCAGCTGTTTACGGCATGGGAAGGGGCGCAGGCAATCTCCCAACAGAGCTCATTACACAATATATCAATAAAAAAATAGACGTTCGGTACGATGTGACAACTGTGATGGATATTTATGATGAGTATATTGCGCCGATTCGTAAGGATTTTGAATGGGGCTACACAATGCCCTATCATATCGCGGCCAGCAACGTTTGCCACCCAAACTATGCCACCTACTTGATTAACCGACAAACGTTAACCATGAAAGATATTGAAACAATTATCCAATCTATTCCAAAAGAATATAAAATATTATATGATCAGGATCTCATAGAAAGGCTCTACACACAATTTCAAAGTAGAAAAATCGACGATTGTGCCGCTATTCAGGAGATTTCCGTCCGGATACGGGATAAAAAAATTTTACTTCTTGCACCTGGGAAAAGCCTTTCTTCTCAATATCATCAGATTCTAGAGTTTATTGACAAAGAAAAGCCCTATGTCATTTCCGTTAATTTTATCGATTTAAAATACCATATGGACGCCTGTTTTATCAGCAATCATAAACGGATGGATATTATCGAACGGGATATTAAGCCATTAAATCAAACTTTTGTGATTGTAACATCCAATATTCCCAAAACAGAAAAAAACAACTATTTGTACGTGGATTATAACAACTATCTCATTCCCGACGATTTGATTTCGGACAATGCGGGCCTGATGCTCTTGCAGCTTCTGAAACGGTGCGAGGCGGCAGAAGTGTTTTTGGCGGGCTTCGATGGTTTTCACTACGGCCAAAGAGAAAATTATTATAGTGATGATCTGAATTTTCCAGTATATAAGGATCATATATATGAAAAAAGAAAACGAATTCGCAAGCAGCTGAGTGAATTTGCCCAGACCATGAAGATCACTTTTTTGACGCCGTCTGTATACCAAGGGGAAACTTATGTATAGGTGCGTTTTATTTGATATGGATGGTACGCTGATAGACTCCTATACGGGAATTTTTCATGCTTATCAATGGGCCGTGCAGCAATCCGGAATAGGATTTCCGGGAGATGCATTGGTTCGGCAGGCAATTGGAGCACCGCTTCCGTATGCATTTGAAACGCTTTGCGGAATGGATTCGGACACAACGAAACAGGCAGTTCAACAGTATCGTGAGTACTATGCCAGAAAGGGCTGGCATGAGGTGAGCGTGTATCCGGGGATAGAGGCCGCACTGAAGCAACTGAAACGCTTGGGGTGTTTTATTGGGACAGCAACGCTAAAAAGAGAGCATTTTGCAAAGAGAATTTTAAAGGAACAGGGGCTTATTTCATACTTTGACCTGGTATCCGGCATGGATGAAAACGATACCCTGACAAAAGTGGATTTGATTCGGTGTTGTATGCGGACTGCGAAAGTAAGCAGGAAGGAAACGATTCTTGTGGGAGACAGTATGTTTGATGCGGCCAGCGCGCAAGAGGCAGGCGTGGCCTTTTTGGCAGTAACCTATGGGTTTGGATTTCAAGATCGCCAGGAATGGGAAGCGGAAAATGTGCATTTGGTCGCGCAAACAGCGCAGGATATTGTACGGCAGATTTTAGCCGTGCAAGATTAAAAGATTTGTTATGCGGGAATCCAGCATCAGTGATAGATTTGATGAGGATATCTTGGGATAGAAAGAATTTACCCCCGGGGTACTGCTTTTTGTACACCGGGGGTATGTAAATTGTGTAACCAAATGAAAATGAGCAGATGGAGAATTTGATTCCCATCTGCTTATTGCTTGTGCCCTTAGGCAAAAACAAAACTCTTGGTTCTACCAGAGGTGCAGCCTGTCGAAAGACGTCCGAATATGCTTTGACAATATTCATTTATTTGATATAATTAGTAAAAACTAGATAAATAGGTCATTATTCGATTAAATCTATGATAATATAAAAAATTTAAAACTCATTTGGCGTGTAAAGGAAGTTGTATAGAAGTAGTATCCAAGGGGTACTACCAGTGGTAAAATAGCGATACACTACAAACTTATATAATTTCTTTGTACGCATCTGCCAAATTTTCTTCGCACGTTTCAAACACATCAAGGCTGTCGAACAAAGAGTTCAAGAGAAATGCTAAATGAACGAATAATATCTTGAAGCACGACGGGGCTTACCTTGTGTCATGTTAGTCTTCCGGCTTTTATCTGGGCAATTTCGAAAGCCAATCAAACCATACGAATCATTGCCATACTGTATCAAACATTTCGCTTGACCATGTAAGTTGCGATCTCTTACGTTGTTCGTGCTTGAGTACAGAAGAGGAATGGTCATCATAATGAAAAAAGAATATTTAGAAATCACAGTTTACGAGGCCCTGCAAAAACGTTTTGAATATATCTTCCAAACATTTGACAATATATATGTCTCTTTCAGTGGCGGGAAAGACAGTGGATTGCTGCTGAATCTGCTGCTGGATTTTAAACGCAAATATTATCCTAGGCGGAAAATAGGAGTATTTCATCAGGATTTTGAAGCCCAATATACGCTCACATCGGAATATATTGACCGAACATTTAAAAACTTAGTCTCAGAGGCAGAGTTATATTGGGTATGCCTTCCAATGGCAACGAGGACGGCGCTAAGCAGTTATGAGATGTATTGGTACCCTTGGGACGATAAGAAGGCTGACGCATGGGTCAGGCCTATGCCGCAATATCCGTATGTGATCAATTTAGATAACCCATTTAACCATTATAAATACCGCATGCACCAGGAAAACCTAGCAAAGCAATTCGGGCGCTTTTATAAAGAGCAGCACGGAAACGGGAAAACGATCTGTTTACTTGGGATGCGCGCAGATGAATCATTGCAGCGCTACAGTGGTTTTCTGAATAAAAAATATGGATACGACGGAAAGTGCTGGATATCCAAACAGTTTAAAGACGTGTGGTGCGCGTCGCCATTATATGATTGGTCGGTGAATGACGTCTGGGCTGCGAACTACAAATTCAATTATGATTATAACGGCCTTTATGACCTCTATTATAAGGCTGGCCTGACTCCAAGCCAGATGCGTGTGGCGTCGCCCTTTAACGACTACTCCAAAGATAGCCTGAATCTATATCGCGTCATTGATCCGGAGATATGGACGAGGCTTGTGGGCCGTGTCCGCGGGGCAAATTTCGGCGCGATCTATGGCCGGACAAAGGCAATGGCATACCGGAATGCAACGCTGCCTGAGGGGCACACATGGAAATCCTATACGCAGTTCCTTCTGGATACGCTGCCAGCGAGATTGAGGAACAATTATGTCAAAAAATTTAGGACGTCGATAGAATTCTGGCATAACACAGGCGGCGGTCTTTCCGAGGAAACGATACGGGAATTAGAGGAACATAATTACCATATTAAGAGAAACGGCGTTTCCAATTATACTTTGGATAAAAAGTCGAGGGTTATCTTTGTTGGAAAGATACCGGATCATACCGACGACATCAAAAGTTCAAAAGACATCCCAAGCTGGAAACGCATGTGTTACTGTATTCTGAAAAATGATCACACCTGCCGCTTTATGGGGTTTGGGCAGACAAAACAGGAGCAAAAGCGAGTGGATGCAATCAAAAGAAAGTATGGGGGTTTCGCCGATGGAGAATAAGCAGTTTCAAAGCCCGGTATATCATGTGATTGCTGTTCCGTATGAAAAGATTATTCCCAATACATATAATCCAAACAAGGTGGCGCCGCCGGAAATGAAATTATTATACGATAGCATCAAGGCGGATGGGTTCACCATGCCGATCGTTTGCTACTATGCAAAAAGCAGGGATATGTATGTTATTGTGGACGGCTTCCACAGGTATAGCGTGATGGGAAAATATCCGGATATTTACGAGCGGGAGCATGGCATGATGCCGGTGTCCGTCATAGAAAAGCCACTTTCTGAACGGATGGCGAGCACAATCAGGCACAACAGGGCGCGCGGGAGCCATGACGTAGACCTGATGAGCAATATCATCAGGGAGCTTCACGAAATAGGCCGGTCAGATGCATGGATATCTAAACATTTGGGGATGGACCGGGATGAAATATTGCGGTTAAAACAGATTACGGGCCTTGCGGCGCTGTTCCGTGATGTGAAATTTGGAAAGGCATGGCAGCCCGCAGAGGATGAGTTGGATTAAATAATCTTTCTGAAGATAGATGGTTTTAAATAAATAAGCCAAAGTAGTCAAGCAGCTATCCATTTGCATTTCTGGTGTGACTGCATCGTGAAGCTGGAATTGGCCGCAAACAGCCGCACCTCATATAATGACTGCATTTAGGATATGCCGCCTCAATGATTTCTGTTGATGTTTATACAGAAGCGCGCAATGATTGATATTGAAGGCATGGATTAATCCCCCTTTGTACACCGCGGGTAAATGAAGGTCAGTAAAATAAAAGCTGAAGCTCCATATGGAGGCGCTTCAGCTTTTATTTTTATCCTGCTGGTTGAATAAAAATAACGCCTCTGCATGGAATACGCTCCATCATGCAATATTTTATTGGCGGTTATGCAAAATAGGGCGTAAACAAGCTATATGATTATTCGCAATGCACTTTAAAACATAGAGAAGTGTGATATAATATCTTAGGAAATGACGGCTTGTGATAGATAGTGTTACGCTGTCGGAAAAAATCCTTTTCGTGAATCTATCCATGTCATACGCGATTTTTCAAAAAAAGTGGACGTGAGTATGCGATTCTTAAACGAATTTATGGGCTGGTAGTAAGCATAAGAAGGAGGCATTTGGCGCAATGGAGAACGAAAAACCATTCAAATTGGTTTCCAAATATAGGCCCACAGGCGATCAGCCAGAGGCCATAGATCAACTGGTGAAGGGCCTTGAAAATGGCGTAAAAGAACAGGTTTTGATGGGCGTGACCGGCTCCGGCAAAACCTTCACCATGGCCAAGGTCATTGAGCGGGTCCAGCGCCCCACCCTGGTGCTGGCCCACAACAAGACCTTGGCCGCCCAGCTGTGCGCGGCTGTGCAGCGAGTTTCGCGAATTTTTCCCGGAAAACGCTGTGGAATATTTTGTCTCCTATTATGACTATTATCAACCGGAAGCTTACATTCCCACAACCGATACCTATATCGAAAAGGATTCCGCCATCAACGATGAAATCGATAAGCTGCGCCACTCCGCCACCTCTGCACTGTCCGAGCGGCGGGATGTGATTATCGTGGCGAGCGTCTCCTGCATCTATAGCTTGGGCGACCCGATTGATTACCGCAGCATGGTGATCTCCCTGCGCCCTGGTATGACAAAGAAGCGGGACGACGTCATCCATAAGCTCGTTGAAATTCAGTATGAGCGCAACGATATCAATTTTGTTCGTAATAAATTCCGTGTGCGCGGCGACGTGATTGAAATTTTTCCTTCTTATTCCAATGATACGGCCTATCGGATCGAATTTTTCGGCGATGAAATCGACCGGATCAGTGAGGTGAACCCACTCACTGGGGATGTCAAGGGCATTTTGCAGCATGTTGCGATCTATCCTGCCTCGCATTATGTGGTTTCACAGGAGAAGATGGAGGCTGCGATTGCGGATATCTATCAGGAAATGGAGCGCTGCGTCAAGGCGTTTGAGGCCGAGGGCAAGCTGTTAGAAGCGCAGCGCATCCGCCAGCGGACGGAGTACGACATGGAGATGATGGCGGAGCTGGGCTACTGCTCCGGCATCGAGAACTACTCCCGCATCATCTCCGACCGGCCCGCAGGATCCGCCCCCATGACGCTGCTGGACTTCTTCCCGGATGATTTTATCCTGTTTGTGGACGAGAGCCACGTGACGCTGCCCCAGGTCCGGGCCATGTACAACGGCGATCACGCCCGGAAGGACTCCCTGGTAAAGTACGGCTTCCGGCTGCCC
>ENA-OPBW01001509-OPBW01001509.1-human-gut-metagenome-genome-assembly--contig:-NODE-1509-length-11939-cov-2.409711_pt1 | contig 11939 bp, 7 predicted proteins | sample MGYA00241070_ERZ501456 | MGnify/ENA primary metagenome ERZ501456 (study PRJEB25962, sample SAMEA2042624) | human gut metagenome | biome: human gut; feature: human-associated habitat; material: faeces...
CCCATCCGAAACCCCGGGCAAGCGACACTACCGTCCGAAATCCGCCGCACGGCCCCGCCTCTGCGCCGACGACGTCATGTCGCGCGTCCGGCTCAAGCAGTATCAGGACACCTATGCCGCAGCGATGTCCAAATACGGGCTGGAGCGCGGCATCGACGGTTCGGAGGCGCGCCACATCACCACGCAAGAGTTCTACCGGCAGACCATCGCCCAGCAGCAGGATCTGCAGGAGAACATCGACGCGCTGCTCCGTCTCGAAGAGCAGAAGCGGAAGGCTGTCGAGCAGCTCAAACAACAGGAGCGGCAGGTGCGCACCGAATACGAACAGACCGCCACGCTCCAGGCGCAGAAGAGCGCCGAACTGAACCGCACCGAGGCCGAGCTGAAGAGTGTGAAGGGCGAGCTGAAGGGTGCCAGGTTAAAAAACGCCGCGGCGGAGGTCGGGTCGAACATAGTCGAAGGAATCGGGGCGATGATCGGCACCTCGCGTGTCAAGCGGCAGCAGCAGGAGATCGACCGCCTCAACGCGGAGAACGCCGCCCTGCACGAACAGATCGGAACGCTGAACCGTGCCAACCGCGAGGAGAAGGTCCGGCATGAGCAGGCTGAACAGCAACTGCAGGCGAAGCTCGACCGCATCGAACACTGGCTGCCCGACACGCAGACGCTCATCCGCTGGGGCGAATACTGCCGCGACATGGGAATCCCGGAGTCGGGCGCCCGCGAGATCATCGCCATGAAGCCCCTCTACGTCTCGGGCGAACTCCGCGCTCCGGAGTATTCGCGCCGCTTCGACGTCTCGAATACGGAGATCCGCCTGCAACGCGACCCGAACGGTCCCGGAGGCTTCCAGCTGCTCATCGACCGCCAGCCCGCACACGCCTGGTTCCGCCAACGGTATGTGGAGCTCATGACCCGCCTGGGCTACCCCGTCCGCCCCGAACGTCCCGTCATCCGACGACATACCATTAAACGATAACACCTGCCCTGAAAGACAAAGAGAATATCCGGTCGGACAGCCGGATATTTTTCTTCACAAAGTGAAGAAACTCGCTTAATCGGAACATTTGTAGAGTTTGTATTGCGATTTTTTCGAAAATAATTTGCTTTTCTCGGGTAAAGCACATACTTTTGTAATGAACCTACAAAGAAAAAAATGGTAAAACTGAAAGATATTGCCACCATCCAGACGGGAGTTTACCTGAAAAGTACCCCTTCGCCCGACACCTGCTACCTTCAGGTGAACGATTTCGACGAGGAGGGGAACATCCGTCCGACCGTCCGACCGACAACCACCGTCAGCTCCAAGGCTGCCCGCCACCTGCTGACAGAAAGCGACCTACTGCTCGCCGCCAAGGGTGGCAAGAATTTCTGCGCCATCGCCCCGACGCAACTCGGGCCGTGCGTGGCCTCACCCTCGTTTCTGATTATCCGAATCGACGACCCGACCCGCATCCTATCCGAATACCTCTGCGGATTCCTCAACCTGCCATCCACCCGGCAGCTGCTGACGGCGCAGGCCCAAGGGTCGGCCATCGCCTCGCTCAGCAAGGCTGACCTCGAGGAGTTCGAGATACCGCTCCCCCCGCTGGAGCGACAGCGGTCCTGCATCGCCCTCACCCGCCTGCATCGCCGCGAACAGGCCCTCTACAAGGCCATCGCGGAGCGCCGCCGGCAAATCACCGATTATAAATTAACAAAAATATATAAAGATGAACGGTAAAGTTACACAGGAAGAGATCAACAAAGTCGTATGGCAAGCCTGCGACACATTCCGGGGCGTTATCGACCCTAGCCAGTACAAGGACTACATCCTCACGATGCTGTTCCTGAAGTACGTCAGCGATGTCAGCAAAGCGAAATACAAGGAGTACCTCCAGCGTTACGACGGCGACACGGAGCGTGCCCAACGGGCCATGCGCCGCGAACGATTCCAGGTTCCCGAGAAGAGTTCGTTCGACTACCTCTTCGAGCACCGCAACGAGCCCAATATCGGCGAACTGATTGACATTGCGCTGGCCGACCTCGAATTTGCCAACCGCGAAAAGCTGAGCAGCGAGGACGGCAGCGGCATCTTCCGCAACATCAGCTTCAACAGCAGCAACCTCGGCGAAACGAAGGAGCGCAACGCCCGGCTGAAACAACTACTCATCGACTTCTCGGACGAGCGGCTGCAGTTCGACGAGTCACACCTCGCGAACAACGACGTCATCGGCGATGCCTATATGTTCCTTATCGAGAAGTTCGCCAGCGACGCCGGGAAGAAGGCTGGAGAATTTTTTACACCGAAGGAGGTCTCGACCCTGCTGGCACGACTGACCAAGAGCGCCCCCGGTTCGCGCATCTGCGACCCGACGTGCGGCTCGGGTTCCCTGCTCATCAAGGCAGGCCGCGAGGTGGGCTCCGACAACTTCTCGCTCTACGGTCAGGAGCTCAACGGCAGCACCTGGGCGCTGGCCATGATGAACATGCTGCTCCACGGTTTCGACAGCGCCACGATCCGCTGGGGCGACACGCTGCGCAACCCGAAGCTCAAGGAGGGCGACGCGCTGATGAAGTTCGACACCGTCGTTGCCAATCCCCCCTTCTCGCTCGAAAAGTGGGGCGCCGACGAGGCGGCCGACGACCCCTACAACCGCTTCTGGCGCGGCATTCCGCCCAAGAGCAAGGGCGACTGGGCCTTCATCTGCCACATGCTCGAGGTGGCCAACGAGCACGGCAAGGTGGGCGTCGTCGTTCCCCACGGGGTGCTGTTCCGCGGCGCCAGCGAGGGAAAAATCCGCCAGCAGACCGTCGAGGAGAACCTCGTCGAAGCCATCATCGGACTCCCGGCCAACCTCTTCTACGGAACGGGCATTCCGGCCGCCATCGCCATCTTCAACAAGGCCAAGACGACGACCGACGTGCTCTTCATCGACGCCAGCCGCGAATTTGAGAACGGCAAGAACCAGAACCGGCTGCGCGACGAGGATATCGACCACATCGTCACGACCTACCGCCGCTTTGCGCAGGGCGAACTCAAGCCGGGCATCGTCGAGGAGCGCTACGCCTACGTGGCGCGGCGCGAGGAGCTTGCCGAGAACGACTACAACCTCAACATCCCGCGCTATGTAGACACCTTCGAGGAGGAGCCCGAAATCGACATTGCGGCCGTGCAGCAGGAGATTGATGCACTGGAAAAGGAGCTTGCCGAGGTGCATGTCCGGATGGATGGTTATCTGAAGGAGTTGGGATATTAAAAACAATTGGATAATATGAATCGAGTTAACGAACTATATAGCGAGTGGCAGGCTTTGCAGCCATTAAAGCCGGAAGATAAAAATCGATTGGACCGCAAATTCATGCTGGAGTTTAACTATAACTCCAACCACATCGAAGGGAATACCTTGACCTACGGGCAGACTGAAATTCTGCTGCTCTTCGGAAAGGTTGTAGATGAAGCCAACATGAAGGACCTGGAAGAGATGAAGGCTCATAACGTCTGTCTAAAAATGATACAGACGGAAGCTGCCGACAAGGAGCATCCGCTTACAGAGACTTTCATTCGGCAGCTGCATCACACCTTGCTCCGTGAAGATTATACCATGTACCGCCAGTCGCCTGATGGTGCGACTACCTCCTATGTTATCCATGCGGGAGTGTATAAGACGCGCCCCAATTCCGTAATCACAGTTACCGGAGAACGTTTCGAGTACGCTTCGCCTGAGGAGACGCCGGCTTTGATGTCCGATCTGGTCAAGTGGTACAACGACGAAGAACAAAAAGCCGAGATGTCTCCCATCGAACTGGCTGCCGTCTTCCACTATCGCTATATTCGCATCCACCCCTTTGAGGATGGTAATGGACGTATTGCCCGTCTGTTGGTGAATTACATTTTGACGCGCTACCATTATCCGATGATTGTGGTGAAAAGTAAAGACAAGGACCGCTATCTGACAGCCTTGAACCGTTGTGATGTAAACGTGGGGCCCGTCCCCTCCGCAGGAGCTCATGCAAAGCCCGAGCAGCTGGTTCCTTTTGTAGAATATATGACCAAATGCCTGGAAACGGCGTTGACCGTGTGTATCAAGGCTGCAAAGGGAGAGAGTATCGAAGAAGATGATGATTTTCAGAAACAAATCAAGCTGCTGCAGCGAAAGGCTGAAAAAAGGGAGGATACACGAAGCCGGTCAGACACTGTTGAAAATAAGGTTGATCTGTATAACAAATTACTGCTTCCCTATTCGCAGAAGATGAAAGAGGGAATCCTGCCAGCTTTCGATTTCTTTGAGAATATGGAATGCAGATATACACTTGGGCTTAAGAACTCAAGCAGGGATTACAGCCATCAAAATCAACCGTTGGATTTTGAATCTATGGGAAACGAAGAGAGGGAAATGTGGACTCAAGTAAAATCAATCAGCTTCTCCATTTCGTTCAGTAAATTGAAATCCGATTATGCCATGCAGAATATATCTACAGGACTGTTTGCAAATATTCAGTTCAATGCTCGCGACTATATGTTCCAATCTAAAAAATACGCTTATGGGACATATCCCGATGATACCGATATAGCCCACGCATTAGAGGGGCAAAAGAAGAACTTGATAGATATATTTGAAAAGGCAATAAAGGATTATAATCCCGAAAATTAAGAGCTATGGACAATTGCGTTATACCGCACGGCTATAAGGCGACGGCGCTGGGGATTATTCCGCAGGAGTGGGAGGTTATGCTGTTAGGCAATTTGTCTAATAGCATATCATCCGGGAGAAATAAACACAGAGATGCGCACGGTCAATATCCCGTTTTTGGTTCTACTGGAATAATTGGCTATTCATCCACCTACGAATATGAAGGTCCAGTTATCTTAGTTGCAAGGGTAGGGGCGAATGCAGGAACCCTCAATTTCGCATCAGGACAATATGATGTATCAGACAACACGCTAATTATAACCATCAAACAAAATGTATACGATTATAATTTCGCATACAACCAACTAACACACTATAAACTCAATAAACTTGTTTTTGGGTCTGGTCAACCCCTTATCACTTCCAAACAGCTAAAAAATATAAGAATCCCTGTTCCGCCGCTGGCGGAGCAGCGGAAGATTGCGGAGGTGTTGGGCGTGTGGGATGAGGCGATTGAAAAGCAGGCGCGGCTGATTGAAAAACTCGCCCTGCGCAAACGCGCCTTGATGCAGCGACTCCTCTCCGCTAAACTCCGTCTCCCCGGTTTCTCCGAACCTTGGAAAGAACATAAAATCGCCGATCTATTTTCTCCTATAAATGATACGAATGATGGGCAAGAGCATATTCCTATGACTATTTCTGCAAAGTCAGGCTTCATAAGCCAAAAAGATAAATTTGATCGCGTGATAGCGGGAGATAGTCTACAAAGATATATTCTCCTGAAGAAGGGTGATTTTGCCTATAATAAAGGCAACTCAAATCTATATGAAATGGGGTGTATCTACCATCTTAATGAAGAAAGCGCCTTGGTTCCTTTTGTATATATTTGTTTCAGATCAAAAGGATCTGTTAATATAGATTTTTATAGCCAATTCTTTATAAATCACGGACTTGACAGACAACTAAAAAAGATTATAACATCAGGAGCTCGCGGGGATGGGTTATTAAACGTAGATAAAAAAGATTTTTTCGCACTAAATGTACCATATCCCACTATTGAAGAGCAAACCGCCATTGCGGAGGTGTTGACTGCGGCCGACCACGAGATTGAGCTGGCCAAAGAGAAGCTCGAACGACTCCGCCGTCAGAAACGCGGCCTGATGCAACAACTCCTAACCGGCAAAAAACGGGTGAAATATTAACTAAATTTTTACGACTATGACAAAACGTAAAGAAATTCATGTAGTTCCAAACTCTGACAGGGGTGGCTGGGACGCAAAAAACAACAATGCAGAACGAGCCTCCAAGCATTTTGAGAGAAAACAAGATGCAATGGACTGGGCGAGACAAAAGGCACGTAATGATGGCGCCGAATTAATTCCTCACGGAAGAGATGGTCGAATCCAAAATCCGGACAGCCACGGCAACGATCCGTGCCCTCCTAAAGACAAAAAATAATAATTCTAAAATTTATATTATGGCTGAAAAAATAGAAATCAGTTTGACAGACTTCGTTGGTTTTGTCAACAAAATGGGAACCGCTAAACAGAATCACGTAAAGACGATTAAGGAACGCCCCGAATATGAACCTTATATGGATTTTTATAAGGCGATTCGAACTGCAATTATCAATCTGCACAAGAAAAAACAGAGCAAAGACATCCTTGATAAAGTCCTTGAGGATTTAACAGATGAAAAGAAGAAAAAGTGCTACCCTGAAATTGTTGCAGGATATAAAAAATTTTTAGGCAGGAAACAGTTCGAATGGATTAAACCTCCTAAAAAAGATTGGAAGATAGGGAACATCGTCATTACCATCAATCCAGAGATTGGTCTGGAAGAGAAGAAAAAGGACGGGACTTCAAACTTCTACATCGTAAAGTTGTATTTTAAGGATGATGCTTTGAAAAAAGCCCAAGCAGATCAAATACTCACCTTGATGGAAATGCAATTAAGAAGCAAAATGAAAGAACCTGAAATTAAATTTGCCATCTTGGATGTTCGCAGAAATAAATTCCATGTAAAAAAAGACCACGACTTAAAAGAACTTCCCTTGTTACAAGGTGAAGCACATAGTTTCGCAACTATCTGGGATAGTTTATAATCTTAATTATGTCCATCTCCTTCAAAGAAGACCATATCAGCCAGATCCCCGCGCTGCTGATGCTCGAAAAGTTCGGGTACACATACCTCACACCCGATGAGGCGCTGGCCCTGCGCGGCGGGAATCTCGCCAACGTGCTGCTCGAACCCGTGCTGCGCAAACAGCTCGCCGCCATCAACGTCGTGCAGGTCAGCTCGGTGCGCACCACCGTATTCTCCGAGCAGAACATCACCGCCGGAATCGACGCCCTGCGCAACATCCCGATGGACGAGGGGTTCATGGAGGCTTCGCAGACGGTCTACGACCTGCTCACCTCGGGCAAGACCCTCGAACAGATTGTCGACGGCGACCGCAAGAGCTTCGTGATGCAGTACATCGACTGGAAGAACCCGCGCAACAATGTCTTCCACGTCACCGAGGAGTTTGCCGTCAGCCGCACGGGGATGACCGAGACCTACCGGCCCGACATCGTCCTCTTCGTGAACGGCATTCCGCTCTGCGTCATCGAGTGCAAGCGTCCCGACGTGAAGGACTCCATCGAACAGGCCATTTCGCAGCACCTCCGCAACCAGAAGGCCGACGGCATCCGTTCGTTGTACCTCTACTCGACGCTGCTGCTGGCCATCAACCGCCAGGAGGGGAGTTACGCCACGACGGCCACGCCCGAGAAGTTCTGGGCGCGGTGGCGCGAGCAGTTCACCAACCGCGAAGAGGAGGTCCGTTACCGGCAGGAGCTGGGGCGGGCCGCTGCTGGACGACAAGCTCTTCGGGGAGCGGTTCGGCTATGTGCGCCGCAACTTTGAGGAGCTTTACAGGCAGCCGGTCATCCCGTCGGTGCAGGACGAATACCTCTACAACCTCTGCCGGCCCGAACGGCTGTTGCAGTTGATGTACGGCTTCACGCTCTACGACGACGGCATCAAGAAGGTGGCGCGTTACCAGCAGTATTTTGCCGTGCGGCAGACGATGCAACGCATCCGCCACATCGAGGGCGGACGGCGGCGCGGCGGCGTCATCTGGCACACGCAGGGGAGCGGCAAGTCGCTGACGATGGTGATGCTGGCGCAGGCCATCATCCTCGACAAGGAGATTCGCAACCCGAAAATCATCCTCGTAACCGACCGCACGGACCTCGACCGACAGATTACGGGGACGTTCCGCAAGTGTCAGATTCGCGTCGAGAACGCCACGACGGGGAGCAAGCTCGTCGAACTGCTCAACAGCAAGAGCGATGCCGTCATCACGACGATTATCAACAAGTTCGAGACGGCCGTGCGCGGCATCCGCACCCCGTTGACCGACCCCAACATCTTTGTGCTGATCGACGAGGGGCACCGCAGCCAGTACGGCGAGATGGGCATCAAGATGGAGAAGACGCTCCCGAATGCCTGCTTCATCGCCATGACCGGCACGCCGCTGATGAAGAAGGAGAAGAACACGGCCCGGAAGTTCGGCGGCATCATCCAGCCGGTCTACACGGTGGATCAGGCCGTGGCGGACAAGGCCGTCGTACCGCTGTTGTATGAGGGTCGCATGGTGCCGCAGGTGGTACACGAGGAGACGATTGACCGCTATTTCGACAAGATCTGCGGATGGATGAGCGACGCCCAGCGGGCCGACATGAAGAAGAAATTCAGCCATGCGGACCAGCTCAACCAGACGCAGCAGCGCATCTACGCCATTGCGTGGGACATTTCGCAGCACTTCCGGGAGAACTGGCAGGGGTCGAAGTTCAAGGCGCAGCTGGTGGCTCCGCGCAAGCGCATCGCAATTCTCTACAAGCAGTATCTCGACGAAATCGGCATCGTCTCGTCGGAGGTGCTCATCACCTCGCCCGACACCCGGGAGGGGGAAGACGAAGCATTCGGCGATACCTCGAACGTGGAGGTGGCCTTCTGGAAGCGCATGATGGATGAATACGGCACGGCCAAAAAGTACGAGGCAAGCATCATCAACCGCTTCAAGAACAGCGACAAGCCGGAGATTATCATCGTCGTGGACAAACTCCTGACGGGATTCGACGAACCCCGCAACACGGTGCTCTATCTCGACCGCAAGTTGAAGGACCACACGCTGCTGCAGGCCATTGCCCGCGTCAACCGCGTCTGCGAAGACAAGGAGTTCGGGTATATCATCGACTATTACGGCGTATTGGGGTCGCTCAATTCGGCGCTGGAGCTCTACACCGATTTCGACAAGGAGGATCTGGAGGGAACCTATACGGACATTTCGGAGGAGGTGGCCAAGCTGCCCCAGAAGCATGCCGAGTTGTGGGACCTCTTCAAGGAGGTGCGCAACACAACCGACTTCGAGGCCTTCGGCAATGTCCTGCGCGAGGAGGACCGGCGCACGCTCTTCTACGAAAAGCTGCGGGCCTTTGCCCGGACGCTGAAGGTAGCGCTTTCGTCCATCGTATTCCATCAAAACACGCCTCAAGAAGAGGTCGAACGGTACAAGCACGATCTGGCCTTCTTCATGAAGCTCCGTAATGCCGTGCAGGAGCGCTACTCCGACACGGTGGACTACAAGCAATACGAAGGGCAGATTCAGAAGCTGATCGACACGCACATCGAGAGCGGCGAGGTGCAGGTCATCACCGACCTGGTGAACATCTTCGACAAGGAGCGGTTCGCCGAAGAGGTGGAGAAAATCTCCGGAAAAGCAGCCAAAGCAGACACGATTGCCTCGCGAACGGCCAAGTACATCACCGAGAACATGGATACCGATCCGGCCTTCTACAAGAAGTTCTCGCAGATGCTCAAGGAGACCATTTCGCAATACGAACAAGGGCGAATCGACGAGGCAGAGTATCTGACCCAGGCGACGGACCTGATGAACAAGGTGCTGAATCATACCGACAGCGAGATTCCCGACGTGCTGAAGGATAACAATGCCGCGCGGGCCTACTTCGGATTGAGTCTGGAGGTCTACAAGTCGGTCATAAAGCCCGAACAGGGGCTCGACCTGACGCAAATCGCACTCGACACGGCCAGCCGGATCGACGCCATCATTCGTCAGCACATCTTCGAGAAGGGGACACTCATTGTCGACTGGCCGCTCAAGGACAGGTTGGTCGGCATGATGAAGCTCGACATCGAGGACTATCTGATTGACGAGGTCAAACGCAAGTATGATCTGTCGATGACCTTCGACGACATGGATGCCATCATCGACCGGGCGGTCGACGTGGCTCAAAAATGGTTCCGGTGATGCAGCAGATATTCGTCTACGGAAAAGAGACGATTCCCTACAGCGTGCTCTTTTCCGCCCGCCGGACACTCGGAATCAAGGTATATCCATCCGGCGAGGTCGTTCTGCTGGCTCCGGAAGGGACGCCGGAAGAGGTTATCGAGCAGAAACTCCACAAACGGGCGCCGTGGATTCTTCGGCAGCAGGCCTATTTCAAGGATTTCGGGATTCGGAGTCCGGAAAAACGGTATGTCAGCGGAGAGTCGCACTACTATCTGGGAAAGCAGTTCCTGCTCCGGGTCTCGGAAGGCAAAACCAACAGCGTCCGCTACAAGGGGCGCTGCTTCGAAGTGGTATGCACCTCTCCGGACAGGGCCCGGGAGTTGATGAGATCCTGGTACCGCGAACACGCCAAACTCAAGTTTGCCGAGTATGCGGAGCCAATCATTTCCCGATTTGCACGGTACGGAGTTGCGCCAACCTCACTCTATGTCCAGGAGATGGAAAACCGTTGGGGCAGCTGCACCCCCAAGGGGAAAATCATTCTGAATACGGAACTCATCAAGGCGCCGCGTCCCTGCATTGAATATGTTATTACGCATGAGATGTGTCATCTGCTGCATCCCGACCATACCGCGGCCTTCTTTACCCTGCTCGAAACCGAGATGCCCGACTGGCGGCGTTGGAAAGACAAGTTGGAGCGATTCATGATGTAGGTGCAAACTGCTTCAAAAGCATCATCCGTCCTCCCCGTATGACAAATGTATGACAAAACAAAAAGAAAACCGCGCTGTAGACATCTACAACGCGGTTTCTGTGAGGTCTGAAGCGGATTCGAACCGCTGTACAAGGTTTTGCAGACCTTTGCCTAGCCACTCGGCCATCAGACCCTGATTCCCTGGATCGGGTTTGCAAATATACGAAGATTTCTCTTTTCTGCAAAACTTCCGGGCAACTTTGCATTTTTATCGGTAAAAACCTATCTTTACAACCGCTAACCGAAGCCCCGAAGCGGGACCGGAACCTACGGTTTCGCCCAAAAGAGGCGGAGCCGAACTCATTCGGGGATTGCCGGATACGGAAAATGAAGCGCGAAATTCCAGACATAGCCCTTACCCTCACGCCGGGAATAGGCCCGAAAGGGGCGGTCCATCTGCTCGACGTATTCGGTTCGGCAGAGGCGGTTTTCTCCGCTTCGGCCGACGAACTCATCGAAAAAGCCCGACTCCGACCGGAACTCGCGCGGGCGATCCTCCAAAAGAAAGCGTTCGCAGACGCAGAGCGCGAAGTCAAACATTGCCGCAAACACGGGATCGAGATCATCGCCTCCACCGACGCACAATACCCGGCCCTGCTGCGCGAAACCGCCGACTATCCGCATGTACTGTATGTTCTGGGTTCCCCGGAAGCGCTCGGCAAGACGACGCTTACGATGGTCGGCACGCGCCGGATGACTCCGTACGGGCAACAGATGGCCGACCGGCTGATCGGCGAACTGGCGGACCGGGTGGCGGATACGGTGATCGTGAGCGGCCTGGCCTTCGGCATCGACACGGCCTGTCACCGTGCGGCGCTCGCTTTCGGCATGCCGACCGTCGGCATCATCGCCTCGGCCCTTCCCGGCATCACGCCCGCACAGCACACGGCCGTCGCCCGGGATATGATCGAACACGGCGGAGCCGTCGTTTCGGAGCTGCACTCCCAAACCAGACAGAACGGCAACTTTTACCACTCCCGCAACCGTCTGCTGGCAGGCATAAGCGGCGGTACGGTCGTCGTAGAATCGCCCGCCGAAGGCGGGTCGATGGATACGGCACGGCTGGCGGACGGCTACAACCGCATGCTGATGGCCGTCCCGGGACGCGCGACGGACTTCGCCTCGGCCGGAACCAATCTGCTGATTCGGACCCAGCGTGCCCAAATGGTATGCACGGGCGAAGATATCGTGCGGGAAATGATGTGGGACCAGAACCGTCCAGGCGATCTGATCGACCGGCCGACAGCGGCTCCCGCAGCACTCACGCGCGACGAAG
>ENA-OPBW01001518-OPBW01001518.1-human-gut-metagenome-genome-assembly--contig:-NODE-1518-length-11876-cov-2.355131_pt1 | contig 11876 bp, 10 predicted proteins | sample MGYA00241070_ERZ501456 | MGnify/ENA primary metagenome ERZ501456 (study PRJEB25962, sample SAMEA2042624) | human gut metagenome | biome: human gut; feature: human-associated habitat; material: faeces...
CTGACGCTGGGGTGCGTCGCGGGGGCGCGGACCACCACGGCGGCGCTGGGCGCCGTCGAGGAGACGATCCAGAGCAACGTCCCCTCGATGGGTTACACGATCACCTATGCCATCGGCAATACGCTGCTCATCATCTGGGGCGTGGTGCTCGTGTTGCTGTTGGCCTGACGGAGCCGGTCGATGATTCGGGCGGGTCTATGGTTTTCCATAGATCCGCTTTTTCGTGGTGCGAATCGCTAAAAGCGGATGAATCCGGCGGATTTTTGAAAAAAAATTGATTACTTAGCATTCTCTTTTAACGATTGCGACGATGAGTGCGAAACTGGCGAAGTACGACCGGTTGTACGAACAGATCAAGGGCTATGTACAGACGACCGACGACATTTGGGCACGGCTGGCCACGATGGAGGCCGTGCTGCATCATAAGATGCAGACTTTTTTCTGGACAGGGGTGTATGCCCTTATCGACGACGAACTGATTGTCCGCTCGTACCAGGGGCCCGTTGCCTGTCAGAAGCTGCGGCATCATACGGGAGTTTGCTGGGCGGCGGTCAGCACGGGAGAAACCGTGATCGTGCCCGATGTGGAGCGGTTTCCGGGACATATCGCCTGTAATTCGAAATCCCGCAGCGAGATCGTCCTGCCGATTCGGGACCGGGAAGGGCGTGTGTTCGCCTGTCTGGATGTGGACAGCGACCGGTTGGATGCGTTCGACCGGGAGGATGAAGAGGGGCTGAAAAAGATTCTCTCCCTTCTTTTTGATTAGGCGGCGATCCTGCGTGGGCGGCGTATCGTATCTTCATCACCCGCGAAATCCGGTGCGTCTTTCAGCGATTGTCGTATAAAATAAATTCCGCTGACGCGGATGTCCGAGCAGATTCGGCGCTGCGTCGGCTCGATTATTTTTGTACCGGACAGGAGGCGGTTCGGCGATCTTTACGTACGAATCCGTACGATTATTCGCCTCTTTCTGATCCTTGCACAAAAAAATCCCGCTGTATTTTACAGCGGGATTTTTTTTGTATTTGGCATTTAGCGGATTACCGTTACGCGGTTCTCCTGCTCGGTCTTGAACGGAGACTTGGTGTCGCTGTAACCCTTGTACTGCAGGTTCTCGGCTTTTACGCCTTTCGAGATCAGGTAGTCGTAAACCTTCTTCGCACGCTGCTCGGCCAGGCGGGTATTCACGGCCTTCGAACCGGTTTGGGGATCGGCATGGCCTTCGATCACGTAAATCTTGTTTTTCGGCGCATTCTTGATTTGGGTAGCGATGATGTCCAGGCGGAGTTTCTCTTTCGGACTCAGCTCGGTCTGGCCGATGTTGAAGAAGGTGATGCCTTTGCCGGTCAGATAGATGTCATCGGTGTAGGCATTGCCGTCGAGCTGGTCGGCCGGGATAGGATTGGGACCCCACTTCGCCATTTCGGCAGCTTTCTTCGCGGCGGCAGCTTCGGCAGCGGCTTTTTTCGCAGCTTTGTTTGCTGCAGCCAGGTCATTGGCCAGTTCGGCGTTGTCGGCCTGTACAGCAGCCAGAGCCAGGTCGCGGTCGGCTATGACAGCCTGGTAAGCCATTACATCTTCGACGGTGTAGGGCGAAGCCTGTTTGAAGCCGCGGCGGTTGAAACGGTACGTAAGACCGATCGTGGCACTGTAGGCTGCGGCTACTTTCTGTGTTCCCGAATTCAGGATTGAGGGCATGTTGCTGCTGGGCAGCATCCAAGCCTTGAGTTCCAGTTCGATGTCCAGGGCCGGGCATACGCGGAACTTGTTCAGCAAACCGGCCGTGAAAGCGAACGAATGGTCCGTCCCGTAGCCCCAGTCGCGCTGGAATTTGTCGGTGAAACCCGATACGTGGTAACCGAAGCCGGCGAAGGGCACTGCGTAATAGACGCGGTCGTCACGCTCGCCGCCGATCCAGTTCGACAGATTCACCATGAAGTCCATGTGCGTGAAGATGTACGGGTCTTTCATGTATTGGTTGCCGAATGCCGTGTCGTTCTGGTACTGGCCGCCCTGAATTTGCAGGCGGGCACCCATTACGGGGGGGAACCATTTGGTCAGCGAGAAGTCGGCCTGCCAGTTGATGTGGTTGAAGCGCGACGATCCGAAATCGTCTTTTCCCAGCGTGCCGTTGAAGACCATAATTTGGGCGCCTCCGGCGACGGTGATTTCCCAGTTGTCGAAGAAACGGTTGGTTTCGTAACCGGCCCAGCCTCGTCTCTTGGGCTGTTGCTCTTCTACGACGATTTCTTCTGCGACAGCGACAACCTGGGCTGAAGCGGCTGCGGCACAAAGAACGAGTGCCATCGTAATGAATAATTTTTTCATGTAGTTCGAATTTAATGTGTAATAATTTTTTGTTTTCGTGTATGTAAACCCTTACACGGGAGCTTGATTCATCTCTATATATCCTTTTGTAGAAGCTAAAAGCAAAGTCCGGGCCAAAAGCCCGGACCTCGTTTGACGTTTTGTATATTTTATTGTCTGTCGGCAGAGAATCAACCGCATTTCGAGTACCCGCAGGACATGCACGTAAGACACCCGTTCTGATAGGCCATCGTCTCCTGGCCGCAGCTCGGGCACTTGTCCTTGGTTTTGGTGCCGTCCGAGATATATTGCTTCAGTGCTCGTTCCACACCCAGCTTCCAGGTATTGATGGTTTCGCTGTTCAGGTGGAGCGATTCGATGAGCGATACGACGTTGGTGATCGGCATGCCGTGGCGCAGGACGCCCGAAATCAGCTTGGCGTAGTTCCAGAACTCTTCGTTGAACAGGCGCGAAATGCCGCCGATGGTGTTGGTGTAGCCGTATCGGTCGATATACTGGAAGTCGTACCGTTTCGAACCGTTCTCCTCGCGTACCTTTATAATAAAGCCCTTGTTGATTTTGGGCGGAATATACATGGCGTCCTCTTCGATTTTACCCGTGAAGATTTCGTAAGGGCGTCCATCCTGCAGGCCGACGAAGGCGATCCAGTTTTCGTTGCCGTTTTTGAAACGCACGATGTCCGCCGGGATCGATTTGGGGCGTTTGAGAATGGTCTGCCCGTTCTCCTCTTTTGCCGCTTTTTTCTTCTTATCGATCAGTACGCCTTCGCGGCAGCCGTCGCGGTAAACCGTTACCCCTTTGCAGCCGCACTCCCAGGCCGTGCGATATACGTCCGCTACGAGTGCTTCGGAAACGTCGTTCGGCAGATTGACCGTCACCGAAATCGAGTGATCGACCCACTTCTGAATTTCGCCCTGCATCTTGACTTTGGCCACCCAGTCGATGTCGTTGGCCGTCGCGCCGTGATAGGGCGATGCGGCTACCCACCGGTTGAGCTCATCGTCCGATATGTCTTGCAGTTTCGAGGTATCGTATCCGTTGGCTTCGAGCCATTTGACGAAGTTGTGGTGATAGACGTTGTACTCTTCGAACTTTTCGCCCATATCGTCCACGAAAGCCACTTTGGCATCCTGGTCCGAAGGGTTGATCTTGCGGCGACGCTTATAGACGGGACGGAAAACCGGTTCGATGCCCGACGTGGTTTGCGACATGAGCGAGGTGGTTCCCGTAGGGGCGATGGTCAGCATGGCGATATTGCGTCGTCCGTGTTTTACCATTTCGGCGTAGAGCTCCGGATCGGCCTCCCGGATGCGGCCGATCATCGGGTTCTTCTCCTCCTTGCGTGCATCGAAAATTTCGAACGCTCCGCGCTCTGCGGCCATCTTTACCGAGGCGCGGTAGGCTTCCAGTGCGAGGGTCTTCTGTACCTTCACGGCGAAAGCCGTCGCTTCGGGCGTACCGTAACGGAGTCCCAATGCTGCGAGCATGTCGCCTTCGGCCGTGATGCCCAGGCCCGTACGGCGTCCTTGAAGCGCTTTTTCGCGGATTTTCTCCCACAGTTTCACTTCCACCTGGCGGATGTCCTCGTCTTCGGGATCTTTCGAGATTTTTTCGAGGATCGCTTCGACCTTTTCGAGTTCGAGGTCGATGATATCGTCCATCATCCGCATGGCTGCGGCGACGTGCCGCCTGAATTTATCGAAGTTGAACGAAGCCTCCTTCGTGAACGGCTTGTCGACGTAGCTGTACAGGTTGATCGCCAGCAGGCGGCACGAGTCGTAGGGGCAGAGCGGAATTTCGCCGCAGGGGTTGGTCGCCACGGTCGTAAATCCTTCGTCGGCATAGCAGTCGGGAATACTCTCGCGGATGATCGTGTCCCAGAACATTACGCCCGGTTCGGCCGATTTCCAGGCGTTGTGGATGATCTTGTCCCAAAGTTTCTTGGCGTCGATATCCTGCTGGTAGAGCGGTTTGTCCGAGTGAATCGGGAACTGTTGGTGGTATTTCTTCCCGGCGAGTGCCGCACGCATGAATTCGTCGTCGATTTTGACCGAAACATTGGCGCCGGTCACCTTGCTCGTATCGACTTTGGCATCGATGAAACGCTCTGCGTCGGGATGTTTGATCGAAAGGGTGAGCATCAGAGCTCCCCGGCGACCGTCCTGGGCCACTTCGCGCGTCGAGTTCGAGTAACGCTCCATGAAGGGGACGATACCGGTCGAGGTGAGCGCCGAGTTGAGCACCGGACTGCCCGTGGGACGGATGTGCGAGAGGTCGTGTCCCACGCCGCCGCGCCGTTTCATCAGCTGCACCTGCTCCTCGTCCATGCGGAAGATGCCGCCGTAGGAGTCTGCCGGATTCTTGTGGCCGATGACGAAGCAGTTCGAAAGCGAAGCCGCTTGGAAGTTGTTGCCGATACCGGTCATGGGACCGCCTTGCGGGATGATGTAGCGGAAGTGGTCGAGCAGTTCGAACACCTCCTGCCGGTTCATAGGATTGGGGTACTTCTTTTCGATCCGTTCGATCTCGGCGGCGATGCGCTCCATATTCGCAAGGTCGAGCCCGCTCGTCGGCTCGTCGAACACGAGCACGTCTTTCCCGGCGGCGCGCTCGTGCATATCGCGCGGAGTTTTTTCGTAAATATGGCCGTACGAATCTTTCAGGGCATATTTGCTTACCCAAACCGTAGCGGCCAGGTCGTCTCCGTCGAAATATTTTTTCGACGCTTCGACCGCTTCGTTGTAGGACACTTCGGTCGGGAGGCCCGGTTGTTTGTTGCTTGACATGATATCTTGAGTTTTATTTCTTTATGTCTTTACAGGAATCGGGACCGATGCAGGCTTGTTCCGTTCGGTCCCAACTATACAAATTTCCTGCTTTTCTTCGGGATTTTCGAATCTTCCCGCGACAAATTATTCCAAAGTTATCAACAATGGATAAAACGTGCGTCCCAGTGATCCGGGACGCACATTTTGGAAAATGGCGGAGTCGTCAGTCCTCGTTTTTCGCCCGGCAAGCCGGTTTGCCCGTCGTGCATCTATACGGCGAAGTGTTGAGCTTACTACCTCTGTAACATGATTATATAACTTTGTTGCCCCTGTGTTTGATGCTCCCTGTCGGGAGTTCTTTCCCGCTCTGCGGTCCGGTTTCCCTCCGACCGGATAGAAAACGGCGCGTCGGATTCGCGCATATGCACGCCGATCGCAGGCGGTTGCGGACAAGCCCGGAAAACAACGCGGAATCTCGCGTCGTTCGAGTATATATAATCGTTTTTATGGGCGGCGAAGCGCGGTCCTTCCGTCCGTGTTTCCGCTGACCGGACGCGTTTTACTTGACGGCGACCGCATCGATCTCGACCTTCGCACCCATCGGCAGCTTGGATACCTGATAGCAGATGCGTGCGGGCATATCCTTCGTAAAGAACGTGGCGTAAACGGCGTTCATCGCGGCGAAATCGGCGATGTCGGTGAGCAGGACCGTCGTTTTCACGATATCGGCGTGGGAATAACCCGCCTCTTCGAGGATGTGCCCCAGATTGGTGAGCGACTGGCGCGTCTGGTCTTCGATGCTTTCGGGCATCGCGCCGGTGGCGCCGTCGATCGGGAGCTGTCCCGAAATGTAGAGCGTGTCGCCGCACTTTACTGCCTGCGAATAGGGGCCCACCGCTTTGGGGGCTTTGGGAGATGCGATAATGGTTTTCATAGTGTCGTATTATTTTGATTCGTTAAAATTTATGGTTGAATTTTCTTTTTCGTTGTACCCGGTTCTCGTTTGATCGGAAATAGGGTGCGTGCTTTTTCGGTCGCAGGGTATGTCGGCAACCCCGTTTTTCGCCCCGTTTCGCATGAATGTTCGATTTTAAGTTCTATTTTCCTGCGACCGGGCCGTTTTTATCTTCGGGAACCGTGGCGGAGTACAAAGTTACGATTATTTTGGTTATGTTTGCACATATTTTGCTGGATAAAGATTCAAAATCGATAGCTTATGACACGTTTTATGAAACTGGCGGCACTCGCCGCCCTCGTGATGCTCGTAGCCTCCTGTTGTCCCTGCCGTAAACATCGGAAAGGCGACGGCAAACCTTTTGTCGGTACCGAATGGCAGCTTGTGCAGCTCAACGGTCGTGCCGTACCGGTGGAAGGCGACCTCTTTACCGTCGTTTTCGGTGAGGACGGACGTCTTTCGGGGCTCGGAGCCTGCAACCGGTTTATGGGTTCCTACCAAACCACGGAAACAGGCGGTCTGACCGTCGGTCAGAACATGGCTTCGACCCGGATGTTCTGCCCCGATTTGGATCGGGAGCAGGCTTTCGGCGACGTTTTGTCGGGAGCGACTCATTATGAAGTGGACGGCGATATGCTGATGCTTCTTACCGACGGCGAACTGCGGGCTGTTTTGCAGGCCAGATAGCCGGATTGCGCGGATTTTGCGGCGGAGGAACCTTTCGGGGTTCCTCCGCCGGTATTTACAGGGAGTTGTATTTCCTCTTTTGTCCGTTGTTTCGATCATCGGGTTTTTCGTTCCGTTTTTATTATTCTATTGTGTGAAATTTCTGTTACAGAGAAATAATGCGTCTTATATTTTGTTATATTTGATGTAGTCTGAAGGTATTTAATTGACTACAAATAGATTAAAAGAAACTCGCATGAGAATGGGCAACGGATAAGAAATTGGTAAAGTGCTTTGATACACTATATTTCTCATGCTGTCAAACAACTCTTATTTGTTTGCAAATATAATATTATTGCAGGTAATAATCAAAAATAACGAGGTTTATTTTCATTTTTACCTGCTGATATTTGTTCCGGATTATCAGATGCGATATATTTGTAATTAGGATTCGTACCGTGTTCCAAGCGGTTCATAAGTAACGACTTGCGGAGTTTTGGCAACAAGGGGATGCGGCTCCGTTTTATAGAAATGACTTATGCAAACCGACTTATCCATTTACAACAGTCTTCGCCCTTCCTTTATAGAAGGCGTTCACGCCGTGAAGTTCAATGCTTTGTCGGCGGTCATATCGCGTTACCGGGATTATGCCCGCAGTTCCGAACAAATAAAAGCGTACTCGGGAGATTCTCTGCTGATGCGGGACATCGCCTCCTTGCTTGACGAAGCACCCCGTCCCATAACGAGGGAATACCAGGATTTCACCCCGTTCCTGCTTCTTCTGATGCTTTCGGAGGAATTTCATGTCGTCCATTACGTCGAGCGTCTTGTAACGTGGTATTTCGGCTACTGTTGTGTCGATGAACTGCGGACGGTTTGCACCATTCTGTCCGAGTGTTCCTACCCGCATCACGACACGCTGCGGCTGCGGTTCAAGAATTACCTGCGTGAAGCCCGTAAGACATTGGGTATGCCCGTTGAATGTAACGCTGCTGTCATGCTGAAAATGCTCGACGCCTCTTATGAACATCTCACTCCCGCCGATGTCGGGGAGTTCGAGGAGCTGTTGCACCTGGGGGACGATTACGAGTTCATCTCCCGTGTCAAATCGAATTATCTTGCCTCGGATAACGTCACGGAACTCGCCGGGGTTTGCGGGTATTCCAGCACGATTACCTTCCGCCGGCGTTTCCAGCGGGTTTTCGGCTGCTCGGCCTCCTCGTGGTTACGTCAGCGCCGTATCGAACGTATCGGGGAGTTGTTGCGGACGACACACTACACGTTGCAGGAAATAGCCTACATGTGCGGTTTCTCCGCCCAATCCCACTTTACGGACTTTTGCAAGCGGAATATGGGGAGCAATCCCACTTCCATCCGCCAGGAAGGTCGGATCTGACATTAAAATCGGCTCCGTGATAAAAAAACGAAGAGAAAGATAAAAATCGTAATCCGCCGGTTTTTCGATTCGCTAACTTTATACGCGAAAGTAACAAGACGGATTATGATTGCATTTATAGAAAAATTAAACAGCGAAGTCCTGCGGAGTATCGAACGTATCGAATCGCGGGATACCGACGTGTTGAAAAAGTCGCTTGAAGCGTCACGTGTCCTGGGAGAAGCGTTCGACCGTTTGAAACAATATATCATCGGCTACCGTTTTCAAAACGATGACGAGGAAATAAAGTTCTTCAAAGAAATCAAACCCCGTCTTTTTTGCCGTCTGATCTATTACCGCAAGCTCTACAATATCGAGATGAACCGTCCGGTAGGAAGTATCGAGGCACAACGGGAGTACCTGGACGCCCATGTTCGGGCCATCAACGCGTACACGCAGAAACGCCTCGACTTTATCCGCTATTTCCGCAGCGGCGCTACACACCTGGACAGCCTCTATTTCCTGCGCGGGCAGACCGACACGGAGCAATACCTGGAAACCTTCTACTATGAACTCGACCCGCAGTTTTCGACAAACGCGGATTTCAAGGTGGCGAAAATCCTGGCCAACGATATGTTGTCGGTTTATCTTATGGGCGAATTGGAATCACTGGAGAGCACGAACCTCCGGAACATGGTTCTGCCATTGCCTGACGTGCGTCCGACATGGCAGGACTCGAAGACGGATCTGACGGAACTTATTTACCTGCTCGACAGTAAAGGCTGTTTCGGCAATGTGCCACTCACGCAACTTGCCAGCTACATTTCCAACGCTTTCAACGTACACCTCGACATGAACCTTTCGAGGACATTCTGCGATATGAAAATCCGAAACAACCCGACACCGTGGCTTGACAAGGCGAAAGAGGCCCTGCTTAAACGTATGCAGACGTGGAAGCGAAACAAGAAAAACGGCAATTCCGAGTAGAACATGAACCGGTAAAGCACTCTATTTCTTATAGAAGCACTGATAATCAGCGTTGTATATAACAAAAGAACCGAGGTCGGTTTTCCCCCGTAACTCTCGAAAGGAACTTTCCCGAACGCCCGTATTTGCACCCGTATAAGGAGCCGATACGGGTGTTCCGTTGTAGCCCCGTCCGGATTAGAACACCGTTAAGCGTTGAATCACAGTATGCTATCGCATTTCTGCCAATAAAAATACCGAGTACGGGCCGCGGATTTCGGTAAAAAACACTGCCTTCTTCACCGCATGAACCGTTGAGAATCAGTTCACTGCAAATTATCAAAAAAAAGTCGTACCGACCTCGTTTTAAGCTGTCCATATAAGCCCGACCTTTGTAACAGACTAAAAAACAAAGGAGTATGAAAATCATAGTGATCGGTTCGCGAGCCTATAACGAGCTTGTCGGGCGTATAGAGAAAATAGAGGCTGCAATCGCCTCTCTCCCTGAAAAGGGGCGTGCATGGAATAAGGAGTATATAAACGACGAATGGATGGACGGCGAGCAGGTCTGCCGTTACCTGGGCATCAGCGGGCGTACCCTTCAACGCCTCCGCTCGGATCACGTGATCACCTATTCGGCCATCAACCGGAAGCTGTATTATTCCCTCACGGAAATCCGCCGTGTGCTGAAGGAGCGTTCCGTGCGGCGCAAAAACCGACCAAAGGAGTAGGCCATGTTTCTGGATAAGGAATATTTCGACGGATGGATGCAGCGGCTCTCGGAACGGCTGGAACGTATTGAGAAGCTGTGCGCGGGGGATGTGGAGCAACCGCTTTCCATCCTGCCTGACGGGGAGCGTCTTCTGGACAATTACGACCTGTGCCGTATGCTCAATATCAGCAAGCGCACACTCCAGCGTTACCGCACCTCGGGAGAGCTGCCTTACGAGATGATCTATCACAAGACCTTCTACCGGGAATCGGACGTCCTGCGGTTCATCGAGCGTAACTTCAGTAATTTCCGCAAGCTGAAAAAGGATCGTCCTGCCGGTTCCGGTTAGGCCCTGTCCCGAGAGTCCGGCGTCATGGAAAAACGCGGAGATACATGGAATAAGGCACGACAAGGCGGTACAACCGTTCGATATTTGCCGTAAAATCAGTATGTTTGCACTTGGAAGCCTATATAATAATGAACAATGAAAGAAACAGATAAAATATATCCTGCCGACAAAGGGGAGGAAGAGCTACTGCATAACGTGCGCCATATCTTGCAGGAAGCGCGCGCGAAGGTGATACATCATGTCAATTCGACCCTCGTGAGGGCTTACTGGCAGGTAGGGAAATATATAGTGGAGTACGAGCAGCAGGGAACCGGCCGTGCCGGATATGGCAAGGCTGTCATCAACACCCTTTCCAGGCGGCTCGTGGCGGAGTTCGGAAACGGGTTCACGGCCACCAACCTGCGGTACATGAGGCAGTTTTACCAGTGCTACCCGAAATATCACACGCTGTGTGATAAATTGAGCTGGTCGCATTGCCGCACGCTTCTCAAGGTGTCGGGCGATGCCGCCCGTGATTTTTACCTGCACGAGTGCGTCAAGGAAAACTGGAGTGTCCGGCAGCTCGACCGCCAAATCAACACGCTTTTCTATGACCGCCTGCTGGCCAGCCGAGACAAGAAAGCCGTGAAAGAGGAGATTTCCCGTACCGAACCCGGGCGTGTCGAACCCAAAGAGATCATCCGCGACCCGTATATCCTGGAGTTTCTCGGTATCCCCCAGGGAGAGCATTTTCTGGAAACCGATCTGGAGCAACTGCTCATCAGCCGCTTGCAGCGCTTGATGCTCGAACTCGGGAAAGGCTTCGCCTTCGTCGCGCGACAGAAGCGTATCTCCTTCGACGACAAGCATTTCTACATCGACCTGGTCTTTTACAATTACCTGGCCCGCTGTTTCGTTTTAATAGACCTTAAATCCGGGGAGCTGACCCATCAGGATTTGGGGCAGATGCAGATGTATGTCAATTACTACACCCGTGAGTTGATGAATCCCGGGGATAACCCTCCGGTGGGTATCGTCCTCTGCGCGGAGAAAAACGACGCGGTCGTCCGTTATACGCTGCCCGAAGATGAAAAGCAGGTCTTCGCCGCCCAGTACATGACCTATCTTCCCACGCAGGAGGAGCTGCAAACACTCTTGCAGGAAGTGTGACAACAACGCTCATGGGCATATGAAAAAAGCCGACGGAAATCTGTACTTCCGTCGGCTTTTCGCTTACATCTTAATCCCTTTCTTTGCGGGGCCGTTCTCCGGCGGGCTGCCCACGCCCGCGATCACGATGCGCCCCCCGGAGGCGTCGGCAATCTGCCGCAGCCGGGAAGGAATACGGGCCGCCGTGTTGTCTTCCTTCGGGAGCTCTTCCGCCGTGTCATGCCGTTCCCGGCACACGTCGTTATCCTCCTCCGCCTCCTTTCCCTCGCTCTCTTCTATCGGTTTGAGGCTTTGCTGTATCCTGCGGTCTATTTCCGTCAGGTCAGTTTTCAGGGCCGTCAGTTCGGGCTCCTTGCGCCAGGAACTTTCCACCACTTCCCGCAGGACGGGAATATCTTTCTCCAGTTCCTCGTTCTTTTTCCGGAATTTTTCCAGTGTCGGCTCGATGGTCGCGAGCGCGTGGATGAAGTTCATCGCCGCCAGTCGCGGGTCGGAGGCGATATTCCCGTAGTTATACTGGTATAGATAATCCCCTTCACCCCGGACATAAAAACGGTTCTGCACCAGGTCGAGCCCGTCTTTCCCGGTCGTTTCGCTCTGGACGAGCA
>ENA-OPBW01001521-OPBW01001521.1-human-gut-metagenome-genome-assembly--contig:-NODE-1521-length-11856-cov-3.655453_pt1 | contig 11856 bp, 8 predicted proteins | sample MGYA00241070_ERZ501456 | MGnify/ENA primary metagenome ERZ501456 (study PRJEB25962, sample SAMEA2042624) | human gut metagenome | biome: human gut; feature: human-associated habitat; material: faeces...
CTGCCAATAACGGCGCCCATGTCACCATTTCCGGTGGCCAGATTACTGGCAACTATTCCGAGGAAGCTGGCGGCGGCGTTTACGTTACCAATCTTAAGCAAGGAGGTATGGCATGGCTCGACATTAAGGGAGGATATATTGCCTCTAACGTGAGCTACCGATCTGAAGGTGCCGGCATCCGAGTGGGCCAGAGGGTTGACGCGATGATTAACGGCACTCCAGACAACAACGACACTCCAGGCAGCAAAGTCTACATCACTAATAACCACTGCATGTCTCGCTATGACTGGGGCGGCGGCGGCATCTTCGTCCAGGGCAGTAATGAGACCGCATCTGATGCGGGTAGGCTATTTGTCTATAGCTCCTATATAAGCACCAATACCGCTGGTGGCTATGGTGGTGGCGTTGCAGTCTGCCCGACGGGCAAGACGTTGGTAACGAACACCGACGGCACGGCGATCTTTGGCAACACTGACGCTGGAGGCGCCGAATCTTACGATAGTGAAAACAATAACAATGATGGTAACCCCCATCTTTCTGGCGGCGGCAACGGTAAGACAGAAGACAAGGACGCCTATTACTCGGTCGATAGCAACGGCGAACATGTTTTTCGTACCAGTGGTCATGCCGATTTCTTCCTCGCGGCGAAAGGTCACACAACGCCGGTCGCAGTGGTAAGCGGCAAGATGCTTGGCGATATAGACGCCAAGTATTCGGGAAGCATTGAGCTAACGAATCGCATTACCATCCCCGCCAACGGTGCTGCTCAGGTAAAAAATAGCATCGGTCTGACTTCGGGTGTTGATACCAAGGATAAAACGACGATTGATGCAGTACGGAATAAAGCGACAACTTTCATCACGGGCAACTATTCTTGGGACCATGGTGGCGGCATCATGTCGAATGGCAACTTGTACCTAGGCGTGCCTGCGGATACGTATATCTTACCGAGCCTTAAGTTGAAGGCAACCAAGGCGCTGAAACAGGCCAATCAAAACATGGAGTTCGACAAAGACAAGTTCTCTTTCTCGGTCTACCGTAAGGATTCGGATGTCGCGACGGAGCCCTCTTGGAATGACAAGACATTCAACAGTGGCGGCTGCACCTTGGTCGGAACCGCCAAGAATGATAAGAGCGGTAACATCACCTTTGACCTTGGCGAACAGTACGTTGATAAGGCTGTTGAGGCTAATGAGATTACATACTACTTGGTCGAAAATGCTGGCAATGATCCCGACATCACGTACGATCCCGACATCACGTACGACCCAGCCGTGTACAAGATTGTGGTGAAGGTTCAGGACAACAAAACGCAACTCATGAATGTGCCTAGCAAGGAAGATCCAAACTCGGAGGTTCCTCTTTGCGTTCACAACTACACGATCACAAGCGTGAGTCTGGGAGATTCAACTAACTCGTTGGAAAAGAACGAGCAAGGCTATTATTCGATTGTCGGCCCCGACGGGGGGAAGACCTTCACCAACAAGTACACTCCGTACACCTCCAGTGGCTCCTGGACTCCTAAGGCGACTAAGGTCGTTGTGGGTGGCGAGATGAAGGAGTTTACGCTTCAACTTGCGAAAGACAGCAGATTTAGAGAAGAAGACATCGTCGGCACTGCCGTGACCTCTGGCGATAAAAAGAAGCAGACGCTTCCGTTCATCTTTGATAAGGGGATTGCGTACACGCTCTCTGATATCACGAAGGATCTCTACACTGCTGGTGACTCTACGGGTCGTGGCGCCTCCAAGACCTTCACGTACTATATGCGCGAGAAGAACGATAGCTCGATATTCTCGCACTACAAGTTCGACAAGTCGGTCTATAAGTTCACGGTTACGGCAACGGATAATGCCGAAGGAAGCATCGACTGTGCGGTGACCTACAGGAAGGGAACCGTTGACTCCGACGGTACGTGGGAAGACACCGATTCCGATGACCACAAGTTTCCCGACACTACCCCCACCTTCACCAACACCTACTCCACCTCTTTGCCCCTTTCTGGTATGTCGGGCGTCACTCTGACGTACCTTGCCGGCGCGGCGGTGCTTTGCGCTGCTGCGGCCTGGATGCACATTCGTCGCAAGGCGAATGCGAAGGGACGCGAGCGTCGTGAATAAGAAAGTTTGCTCCTTCCCGATCTTGTTTGCGCTGCTTGCCCTCCTGATCGGCACCTGCGCGGCTGTGTTCCCCGCATCCGCGCAGGCCGTGCCGGCCTCGACCGGTTCCATCACGGTGAGCGGCACCGTGGCGCGCAGCTACGACGCCTACCAGATCTTTAGCGCCAACGTCGTCGACGGCGACAGCGACGCCAAGACCGCCACCGATCTCGCCTGGGTAAGCGACGCCGCGCGCGACGCCGTCCTGCCCGTGCTGTACAGCGCCGGCATGCCCAAATCCCAGACCACCGCGCAGGAAGCTGCCGAGTGGCTCAACACCGATTCCCACCTTGCGAGCGCGCTGAGCGCACAGCTCGCTCGTTCCCTCCAGAGCCCTGGTGCCGTGTCCGTGGCCCTTAACGCGGGCACGACGGCCGAGCTGTCCTGTGGCTACTGGCTCATCGTCGCCGACGACGCCGCCATTTCCCAGAACGAAGCCGGCACCGCGCCGATCATGGCCCTGGTTGGCGGTAGCGCCGTCACCGTCAAGCCCAAGGCGGCGACGCCCAAGGTGGCCAAGCATGTGCTGGAGGACAGCACCGCCGCCTGGCAGAAGGCCGCCGACGCCACGGTCGCCGACGACCTGTACTGGCGCCTCTCTGCCACGGTCCCGGCGGGCCTTGCCGCCTACGACACCTATACGGTGCGGTTCGTCGACACCATGAGCGCGGGGCTCGACCCCTCCATGGTCGCCGCGAGCATGCGCGTGTACGTGGCGGCGGGCGCAGACGGCGGCTTCGACGCCGTCTCGGCCGGCAAGGACGGCCGCGTCGGCACCGAGCCCACTAAGGGCTGGACCGATATCACGGCCCAGTGCGCCACCAAGGTGGCGGCCGACGGCAAGACCTTCACCGTGCGCACCGGCGACCTCATCGCCGCGCTCGGCGGGGCCGATGCCTTCACCGCGGGCGCCCGCGTGGTCGCCGTGTACAATGCGCCGCTCAACGGCGCATGCAACCACGGCATCGCGAAGGGCAACCCCAACGAGGTCTACCTGCGCTACCCGCGCTCTCCCTTTGCCGACCAGTCCGGCGACGCCGGCTTCACCCGCACGCCGAGCGATGACGCGTGCGCCTACACCTGGGGACTCAGTCTGATCAAGCGCTCAAGCTCGGACGATAAGCCGCTCGCGGGTGCCAAACTGCGCATCATCGACGACCGCGGTCGCATCCTAACGACTGACGGCTCGTGGTCGACGGATGCCGACGCGTGCATCACCACGGACGCGGATGGCCATGTGGAATTGAGCGGTGTGGACGCGGGTGTCTATACCGTCGAGGAAATCGCGGCACCCAAGGGCTACACCGCCTTTGAGGGCAAGCGTACGGTGACGGTTACGGCTGAGGGTCTGGACGTTAAACAAGTGGCGACCGCGAAGCCCAAGGTGACCGTATCGGTCGAAAGCCCTCTGCGGGTTGATACCGCCGATGCCAGGACGGGTTCGATTGAGCTGTCGGTGCTCAACACCCCAAGCAAAGAAGCAGGTCGAGGCTTTATGCCCTCGACGGGAGATAGAACGTTGGTACTGGTGGCGGTTTTGGCTGCCATCGGAGTGGCGGCTATTGTTGTCGCGCTCGTCATCAAGCGGGGAGGAGGTCGCCGTGAAATATAATTGCCCTTCTTGCTCAATGGCGTACTGCCTCCGTAGCGAGTGACGCACAGGCCTACCGACCTGATGATCATTGGTTTTGAAAAAGTTACTAGAGAACCCTCCAAGAAAAGCGGGGCACCCGGTCGACATGACCGAGTGCCCCGCTTCGTTTGTTGGTGCAAAGTAACCTGGCACCTTTGTGGTGGTTGGTGGCTAAGCGGTGGGGAGTCCTGGCATGTTAGCCGGCTGCTGCGGCTTGAGGTGGGCGTTGCGCCAGATGATCTGGATAACGTAGCCGAGCATAAAGACAAAGGCTACGCCGCTGATGAAGTCACCTACGAGGGGAAGCCCCGTGAGGGCGCCTGCGATTACGCCACCAACGGCTGCCATGGCGTAGCGGTTCTGGCTGTGTCCGACCATGCGGGCAATCGCGCACCCCGCAAAGGCACTCGACACCAACGCGATGCCGATAACACCGCACAAGAGGGCTCCGGCAAGCGACAGGCCGGCGATAGAGATAATCAGCAGTAGGACGGCGGGGACGATAGCAATCGTGCTCAGAAGACCGCTCACCCACAGGGGCATGGGGCGCTGGTGGAGCATGCCGGTCGCGCGCGGAAAGACGAGCTCGAGCAGCAGAGCGACAAAGCAGGTCGAGAGTGCCGCGGCGACGATACCGCCGATGACATCGTTAACGGTGGAAGTATCCTCGTTCTCGGTGCGGTCGATCTTGAGCGCGCCTACCTCGGCGCCTGCGGCACGCTCGGGGTCCTCGGAGACGTGCGCGTTCACGGTGCCGGAGATGTGGGCGTTCTTGCCCAGGATGAGCTTGTCGGCCCAAACCTCGACATCGCCCTCGACGGTGCCATCGATGGTCACCGTATCGCCCGCAAGCGCTGCCGACTTGGTGGAGCCGCGTAGGGCAACCGTCTCGCCTATCGCATAGAAACAGTTGGCGGTGCTGTCGGAATTGAGCACAACGTGCTGACCGACGACCGTGACGCTGCCATCAACCGTGGTCTTGGCGATATCGATAGTGCGTGCCGCCAAGCGGATGGCGCCGCCCACCGTGCAGTCGCGGATGGAGAGGCTCTCGCCTGCCGCAATTATGTCGCGGTCGATGGAGGCGTCGTCCAAGTTGAGGGCCTGACCGGCCCAGTATAGGTCGCCCTCGACGCCGGACGGATTAGAGTCGTTGTCGGTTGCAAGTACGTTGCCCGCCGTGTCCGTGCCGGCAAATGACGCCGTGGGAAGAGCGGTGAGCGCGAGCGCGATGAGCGCGAATGCCATAAGCAGGCAGCGACGCATCTTGTGTGACGGCGCCGCCGCGGTTTGATTGAAAGCCATGGTTGATCCTTTTGTTAGGTGTTTGGCATATACCTAACAGGGTACCCAACGCGCGGGCGCTCTAAAAGAGCCTCTCGGTTGCATTTCGAAGGGTCGTGCCGCGCCACCTACTTTTTGCGGTGCAAAAAGCGTGCGATGTCGTCCTCGGTGGGGCTTTTGATATCAAAGCGTAGCGATAGCCAGCGCAGCCCCATGGTCACCACGACGCAAACGACCAGTGCGACGACATTGCTGACCAAGCCGCTCATGACAAGGCAAACATAGCTTGCCGATCCGGCGATAGCCGCGATGGCATAGAAGTTGGTGCGCTGGAAAATACCCGGCACCACACCCATAAAACCATCTCGCAGCATGCCGCCGCCCACCGCGGTGAAAAAGCCCATCATGATGCACACCGCCGGCGCAAAGCCGTAGACCAGCGCCTTGTCTGCTCCAGTGGCGGCGTAGATGCCGACCGAGATGATGTCGAGCAGGGGAATGAGTTTTTCGGGTTTGTCGACGATTGCCGGGAAAATATAGATGATGGCCGCCGTGGCAATGGAAAGCGGGAGTGCCATCGGCTGGTTGAGGATGTAGACGTTGCCCACCTGCAGCGTCATGTCGCGCAAGAGACCGCCGCCCAGACCGCAGACCACCGCGAGCGCGACCGCGCCCACCAGGTCAAGCTTGTGCTCGCGCGCGACCAACACGCCCGAGATTGAAGCCGCGACGACGGCGAACATTTCGAGCCAAAACGGGATGGCGACCATGGCATCCGTGGCGTGTGAGGTAACGGTCATAGTGGCGACGACGGGCAAGATGGGGTCCTTTGGGTTGCTGGTTTAGACAATGCCCGTACATAGTACATGGTTGGCGGGCCTGGCGACCCTATTGCTCGGTAAACGGTTGGCAGCGGATGCTGACATGGCATTGCTGGAATGCCAGGGATCCAAAACATGTATGTCACCCTCCAAAAACAGCATTTTTCGACATCTTTGGAGGCGGACGTACATGTTTGGATTGAGCTCACAGCATGAGTGAGTTGATTTACTCACATCCGGTATATTTCCCCACTTCAACGGACATAAGAGTTGGATACCGGCTCAGAGCGAGAGGCCCTCAATGGATACCCCTGTTCTCATTTCGCATAAAACCGCATGGCTTGTCCATCATGCACCCCAGAATTTGGTTCAGTCTCTTGCGCGGCACGACTACCAGATAGGCGCACAAGGCATCTCCACCCAGCAACGTGTTGCGCGCATACGACAGGCTCTTACCGACTGCGGCATTCCGTCCGATATGCTTAAGACTATCGATATCGCGGTTGTATTCGAATTCGAGCGAATTCGTACCAAAGGCGTCGTTTGTCACATTCTTGGACAAAATCTTCCCTACGAGCATATTAACGAGTTGACGCCCGGAATCTTCATCACCGACGAAGCCTTCACCTTTGTGCTCGCTGCCGGGTGGATGGATAGGATCGAATATCTCGAATATGGCTATGAAGTTTGCGGCGATTATCGCATGAGGCTCAATCCCGCCGACCCTTATACCGGGCAACCAGCCACTACCTCCAAGGATGAAATAACCAAACTGCTCGATCGGCACCCCGGCAAACCCGGTGCCACACGTGCACGGCTCGCGCTCAGGCACATCTACGATCACTCGGCCTCGCCTATGGAGACCGCTTCGGCAATCGCCCTCTCGCTCCCAACAAGCGAAGGCGGCGTTGGCATCCGAGGTATCGAACTCAACAAACCGCTCGAGATCCCTCAACGTCTCTGGCATTGCGCCAAAGCTCGAACACTCAAAATCGATGCGCTCGTGACCTATAAGCGCAGGGCGCTCGGTATCGAATATAAGGGCGGTTTTCACGATGAGCTCGAGCGCAAGGGAGCAGATGCGGAGCGAGAGTCCGTTCTCTCCCAAATGGGATATCGAATCGTTACGCTCACTTCGGCTCAGTTCAGTAGTCAGCTCGCCTTTCACCGCGCCATGAACAACATTCGCGAAGCACTCGGCATGCCTCGCTGTACCGACACCGGGTACCAGAGAAAACAAAACGAACTACGCAAGGCACTTATCCGCAACTGGAAAAGCATACGAGACGAGGAGGCACCTTCCGAATAGTGCCGCTCCCGTGAGCTCAATCCAAACGTGTACGTCAGCCTCCAAAGATGTCGAAAAATGTCGGTTTTGGAGGGTGACGTACATGTTTGGGGAAGCGTGGGATCGAGACGTATTTCGATAACAAAAAAGCTCCCATTCTTGGGAGCTTTCTCAACCAAAATGGCGGAGGAGGAGGGATTCGAACCCTCGTGACCTTATACAGGCCAAACGGTTTTCGAGACCGCCGCATTCAACCACTCTGCCACCCCTCCGCGTGGGGTAAAAACAAAGCAGGCTCGAAGGCCTGCTTTGGAATTAACTGGCGGAGAGTCAGGGATTTGAACCCTGGAGACGCTTTTGACGCCTACACGATTTCCAATCGTGCTCCTTCGGCCACTCGGACAACTCTCCGTTAAATGCGAAAGTCAGTATACACGAGGAATCGCAAAGTGCAAACAGAAAAGTTGGCATTTTTTGATCCACAGCGTCTCGCGCTGTGCCTAAAACGCGCGACACATGCAGTCTGACCAGCAAAATCATGCTATGCGAATTGCTCAAAAAAGGACTTTATAGACCACGAGCAAACGAATTTTAAATCTTTTTGGCGATCAATTAGACCACTGGTATGCATTTTGCGACCACAACCATGCGCCCGTTGACCTGCGACTTGGCTCAGCTTGTCCTCACGGCACCGTATCTTGTCCACAGATCCGTCAAGCTTTTGGTCAGCATTTGGTTGGAATGCGCATGAAACGTCGTGCGAGTATGGGCATATGTGGAGGTCATGAGGTTGTAGCTGCATATTCTTGCAGCCTAGGAGGTTGAAAGATATTATTACCAAGTCTTTTCCTGCTTCAGGCGCACCTTCACGACCTGAAGCCACATTTGCCCAGAGGAGGTGACAATATGAAGGCTTATGAACTGCTGTTCTTTGTTGACCCGTCACTCGACCCCGAGACTCGTCTCGCTGTTATGAAGCGTATCGATACCACGATCGCTGAGGGCGCTGGCAAGGTCGACTCCGTTGACGAGTGGGGCAAGCGCAAGCTCGCCTACGAGATCAACGACCTCACCGATGGTGACTACACCCTCATCAACTTCCACGCAGATCCTACCCAGATCGCCGAGCTTGATCGCGTCCTGCGCATCACCGACGCTGTGGTCCGCCACATGATCGTCCGTCGCGACGACCAGGAGTAAGACTGTCGTTTTGGACTGGGCTTGTGCCCCAAGAGGAAGTAGTGAGTTATGAGCATCAATCGAGTGAACATCACCGGTAACCTCACCCGCGATCCCGAGCTGCGCGCCACCGCCGGCGGAACCCAGGTTCTGTCCTTTGGCGTCGCCGTGAACGATCGTCGCCGCAACGCGCAGACTGGCGAGTGGGAGGACTATCCCAACTTTGTCGACTGCACCATGTTCGGCACCCGCGCCGAGGCCGTGAGCCGTTTCCTGGCAAAGGGAAACAAGGTCGCGATCGAGGGCAAGCTGCGCTACAGCTCTTGGGAGCGCGACGGCCAGCGCCGGAGCAAGCTTGAGGTCATCGTCGATGAGATCGAGTTTATGAGCTCCCGTGGTGGCCAGGGTGGCTACGATCAGGGCGGTTACGCCCCCGCAGCTCCCGCGCCCGCAGCACGTCCTGCCGCACCGGTGGCCACGCCGCCCGCGGTCGACGTCTACGATGAGGACATCCCGTTCTAAGGGTTGTTCACCTATTTTTGAGTGAGAGGCGGCTTCGGTTCGCCGAAGTTGCCAAACGAAAGGTATTTTGACATGGCTAATGATTTTTCTGCACGTCAGCCGCGTCGTAAGTACTGCCAGTTCTGCAAGGAGAACACTGAGTTCATCGACTATAAGGACACTCAGCTTCTCCGTAAGTACATGACCGACCGTGGCAAGATCAAGCCCCGTCGCGTCACTGGCGCTTGCACGCAGCATCAGCATGACATCGCCAACGCCATCAAGCGCGCCCGCGAGATGGCTCTCCTGCCGTACACCGTCCCCGTGGTTTCCTCTCGTGGCAACCGCGACCGCGGCTAAGAAGGGAGACACATCATGAAGGTTATTCTTCTCGATGAGATCAAGGGCAAGGGCGGCGAGGGTGACGTCGTAGAGGTCGCTCAGGGTTACGCTGAGAACTTCCTGTTCCCCAAGAAGCTCGCTGTTGCCGCCACCAAGGGCAACCTCAAGCAGCTTGACGAGCGTCGCAACAACATCGCCAAGCGCGAGGCCGTTCGCATCGCGAACGCCAACGCGCTCAAGGAGGTCCTGGACGGCAAGGCCGTCACCGTCGACGCCAAGGTCGGCGACGAGGGCATCCTGTTCGGCTCCGTCACCAGCGCCATGATCGCTGACGCCATCAAGGCCCAGCTCGATCAGGACGTCGACCGCAAGCGCGTCGAGCTCGGCAAGCCCATCAAGGTCGCCGGCACGCACCCCGTGGTCGTCTCCCTGTACCGCGACATCCGCGCCACCGTGAACGTCATGGTCGGCGTGACCGCCGAGGAGGCCGAGGCTGAGGAGGCCGAGGTCGCCGAGGAGGAGGCTGTCGAGGCCACCGAGACCGAGGCTGCCGCCGAGTAGCCCAAGCTCGCAACCCGTTCGCGAGTCCGCGGCCCGAGCGCCTTGTGCGCTCGGGCCGTTTTCCGTTTACGCGCCGCAGGAGGTGCGGATCGGATTGCCTTCTTCGTCTGCAGGCGGGAGGCGGCGGGTCATCGCCCCGGAGCAGGCGGAAGCTGCGCCGTTGCCCGCAGGGGACTCGCCATGGCCGAACGGGCCTGGTTTTCGCGCATGATCCCGCCCCGGGTGAACGGTCCTCCGGATGGGTGAGTAATCGACAGGAGGGTTTTCGGCCTTCATGGACATGCGCCTCACCGCTGGATACGCTTCGGGCGTCGGATGCATACCGAATAGCGCCCTTATCCTGCGGAATGTATAAGACGCCATACACTACCTGCGCTTTCATAAAACCTTCAAGTAAGGCTTTAATCAAAACGCCGTAAAACTTCAATTCAAAATGAATACTCGCAGGTAGATGGAGAGCTGTTCAAAACCCGATTCCATGTTCGGGAAAAAATGTTCAAAACGTCGATAACTCAGATTAGGCCGGGAATCCGCGGAAGGGTTTTTCGACAGCGGCTGTCGATACCGCAGGACCTCCAAACAAGGGGTTGACGAGGCGACGTCGTCGTGGGTGGAGCTGGTACCATTGAGGTCCGCGACGCAGGACGGCCCGCGCGCTCCGGGACCGAGAGCGACCGGCGGGCGCTCGATGCCGCCTGCGCTTCAGGAGCACTGCCTGCATCTCACGGGGTCTCCGGGCTGCACGCATCCGCGGCTGCACGGGCCTCAGCGGTATCGGCTGGCTGCGCGGTGCGGTGGCGACCTGCGCGCCGCTCGGGATGCGCGGGAACAGGGACATGGACGGGACGACCGGGAAGGGGGCGCGCATGGCCTCTCAGGATTTCTCTTGGCAGCCGGCGGGCGTGGCCGAGCGCGGCGCGCACATGGGCCTGCCCAACAACGTCGAGGCCGAGGCGAACGTCCTGGCGGCGATGCTGCTGTCCGGCGAGGTCGTCGAGGAGGCCCTCGTCGAGCTTCTGCCCGATGACTTCTACCGCCCGGCGCACAAGACGCTGTTCCAAGCGATGCACGAGATGTACGACCGCAACCTGCCGATCGACGCCATCTCGCTCATCGACTACCTCAACTCCACGGGCAAGCTGGAGGCCGTGGGCGGCGAGGCGTACATCCTCGAGCTCATGGGCCAGACGTTGAGCCTCGTCAACTGGCAGCACCATGCCGGCATCGTGCGGCGCGATTCCATGCTGCGCGAGATCATCGGCGCGACCAACCAGATCAACGCGCTGGCCTACGACGCCCCCTCCGATACCAAGGAGGTCATCGAGCGCGCCGAGTCGATGCTGCTCTCGGTCACCGCGCGCGAGGTGCGCAGCTCGTACAAATCGCTCACCGAGTTCATGATCGAGGCCTACAACGAGGCCGAGGAGGTCTGCGCGGCGGGCGGCGAGGGGCACGGCGCGCCGACGGGCTACCCGAGCCTCGACCGCATGCTGATGGGCCTGCGCGAGGGCCAGCTCGTCATCATCGGCGCCCGCCCCGCCGTGGGCAAGACCTCGTTCGCGCTGAACCTGGCGCTCAACGCGGCGAGCGAGGGCTACACGGTCGCGTTCTTCTCGCTCGAGATGTCGGGCAAGGAGATCGCGCAGCGCTTCATCTGCGCGCACGCCCAGATCAACATGTCCAACTTCCGCACCGGGCGGATCTCGCCGCAGGAGTGGGCCAACATCAACGAGGCGACGCAGGACCTGTCGCGCCTCGACATCCTGATCGACGACACGCCGGGCACCACGGTGACCGAGATCCGCGCCAAGGCGCGCCGCATGCTCCACAACAAGGAGAAAGCCGTCATCATCCTGGACTACCTGCAGCTCGTGAGCCCGCCGGCGGGGCGCCGCGCGGAGAACCGCGCCGTCGAGGTCTCGGAGATGAGCCGTGCCCTCAAGATCATGGCGAAGGAGCTCGCCGTGCCGGTGGTGTCGCTGTCGCAGCTGTCGCGCGCGGTCGAGTCCCGCACGGGCAAGCGACCCCAGCTCTCCGACCTGCGCGAATCCGGCTCCATCGAGCAGGACGCCGACGTGGTGTTCCTCG
>ENA-OPBW01001522-OPBW01001522.1-human-gut-metagenome-genome-assembly--contig:-NODE-1522-length-11853-cov-2.599424_pt1 | contig 11853 bp, 10 predicted proteins | sample MGYA00241070_ERZ501456 | MGnify/ENA primary metagenome ERZ501456 (study PRJEB25962, sample SAMEA2042624) | human gut metagenome | biome: human gut; feature: human-associated habitat; material: faeces...
ACGTCAGTCCGATCATCTCGCCGGTACGCAAGCCGGTTTCAAGGATCAGCGCGTATTGATTGTAGTTACGGGAGCGTTTCGCTGTTTCAAGAAACAAACGCTGCTCGTCCCGGGTGAGGAACTTAATATCGTCTGTCGCACGAACCGGCTTTGTAAACCGCACACCGTCCATTGGGTGCTTGGCAATCAGGTCATTCATCTTCGCAGCCTTGAAGGACGCACTACTACATATAAATTATAGCATATAACGTTCTCCTTCTCAAGCCATCGTGTGAAAAAACTCTCCACTTATTTGTAAATCTTCCGAAGCCACTTATATCACCAGTTTTTCACTGATGAACTGTTCAAACTCCCGGCGCTTGACCAGTTTTTTCGTCCCGACGAACAAAACGAAGGGGCAGTCGGGCGTTCTCAGCATACTGTCAATCTTGTTGATCCCAATGTTGCTGTATGCTGCGGCTTCCTTAATCGTCAGCGTCATTTTGAGATGGATCGGCACTTGCAATTCCTCGACCATACTGTTACCACCTGTGTGTTACATTCCGGACTGTTGACTTAGAAACGTAGCATTTGGGGAAAGTAAGAGTTCGTCTGAGCGATCATCTCTTTCCGTATCCAAGTCCAGCAGCCATTTGTCTGGGATCGTGATCAGATTGGGTCCTGTGTTGCAGATCCGTTTTACAACATCTGCCTGGCACGAAAACAATGCGCCTCTATCCAGCTCTGCCCGCATTTGCTTCCCCTTTTTCAAGGCATACGCCTCCGAAAGCAGCTCCAGACTGAACAGATACAGCGGAAGCATAGATGCTTTGCAAATGCCGTTTTGCTGCAAGTACCGCTGAAACCGATACAGCGCCATTTCATCCAGCGCCAGCTTCATCAGCCGCAGGCCCATCTCATCGACGGTGAAATAATGAAAGCTGCTGTTCCTGCTGAAACGGATCAGACGGCTGCGCGGGTTTACCCCGTGAGCCATTTTTGCGTCCTTTTGTGGAAGAATGAAATTCTTCCTTCCGCCGCTCTCCATGGCCATGCGGAAATAGAGAAACCGGCTGCCGGTGCTGAGTGCGTGGAACTGCTTGGAGAGGAGCAGTGAGTTTTCAACCTGAATGAATCGTTTTTCTTTGTTATCCACCTTGGCGGATAAGGCCGGTACAATCGTAGGTCCGTGTTTTCATTTGCTCAAATCAAACTCCTTCTTTCGTGTGAGAATAGGGGGTGGATGTCTCATTCCTTCGTAATAAATGTAGAAAACCGGCCCTGTTTGACCACCCATTCAAGGCAGAAAAAATTACACTCAATGTAAACTTTCGTAAACACAGAATGGTCTGAATCTACATTAGGTCTACACTGAGTGTAATGCTTGTGAGTATGTTTACTGATTCCAACATTAAGCGTAGTGCGGCATCGAATGGGTATCTTCCGGTACACAGCCGAGAAAGGCGACTCTTTTTGCGAATCGGTCGCGGAACACTTCTCCGGCAGGATCTGCGCCGCATGCTCAGCTGCCAATATCCAGCTCGTAGGTGCAGAGGTAGAACAGGAACGACGTCATCTGGTAGCGGCTGATGCGGGTGCCAGCGGACACCAGCAGCTCGTCAAGGTTGCTGTCCCGGGTGGTGATGTCCCTCTCATCGCACCAGAGCATCGCTTTGGCTGCCTCTCTGCCAAGATCGGGGGTATCCCGAAGAAGCTGCCTGAGCTGCGTCTGATTCACGCCGGTATCGACGCCTGCCATGATCGCGTAGCGGCGGATCAGTACGCACGCCGTCTGATAGTCCACCTTGTCATCGTATTCGGTATTGGGATCATTTTGCCGGAGCAGCCTTGTCTGATAGGCCCAGCACACGGCATGATAATAGGGATGGGCCGCGTTGAATTCCTCGTTCTCGCAGTCAGCCGGAAGGGCGGTGTTGTCCGTTTCCGGACGACCCGCGATGCGGTAGAGCACATCGATGAACTCGCCCAGCCTTGCCGTGGCCTTGCCGCCGAAGGTGTCCGGCGCTTCCGGCTCCACATAGCCCTTGCGGTACATATAGAGGACACTGGCCTGATTGAAAATGCTCTTGATGTCCGTGAATACCACCGTGTCCGCAAGACTTCCGCCGCTGGACTCCCTGGCAAAGACGTGGGCGTAGTAATCGCTGTTGAGGATGTTGCCGGAGAGCTGGAACCTGCTGTCCACATAGAGCCGGTAGGTTTTCACCAGCCCGTCGGAGACAGTGATGCTTTCATCGGCGGGGATCACGGTTTCCGTACCGGCGTCATAGCGGAAGGTCTTCGTCAGAAAGGACTTATCCGACAGCACCGCTACATGGAGGCCGCTGGAGAGTACATCGGTGCCCGCCAGCAGGCGGGAATCGTAGTCCACGCCGAAGAGATTCAGCAGTGTCGGCAAGATGTCCGCCGTGGAGCAGTATTCATCCACCACGATGTTCTCTGAAAGGCCGGGAACATAGCAGATGAAGCTGTTGCGGTACTTCTCAAAGGTGGTGTCCAGCGTCTGCCCTGCCAGCTCGTTGTACTCGTCTTCGGTCAGGCCGTAGGGGTAGTGGTCGTTGGTCAGGACGATGCAGGTCTTGTCGGCAACGCCAGCTTCCTCCAGCCGCTGCATCAGGTACTCCAGTGCGTATTCCAGCTCCAGATTGCAGGCAATGTACGCCTTCACCGGCTCAGAATAGGGCAGATCTTTCACCGCGTCGCGGTTTTTGGCGCTCATGGCGTTGTCCCAGTTGTACTGGTAGTGACCGCTGAAGGTCATGTAATAGGCGTGGAAGGGTTCTCCGCTGTTGATGTAGTCGTCTATGGAGGCCTCCATCATCTCCAGATCGGAGGAGGGCCAGTCGATCTTCATGGCCAGACCAGAATCCGCCGCCTTGAACGTGTAGCCCATGTTGGCGTGGGTGATGTTCCGGTTGTAGAAATCCCCGATGTAGTCGTGATAGCCCCAGGCTTGATAGCCCATGCCCTTGAGCGCATTGCCCAGGCAGAACGGCAGATAGTTGGTGCCCGCCACATTGAAGCTGGAATCCGTCTTCGTGCGGGACATATCCGGATAAAGCCCCATGCACATGGTGTATTCGCCGTTGGTGGTGACGGACTGGAACGTGCCGTAGTAATTTTCAAAGAGAATACCCGTATGGCTCAGCTTGTAGAGCGTCGGCGTCAGCTCCTCGCTGATAAACCACGGGCAGAAGCTCTCGGCGCAGATGGTGATGAGGTTATAGTCCTTAAGAAGTCCTGTGTAGTTGTTTTTGCGGGTGGGTGCTGCATTTGATAGATACTCGTCTGTGGCCTTGAGAATATCGCTGTCGGTACTGTCTGCAAGAGCCGTAAAATCGATGCTTTCGATCACGTTATAGGAGTTGCTGCTGTATGTCCGCGGAACATCGCTCATATTCAAGGACGACGGCGTGATCATAATGCTGCCGCTGCCGCTGAAGAGCATGTATCGAAGCTCCTGCGCCGTGGTGGCCAGCATACCGATTTTTTTATAACTGCTGTCGGTGGAGGTGTTCACATTGGTGAAGGTACGATAGACGGAAAAGGCGTTGTCCCGTCCAACATACATGAGTCCCGTGACCGTCAGCAGCAGTGCGAGGAGCACGGCAGAGGAGGCCATAGTCTGTTTCCAGCGCAGCCGCAGCTTCAGAGCCTGCCCCCTTCGCAGGGCAAGGCAGAGGATCACGGCAATCAGCGGCAGCAGGAGGAGCAGGATCTTCAGCAGATTTTGGCGGATCCCATAGAGAAGCTGCGAGTTGAAATTGACGACCACATTTCCGCCCATGCCGATCTGGCTGACGGGCATGAAATCTCCGAAGATGCAGTGATAGACCAACTGCACCTCGGCCAGCAGCACCTGTGCCGCGACCAGGAAAACCCCTGTGATCTGGCGCAGGACCTTTGGCAGGCTTGAGACTACCAGCGTGCAGAGTGCGCCACCCAGCAGGCCAAACAGGACAGGATATCCCGCGTACCGGTCCATCGAGCCGAATACGCACAGATGCAGGCACAGCTCCACATAAACGCCGGTCAGGCAGAACAGCAGGAGATTTTTGCGCCACGTATTCCAAAGGCCACGGCTCATGGGCACTGCCGCTTCAGCAGCAGTGCCAGAGCCTTGATTCGTATTTGTCATGGATACATCGGATGTTTTTTCTTTGAGCATATTGGTTCTCCCGTTGGGACTTTTTTAAAAAGCTTTGTAGAATTTCAGCTGAATATGACAGACAGAGAGCTTATCTTAGAACAAATATTGAAAAAAGGCAACGGTTTCTGTAAAAAATCAGGAAAGATTTACAGGTCACGCGGAGAATTCTATGCACCAAAGTCTGTCAACCGCAGCTTTGCAGACCGCCTCCGGGCCGCAAATAAGGACTCTGCACCTGAAAATTGTACAAGATACATACAGACACATTGCAAAAGCCGTGCTATACTGTACGGAAAATTGAGAGTACCATCGTTTCAAGGAGGTGTGTGATGTGACGGAGACTGTGTTTCGCTTAAAGCGGCATTTGACTTCTTTTCAAATCATGATCCTCGGCTTTGCGGGCGTGATCCTATTGGGGGCGCTGGTGCTGATGCTGCCTATCGCCACAGTACAGCGTGTCTGGACGCCGTTTCATGAGGCACTGTTTACCTCCACCTCCGCTGTCTGCGTGACGGGGCTGGTGGTGCAGGATACCGGCAGTTACTGGTCCGCCTTCGGTCAAACAGTCATATTGCTGCTGATCCAGATTGGCGGGCTGGGGGTGATCACCGGTGCGGTGACCTTCCTGATGCTCGCTGGGCGGAACATCACGCTCAAGGAGCGCAGCGCCATGCAGGACGCCATCTCCGCCCCTGCGGTGGGCGGCATCGTGCGCCTGACGAGATTTATCCTCAAGGGGACCTTTCTGGTCGAGCTGCTGGGCGCGCTGGCGCTGCTGCCAGCCTTTTGCCGGGACTATGGACTGCGGGGCGTATGGATGTCCGTTTTCCATTCCGTTTCCGCCTTCTGCAATGCGGGCTTCGATATTCTGGGGCGGACGGATTCCCTCTACCCCTCGCTGACGGCCTATGCCGCAGACCCGCTGGTCAACATTGTGATCATGCTGCTGATCATCGTGGGCGGCATCGGCTTTCTAACCTGGGACGATGTCTGTACGCACGGTCTGCACCTGCGGCGTTACCGGATGCAGAGCAAGGTCATTCTGAGCGCGACGGCGCTTTTGATCACGATTCCGGCGTTTCTCTTTTATCTGACAGATTTTGCGGACCTCCCCGTGGGTGAGCGGATATTGGCCTCCCTTTTTCAGTCGGTCACGCCGCGGACGGCCGGCTATAACACAGTGGATCTGACGGAGATGACGGATGCCTCTCAGGCGGTCACCATTTTGCTGATGCTCACCGGCGGAGCACCCGGCTCCACGGCGGGCGGCATGAAGGTCACGACGCTGGCAGTTCTCATTGCCAACGCCATTGCCGCCTTCCGCAGGCGAGAGGATCTGCAGCTTTTCCACCGCAGATTGGAGACATCCACTGTCCGCAACGCCGCCGCCATTCTGCTGCTGTATCTGGGGCTGACCTTTGCGGGGGCGGCGGTCATCAGCACAGCGGAGGAGCTTCCCCTCGGTGCCTGTCTCTATGAAACAGCGTCCGCCGCCGGTACGGTGGGCCTGACGCTGGGGCTGACGCCGCAGCTGGGAGTCCTGTCGCAGAGCATTCTCATCCTGCTGATGTATTTCGGGCGCGTCGGCGGATTGACCTTGATCTACGCCGCATTCTCCGGGCATGATCTGACTTACGCCCGCTATCCGCGGGAAAAAATTACCGTAGGCTGAAAGGAGCGCACAATGAAAACGGTATTATTGATCGGACTGGGCCGCTTCGGGCGGCATCTTGCCATGCAGCTCAACGAGCTGGGCCATCAGGTGATGGCAGTGGACAAAGACGAGGAGCGCGTCAACGAGTGCATGTCCTTTGTCACCAACGCGCAGATCGGCGACAGCACCCGCGTGGACTTTCTGCGCTCGCTGGGCGTGAGCAATTACGATGTCTGCTATGTCACCATCAGCGGGGATTTCCAGAATTCACTGGAAACCACGTCGCTGCTCAAGGAGCTGGGAGCAAACTATGTGGTATCCCGCGCTGAGCGGGATGTGCAGGCGAAATTTCTGCTGCGCAACGGCGCAGACGCGGTCGCCTACCCGGAAAAGCAGCTGGCGAAGTGGGCGGCCATCCGCTATACCGCCAACCATATTTTCAGCTACATTGAGCTGGACGAGCAGCACGCCATTATCGAGGTTGCCGTGCCGGAGGATTGGCAGGGCCGCAGCATCGGCGAGCTGGACATCCGCAGAAAATACGGCGTCAACATCCTCGGTGTGAAGCGGAACGGCAAGACCGATGTGAACGTCTCACCGGAAACTGTGCTGGACGCTGATATGACGCTGCTGGTGCTGGGAAAAAGCCAAAAACTTAAGAAGCACTTCCGGCTGTAAAGCAACATAGAGTCTTGCACGTATAAGGGCTTTACGCGCCGGAGAGGCATCTCAACAAAAGCGCGCAGGTCTGCGGAGGAGGATTCCGCGTTGCGCAAAAACAGCAAAAAATGAGGGAGGACGGCTCTGTCCTCCCTCATTTTTGCCCTGCGCTTTCGCCCTTCTCCGTCAGCTGTTTTTCCAGTGCGGTCTGTCTGGCCAGGATGGCATTGACCTTGTCGTAAAGATCCTCGATCATGATCTCTGTCTTGAGGTTGACCTTATAATCGTTCTCTGCACGGCGGCGGTCCTTTTCCTCCTGCCGGTTCTGGCTCATCATGATGAGCGGTGCCTGAATGGCCGCCACGCAAGAGAGCACCAGATTGAGCAGGATGAAGGGGTACGGGTCGAACGCCTTTGCCGCCAGCAGCGTGTTGACAAGCATCCACAAAATCAGCACGCCGGTGAAGGAAAAGATGAACGCCCAGCTGCCCGCAAATTTGGCAATGGTGTCCGCCGCCCGCTGGCCGAGGGTGTATTTTTCCTTCTCACCCGCGGGATTTTCGGAAATTTTGCTGTCTGCCAGCAGATTCAGCACTTCCTCGTCCGTCATATCGTGGCGGATGTCCTTGAGGACTTCTCTCAAAAGCTTACGGTTTTCTTTCATTGTGATATCATCCTTTTCTGTTTGCGAAAGTTTTGGCGCATTATCATGACGAAGGACCCGACGTATCTCGACCTTGCTCACTGCTCCACTGCGCCGTGCCGCGAATTCCTGTTCGGCACGGACACGATGGGGCGCGACATCTTCTCGATGATCTGGTACGGCGGGCGGCTGTCGCTGTTCATCGGCGTCGGCTCGACCGTCATTTCGACGCTGCGCGCGAGCGAGTACGTCATCGCGGCGAAGTGCATGGGCGGCAGCTTTTTCCACATTCTGCGGCGTCACCTTGCGCCGAATTTCTTCTCGTCCATCCTCTTCATGGTGGTGAGGAATGTGCGCAGCGCCATCATCGCCGAATCGACGCTCAGCTTCATGGGCCTCGGCCTGCCCATCGAGGTCGTGACCTGGGGCAGCATGCTCTCGCTCGCGGAAAAGGCGCTGATGACCGACGCGTGGTGGATCCTGCTCATCCCCGGCGCATTTCTGGTCGTGACGCTCCTTTGCATCACGACCCTCGGCGACTACCTGCGCAGCCGCACGGGTCGAAAAGAAAGCAACCTGTAAATAGAAAGAAGGCACAGCCAAACGGCTGTGCCTTCTTTCTATTTGTGGAGTTTACTGCGCATTCAGGATGTGCATGAACTCTTCGCCTGTGATCGTCTCCTTCTCGTAGAGGTACTGCGCCAGCTCATCGAGCTTCGCGCGGTTCTCGGTGAGGATATGGATGGCCTTTTCGTGCTGTTTTTTCACCAGCTCCACAACGCGCTGGTCGATCTTCGTCTGCGTCTCGGCAGAGCAAGCGAGCGATGCGTCGCCGCCGAGATACTGATTGTTGACCGTTTCAAGCGCGACCATGTCGAAATCGTCGCTCATGCCGTAGCGCGTGATCATCGCGCGGGCGAGCTTCGTCGCCTGCTCGATATCGTTCGACGCGCCGGTCGTGACAGAGTGGAACACGACCTCCTCCGCGTGGCGATCTTGTTCTCCATCTCGGTTTTGCTCATGAGATAATGGTTGCCCTCTTCGATCTGCATCGTGTAGCCCAGCGCGCCCGAGGTGCGCGGCACAATGGTGATCTTCTGCACGGGGGCGGAGTGCGTCTGCATCGCCGCCACGAGCGCGTGGCCGATCTCGTGGTAGGAGACGATCTTCTTCTCCTCGTCGGTCATGATGGCGTTCTTCTTCTGGTAGCCGGCGATGATGACCTCAATGCTCTCTTCGAGGTCTGCCTGCGTGGCAAAGCGTCTGCCGTCGCGCACGGCGCGCAGCGCTGCTTCGTTCACGATGTTGGCAAGCTCCGCGCCGGAAGCGCCGGAGGCCATGCGCGCGATCTTGTTGAAGTCAACGTCCTCGGCGACCTTGATCTTCTTGGCGTGGACCTGCAAAATGGCCTCACGCCCCTTGAGGTCGGGCAGCTCGACCGGCACGCGGCGGTCGAAGCGGCCGGGGCGCGTGAGCGCGGGGTCGAGGGATTCGGGGCGGTTCGTGGCGGCGAGAATGATGACGCCGTTGTTGCCCTCAAAGCCGTCCATTTCGGTGAGCAGTTGGTTCAAGGTCTGCTCACGCTCGTCGTTGCCGCCGTACTGGCCGCCGCTGCGCTTCTGGCCGATGGCGTCGATCTCGTCGATGAAGACGATGCAGGGGGCCTTTTCCTTGGCCTGCTTGAAGAGGTCACGCACCTTGCTCGCGCCCATGCCGACGAACATTTCGACAAATTCAGAGCCCGACATCGAGAAGAACGGCACATTCGCCTCGCCGGCGACCGCCTTGGCAAGCATCGTTTTACCGGTTCCCGGAGGGCCGACGAGCAGAATGCCCTTGGGCATCGACGCGCCGATCTCCTGATACTTGCTGGGGTCGTGCAGGTAGTTGACGACCTCGGTGAGGTTCTCCTTGGCCTCGTCCTCGCCCGCGACATCGTCAAACTTGATGCCCTCGGCGGACTTGACGTACACCTTGGCGTTGGACCTGCCCATGTTGAACATCATGGAGTTGCCTCCGCCGCCCATCTTCTCCATCATCTTGCGCGACATATACTGTCCCAGCGCGACAAAGATGATGATGGGCAGCACCCAGGCGAGAATGCTCACGAGCGTGGATGTCTGCTCGATCTCCTCACCCGTGGTGGAGACGCCCGCGTCCAGCAGGCGCTGCACCAAACCGTCGTCCGGCACCATCGCCGTCTTGTAGACGGTCTTTTCATCGCTGCTGGTGAAGAGAATGCGGTTGGACTGCTCCTGGATCTCGACCCGGCCGACCTCGCCCTGCTCTGTCATGGTGACGAAAGTGTTGTAGTCGACGTCCTTGATCTGGTGCTCAGAGATCCACGGCATGGCGATGAAGTTGAAGAGCATCACAAGCAGCATCGCCACAAAGTAGTAGTACAGCAGCGGCTTTTTCGGGGACTTGACTTCGTTCATGAAAATGCGTTCCTCCGATCATTGAAATTTCCGGCAGGAAGTGCATACAAACGGGAAAAACTGAACGTAGCAAAAAGCCGGAGTTTTTGCTACGCTGAAAGAAGAGACGGGCGGTCGAAACCGCCCGGAACTTAGATTAGTTTGGAGTATAACACGGGAAAATATCCCTGTCCAGTACCCAAGATAAGAGTTTACAGTTTGGCTACAAGGAGGTCACAGTTATGAAAAAAGCGACAAAGGCGGCTATATTCGTCACGGCTGCGGCGGCACTCTACGGCGCGGCGGCCTACGGCGTGACGAGAACGCTGATGGACGTCGCGATGAAGCGCGAAGCGCCCAAGGCGCTCAAAAATAAGGGCAGCGCCCAGCTCACGGGAGAAAAGCGCGACGAGCCCTACCGTGAGGCGCAGCGCGCCGCCGCGAAAAAGCTTGCGTCTTCGGAAACGGAGACAGTGCTGCTCGAAAACCGCGAGGGCTTGACGCTCGTGGGCCATCTCCGTGAATGCGAAAAGGCCAAGCGCCTTGTGATTGCGTTTCACGGCTGGCGCTCAGCGTGGTACCGCGATTTCGGCCTGCTCGCGGACTTTTTAAGCCGCGAGCAGTGCAGCGTGCTCTATGTGGAGCAGCGCGCGCAGAACGAGAGCGAGGGCGACTACATCGGCTTCGGCCTGACCGAGCGCTACGACTGCGTCGACTGGGCAAACTGGGCAGCCGAACGCTTCCCCGGCCTGCCCGTTTACCTTATGGGCGTGTCGCTCGGCGGGGCGACGGTGCTCATGGCCGCAGGCGATATTCTCCCCGCCGCGGTGCACGGCGTGATCGCCGACTCGGCCTACACCTCGCCGCGTGCGATCTGGCAGCACGTGATGGGGAAGAACCTGCATCTTCCTGTCCGCGCAGCAACCGTCATCGCCGATCTTCTGTGCCAGAAGAGACTGAACGCCTCGTCCGGCAGCTACTCCACCGTCGAGGCGCTCAAAAATACCGATGTTCCGATTTTACTGATCCACGGCGAGGACGACCACTTCGTCCCGCTCAAAATGGCGTTTGAAAACCGCGACGCCTGCGCCGCGCCCTGCAAGCTGCTCGTCGTGCCCGGCGCGGACCACGCGATGAGCTACTATATGGGCCGCGGCGCGTACGAGGCCGCCGTGCGCGCCTTCTGGGAGCATTTTGACAAGTGAGGGTCCCCCCCTCACTTGTCCTCTTCTTCCGTTTCAAGGCCCGCAAAGCGTCTGGACGGGCGGTAGATCAGCACGGCGCAGAGGATCAGCATCGCCGTCGCGCCAAGGCTGATGGGATAGACCCACATGACGGTCTGGAACGTCATGCTCGTCGGGAAGACGAACTTGACCCACGCGATGCGGATACCGCACACGCCGAGCATCGTCAAAAGTGCGGGCGCGAGCGAAATGCCGAAGCCGCGCAGATACCCGGAGAGTATTTCGTAGATCAGGCAGAAAACATACGCCGGCAGGATCGTCGCAAGGCGAATATAGCCGATGGCAATGACCTCGGGATCGCTGTTGAAAATGGCGAGCAGCGACCTTGCGCTCAGCAGCAGGACAACGACCGAGACAAATGTCGCGATGGCTCCCTCCAAAAAGCTGAGCTGCATCGTCTTCTTGCAGCGCTTGATCTGCCCTGCGCCGTAGTTCTGGCCGACAAAGGTCGTGCAGGCCTGCGAAAACGAGTTGAGCACGTCGTAGGCGAGAATTTCCACATTGAACGCCGCGCTCGACGCCGCGATCGCCACCGTGCCGAGGGTGTTGATGGCCGACTGGATGACGATGTTGGCGAACGAGAACACCGCGCTCTGCACGCCCGCGGGAAGGCCGATGCTCAAAATGCGCTTCAAGCTCGCGCCGTCGATGCGCAGCGCTTTCCGCTCCACGCGCACGCATTTATCCGTGCGCGTCAGGCGGACGTAGAGCAGTGCCGCGCTCACGGCGTTGGCCGCCACCGTGGCGATGGCGACGCCGTTGACCGTCATATGCAGCACAATGACGAAAAAGAGGTTCAGCAGCACGTTCAGCACACCGGAGATCGCGAGCGCCGCGAGCGGCACCTTTGTGTCGCCGATGCTGCGGAAGATCGCGGCCTCAAAGTTGTAGAGCAATATCACCGGCATGCCGAGAAGATAAATGCGCAGATACAAAAGCGCATACGGGAACACGTCCTCCGGCACATTGAGAATACTCAAAAGCGGCGAGGCGATGAGCTGACCAAGCAGCGCGACCGCCGCGCCGCCGCACACAGCGAACACAATGGCCGTGTGCACCGCGCGTTTGACGGCATTGTCGTCGCG
>ENA-OPBW01001527-OPBW01001527.1-human-gut-metagenome-genome-assembly--contig:-NODE-1527-length-11796-cov-30.816711_pt1 | contig 11796 bp, 9 predicted proteins | sample MGYA00241070_ERZ501456 | MGnify/ENA primary metagenome ERZ501456 (study PRJEB25962, sample SAMEA2042624) | human gut metagenome | biome: human gut; feature: human-associated habitat; material: faeces...
CAACCTTTGTTAACCTTAAATCTAATACTATGAAAAACACATTGCAAAGGTACGGGTTTTCTGGAAATCTACAAATAATGCAAGAAAAAAGGTGTGTTTTATAACATGTTTTATCATTTTTGCGGACTTCATTAACAATTTGATGAGGGAAAACTAGGCTGAAAAGTCAGGAGGCCAGTGCCGCGCAGAGCAGCAGTCCCATGAACAGCATGTTGCGTGAAGTTTCGCCCAATATGCGGTTCAGTTCTTTGCCTTCCTTAATCTCTATCATCTTACGCCACGTCAGGGTGTGCAGGTAGAGGTAGATGCACGGTGCCCAGATAAATTCCAGCCACGTGAGCCGTTCGGTGAAGACCAGGCCGGCACAGATGGCGACGGCTGCCAGTCCCAGTCCCAGATACATGCCTGCTCCGAACCGTTCTCCGTACCTCACGACCAATGTCTGTTTCCCGCTGATCCGGTCTTGTTCGCGGTCGCGGTAGTTGTTCACCATCAGCAATGTGTCGATGACCAGTCCCGATACGAGCGACAGCAGGCATACGTCCCAGTTCACCTGCCCTGCCTGTACGTAGTAGGTTCCGCCTACGGGCACGAAGCCGAAGAACACCAGTACCAGTACGTCGCCCCAGCCTTTGTAGGAGAGCACCGTGGTATAGAGAAACGCAAACAGCAGGCACAGTACGCCCAGCAGTACCAGTTCCCATCCGCCGTGCGGCAGGTTTCCCCAGGCAAAGTACAATACGCCGAGTCCGCATGCACAAGCCAGTGCCAGCACGATACCGATGCCAATTGTCATGGCATGCGGTGTAATCCATCCCTCAGCACAAGCCCGTTGGGGACCAAGGCGGTCACTGCGGTCGCTGCCTTTCCGAAAGTCGAACAGGTCGTTGATAAAGTTGGCTGCCACCTGCATCAGGCAGGCGAACAGCAGGCATAGCACCGCTTCCTCTGTCTGGAATTGCCGGTCGGCAAAGGCCAGTGCACTGCCCAATATCACGGGGATGAGGGCGGCCGTCAGCGTCTTGGGGCGTGCGGCCAGAAGCCAGGCTTTGGGGGAGTTGGGGCGCATAAGGGTTGTTATGGATTGACGGTTGTTTTTGAGTTGGGTGAATAGTGTTGGTTTATTGAGAACGGGTTACTGATAGGGATTGATTTTCTCCGTCAGAGTTATTTCCTCTAACAAAGTTCCGTCTGCTGTAACGTTAAGCGTGACAGTGGCGTTTGTACCTTCGCCCTTTACTTTCACCGAAAGCTTATAGCTTTTGGAAGGTTCCAAAGTCAATGTTCCGGTATGAGGCTTCTCAAAAGAAGGTAAAGTAACCGTGTATGCCAGTTCTCGTTTAGATTCACTTACATTAAAATAGGCGGTTTTAAAGGTATAGTTACTTTTGTCGAACGTAAAGGTGCGGCTGGTCGCGTCGGTCGCGTGAAGCTCGATGGAATAGCTCGTGTACATGCTTGTTATGTAGTCGCTAAAGTCGACACTGACCGACGAGTTCGCCAGGCCGCAGCTGACCGTTACGGTCTTTGATTCGTTGGCGGCGACAGCGAATGACTCTTTTCCTGTTGCACGGGCTTGGCCCCAACCTTGGTTCGCGCTTTCCGCTTCGGCTTCAGTGCAGCTTTCTGCCGTCAGTACATAATCTGGACTGACGGAACAGGGAATGCTGCTTCCCGCTAGGTCCTTATATTTTCGGTTGGAAAAAATCGATTCATTACCACGGCTCAGGCTAACGTTAAATTCATTTACATCAAATTTGAGCGTTGCTTTGGTCGTGATCTCCACCTCGGTCGTATCCACCACGGAGAAACGGATCTCGCCCGTCTCTTCAGAAAGCAACGGATTCTCCTCGTTCGAACAAGCGGCGAACGATAACAATCCCATCAGGGAAAGGGTGTATAGGATTTGTTTATGCATATTATTAATTAGTTATATAATATATGTAAAGTATGAACTTTAGACCAAGGGCCTGCAGCCTCATACGAGCTATTTAATTTTACTTCACAAGCATTCGGAGAAAAGATTCCAGTTCCAGATAATGTGTAATTTTTCCCGGTATTATCATTATCCTGTCTATTTCCTGCTTGAGATATTATTGTTGTTCCATTTATCTTTACGGTAAATGTTGTTTCACACCATATAGATATAATGATGTTATAATGGTAGTCTCTTACGGTCGCATTTGTGTTTAATTTCACTTCAATATTATTCGGTATATAAAATGCCCATTTAGATGTTGCTGTACATTCTCCACTACCTGCGATACCTCCTAATTGAATAATACCATTGTCATATTTACAATTCCGACTTGCTAAATCCCAATCAGCCTCAACCATTGCTGAAGGTACATACGGCAATCCCGTAACATCACATTCTATGGGTGATGAAGTTTCCTCAACCCCATCAAAAGAAACGGTAGCCGTTAACGCATGCTTTTGCCATGTGAGAGAATTGAGTTCCGAGGTTGTTCCAAATGGTAATTCTTCGGTACTCTGTCCACTATCTGTCGCATAAGTCACTTTTAAAATATCAGAATAATTGGAATTGCCTGAAATTTCCGGTGCTATAGTTGCCGTAGCATTTATATCAAAAATACTGGAACCATCCTTTGTGTTGGCTACTTCGGCACCTTGATTGGGATCCAAATAAACCGAATAACTGGTACTTCCCGATACGGTTGCCGTAAACTCAGGTTGGGGAATCTCTTCCAAGACTGCAGATGTCAACTCAACTGTTTCCCCTGTTTGTAAGTGGATATAAGCAAATAATGTACTGCCTTGTGGTACATACGGCCAGCCATCCGTCACGGCCATAATTGCATTATTCTGTGGTTGGCTCGAATAAGTTCGGATAGTTGAACCATTGTATAACAGTTGAATATCCCAGTCATCCACCAACTCTAAAGGAGCACCATTGGCGGCAAGATTCAGTGCAACATCTGTTCCAGTCAAAGTACCTTCCGCATAAGTATGCGTAGCGGTCGCTGTTAATTGGATATTGGAGAATATCGACAAATCCGGATCACACTGGATCACATATTTCGTCTGTGCTGCAGCCGAGGAGATAACCGTCCACTCATGAGAGGTCTCTTTCTCCAACAGGTTTATTCCTTTGAATACGGCGTTCACCGGTTGTTCTGCTTTTGCAAACAGATAACCGTCCGACTTGTCTTTATCCGCCAATGTCATGGACACATCTCCTGACTTGACCGTCAGCGTCCAGGCGGAATAATGGTTTTGCAAGCTCTCACTTACAGCGGGGACAAGCATCGCATTCGCCAAAACAGCGTTGATGGTTGTCTCAGCTGACTTTCCGGGATAAATCTCAACTGTAGATGTACCGGAAAAGTAAGGCGTTGTCTGTATCGTCTCGTTCTCGCCGTAATAAGCTGTAACCGTATAACCTCCAGCCTTTAATTCTACTCCTCCTGTCAAATCGCTGTATTTCTTGGGGAAGCCCTCGGCGGAAATGCTGCCTTGTTTAATATCGATCATGAAATCCGCGGTTGTCGGTATAAGATCATCGGGGAGCGAACCTGCATCGGCCTTAGTGGTCGAGGTAAGCTCCACATCCACCTTTCCTAACGTCAGGTGCAAATAGCCCATGCCCTCTCCGTATTCTTGATTAAAAGTATCATCGGAGCAGCTTGCCATGACCCAGCAGAGGGTGGCCAATGCCATGATTTGTCGTAGTATCTTTTTCATATGTATCTTATCTTTCCATTATTCATAAACCAGTTCCATTTCGTCCAGCCAGAGCTTGCTGCCCACACCGCCGATGTAGTAGTCGCCGTATTTGCTTGAGGAAGCTACGACGATGATATACTTCGGAGTGCGGTTTGTCGCGCGGTATTCCAGAGGAATTTCCAGCTGCTTGTAAGTAGAGACTGTTTCACTGGAAGTATATTCACCGTAAGCGATGATGCCGTCGTCTTCGGGATCGAACAGTTGGCGGCTCTTCGGATCATTGCGTATTTCATAGGGTTCCGACCTGTCAGACAGGGCAATATAGATCTGGAACATATCCGGTTGTCCTTTCAGGGAGGCCAGGTCGCCCACGTTGTCGCCTATCATGTCGATAGTGGCCGAGGTGTATTTGTAGTTCAGGCGCAGGGAAGAGGGAAAGGCACTGAATGGACGTCCGAAGTGTAGCAGACCGTTCAGACCGTCTAGGGCGAAGTCACCTGTGAAGATATTGCCTGCTCCCAGCTTGATGATGGCATTTTTTGTCTCTAGCAGAGCCGCTTGTCCCTTCACGCTTTCGTCTGTTGGAGTGGTCAGGTTGCCGATAAAGGCAGCTGCTCCGGGATTCCCTGTACCCCAAAAAGCATCATTGCCTGCTGCCCAGGGGTTCCACTGCTTGCCGTCCTGTGACCATTCCTCCATTGCACCGTTCTCCAGCGGGGTAGCCGCTGCGGTGGTGAACGTCTGTTCGCTGCCAGCCGAGCCGTCTACACTGATACGGTATTTATAGGTAGTCGAGGCACTCAGTCCTGTCAGTGTGGCGCTGAAGGTGTTTCCCGATGTGCTGACATTAGCCGGGGGAACAGTGCTCCACGATGTCTCACTCTCTTTACGGTATTCTACCGTTGGAGTCTTACCGCTTTGCACATTGCCTGTCACAGTGGCGCGGGTAGTCATTGCGAAGGCTTCAGTCGAACCGCTACCGCTTTCGTTGCTGTCCGGGTAGACATAGACAGTCCATTCATAAGAATATTCTTCCCACGAGCAGCTGACGTTGAAGGTCGATGGTTTCGAATAGTCTTTCTGAAGGGTTGGGTCAGGTGTCACACGTCCATATTCTCCGCCCAGATTCATCTTTTTTACATTCAAGTTTGTGAGGTCTGTGGCTGGATCTACATAGATGATGACGGTACGCGTATCGGCATCGATGACATAGCTTCTCATGTTCTCCACGTCAATATCCCGTTGGATGATTTGGTTTACCGTTATCTTCCACTGATAGTCTTGGTACGTACGCAGGGTGAAGGTGACCGGTTGCGAGAAGTTCATACGCGTGTTGGAAGACACCGGGATGCTGTCCAGCGAAGCAAATCCCGAAGTGGGGAATTTCGAGTAGTCTTCGCATACATTGGGATCATCCACCACAAGTTCTGCTCCTGTAGTCGTTTTTAGGCTGAGGATTTGCAGGTGGGAGATGTCCACACCGTCGTTCACGTAGAGGGTTACCGTGCGTGCCGACTTGTTGATGGTAGCGGCAGTAAAGGTGTTCTGATCCGCTCCCCGTTGGCCTTCTACGGTCATCGACTCGATGGAGGCCTCTATGATGGGGTAGGGAATGTCGTTTTCGATAGCGCAGGATGTGAGGATGCCGGCCGTCAGTGCCAGCATGCCGAGTATGCGGGTCAGGTATTGTTGAATCATTCGTTTCATATCGTCAGAGGTAGAAAGTCATTCCGAGATTGATGGAGAAAAGGTTTATCTTGAAGTTACCGGAGGAGACGCGGCGTTTGCCTGTTTCCACCTGGTTAGTCTTCTGGTCGGTCCACTTGAAATCGAAACCCATTACGCCGACCGAAACTTCAGCTGCTGCCCAGTTGGTGATGAAGGCCGTCAGTCCCGGCGCAAAGCCGATCTGGAAGTTCTGCACCGTCTGATAAGTGCCGTCATACTCGGTGCCCGAACCGGTAGAGTTCTTTCCTTCGCCGTAGCCGTAAGTGAGGCGCATTTCGTTGAAGAGGCCGAACACCTTGCTGCGACCCACGGGAATGTAGGAACGGAAGAAACCGGACACTTCGTATTTGTGCTCCAGGTAGTAGAGGTCGTTGAAGGAGAGTGTCAGGTCGCCCAAATCGATATCCAGGTTACCCAGGTCGAGGTAGTCGCGGTTATAAGCGAAACGGATACCTGCAGCCATGTTGTTACGGAAGAAGTAGCCTACGTAGGGGCTGACGCTGAAGTCGTAGCCGTTTCCTTCGACGTCCTTGATGACAAGGAAGTTCAGGTTGTCCTGTTCGTGCTCGGAGTAGGAGACAGTTCCTCCTGCCATCCATGTACCTTTGGGGATGAATACGCGTGTCTGTACGTCGCGGTCTATTCGTTCGATGGCCCGTTTTCCTCGCTGGGCCCATGCGTTGGCGGTCGTCACGACCGCCAGCAACATTAGCAGAATTGTTTTTTTCTTCATTGAGAGAGAATTGTTTGTTCCTTTTTGGAGTGTGTGGCTTATTCCTGTCCTTCGGTTTGGCTTTCGTTTTCTTCTTCTTGTTTGTTCTTGGCCGTACCTTTGGAGCGTTGCTTATAGGCGGTGCGTGCCTGCGCGAAGAGGTAGTTGGCCTCGCGGATGAAGGTCGTCGCTTCTTCCGACGGGTTCAGGAGGCTGCTGGCGTTGGCCAGGGCGCACATGTCGTCCAGCAGGTCCTGAGCTTCGGCGGTCAGGGCCTTTGTGTCCGGCGTGCCGGTGCGGGCGGAGCGTGCCTTGTCGCGTTCCGCGCTGAGGCGGGCATATTCTTCGTTCAGGCGTTCCAGTTCGTCGAGATAGGGTGTCAGGGCGAGGGCGGCGACCGTCTCGGCCAGCTGTGGCTTGCGCAGGTCGTAGAGGAGGCCGCGGATGACGACCGTTTCCTGTCCGGCGGGCAGGTCGGCCAGTCCGGCGTAGGGGCGGACGACGGGTTCCAGGCTCCGGGCGGCTTCGCGTTCGGCGGCGAGGGGGAGGCGGTCGTAGTCGGCGATGCGGCGGACGATGTAGTTGGCGGCGACGTCGCGGTCGGCCTCGAGCTGCTGCATTTCGGGCGTTTCGGCGGACGAGGTGGTCTGCATGGTCTGTTCGCTCATCTGGCCGATGAGTTCGTTCATGCGGTCTACCTGCTCCTGCGAGATGCCGAGGGCGGGCACGCCTGTCGCAGCGGGCGCCTGGGTGTTTGTGAGGGGCGATCCGCCTTCGCCGCCGCTTTCTTCTCCGTCACCGCCGGCGGGGTTGGCGCCGGGCATGAGGGCCATGAAGTTGGTGAGGAGGTTCAGGCGTTCGGCTTTGTTGTAGCGGTCCATTGAGGACGATGAAATGAGATTGAATGTACCCATGTCTTCTCTGTTTTTAGCGGGTTGATACTTGTGTTTCCCTTTCGGAGGCCTCCAAAAGCGTTTTCCGGTTTCGGGAAATGGTTTCGGAGGGTCCCAAAAGCGTTTTCCGTTTTCAGGAAATGGCTTCGGAGGGTCCCGAAAGCGTTTTCCGTTTTCAGGAAATGGCTTCGGAGGGTCCCGAAAGCATTTTCCGTTTTCAGGAAATGGTTTCGGAGGCCTCCGAAAGGTTAGGGCAAATATACGGATTTATTTTGTATAATCCGCATCGGTGACGGGCTCGCCGTAAATCAGTTCAAGGTCGTCAACGTACATGACACTATTTGTACTTCCTGTGAAATAATCACCGTACTTGCTGGCCGAGAAAACAATGATCAAGTAATATGTATCCAATGGTTCCAAAGTCTTGTACTTGAAGTTCAAAGTGAATTCTTTCCAGCCGTTGGTTGTTACAGCTTCCGCGTCAGCTAATTGACCATACGCAATGATATCCCCATCATTCTCCAAATCAAGGAACGTTTCGGTTTTTGTATTGTCCACCTGCTTTTGTTTCTTTGATAAAGCTACGTAGATGGAACAAAGATCATCCGAACCTTTCTCTCCTAAGCCTTCCGGTGTGTTGCCTCCACGATAATCTATTTTACCGCTGGTATAATTAAACCAACCATGCAGAGCAGTAGGGCGAGATACAAAGGGTTGTCCGAAATCAATTTTCGCGCCGTTAGTACCTACCAATGAATTGAATTTACCTGTGTACAGACTGGCGGCTGCAAATTTACCAATACCAAAAGCACTGGCATATTGGGATTTCAGTTCAGCAGATTGGCCTCCGCTTGTATGTACTGTTGTACTGTTACCTTGTGTCGGATTTTTATTAACTAAAGCGCCTGCTCCTGTGGTTGTACCCGGATTACTGGAATCCCAGAAAGACCCGGAAATGTTGTAATCTGTTTCCGATACCGGATACCAAGTCTTTCCGCTTTGGTACCAACTGTCCAGGTTGCCGTTAGGCAACGGAGTTTGGGCTTCCGTGGTAAAGTCCACCGCCTCGCTCGTGATGCCCTCCTCGCTTCCGTCGTTGTAGTAGAGGCGGCATTGGTAGGCCGTGGCGGGCGTCAGGCCGGTAAGACGGGTAGCGAATTTCTTGTCTTTCTCTTCCACGGTCATCTCGGTTGCAACTTTAGTCCATTCGGCGGCATCGGCTGTCTTGTATTGGAACTCCAATTTACTTTGGTCGAAGACGTCGGCAAACGAGGGGACTTCGCCGGTGAGGTAAGCAAAGGTGCTCCAGGCATTGGCCGAGACTATGAGGGTGTTGGTGGCAGTCACAGGCACGCCGATGGTATAGGTATAAGTTTTCGTAGCGTCGTCTACGGTAACGCCGATGTTCGACGAACCGCTGGATGCGATGCGATAGCGCAGGATGACATTCTCCTGGGCTTTGATGCCGGTGATGGTATCTTTCTTGCTGTGCAATTCACCTTTGTAGTTGGATACAGTCAGGTTGGCTATCAAGTCTGTCACAGGAAAATAAGCCTTGCCTGTTTCGCTGGCTTGGCGCATCTCGAAAGTCACTTTGTTGTCACTGTTGCTTTTGTCCGACACGCCAACCACGGCGCTCTGGAAAGCGGCTCTGAAGTCGTCGCTGAACTCTACGGTCACCAATACATTAGCCAGTTTGCAGACAATCTCCTTGCTGGTATTGGTGTTCATCTTGATGTCTACGGTTTCCTTGGCGGCATAGTAGGGCTTGTCCCATCCTGCTGTCTTCCCGTCGAATCCGGCGGAAGAAGCTTCAATGGTGTAGGTGCCTACGGGCAGTTCAATGGCTTCAGTCCAAGTAGTGCAGTCATCCGTTTCTTTTACTGTTTTGCCTGCGGAGTTTATAATCTTGACGGCAATCTGTTTGGGGTTGTAAGTGTCTTCTGCCTTGGTAAGTGTCGTTTTGTCCGTGCCCACTTGCAGCATCAGGTAGCCGACAGCTTCCTGCTCCATTTCCTCGTTTTGGCACGAGCCAAGGTAAGCAAGGAGAAGACAGGCTGTTAGAATCGTATATAGCTTTTTCATCTTTGTTATTCAGTTATAGTGATGGTTAACACATCGCTTACAGTTACATCTTCGTTATCCGTCAAAGTGATGTGAAACTTATGTTCGCCAGTAAACATGTCTAAGAACGTAAAGAATGCTCCGACAGGGAACTTGTATTCTGTTACTCCCGGTTTCGGTGAACGGTCTTCCAGTCCTACTCCGGTAAAGAGATCATCAATACCGGTATTATTCACCAGTTCTACTCCTTCAAGCAGATTTCCTCCCATATCGACATCTTCTAATGTAGCTTCAAATGCAGGACTTGTAGTTTCAATCTTGACAATTGCACTCTTTAATCCCGCAGGTGTTTTGAGCCATGCGTCAGCACTTGCTGGTTTGCCGTCTCCAGTGCTTGCTGAATACGAGAAGTCTGCAGGTAAATCGATAGTGGGGGCTCCTTCATTTCCTTCTTCTCCGCCTTCATCGCCGCCATCTTCTCCCGTTCCGGGCTCTTCCGTATCACCACCATCCGTACCCGGGTCAACTGGAATCTCTACGTTTTCGTCCTTTTCGGAGTTGAACAAAGTGATGGTTATCTGGATGCCTTCTTCCAGAATACCCGGCGTAGAACCTTCTACTTTTACAGGGCTGAATTCGATTTTCAGTTCGTCGCCTCCTACGAAAGATGTGTCGTCGCCTTCTTCATATTCCGGTAAGTTGGATTTCTTGGCTGTGCCTGAAATAGTCACGTCTTCACCTCCGTTCGTTTTGGCTGTTCCATTGATGTAGATGGTTTCCACGTTTTCGTCCATTTTCCAATAGACTGGGGCAGGAGTTTCACCGTCTGCGGCTTTCGTATAGGTTTTGATGTGTCCGTTTTTGTCTGTCACGTTAATGGTCCAGTCTTGGTACGTAGCCAGGAACTCTTCGGTGAGGCTGATCGATATTTTGACGTTCTGCATCGTACAAACCACCGAGGTTTCGGCTGTCTGGCCTTTCACAATCTTTACGTTTTCCACCTTTCCGCCATAGAACGGTTCGCTCATTTCGCTTTTGAATTCTCCCGGTGAACAGGCTTCGATGGTGTATGTACCTACGGGAAGCGTAACATCACCGGCTTGTTGCAGTTCGGCATAGCTATCGAATTTCTTGGTATATTCTACGTCTGTTCCGGTAATGGTTACGGGGAATTGGTCTACCTGGTCGGTGGTTCCCTTGGTTGTCTTACCGGTTTCTACGTATAAGTTCAGGGTTCCGGTGTCACCCGTCATCGGGTCTTTTCCCAGAATTTCATTTTTCATTTCGCATGACGCCAATCCGGCCAGCATGGCCACGGCCAACGCCCATTTATTGATTGCTTTCATCTTCTTGATTGCTTATTTAGGATGTTCTGTGATAAGTTTGCTTATACCCAGTCGGAGGGGACTTCGATGTCCACCGGATGCTCATTGACGGTGTCGTCTATTGTGATGGTGAGGCTCAGGTTGCCCGAACCGACTGTCGGCGTGAGGGTCATCTTCATGGCGTCTGCGGGACTTAACGTGTATGTCTTTTCAATGGATGTTTCGGCACCGACACCACTCTTCGGCGTCAGTTTGATCGTCATTGCGACAGATTCGCTCTGTTTCACCTTGAAATAGACGGGGCCTGTTGTCTCTTTTTCCCAAATATAAGTGGAACCGCTTTGTGCGGCTGTTTTGATTCTTACTTCGTAATCAGAGAAGTATTCGTCCATCTTTTCGTCGAATACTATATTTATACGGGCAGAATTGGGCTTGCAGGCTACTTCTACATTCACCGAATCGTTTTTCACGGTGAACGATTTGTATCCTAAAACGCAAAGGTCGTCTGTGTAAACAGCCTTTGTGCTGTCACCGCAAATGGCAGACATGGTGTAAGTGCCGTTTGCCAGTTCTGTGAATTCAGGAATCTCGTTGTATTTCCATTGTTGCACGGGAACGCTTTCTCCGCTTTTTGTGATGGTTACCGTATAATTTTCCTTTTTACTGTAGTAGGACTCATCCACCGCCTTGGTCTGAAACCCGGTATTCGTGTTCAGCGCCAGTTTTACATATCCTTTTCCTTCAGGAATTTGCTGGAGGTCGTCATCCGAGGTACAGGCCGTCAGCAGCCATCCTCCGAGGATGCATGACAGGAGGCCTCCCAATAATTTTTTCATTGCATTCATGTTTTTATATACTAACTTTGTTTTATGTATCATTGATATTATAAAGGATACGAGTCTGAAATGGAATGTCGCTGCATTCGCTCTCGTAATCTCACAATTTTTCGGGTGCAAAGTAACAGATAATCTGTGAGGCTCACAAGGTCATTTTTAAGGAAGAAAGGTTCTTTTTTTAAGAATTATGGAACAAAAAAAAGGTATAAACGACTTTTAGTGTTGCTTTTTTAAGATTGTACTTGGAAAGTGGCGACTGCCAAGTCCATAGTTACGTCCGTCAAGTTCATAGTTACGCTCGCCAAGTCCATAGTTATGTCCGTTAAGTGGATGTTTGTTTCCGTCATGTTAAACACGGTTTGTGTGTTGCTCGTAATGGCTTGCCGGTAGAGCGTGATATTGGAATTAACCGATGATGCTGAATATGCTTTCAATCCTTCACACGGCATACAATCGGCTGTAGATGTAGAACTTCCGGTGAAACCGGAAATTTCACGAAGGTGTGTCAAAAAGCACACCTTCTTTGTTTAGCACAAAGCCCCGACTTTCAC
>ENA-OPBW01001532-OPBW01001532.1-human-gut-metagenome-genome-assembly--contig:-NODE-1532-length-11774-cov-2.613448_pt1 | contig 11774 bp, 6 predicted proteins | sample MGYA00241070_ERZ501456 | MGnify/ENA primary metagenome ERZ501456 (study PRJEB25962, sample SAMEA2042624) | human gut metagenome | biome: human gut; feature: human-associated habitat; material: faeces...
GAGACCCGCCGCTGGGAGAAGTCATAGGCCGGACCCACATGGTTGTTGTCCGCGCAGCCTTCTCCCAGATCAATGGGGGTGTCCCAGTCGAAGAGGGGATAGTCCATGGTGACCACCTCCCACACCCGGCCGGCGTATGCCCCAAAACAGTCTCCGGCCAATGCGTTAAAGGAGGCCAGCCCCATGGCCTTTGCCCCAAACAGCAGCGCCACCATGCCGCCGTCCCGCCGCATTTCTTCCTCCGGCGCGTCAGCGGTCTCCTCCTCCCACGCCGGCAGCCGGCTCTCGTCGTACAGGGAAATGGCCCTCCCGAGCATGGCGCAAAACTGGGCCCAGGTAACGGCGCTGTCCGGGTCTACCGCATCCTCCGGCAAAAAGCCATACCACGCGGCGCGCTCCCACTCGTCCATAGGGATTTCCGCAGATAACTCCTCCGCTTCCACAGTGGCAGTCGGAGCAATAGACTGTTTCTCTGTGCCGCAGGCAGACAGGGAAACCAGAAGGCAAATTGCCAGAAGAAGAGCAGAAAATCGTCTCATGATGCCGTGATCCTTTCTCGCGGGATAGGTTAAAAAAGAGAAATTCCCCAAAGAGGGCCGTATGCTCCTCTTTGGGGAATAGTTTATCATACACGCCTGAATATCGGGTGCGCAGTCTGCGCACCGTATCTTTTCACTGATACTGGATCTGAAACGCCGCTTGAGACAACTGCTCCTGTACCAAGGGCTGATGCTGCTTGCTCAGGGTTAGAAGCGAAAGCCAGGGAGAGTCCAGCAGCGGGGTGAGGTCGGTAAAAGGATTGTTTCGCAGATCCACATCCGTCATGACGGGCATTTCAGACAGAAAAGACAGGTCGCTCACCCCTGTTTCCCCGAGATTCAAATAGCGCAGACTGGACAGAAGGGTAAGCGCCTCCGGGTGAGAGACGGCGCTGCCGTACAGATCCAGATCCCGCAGGGCTTGAAGACCTGTAAGATGAGAGAGGTCGACATCCTGTGTAGCGTACAGCCGCAGTTCCACCAGTCCGGTCAGTCCCGCCAGGGTCTCCGCCGCCCCGCCGGGCAGCTCCCCTACAATCAGTCGGGTGAGATTGGGACAGGACTCCAGCGGGGAGAAGTCCGTGACCCAGGTGCCCCGCGCGTTCAGGGACTGGATACCGCTCCCCTCAAAGACCTCCACCGAGGTGATGCCGGTCGCTTCCAATGTCACCTCCTGCAATGCGGTCAGCTGGGCCAGTACCTCCGCGGATCGCACAGGGTTTTCCCCCAGGTCCAGCACACGCAGCTCCGACTGGCCTGCCAGCGGGCTCAGATCGGAAATCTGGTTTCCTGTGAGACTGAGATACTCCAAGGGCAGCTCCGCCAGGAAGGATACATCCGAGATCTGCTGGTAGTCCAGGATCAGTACCCGCAGGTTGGTGCACTGTGCCAAAAGCTCCAGGTCACCGTCACTGATGTCCCCATGGGCGGTCTCCACCGCATAGCGGTCGTGGGCGAAGCCAACTCGGTCCTCGTGCTCCTGAAGAGTGCCCATCAGAGCCTCTCCGCATACCAGCAGCTCCGTGGGGATGGGTTCTCCGTCCTCCAGCTGTAACTCCTGACGAAGGGCAGCCTCCAGCAGGGATGACTGCGGCTGCGCCTCAGCGGCGGAGCCCCACAAAATGCCGAGGATGATCGCCGCACCTGTCACGACGGCGGCAGCTGCGGCGCCCCAGCGCAGCCAGCGGTATTTCAGCGCCCGGTACACCGCACGGACAGAGGAATAGCGGTTTTTCGGATCGAAGGCCGTGCACCGCCGGATCACACGGCGCAGGTATCCGGGGCCCATATCCTGCTTGGAGAGGTCAAAACTGCCCGTGAGCAAAAAGCGCATCAGGATGCCCAGACTGTAAAGGTCGGAACGCTGATCCGTCTGCTGATAGCCGAATTGCTCCGGCGGAGCAGTGACCTGGGTCCCAAGGAACACGGTGTCTCCCTGCTGTTCCGGCCGGTGGCGCCGTGCGGCCCCCAGGTCAATGAGGTGGCAGCGGCCCGACGGGTCCAAAACCACATTCTGGGGCTTGACATCCCGGCAGATGACCGGCGGATTTTGACTGTGCAGGTATTGCAGCACCTGGCACAGGGATAGCGCTGCCCCCCGCACGTTGTCCGGGGGAAGGGGGCCCTGGGCCGTTACCTGCTCATGGAGGCTGACACCGTCCACATACTCCCGAATCAGGTATTCCGTTCCCTCCCATTCCAGATAAGACAGAGGGCGGGGGAGCTGCGGATGCCGCAGTTCCCGCAGCAGTTCATACTCCTGCTTCAGAACATCCTCCCGCCCCGCGGGCTGGATCTTCAGCACTGCGGGCCATCCGGCCCGATCATGGACCAGATACACTTTCCGCTCCCCATCTTTCAGGCAAGCCTGGGGAATATATTGGGCACTCAGACAGGGGGGCAGCAAAAGATCATCCAGTACCTGAGTCTGATACTCCCGCAAAAACTGTTCCCGTGCCTCCATATCAACTCTCCCTGGCATAGAGGCTTCGCTCGGGCAGGGAGGCAAGCAGGTCCTCTGTTTCCAGAAGGGTCATGTGCTGGTTCAGGGCAAAAATCACCGCTGCGTCCCGGCGTATTTTCGGGTAGAGCGCCCCGCAGCCGCCCACCATCAGCAACCGTTGGGCCTCTTTTACATTCAGGGACAGGGACAGTGCTGTGCGCAGCAGGATGTCCCGGCCCGGGATCCGCTCACCGCGCAAAACCTGATATGCGTAGGATTTGCTGATGTCGGCAGCGGCGATCCACTCTGGAGCCGACACTCCCGCCTGCTCCAACAGCTCCTGAAGAACCTGCGCGCAGGTGGGGTCCGTCCGCTCCTGGATTAAAAGGGCCTTACCGCTCTCTCGACCGCGCAGCCTGTGGAACAACTTGCTTGTGGTTTCGGGCATATACCCCTCTCCTCTCCATCATTGCCGCAAGCCCGTCAGCCAATCGGGCTGGAAAAACAGAATTTACGAATCCTCATGCTGACTCAGATGATCAGGGCTCCAAAAGCGATATCCGATATCAATGAAGTTCAAGCAAAAAGAGTTTTGCGAATAGCGAAAGGTTCTTGATGCCTTTGCTTTTGCGCAAATCTATGCTGCATACGCTTTAATGCTTTATTCTACCGCAAAAAGCAAAATTGCGCCAGAGGAAAGAAACAATCTCCAAATTCATTGCCCTGCCTAAACTTTGTTATGATTCGTCTGGTTGATATAGTTCCCACCACTTGGTGCAGTAGGGGCGGCGCAGGATGAATTGTCTGGCCTGCAAACAGCTCTTGACATTTTCTCGGCTGCAAGCTGCCATTACGGAAACAATGCCACCTCTTGTGGAAAGAGTCCCTGGCTCCGTCTGATGAACGGAGCCGGGGACTTGACCAATGCGATGACCAATATCCGGATATCAGCGGGGGGACACAGCGGACAACGACCTCTTGCCTGTTCTGAAAAAACGGAGCAAACCCTGCCGGAAAGGGCCTGATGCAGATATTTGATGTCCAAACGGATCTTCACACGCAGCAGGCCGCTGGCTTGAGTACGGTAGTCTCCGTCAAAAAATTCCTGATTTTGAAAAATGTATACTTTTGCTTTGCTTTTCGGAGAAATAGATGTTCTGGCAGTCTTTCTCCCCGAGAAGTATCTTCCGGGCCGTCGCGCCCCTCCCTTCCTCGTGCTTGACTGAACAGAAATAAACTGCTATAATTTGTGTCGCGTTGGGAACGCTTCGTTTGGTACATTATCGCTAACAAGTGTATGCTTGTTGGCGATTTTTCTTTTTGTGTCGATCCTGTGCAAGGAGGAATGCTGCAGTGAGCCAGACAACGTCCGCTCATAACGAGATTTTACAAGGTCCCATCTTATCCCCGCTGATCCGGTTTGCTCTGCCCCTGATGCTCTCGCTGCTGCTCCAGGCGCTTTACGGAGCCGTGGATCTTGCCGTAGTGGGAAAATTCTCCTCCACGGCCAGCACTGCGGCTGTGGCCACCGGCAGCCAGATGATGCAGTCCGTCACGTCTTTGGTCACCGGTTTGACCATGGGCGTGACCATTCTGGTGGGAAAGGCTGTGGGAGCTGGTGATTTCCAGCAGGCAGGGCGGATCGCCGCCGGACAGATCAAACTTTTTTCGGCAGTGGCAATCCTTCTGACCGGGCTGGTTACTGTTTTTGCGCCCCTTAGCTGCCGATGGATGAACGTCCCTGCCAACGCCTTGGAGCAGACGATCGCCTATATCCGCATCTGCGCCGGGGGTATGGTGTTTATTACAGCCTACAATGGCATCAGCGGCATCTTCCGCGGACTGGGCAACTCCAAAAGCCCCCTGCTGTTCGTCCTGATCGCCTGCATCGTCAATGTGTTCCTGGACCTTCTTCTGGTGGGCGTTTTCCATATGGATGCCGCCGGTGCCGCGCTGGCCACAGTGGCCGCCCAGGCATGCAGCGTCCTGTTCTCCGTTCTCTATATCCGGTGCCGTCCGCTCCCCTTTGTCCTCACCCGGGAGAGCTTTCGCGCCCGCGGCTGCGTTCTGCGGATCGCCGCCCTGGGCGCGCCGATCGCCCTGCAGGATTTTCTGGTAAACATCTCCTTTTTGATGATCACCAGCATCGTCAACCGCCTGGGCGTGGCAGAGTCTGCCGGCATCGGCATTTCAGAGAAGCTTTTCGTATTCCTCTCCATCATCCCCATGGCGTTCATGTCCGCCCTTTCCACTTTTGTGGCCCAAAACATGGGGGCCGGGCAGCCTGAGCGTGCCAGAAAATCCCTGCTGATTGCCCGCCGCATCTCTGTGGTATTCGGCGCGGGCATCTTTCTGCTCACCTTCTTCGGCGGAGGCCTGCTGGCTGCAATCTTTGAAAACGACCCAGCCGTCATTGCCGCCACCGCTGCCTATCTCAGAGGCAGCTCCCTGGAATATCTGCTCACTCCCGCCATCTTCTGTACGCTGGGGTACTTCAATGGTATGGAACGCACACCGTTTGTTATGATCCAGGGCCTGGCCTCCGCTTTTCTGGTGCGGGTTCCCCTATCCTATCTTCTCAGCCTGATGCCCGGTGCAGATATGCTGGTCATCAGTCTGGCAGTCCCAATCTCCGCCGTGGTGAATCTGCTGGCCTGCCTGATCTACGACCGGCATCTGCGCCGCAGCCTCTCCCCTTGCTGATCGCATCAAAAACGAAAGTGCACGCCATTTGTTATGCAGCATGTCGGGCTGCTTGGCAAATGGCGTGCAATTCATTTTCGGGATACGATTGCGGGTCCTCGGTGCGGGAAGCCCCTTGGGCCGGGGAGCTGCGCGCACGAGCCGCATGGGCACAGCTTGTCTGATGCCGAGGAACGCCGCAAATCACAGATCCGCAAAAGCAGACCAATTGCTAAGGGCGCCTGTTTGGCTTTTTTACTCTTTTATATCTCCATCATCGCCTTGCTGCGCCGGCAAATCCGCATCTCCGATAAAGCCGTTTCCGGCGGTGCAGATCCACTCGGGGTGGTGCTGCAGGACCTGCAGACCATAGATGTGGCTTTGCAGAAAGCTGTTGATCCTGCTGACCATTTTCTCCGGCGTATCAGGAAAGAGGTCCAGCAGCCAAGCCTCTATAATGCCGCCCAGCGCGCTCACAAAGAGCGGGATGCCATCCGGATCCAGGTCGAGCTCCAGCCGCTGGGCCATTTTTTTCAGTTCCTTGCTGAAAATCCCCTCCAGGTCGGCCCCGAAAAAGCGCTTGAGCGCGTCGTGGCCTGAGGAGCGCAGGGCGCACAGACACACGGCCTTGTTTTCCTGCAGATAGTGGAACAGCTGCAGCAGACCCTCCTGCCAGAGGAGCGCGCCCTCCTGCTGCTGCAGAAGAGAGAGGGCCTCCTCCTGAAACATCCATCGCACCAGGGCATAGATATCCTCAAAATGATAATAAAAGGCGCGGCGCTGCATGCCGCACGCCTCTGTGAGCTCCTGAATGGTGATCTGCTCCAGGGGCTTTTTTGCCATCTTCTCCTTGAGTGCGGCGGCCAGATTTCGTTTTGTACGCTCCGAGGCGCTGTTTGCCATCGTTTTCACCTCAGACAGAACCGGGATTTTGTGGCTAGTATAACAAGTCTTGAAAAAAAGCGCAAGCCTCCGGCCATTTTTAAAAGGCGCGGCTTTTCTGCGGCAGATATGCCGAAGTGTGAAAAATGACACAGTTTTTCCCCTTTGTGTATTGAGGATTCCTGCCGGTTTCTCTATCTTTTGTGATGTGCCTGCGGGCTTCGGCGGGAGAGGTATGAGAACGGGACAAAAATCGGGTGTGTGCGCAACGCGCGTATATATCGGCGGAGGCGAACGTAATGTTCAGAAAATACCATGTAACCCTCCACAGTCAGATGGGGCCCAAGAAGGGGACCCTGATGCTGAAGGAGGACCGTGGAGCGATTACAGGAACGCTCTGCCTCCTCTCTCGCGAGCTTCCCGTCAGCGGCAGCCGCGCGCCGGACGGGCGGCTGTATCTGGACCATCAGGTGGTAACGGCCGTCAGCACCTATCCCTGCCGGTCCGTTTTGAGGGATACGGGGGGAACCTTGTCGGGAGAACTCCGGATGGATCCTTCAAAGGCCCCCTGGAGTGGCGGAAAACCGCAGCCAGAAGTGATCATGACCTGGAGCGGAGAGCAATTTGAAGAAACGGAGGCGGAGAGCCATTGAACCCGGAAAAGGAGCGCAGGTCGCCCATTGAATCGCTGGCGGCGTTTATCGTCGACAAGCGGAACCTGATTTTTTTCTTTTACATTGCCGCTATGATCTTCTCCGTGTTTTCTCGGGGCTGGGTCCGGGTGGAGAACGACATCACCGCGTACCTGCCCGATGACACCGAGACCCGGCAGGGACTGTCCATTATGGAGAAGGAGCTGACCACCTACGGAACGGCCCGCGTCGTGGTCTCCCACACGTCCGGAGAACTGGCGGAGCGGCTGGCGGACCGGATGGGGCAGATCGAGGGCGTCACCTCCGCCGTCGTGGGCTCCGGCCTGCCCGGCGGGGAGGACGATGAGGAGGACCTCTCCGACTACATCCGCGGCTCCGATGTGCTGATCAGTGTTACCTTTGACGGCGAGGCGGAGGACGAGATCAGTCTGACCGCCATGGATGAACTCAAAGCCCTGCTGGAACCCTACGACGCCTACATCAGCAGCGACGTGGGCAACGACGCCGCCGGGAACCTGGCCTCGGAGATGCAGGTCATCCTGGTTATCGCCTTCATCGTCATCGTACTGGTGCTGCTGTTCACCTCCCGGTCCTACGCGGAGCTGCCGGTGCTGATGCTGACCTTCGGCTCGGCCGCTCTTTTGAACATGGGCACCAACTTCATCTTCGGCACCATCTCCTTTGTCTCCAACTCGGTGACGGTGGTGCTGCAGCTGGCCCTTGCCATCGACTACGCCATCATCCTGCTCCACCGCTTCACCGAGGAGCGGGAGCGGCTGGGGGAGGACCGGGCGGCCTGCATCGCCGCGCTGTCCTACTCCATCCCCGCCATCTCCTCCAGTTCCCTGACCACCATCTCCGGCCTGGCCGCCATGATGTTCATGCAGTTCGGCTTGGGCTTCGACATGGGCCTGGTGCTCATCAAGGCCATCTGCTTCAGCATGCTCTCCGTGTTCACATTGATGCCGGGTCTGCTGATGCTGTTCTCCAATGCCATCCGCAAGACCCAGCACCGCAGCTTCGTCCCCCACATCGACAAGTGGGGCAATTTGGTGGTGAAGCTCCGCTACATCGGGGTGCCGGTCTTTGCGCTGCTGCTGGCGGCGGGTTTCGTGCTGTCCCAGAAGTGCCCCTACGTCTACGGCTACTCGGAGCTGGTGACCACCAAGCAGAACGAGAGCCAGATCGCCGAGCAGCGGGTCAACGAGACCTTCGGCGCCCAGAACATCATGGCCCTGCTGGTGCCAAAGGGGGACTACGAGAGCGAAAAGGCGCTGCTGCACCGGCTGGAGCAGTACGACGAGGTGGACTACGCCATGGGCCTTTCCAACATCGAGGCCCTGGACGGCTACACCCTCACCGACAAGCTCACGCCCCGCCAGTTTGCCGAGATGACCGATATGGACTATGAGATCATCGAGCTTTTGTACACCGCCTACGCCGCCAGGGATGACGAGCTGGGCAAGGCGGTCAGCGGCGTGGACACCTACGCGGTGCCCCTGATGGATATGTTCTTTTTCCTCCACGACCAGGTGGACGAGGGCTTCGTCACCTTGGACGAGGAGACGGAGGCCGACATCAACGACCTCTATGAGGCCCTCACCGAAGCCCGGGCCCAGATGCTGGGCGAAAACTACACCCGCATGATCCTGAACCTGAACCTTCCCGAGGAGGGGGAGGAGACTTTTGCCTTCCTCCAGACCATCCACCGGGAGGCAGAGCGGTACTACCCGGCCCACCAGGTCTATCTGGTGGGCAACTCCACCAGCGACTACGACCTGTCCGCCTCCTTTGAGCGGGACAACATCCTCATCAGCGTGCTGTCGGTGGTGTTCGTCATTCTGGTGCTGCTGTTCACCTTCCAGTCGGTGGGACTGCCGATCCTGCTGATCTGCGTCATTCAGGGCAGTATCTGGATCAATTTCTCCTTCCCCACCGTCTTTGACGAGCCCATCTTCTTCATGGGCTACCTGGTGGTCACCTCCATCCAGATGGGCGCCAACATCGACTACGCCATCGTCATCTCCTCCCGGTACAGCGAGATGAAGGAACTCATGCCGCCCAGAAAGGCCATCATCAAGGCCCTGGACCTGGCCTTCCCCACGGTGCTGACCTCCGGCACCATCCTGACCGTGGCGGCCTACCTGATCGGCAAACTCTCCTCGGAGCCCGCCATCGTGGGCATCGGCGAGAACCTGAGCCGGGGCACCCTCATCTCCATCATCCTGGTCATGTTCGTCCTGCCCCAGATCCTGCTGCTGGGCGACCTGATCGTGGAAAAGACCCGGTTCAACATCAAGGTCCCGGAGGTGACCCGCACGGTCACCGGCACGGTCTACGTCAACGGCCGCATCCGGGGCCGGGTCAACGGCATCGTGGACGCCACTGTCCACGGCATCATCCGCGGCGACGTGTCCGCGGTACTGGACACCGGCAACATCAGTCCGGCGCCGGAGCCCGACCGGCTGCCGGCCGGCACGGAAGAGACGGGAAAGGAGGCGGACGGACATGACCAGAAATAAACAGCGCGTGATCGCGCTGCTGCTGGCCCTGCTCCTGGCGGGGTCCCTGGCGGCCCCCGCCCTGGCGGCGGAGAGCGGCACGGTCCACATCCGGACCGCCCAGGATCTGGCGGACCTGTCCCGGAGCTGCTCCGTGGACGGCTGGTCCGTGGGAAAGACGGTCTATCTGGATGCGGACATCGACCTGTCCGGAACGGAGTTCCGGCCCATCCCCATCTTCTGCGGCACCTTTTACGGCCAGGGCCACACCGTCTCCGGCTTTTCCCTCACGGGGAGCGGGGATGACCGGGGCTTCTTCCGCTATGTCCGGGACGGCGCCGTCGTCCAGGACCTGACGGTCTGCGGCTCCGTCTCCCCCAGCGACCGGAAGGACAACATCGGCGGCCTGGTGGGCGTCAACAGCGGCAGTCTGCTCAACTGCGCCTTTTACGGCAACGTAAAGGCCGGGACCAATGCGGGCGGCCTGGTGGGCTGCAACCGGCCCACCGGGCAGATCATCAACTGCACCTACTCCGGCACGCTTCTGGGCGAGCACTATGTGGGCGGCATCACGGGCCAGAACGAGGGCAGCGTGATCCGCTGCCGGAACGACGGCGACGTCAACATCACCGAGGTCAAGACCACGGTGGCCATCCAGGAGGTGGATCTCAGCACCATCCGCTCCACGGAGAGCGTCCCCGCCTGCACCGACATCGGCGGCATCGCCGGGGCCTCCTCCGGCATCCTCCAGAGCTGCACCAACAACGGCGACGTGGGGTACGAGCACGTGGGCTACAACGTGGGCGGCATCGCCGGCCGGCAGTCCGGCTGGCTGGACAGCTGCGTCAACAACGGCACCGTCCGGGGCCGGAAGGACGTGGGCGGCATCTGCGGACAGATGGAGCCCCGGCTGACGCTGCTCTTCGACGCCGACAGCCTGGATGACCTCTGGGAGGAGCTGGACACCCTCCAGGCCCTCATGGACCAGGCCATCTCCCACGCGGAGGGGGTCTCCGACGACCTCTCCGGCCGGATGACCGGCCTGACTGACAGCGCAGATGCGGTGAAGGACGCGGCCTCCGACCTCTCGGACGCCATGACCGGCTGGGCCGACGGGAATATCGAGACCATCAACGACGCCTCCGCCCGGGTCTCCTGGGTCCTGGACCGGCTGGAGCCCATCTCCGACGCGGCGGACGCCGCCCTGGAGCGGATCCGGGACGCCGCGGATCTGGCGGACGACGCCCTGGACGCGGCCGGCCGGACCGGCGGCCTGTCCGAGGACGCCCTGGCGGATGTGCGCCTGGCCCTGGCGCAGGTGAAGAGCGCCGCGCAGGCCTGCTCCGACGCCCTGGACGATGTCCGGGCCGCGCTGGAGAAGCTGGGAGCCTCCCTGGGCAGCAGCCAGGACATGGCCGCGGCCATGGAGGATGTGGAGGCGGCCCTGGATGAGCTGATGGACGCCTTCGGCCTGCTCTCCGGCGCCTTCGGCGATCTGATGGCGGCCCTGGGCGAGCACTACGGCCAGGGCGGCTCCGACTGGGGCGGGGTCCTGGCGGCGCTGAGCGAGATGCGCGACGCAGCGGATCAGGTCGAGAGCGCCCTTGCGGCGCTGCGCCTGGCCCTGGAGGGCGCGGGAACCGTGGCGGACGGCTATCTCCGGGAGGCGCTGGAGGAGATCGCCGCCGCGGCGGAGAACCTGCGGGCCGGGTTTGCCGGCATGGGCCAGGCCGGCGGACACCTCCAGAACGCCCTGGACCATCTGGAGGCCATTGCCCCCCTGGGGGAGAGCGCCGCCGCGCTGCTCAAAAAAGCGGCGCAGACCCTGGGGGGCGCCTGCGGACAGCTCCAGGATGCCGGTGAGACCTTCAGCGGCGTCATGTCCGACCTGGCGGATGAGCCGGAGATCTCCTTCCGCCCCGTGGGGGAGGCGGTCGGCGAAACGGGCGACGTGCTGGACGACGCCATGGGCGGACTGAGCGACGCCATGCAGAGCCTGAACGACACCCTGTCGGCCTCCTCCGACCTGCTCCTGTCGGATCTGCGGGCCATCAACGCCCAGTTCGGGCGGGTCATCGATGTGCTCCGCCGGCACAGCGACAGCGAGGAGGCGGAGGAGGACGAAGAGCTGCTGGAGGACGTGTCCGACCAGGCCACCGAGACCGACGAGGACGCCGGGCGCATCACCAACGCCCGGAATACCGGCGCGGTGGAGGGAGACGTGAACGTGGCGGGCATCGTGGGGTCCATGGCCATCGAGTACGACTATGACCCCGAGGACGACCTGACCACCTCCGGCGACCGGTCCCTGAACTTCCGCTATCAGGCCGCCGCCCTGACCGAGGGGTGCGTCAACAGCGGGACGGTCACCGGCAAAAAGGACTACGTGGGCGGCATCGTGGGCCGCATGGATCTGGGCACCGTGTCCCGGTGCGAGAGCTACGCCGCCGTGGAGAGTACCGGCGGCGACTATGTGGGCGGCATCGCCGGGGCCTCCTGGGGCAGTATCCGGGACAGCTGGAGCAAGTGCCGCCTGTCCGGCGGGGACTATGTGGGCGGTGTGGCTGGACTGGGG
>ENA-OPBW01001534-OPBW01001534.1-human-gut-metagenome-genome-assembly--contig:-NODE-1534-length-11740-cov-3.977236_pt1 | contig 11740 bp, 15 predicted proteins | sample MGYA00241070_ERZ501456 | MGnify/ENA primary metagenome ERZ501456 (study PRJEB25962, sample SAMEA2042624) | human gut metagenome | biome: human gut; feature: human-associated habitat; material: faeces...
AAACAGGCGTGAAGCCTTGAAAAATCAATGGTTTTTGAGGATTAGATAGTTAAATAGGAATTTTCAAATATCTCCGCTATCTGATCAATATGCTTGTTATGTTTTAGCCCAACAATAATTACTTTATGTCCATTTTCAAGGAAATCTTTAATACGAGCTGGATTAATTAATGTCTTATTGTCATTTGTTTTTAACACAGTGAGCTTTTCTGAGTCTACATTAAATGCAGACTTAATTCTGGTCGCATTCTGTTTTAGAAGATCGAGTGTATTTCCGCCTAAAACAATAGCAATGTCATATCCATTATCAAATGCCAGCGCAAGCACAGAGATAAAATTTGATGTTTTACCACTCTGCACCTTACCGATGACTATTCCTGTTTCTGCAATTTCCTCATGAATATTAGGGTTTGGGCAATGGCTAAGAATTCGAACAGCGTTGCAGAATACCGCATTTATAGCGTCAAGGCTCATGTCATCTGCAAGCATTCTTTTCTCGACATTTGAGCGAAAATATCCATCGACTGAAATGCTCCAAGTTTTAGGCTCTTCACTATCGCAGACAGTAAGCCACTTATCCACCATTACTATTCATCTCCTTTGCGTACAGATTCAAGTATTTCATTCATTTTAAGGCGAATTGCAGACGGCTCAATTCGACCATCTGGAGAAACCGTCATTGACTCTATTTCGGCCAATACAAGTGCAATGGACATCCGCATCATAATTGGCATGAACTCTCGTTTTTCAATGAGTGGTTTGAAAAAGGAATGACGCATATTGATAGAGAGTGTATATTCATTTTCGCCATCAGCTTCCACAAGCAACCAATCCATTGTAGGGTCACTCATATCAAAAATAATATGAAAAAGATATTCTATGTGTTTATACATAAAACGATAATTGACATGATTTCCACCCTCAATAGTCACTCCGTCATCACTTGGCGTAACTACCTCTTCTTGTGAAGAGTTCTCTTGTTGCAAATCTGTCAATTTTTCTTGAATAGCTTTTTTAGCCGGATTTTGAGGTTGGTTGGGTTCCTCTTCAACAATTTCGATTTGTAGATTTTGAACTAGACCAGAGCCAGAAAGGTCTTGTGTTGCCAAGTGTACAAGGTCTTTTGTATGAATTTTTTCTCGCACACGAATACTTTCTGCCTTGCGACGATAGTCTTGTGTAAAATTCTGCAGTGCCTCGATAAATGCTTCCTCTAAACCACTATTGTGCCAGTCAAAGTTGTCTTTTGCCTGTGTAACAGGCCAATTATCCATATGCAGTTCTCCGTATAGTCTCTGCCATGCATAAGAATTTGCATCACCAAATAATTCAACTGGACGATAATTTTTTTCAGATCCTCCAACAATCACTCTTCCTCGCCGAATAAGAGTAAAACCAGCATCTTTCACACTACCTGGAATTCGGATTGCAATAAATCCAGACACATGCAAATCTTTACCTTCATGATTGACAGTAAATTCTATTTCTTTTTTCCACGCTTTGTTCTGCCCGTTAATATTTTCAACAAAAACAGGTGCTTCTTTAAATTGAAGTAAAGTGCCATTGTAAAATATTTTAACTAATCCAGATCTAATGTCTTCTCGATAGATGCTGCTAAGAAGTTCTTTTACCTTACCAACTGTTCTAGGGCCAACTATACGTTTATTTAGTTTCTTAATTACAATTTTTGTGTAGTGTTCTTTGGCGCTAACTAAATCTTCTCGTACATCAATCTCTTCTGTTTTGTATTTTCCAAGATCGTCAATGTTAATCTCAGTATAATACTTATTTCTTGATCCAAGTTGCGTTGATTCAACTGACCAAACAGATCCGAACCAACAAGCCGCAGTTTTAAGCCCCATTCCAAATTCGTTTCGGCCTGTCGTTTTCTGAGGCGGCCTATCGAGAACTACAGCTCGTTGAAAGTCTGACCATTCCATACCATATGCATCATCATAGATTTCAATGGAATCACCCATATCCTTGTCTTCGATATAGTCAATAGTTATCCGAAGTCCCTTTGCATATTTTTGCGACATAAGTTCATTTTTGTGATCGAAAAAACTCTGCGTAGAATTGTCAACAAACTCGGCAATAGCAGTCCAAGGTTGATAGCTAAGCCGTTTATATGTAGCATAGACACCGCTTGTTGGCCTGATATTTAGTTTTTTAGCCATCAAAGTCACCATCCCATCCGTCGTTCGCTAATGCAAACAGGCGTTCCCCTAAAATTTTCAACACACGAACATTTACTGAGTTTCCGAGTTGTTTATACTGTGTAGCATCTGTACCACGGAACTTAAATCCGCCATGAAAGCTTTGCAAATTTGCAGCTTCTCTGGGAGTTAATTTCCTAAAATGATTCTTCTTTCTGTCCCAAATAATAGGAGTATTTACAATAGCGACAAGGGAGGGATAGAATGTAGGACGCTTTGCACGGATTCCTGATTGACGAATTTGTATTAGACAATCATGGATATCGGAGACATCTGCACCACAATTCCATTCAAATTTTTTGAATAATTTAATTCTATTTAGCATGTCATACTTTTGAATCCAGTTATCAATAAAAATTCTATTGTCTAAATACAGCTTTCTATTTCGTTCCAAAAAATTTTTCTTCCATTTGGGCATATCGCCATATCCTTGTGCTTGGAAAACGGCCTGATCATCATCAATCCCTACGCCAAAACTATCTATCCAGATAGGAAATCCAATCACCTTAATCCCTGTGCCAATTCTAAATTCATCCCATGCGAAAATCATCTTTTCCTGCTCTTCAGAGATCATATAAGAGTCATCAACATTTTCTTCCAGTATTGTCCATGCATCCCCCATCTTACACTTTCGAAGATACTTTTCTAAGTGTAAGTCAGTTTTATGAATAAATCCGTTGCTTAGAATTTTCTCATTTCGAATATCCTTCCGAATCCCAAGTATATATACTCTTTCACGAATTTGAGGAATTCCGAAATCTGAAGGAGAGAGGATAAGTGGTTCTTCTGTAATATAGAAATTGCGTTGCATCAATTCGGATGTAATAATGCCCCAATTCTCAGTCTTGTCCGCTAAATTTCGAACATTTTCAAGAATAATAAACTTGACTTCTGGATGCGCATCGAGAATGTTCATTATTGTATAAAATAGATTGCCACGTTTTTTATCCTGAAAGCCCTTTTGGGCGCCAGCTTTACTAAACGGTTGGCATGGAAACCCAGCACACAAGACATCAAACGGCGCAATAGTTAACGGATCTATTTCTGTTACATCTCGGCGAATTTCTTTTTCTTGGGTATGATAATTAAGTTGGTATGTTTTCCTACATTCCTCATTAATCTCAGCTGCCATAACACATTCGCCACCCAGATACCTCATTGCCTGATGAAAACCGCCAATACCAGCAAACAGATCCACAAATCTAAATCGTTTTTTACCAGGAGCCTCTTTATTTGTGCGACGATCTGCTGGTTTTTTTGCATCTTCAGGAATATACCATCTGTTACCATCCCTCACTGCACCTTTGATGCGCCCTTTTTTACAGAGTATAGTAACCCAAGTAACAGAAACCCCCCATTTTTGAGCAATTTCCTTTGTAGTCAATAGCATTGTTTCACTCACCTTATTATAGTTAACAATAACGTCTCCGTTTTTAAATTCTGTTCATTCTATCGCATTAATTGTCCAAAATAGTGGTCTCATTTTCAATCGGGTACAATCTCCACAATGTCCTCTATTTGGCAATTTAACGCCATGCAAATTTTTAAAAGTATTTCTGTGCTAACATGACCATTTCGACCCATTTTGGTGACTGAGGCAGGACTAATGCCTGCTTTCACACACAGATCTTTTTTCTTCATGTCTTTGTCGATAAGAAGTTTCCAAAGCTTTTTATAGCTAACCGCCATAACAAGATTCCTCCACGCCAATATGCAAAATGCCCTGCCAGACGGCAGAGCATTTTGGAGATTGCAACTATGCCGCCAAGGTCTCTTCCAACACCTGACAGCGTTGTGTATAATAATAGCATATTCAGCAGAAATACGCAAGAAAATCATGCATTCGCATGATTTTTAGTTTCTTTACAACAGGGGCCTATGTAACTTTCATGTCTCGCATCTATTGCATCCAAAGACTCTTTGCTGTAAAATAATTTGACTTTCAACGGTTATCAATCGTTAAAGTGAAAATTGGGGGAAGCAAAATGCCAACCTTCACAATAGACGGCAAAAGAATATCTGTTTTCCCAGGGGGCAAAGTCGGAGGGCCAGCAATCTACCTACATACCTTTTCCGATGAAGGTCAGAAGGTATTTGCGGCCACGCAGGCATCCGATTGTCCGCCGTTTACCTTGGTGGCTATCAGTGATCTGGACTGGAACCACGATATGGTTCCCTGGAACAGTCCGCCTGCTTTCAAAAATGCTGAGCCCTGCACTGGTGGTGCGGACGACTACCTGCGTCTCCTCACCGAGGAGATTATTCCAGCGGCAGAGAAGGCGATTGATGAAGTCCCTTGTTGGAGAGGGATCGCCGGGTACTCTCTGGCGGGGCTGTTTGCCCTGTATGCGATCTACCAGACGGATCTATTTTCTCGGATGGGCAGTATGTCTGGCTCTCTCTGGTTTCCCAGAATGAAGGACTATATCTTCTCCTACGAGCCAAAGCGTTGGCCGGACTGCATGTACTTCTCCTTGGGAGACAAGGAGAGCAAGACTCGGAACCCAGTCCTGCGGAATGTCAGGCAGAACACGGAAGAGATTCAGGCATTCTACCAGGATAAGGGGATCGACACGGTGTTTCAGTTGAACTCTGGGAACCACTACGACCATGCGACGGAGCGCACCGCCGCGGGCCTTTGCTGGCTGCTGAGCAGATGAGTTAGGCCCGCCTCCCACCAACCTGTATTCTTTGTATAGGCGTGTTAAAATTTGATATGCCTAAAACGAAAAAACAACTTGTATCTCAGCCTCTGCAGAGGTACAATACCCCAAACCTGAACATGAAAAAGAGCCCTTCTGGACAGGCGGCGGCAGCGGATACCGCGCCTGGTCAAGAAGGGCTCTTTGACCACATGTTTGACCACAGACAGCGCCGGAGTACTCGGAAACAGTGGAATTAAGAGCGTCAAAGAGTGAGTGAAATGTAGCGGAAAGGGTTAAAACCAATTAGAAATAACCAGAAAAAATTTAGTTCAACCGTTTAAGTCGTTTTAGGAATCAGAAACGAATAATCGTAAAAAGATTACCAATAACCTCTCAAAGCGCGAACAACTCCCTTAAAGATTGGGAAATAGTTATATACTTTTATAAAAATTGACCATCACAAGCGGAGGGAGAAATTCTTCTGAAGAAGGCGCTAAAGTGAGAAAGATTTGAGAAATTAGCGTTAAATACTTCCATTTCTCTTATAATAATTGCATTTTTTGAGTATTGGGAATTGTTTATAGCCCGTATCTCTCGTTTTGTTGGTTCAAAGGCCTATTTTTAAACATGCTTTATAGCGCCTATTTCTTTGATTATAGCTTATTAAAAACTGATATGCCTGATGTCCCGATTTGATCCCCATTGCCAGCAGAGTCTTTCCCAGATACAATGGGGACAAAAGGCAGTCAGTCCCTGTCCTGCTGGACGAAAAGCGAAATACCAGGGAGGGTGAAACCATGCAGCACGAATGCAGAATTACAGTATTGGAGACCAAAGTGTTTCCGGAGTATCAGGAGAAGTATCTTGCGGATCCCAAATCAGGTCCCTGCCCCTGCTTTCAGAAGGGAGATACCTTTTTGCTCAAGCGTACCGCTGAGCGGGACGATTTTTACTACCTGATGAACGGGAAATTCTGCGGGGAGGCGTGGGACGCCATCAGCCGGTATGTCTACACAGCCCTCCAGGGCGGATCCATCATGCACAAGTGGACCAATGATGAGCGGATGATGATCGCCTGCTGCAACGACGGGACCCGGCCGGTGATCTTCAAGATCGAGCGGATCGATATCCCCGAGACCGAAGAGGAACGGGAATGGCTGGAAAAGCAGAATTTCAAGAATACGGCAGAGGATGCCTACACCGGCTGAATCAGGGACAGGCGCATCATAACACCCCAAAAGTGGAACACACCGGCCCTCTCTGTCTATTTCAGGGATACTTAATGCAAAGCGGAGCGCTCACACGGGCGCTCCGCTTCTTCATAGTTCTCTTTGCAGGTACACCATGTCCACCAGCTGCACCTCACCCTCGTAGATGGGGTGGTCGTAGTGGTCGGTGAAAAAGTTCTTGACCAGATGGTGCCTGCGAAAGCCGCAGGATTCATAAAACGGGATCGTGGAGGGACTATCTCCGGTGCCCACTTGCATCGTTACATACCGGCCCGCGTATGTCCGGATGAGAAAGTCCACCAGGGCTTTTCCGTAGCCCCTGCCCTGGAAATCAGGCTCCACAGCAATGTTCTTCAGCTCCAGAATGCCGTTCCCTTCGTCGGTTACCACGCATTCCGCCTTAACGCCGTCATCCTCCAGCACATACATGGTCCCGCGCTCCAGATAGCGGTCCAACATGTCCTCCTGCTCGTCGGCCAGCAGCAGTAAGTCGAGATATCTCTTTTTGTCCGTCTCCACTTTTCTGATTTCCATAGGCACACCTTATTTTTTCAGAAGCCGCTTCAGCGCGGCTGCGTCCAGCAGATTTACTGTCACGAACTTTCCCCGATAGAATACCGCCCAGTTGTTGAACACGCAGGGCAAGGACTTGGCCTTCTCCAGAGTGTCCACCGGGATGAGGGTGCAGGGCGCCTCCAATTCTTCGCAGGTCTTGCGCACCAACTCCACGCTCTGATGAATGTAGGGACACTGGGAACTGTAATAGACGGTCAGTTCCTGAGGTTCAATCACCTGCCGTTTGGCGTTCTCCCCGAAGCGGGGCTTCGTCCCGTCAAAGGAGATGGCCAGCAACCGATAGCCGTCCGAGGTGGTATCTACCGTTTCAAATCCATACTTTTCTGCGAAGGCCTGGTCTGAGAGCCAGGCTTTTTGCTTTTCCGCTCCCAGCATACACACGCCGGACTTTCCCTTGGCCCTGGCGTCAGCCAGGCAGTACTCCATCAGCTGCCTGCCGTAGCCCTTGCCCTTGAACTCCCCGGTGACCCACAGGCAGTAGATATAGAGGTAGTTATCCCCATCCACCGGCACCCAGGCAGTCTCCAGCGGAGCATACTCGATGAACACCACGCCCTTGGCGTCCAGTTTGCGGAACACATGTCCCTCCCGGAGCCGCTCCCGGAGCCAGACACGCTTGGTCTCCACACCGGGGTGAGGCTTCTTGCTGCGGATGATGCAGCACAGATGCTCCCGGTCCAGATTTTCTTCTGTCAGATTGAGAAACTGATCTTCCATGTCCGCTACCTCCCGGAAAATCTGCCTCCATGATACCATGCCCTCCACGGCAAGACAATCCCATATCCCACCGGCAAAAGTTTTTCTCTCAAGATAAACATGACAGACAGTTGTCGTGTTCCTATGCTATAATGCAGACAGACTCAGGAAAGGCGGTGGTTTCCATGAAGATGGAGCGGCTCATCGGAATCCTGTCCATTTTGCTTCAGCGGGAGAAGGTCACCGCCCCGGAGCTGGCGGAGCAGTTCGAAGTGTCCCGGCGGACCATCCAGCGGGACATTGAGTCCCTGTGCCGGGCGGGCATCCCCATCTCCACCGCCCAGGGCGCAGGCGGCGGCATCTCCATCATGGAGGGATACCGGGTGGACCGGACCGTGCTCACCGCCCCGGAGATGCAGGCCATTCTGGCAGGTCTCAGGAGTCTGGACAGCGTCAGCGGCACCCGGCGCTATGCCCAGTTGATGGAGAAACTGTCCGCCGGGACAGGTGGACTGGTACCCGGCGGCGCTCATATGCTCATCGGCCTCTCCTCCTGGTACAAGACCAGCCTGCCGCCCAAAATCGAACTCATTCAGAGTGCCATTGAGCAGCACCGCGCCATCCGCTTTACCTACTTCTCCCCCAAGGGGGAGTCGGAGCGCACCGTGGAGCCCTGCTACCTGGTGTTCCACTGGTCCACCTGGTATGTGTTTGGCTGGTGCCAGATGCGTAAGGATTTCCGCATGTTCAAATTGAACCGCATAACGGACCTCGCCACCGGGGAATCCTTTGCACCTCGGTCAGCACCTCTGCCGGATTTGGAACCAGAGCGCATCTTTCCGGCCAAGTATCAGGTCACCGTTCTCTTTGACCCGTCCTGCCGTTGGCGGCTGGTGGAGGAGTACGGGGCGGACCGTTTCACCGAGGAACCAGACGGACGGCTGCGCTTTACCGGCGGCTTTCCCGACGCCGACAGCGTGCTCAGCTGGGTGCTCACCTTCGGGGACAAGGCGGAGTTGCTGGGGCCGGAGGAGCTGCGGGAGCAGTTGAGGGAGCTGACCAAAACACTGGCCCATCGTTACAGGAGGAATTGATATGGCCTCTCATCAGGACTTTGTGGACTATGTGGCCGAGCAGCTGCGGGAGGCCGGGACCATCCGCAGCCGGAAGATGTTCGGTGAGTACGGGCTATTCTGCGACGGCGTGTTCTTCGCCGTCATCTGTGACGACCAACTTTTTGTCAAAATCACCCCGGCGGGGGAGGCGGCCTTTCCAAATCTGCCCAAGGCCCCGCCCTATGAGGGGGCCAATGACTACATCTGGGTGGAGGATGTGGACGACCGGGACACCATGACCGCCCTCACCCGCCTCACCTGTCTGGCCCTCCAGGCCCAGCCCAAAAAGAGGAGGAAATGACCATGGCCTTTGACTACAAGAAGGAGTACAAGGAATTCTATCTGCCGCCCAAGGCACCGGGCATCGTCACCGTGCCTGCCATGAGTTTTCTGGCGGTGCGGGGGCAGGGAGATCCCAATGAGGAAAACGGTGCCTATAAGCAGGCCCTGGAGCAGCTCTATGCGGTGGCCTTCACCATCAAAATGAGCAAGCAGGGACAGCACCGACTGGAGGGCTACTTCGACTACGTGGTGCCGCCGCTGGAGGGGCTTTGGTGGCAGGAGGGCGTCCACGGGGTGGACTATGCCCGCAAGGAGGATTTCCGGTGGATCTCCCTGATCCGCCTGCCGGAGTTTGTGACGGAAGAGGCCTTTGACTGGGCCGTCCGGGAGGCGACGGAAAAGAAACAGCGGGACTTCTCTCAGGTGGAGTTCTTCCCCTGGGAGGAGGGGCTGTGCGTCCAGTGCATGCACATCGGCCCCTACGACGACGAGCCCGCCACCGTGGCGGCCATGGAGGAATACACCAGGGCGCAGGGTTATGAGCCGGATTTCAGTCAGGGCCGGTTCCACCACGAGATCTACCTGAGCGACGTGCGGCGGTGCCAGCCGGAAAAGCTGAAAACTGTCATCCGACAGCCCATTAAACGGACGGAGTGATGAAAGAGATGGACACGATCATTCGCGAAATACGCCCGGAGGAATATACCTTTTTGCGGGAATTTCTCTATCAGGCCATCTATCTCCCGAAAGGCGTGGAGCCGCCGCCCCGGTCCGTGGTAGATCGGCCGGAGCTGCAGGTCTATATTGAGGGCTTCGGCACACGTCCCGGCGACCATTGTCTGGTTGCTGAGGTTGGAGGAAAAGTGGTAGGGGCGGCGTGGTGCCGCATCATGGAGGACTACGGCCACATCGACAACGACACCCCCTCCCTGGCCATCTCATTGCTGCCGGAATATCGCGGAAAAGGCATCGGGACACGGCTGTTGAACGATCTTTTGCTCCTGCTCCAGGAGAATGGATACCGGCGGGCATCCCTCTCCGTCCAGAAGGAAAACCCGGCCCTGTGCCTCTACCAGCGAGCGGGCTTCCGAATCGCGGCAGAAAAGGGTACGGAATATCTGATGCTTTGGGATGCTGCCCAGGCGATGGAGCAGGAGAATATGGATATGGACGCAGAAAAACAGCGGGAAAGTAAGATCCAGCAGTGGTTTTCCATGTGGCTGGACAAGCAGGATACGGGCATTGAGGATCTCTTCGCCCCCGACGCCGTCTACATCGAGAGCTGGGGGCCGGAGTACCACGGCAGCGGGAAGATCAAGCTGTGGTTTGCCGAGTGGAACAGCCGGGGCACCGTGGAGCGGTGGGACATCCGGCAGTATTTCCACAAGGGGAGTGAGACCGTGGTGGAGTGGGCCTTCCGGTGTGCCATGACGGACGGCACCGTCCAGAGCTTTGACGGCCTCTCCCTCATCCGCTGGAATGAAGCGAATCAGATCTGCTTTTTGCAGGAATTCGGCTGCAACGAAAACCGCTATGACCCCTACGCCCAGGGAGACACCCCGGTGTTCCGGGAGGAACAGGCACTGTGGTTCTGAGGAGGGGAAGAGTATGAAAGGCTTTACCAGAGAAGAGACCCGCTTCTCCCTCTGCGGTCTCAACTGCCGCCTGTGCTCCATGCACCTGGGCGGCTACTGTCCCGGCTGCGGCGGCGGGCAATCAGAGCTGCGTAATCGCCAGGTGCTCTCTGGAGCACGGAGGGGTCCCGTTTTGCTGGCGGTGTCCGGAGTACCCCTGTTCCCGTTACGACGGTTTTGACGACGGGGACTCCTTTGTGCCCCACCGGAACCGGCAGCAGGACATCGCCCTGGCCCGGGAGGTGGGGTTGAAATCCTATTTGACTCAGTTGGAGGAAAAGCGAGCCATTCTGGATGCACTTCTGGCGGGCTACAACGACGGCCGCCGCAAGACGCTGTTCAACACGGCGGTCTATCTGCTGCCCCTGGAGGATCTGCGCTCTGTGATGGCCACACTGGACAGTCGGCCGGAGCTTTCCGCCCAGCCCATCAAGGAACGGGCCCTGGCCGCCGTGGAACTGCTCCAGGAGGCGGCTGACCGCCTTTGTATCAGCCTGAAACTGAACAAGAAACCAAAGAAGGGGTGAGTCTATGCCGACCTCCAAGGTGACCGTTCACTTTCCCTGCCCGGTAGAGCGGGTGTGGCAGGTGGTGACCGACCTTTCTCATACTACCTGGCGCAGCGATTTGGCCCGGGTGGAAGTTCTGGGCAAAACCCACTTTGTGGAGCACACCAAGAGCGGCTATGCCACAAATTTTACCGTCACGGCCTGCGAGCCTTTCCACCGCTGGGCCTTCACCATGGAGAACGGCAATATGTCCGGCTCCTGGGAGGGCATCTTTGAGGCGGCGGAGGGCGGCACCCGGCTCCACTGTACCGAAACCGTGGGCGCCAAGCACTGGTGGATGCGCCCCTTCGTCCACGGCTATCTAAGGCGGAAGCAGAAGTTATATCTGGACGATTTGCGGAAAGAACTGCTGAAATGAGCTGTGTTACTCTGCGTTGCTTGCGGCAACGGGCCATTCTCCCTACAATGGGGCCGAAAGGAGTGAGCCCCTATGCTAAATGAAAACATCAAAGCCATCCGGAAATCCAAGGGCCTTTCCCAGCAGGAACTGGCCGTCAAAGTGAATGTGGTGCGGCAGACCGTCTCCAAGTGGGAGCAGGGCCTGTCGGTCCCGGACTCCGACCTGCTCATCGCCCTGTCGGAGGCCCTGGAGACACCCGTCAGCACCCTGCTGGGGGAGACGGTGGCGGAGTCGGAGGCGGACGAGATCAAGGCCCTCTCGGAAAAGCTGGAGATCATCAATCTGCAGTTTGCCCGGAGGAAGGCCGTGCGGCGCTCGGCCCTCCACTGGCTGCTTATCGCGGTGTGCGTGGGCATCCTGGCCGTGGCCGGAGTCCTGG
>ENA-OPBW01001537-OPBW01001537.1-human-gut-metagenome-genome-assembly--contig:-NODE-1537-length-11711-cov-2.743909_pt1 | contig 11711 bp, 14 predicted proteins | sample MGYA00241070_ERZ501456 | MGnify/ENA primary metagenome ERZ501456 (study PRJEB25962, sample SAMEA2042624) | human gut metagenome | biome: human gut; feature: human-associated habitat; material: faeces...
TGATGCTGGACAATTCCCGGATGCTGGTGGGGCGGAAGTAAGACGGAGGTTTGTCATGACCTATACCTATGGTGAGATTGGAGCAGCACGCCCAACTGGTCACAGAGTTTATCGGAGCGCATGTGTAAGGAGGGATATTCCATGAGCGTTCGGTATCAGCTGATTTCAGCATTTGTAAAGCGTATGGGGATGAAACAGCTCTTTTCCCTGCCAGCCGGTGAACTCCTGGAAAAGGCTCGGAAAATGAACCGCGGCCGCCGATTTCGACTTCCGAAGGATCATAAAGCCTTTTACGGAGATCGGCTGATTTTGGATCACTATCATTGCCTGACCATTCAGAGGAAACGGGAGTGTGCCCCCAAAGCCATCCTGTACCTGTTCGGAGGCGGCATGGTCATTGGCCCAGACCAGGGAGATGTCAAGACGGCCCGGGACCTTGCCGCCCGCAGCGGCTCTGACTGCTGGCTGCCCTTCTATCCGCTTTGTACCGACCACTACATCACAGAGACTTATGAAATGGTGTTTCAATGCTATAAAGAAATGGCGGGGATCTATGGCGCAAAACAGGTTTCCGTGGTAGGATTCTCCTCCGGCGGTGCGTTGGCGGTGGGGATTCCGCTCCACAATAACGCGCTTGGGCGGCCTGTGGAGATGCCCCGGCAGGTCATTGCCTGCTCCCCGGGCAGCCTTCCCGCCTCACGAGGGGAGTGGGAGCGGATGCGGCAGCTCAATGGCCGGGACATTTTGGTAGACATTGCTTTGATGAAATCAGAGCGGGAAATTATGACAAAAGGACAGGAGGTGCCGGCGTATATGCTGTCTGGAACGAAAGGGGATTTTACCGGCCTCCCGCCGCTCCACTTTTACTACGGTGGGGACGAGTTGCTCTCCGCCCTGGCAGAGTCCTATGTCGGCGTCTGCAAGGCGGCGGATGTGCCCTACACCATGACCGTCGCGCCAGGAATGTGCCACTGCTACGCCATGGTTCCCTGGTTCCCGGAAGGGAGGGCGGCCTATCTGGAAATCGTGGAGCGGCTTCGATAGAATGGAACCCTTCATCTTTCGTGTCCGGGATTGCTATTACATCCGGGCAAGCTATCCCTCTCCGGCGGAGCATCGCCACTTCGCCGCCCACCTGGTATTTGCCATGGAGCGGCCCTTTACCGCCCTGGTGGATGGCAAATCCGTGGAAACGGTGGGCATCGCCATCGGATCCGACGTTCCTCACACGATACTGAGCGTGGATCCGGCCTTGGTGGTGTTCATCGACGAGCTGACCCCTATGAGCCGCTGTGTGAAACACACACTGTTGCAGGGTGCTCCTTGGCGGGCGCTGGATGCGTCTGTTTCTTCCAGGGTGGGGAAGCGGTGGGGAGAGGTACGCACGGAGACAGATGCGGCCACCGCCGCTGCTGAGACTGAACGGCTGCTCGGATTGCAGGCAGAGCACGCTCCGGCGGAGGACCCGCGGGTGCTGGAGGCCGCAGCCTACATGAAATCGGCCCCCGCTCTGGAGCAACTTACCATTCGGAATGTGGCCCGGGCCGTTCACCTGTCTCCCAGCCGCCTGACTCACCTGTTCCGGCGGGATCCCGGAATATCCCCCAGCCTCTATCTGGCAAACCTAAAGCTGGAGCGGGCCTTCTACCTGCTGGATACGGGACGATCTCTCACCCAGGTCTGCATGGACGCGGGCTTTGCCACCCCGTCCCATATGGCGGATACCAGCCGGAAGCTGTACGGCATGTCCATGACCGAGGTGAAGCAGATCTTCCTGACCGGCCTGGGTCAGAACAGCAGATGAACAGAAGTAAATCAGATAAGTTACTGCTACAATGTCCCTATCTTACAACAAGAAAGGGGCATTGTGATGTCTGTACTGACTTTTCCCACAGGGACCTATCACTTCAACGACCATCCGCTCTTTGACTTCCAGCTCAACCGGGTGGTCATGTGGAACCACGGAGACCCGGCGGAGATCCAGGCCCGGGGCGGGGAGATTACGGACTTTCCCTCTTGGGAGCGGGTCTTAAAGGAGCTTTCCGCCCAGGCGGAAGCCCGGGAGGACTGGGCGGCCGCCGCCGGATATCTTCGGATGGCGGAGTTCTTCATGGCGCCGGACACCCCGGAGTGTCATGCTGCTTATGACCGGGCCAGGGAGATCTTCTATACACACTTTACCTACCTGTTTGCGGAGCAAGGCGGCCCCATCCACCGGGAGGAGGTGCCCTATGCGGACGGCGTTTTGCCCTGCTGGCGGATCGTGCCCGCAGATACCTCCAAGGGCGCAATCCTGTTCCATGGCGGCAACGACTCCCTGCTGGAGGAGTTCACCGACGCCCTGCTGTACCTGGCCCAGGGCGGCTATACGGTGCTGGCTTTTGAGGGCCCCGGCCAGGGGGCGGCCCTGCGGAAATCCGGCCTGACCTTCACGCCGGAGTGGGAGAAGCCGGTGGGCGCAGTGCTGGACCACTACGGAGCGGAAGATGTGACCATCATCGGCGTCTCCCTCGGCGGGGAGCTGTGCATGCGGGCGGCGGCCATGGAGCCGCGCATCCGGCGGGTGGTGTCCTGGAGCGTGCTGCCCAGCATCTATGGCGCGCTGATGGCAGATAAGCCGGCGGAGATCCGGGCGAAGCTGGAGCACTGGCTGGACGAGAACAACCGGGACGCCATCTTGGACCTCTACGCCGGCCTGGCGGAGCGGGAGCCGCTGTTCCGCTGGTCCATCCAGCACTCCAACTACGCCTACGGCACCTCCGATGTGTACGAGTATCTGCAAAAAGCCCGGGCCTTCACCATTGAGCCGGTAGCGGAGCGGATCACCCAGGATGTGCTGCTTCTCAGCGCTCGGGAGGATCTGCTGGTGGACTTCGCCCTCTACAAGCAGGAAATCGACCTGCTGAAAAACACCCGCTCTCTGGAGTTCGCGGCGCCCGGCCGGGCGCTGAACGGCCAGGCCCACTGCAACATGGGCAACACTAAATATATGCTGGACTTGATTCTGAACTGGAACGACCGGATGCTGGAACGATAACAGCGGCAGGCCCTATAAAATCGAAACCGACTTGCAAGAGGAAGGGCACAGCTCATTCGAGCCGTGCCCTTCTGTGATGCTCCAGTGGCGGACAGCCGAACTGCTCGATAAGGACTGCCGCCAATTTGCTCAGGTTTTTATAGCCTACCTTCTCCGCGGTTTCCGCCATCCGTAAGTCCGTGTTCCACTCGGCGCACAGGATATTCCGGGTTTCCTAGGCAGTGGCCACCTGGGAGCGGTTGAAGTGAAGTAAAGAGCAGGAGCTTCCCAACCATAAACGGGAAGCTCCTTCTGTTTCTGTCAGGCGTAGGCAAACTCGATTGCGGAAGGCAGTTTGGTGCAATAGAGCCGGTAGAAATCCACATGAGAAAGATGTTCCAGCCATGCAGCGGATGGACAGAGGGCGTAATCGGCCTCCTGTCCGCTGCGCCGCCCGGTGCAGGCGGAGTAGACGATCAGATCCCCGTTTGCCGCATAGAAATCGCAAAGCTCACGGGAGAGAATGCGCTCTGCCACCCGGCGGGCCGCCCACTCCGGCGCAGAAGCGCGGGCACAGAGATAAGAGGGGATCAGGACCGGCCCCTCCTGGGGGACGCGGAGAAAGGTCTCCCGGCCGTCCGCTCGGAGGGCATAGAGGGAGGGAACCAGGGCGGTGCTGGTCTGCCCCTGACGCACCGCCTGAAAGGCCCCGATTGGCATATCGGCCACCAGACTCTCCCCCAGGAGCTTGGCGGCGGCCACCTGGCCCCACCGCTCCCACACGGACTTTACCACCGTTTTTGCCGCGGAATTGTTGATGCCCCCGAAAGCTAGCCCGCGCCAATCCGGCAGAGAGGTCTTGGCACAGGCCTCCGGCTCCCGGGTATAGTACACCAGCGGGATGGAGACAAAGGGCAGAAGACAGGGGCCCCGCTGTACCGCATTCAGCATGGGGCTCTGCCGCAGCGGGACCCAGTCAGCCGCCGGATAGAGATTCGACTTGAATTTGGAGAAGATCCGCAGGTCCTCAAACACCTCCAGATCGGCGGAAACGATGAGGTCCGGAAGTATGGCGTCCGGCCGGGCCAGGTACTCGGACATACGCTCCGGATATCCCAGACCGAAATAGCGCACCTCCAGCCGGATGCCGTCCCCCCGCAGCCGTTGGGCCAGGTCCTCCAGGAAAGCCTTCTCCTGGCGGTGCAGGACGCAGATGTGGTTCCAATAGAGCAAAATAGACGTCATGCCAGGTAGGCTCCTTTCCGCAGCTGGGTTTGATAGCGTCGCTGTTCCCGATAAGCCCTGCCCAGCGCTTCATAGAGGGCAGCCTCTCCGGCGGTGCGCTCCACCACGGCGGTCACCGCGCCGCCGACCAGGACGATGCGCCGCCGGGCCATCAGGGCTGTGTGGGGATCGTGGGTGACAACCAGCACCAGCTTGTCGCTCTTCTGAAGCAGGCCCAGCGCCCGCTCCTTGTCGATGCCCGCGTTTTCAATCTCGTCAATGAGGACGATAGGGCTGTCACAGATCAGGGCGATATCCGCAATCATCAGCGCACGGGACTGGCCGCCGCTGAGCTGGTTCAGCCCCTGCCGGAGAGCCACCGGTTCTGGGGTGATTTCATTGGCAAGGGCCAGAACTTCTGCCGGGGCTGCCCTCCGGTCACGGCAGCGGGCGTGGAGTTGAAGAAACTCCTCCACACTGACATCCAGCACAAAGCGCATATTCTGGCCCAAATGGGCCACCAGATGGGCGGATGTGCTCTGCCGCTCTGCCAGTGGGACCGGCACTCCGTCCAGCAGGACCCGGCGGCCTGTGATGGAGTCTCCGCAGGCCAGTTGCTCGATGTCCTTGATGAACCGGGACTTTCCGGAGCCGGTGTTGCCAACAATGGTGTATAGCCCCCCGCGTTCCAGGGATATGGAGTCAAAGGGCTCCGGTCGGCCGTCTTTCCCGCAGCCGGCCAGGATGGTCACACTCCGCATACCGGCGCCTCCTCAAAGGAAATTTTGCCCACCACGCCCTGCTGGAACGCGCTGCCCACCCGCCGCTCGCCCACGCAGTAGGAGCATACGCCGCTGGGCATGGTGTGTCGGAGGGCATCCCCCTCAAAACCGGTGCATACCGGCCGGGCCAGCAGCCACTGCGCCAGCAGATCTGTGCCGTAACCGGCCAGCCCGTCCACCGGGAACAGGGCCGCGGATGGGTTGAGGGCGCGGATCTGCCAGGAGATGATCTCCAGCTCCGCCTGGGACACCATGTCGATCTTGGTGAGCACCACGAAGTCCGCCTGGGTGAGCATGGGACCCAGCTGCCCCGGCGCTCTGCAGCTGGCGGTGCAGTCCAGCACACAGCCGGCGGCCATGTGCTCCGTAGCCGGGGAGCAGCGGTGGCACAGTCCGGCCGTCTCAATGACCAGGGCGTCCCGCCCCAGGCGGTCCGCCCACCCCCACAGCTCCGGCAGATTGGAGACCAGGAAATGGTCCGGGCAGATATCCCCGCTCAAACCGGTGACACAGGGAAGCCCCAGGCGTTGAAAGACGTCCGCGTCCCCGGTTTTCAGACAGTCGATCTTGCACACGCAGGGCGCCATGCCGCCGTGGGCCAGCAGCGGGAGCAGGCTTTTCAGGACAGAAGTCTTTCCCACGGCGGAAGCGCCGGAGAAAAGGAGCACTTGACGCGGCATTGTGAGCCTCCGATCTCAAAGCGAATTTTAGTTAGGGATAGCTTACCACGGAGAACGAGGGCTTGTCAGTATCAGGTGAGACTGGCCGGCAACCTTTTTTTCTTGACTTGCGGTGTGGGTTCAGGGTAGAATGTAGCGGTAGGTTAGCTACAGCTAACCAAGGGAGGGATGTGATTTGGAGCAAGCTGTCTTACAGGAAAAGCTGACGTCGTCCCCCTTTTTAGCGGGCGCATCCCTGCCGCCGGAGCAGGTAACCGCAAAGAGGTTCCGCGCGGGCCAGATCATCAGCGACAGGCCGGGCGGCGTTTCATCCGTGGGAATGATCGTGTCCGGACGGGTGGAGGTCTACTCCGTGGCTCTGGATGGGAAGGATGTGCAGCTCAACGCCCTGACTGCGGGGGAGTGTTTCGGCGTCTGTAATCTGCTGGCAGATACGGAGTTGGAGACGGTATTGCGGTGCGGGGAGGAGACTGAGGTCCTGTATATCCCCAAGGCGGTCCTTCTCGCCTGCATGGAACGGGACGCCGGGCTTGCCATGCGCTATGCGGCCCTGTGCAACCGGAAGCTCCAATTCCTGCTCCGGCGCATCGAGCTGCTTACGATGCAGTCCTGCCGCGGCCGCCTCATTGCCCATCTTTTGGAGCAGCAGGATGAGGCGGGCTTGGTGAAGATCACTGGATCCCGGGAGGACCTGGCACGCCGTCTGGGGGTCAGCCGGGCCGCCCTTTTCCGGGAGCTGTCCGCGCTCCAGTCCATGGGAGCGGCCGCGGTGGACGGAAATTCCATTCGGATCCAGGACCGCCCGTTGCTGGAAGAACTGCTCTATCACCCCTCTGACACAAATTGATGAACATTTAGAAAGGAACAACGGTATGAAAAAATTGCTCTCTCTGCTCTGTGTCCTGTCCCTGTCTGCCGCGCTGCTGGCAGGCTGCTCCACCGCCGGGGATGCCGGCACCTCGGAAACGCCGGGTTCGAGCAGCGCGCCATCCGACGTGACAGAGACGGCCGATCCGATCGACGTCAATGTGATGGCCCTGAAGGGTCCCACCGCCATGGGCATGGTCCAATTCATGAACGAAGCGGACAGCGGTGCTGTCGCGGACAACAACTATCACTTTAATATCACCGCCGCCACCGATGAGGTGTCTGCCGCCCTGGCGCAGGGGACCACGGATATCGCCGCCGTCCCTGCCAACCTTGCCTCTGTCCTCTACAACAACACCGAGGGCGGCGTGCAGGTGCTGGCCATCAATACGCTGGGCGTGCTCTACATCGTGGAGAGCGGGGACACGGTACACTCCGTGGAGGATCTCCGGGGCAAGACCATTTACGCCAGCGGCAAGGGAAACACGCCGGAGGCCGCCCTCAATTACGTGCTGACCCAGAACGGCATCGACCCCTCCACTGATGTGACCATTGAGTGGAAGAGCGAACAGGCGGAGTGCCTCTCCGCCCTGATGGCGGAGGAGAACGCCATCGCCATGCTGCCCCAGCCCTTTGTCACCACCGCCCAGGCCCAGAGCGAGAACCTGCGGGTGGCTCTGGATCTGACGGAGGAGTGGGACGCCCTTCAGGCTGACAGCGAGACGCCCTCCACCCTGGTCACCGGCGTGGTGGTGGCCCGGACCGCCTTTGCAGAGGAGCATCCGGAGGTGGTATCCGCCTTCCTGGACCGCTATCAGGAGTCGGTGGACTATGTCAACTCCAACGTGGAGGAGGCCGCCCAGCTGGTGGGCCAGTATGAGATCGTCACCGCCGAGGTGGCTCAGAAGGCCCTGCCGGAGTGCAACATCGTCTTCATTGAGGGGGACGAGATGAAGGAGAAGCTGTCCGGCTACCTGTCGGTCCTGTTTGAGCAGAATCCTCAGTCCGTGGGCGGCGCCCTGCCTGACGACGCCTTCTACTTCAGCCGCTGACTTCCATGAAAGGCCGCCGAACCATACGGGCCTGGGCTGTGCTCTTCTGGCTGCTCCTGTGGCAGGCAGGCACCATGGTCATCAACCAGCGCATCATCCTGGTCTCCCCGCTCACTGTGCTTGCGCGGCTGACGGAACTGGTTCCCACGCTGGATTTTTGGGGCGCCATCGGGTATTCCCTGGTGCGCATCACAGCGGGTTTCCTGCTGGGAGCAGCAGCCGGGACCCTGCTGGCGGCTCTGTCCGCCCGGTTCCGCCGGGTGGAGGAGCTGCTGGCGCCGGCCCTTCTGGCCATCAAGTCCATCCCGGTGGCCTCCTTCATCATCCTGGCCCTGATCCTGTTCTCCTCCCGGAATCTGGCGGTTCTGATCTCCTTCCTGATCGTCCTGCCGGTCCTCTATACCAATCTGTTGAGCGGCATCCGGGCCGCTGATCCGCAGCTGCTGGAGATGGCCCGGGTGTTCCGCGTCCCCACGCTCCGCGGCATCCGCTACGTGTATCTGCCCCAAGTGCTCCCATACTTCCGGTCGGCCTGCGGCTCCGCCCTGGGATTGTGCTGGAAGTCCGGCATCGCCGCCGAGGTCATCGGTATGCCAGACGGCTCCATCGGCGAACAGCTCCAGCAGGCCAAAATCTATCTGAACACGCCAGACCTGTTTGCCTGGACGCTGGTGATCGTGCTGGTGAGCCTGATATTTGAAAAGGTATTCCTGGCTCTGTTGAAGTGGGGAGAACGCGCCCTGGAGAGGATGTGAGCCATGCAGGATATTGTGATCCGGGGCCTGTGCAAGGCCTTTGACGGGAAACAGGTTCTCCGGGACTTTTCCGCCGTTCTGCCGGCGGGGCAGGTCACCGGGCTCATGGCCCCCTCCGGTGCGGGCAAGACCACCCTGCTGCGGATCCTCATGGGGCTGGAGACACAGGACCGGGGGATCATCACGGGCCTGGATGGTCTGCGCCTGAGCGCTGTGTTTCAGGAGGACCGGTTGTGTGAGAACCTGAATCCGGTGTCTAACCTCCGCCTGGTGACCCCGGCTTTGAGCTGGGAGGCGGCGGAAGCCGCCCTGGCCACCGTGGGGCTGACGGACTGCCCGCGCCAGCCCGCCCGGGAGCTGTCCGGCGGGATGCGCCGCCGGGTCGCCATCCTCCGGGCACTGCTGACGGAGTACGACCTGCTGTTCCTGGACGAACCCTTTAAGGGCCTGGATCAGGAGACCAAGGAGATCGTTAGGGCGGATCCCCGCCGCCGGTGCGCCGGAAGGACGGTGCTGTTCGTCACCCACGACCCGGCGGAGCTGGAGGCCTTGGGCGCTGTGCAGCGGCTGGAGCTGTCCTGAACCCCCGACGTGCCGGCAAGGGTACAACAAAAGCAGAAAAGCAGAAAAAGTGGATGCCGGAAGGGCATCCACTTTTTTCATGACGCGGCTCAAAGAACCGTTACCTCCGCGTTCTTCTCACCGAATTTTTCACGCAGCATCTGGCAGATCCGGGGCCGCTCCGCCCCCTGTTTTTCCTGCTGCTTGATCAGCTTATAGGCTTGGAACAGAGTGGAGGGACCGATCTCCGAACTGAAATAACCGATCCCCTGGTTCCAGGCCAGCAGCTCAAACACATCGTCCAGGGCCGCTGACTCCACCCCGCAGGCATAGGCTTTGATCAGCTCTCTTGTGGCCTGCCGCATCCGTCCGGCGCCCACGGCGTTGGCCAGGGAGAGGAGCAGCCGCATTTCATAAGGCAGCGTCCGCTTTTCGCTCTGCCATGTCAGCGACCAGAAGTCCGCCGCGATCCGGCCCAGCTCCTCGTCGATCATGGGATAGTTGAGCAGGGCCAGGGGCTTGAAGGGCGTATCCTCCCCGCCGTCCTTTTTCTCCACACGGCAGAACGAAACATGAAATTCAGCCGGCCCGGCCTACTCGGTATGGTGTTCAAACCCAAGGGCCTCCATGGCGGCATAGAGCGGGTGGGGCTCAAAGGTCTGGATGACGGTGAAGCCCTCGCCTACTTCCAGTCCCATTGCTTTCTGCTTCAGGCCCGGGAAAAAGTTCCCCTGCAGATGGCGTACATCGACGACCTGGAAGTTGGGCGCCTGATCTTTCCAATTTTCGTAACTCATGCGCTGTCTGCCCCCTTGATTCGGTATTCATAGATAATGGTCCGGTTTTCGGAGCCATCCCGGAACGGCGTTTCGGCCACCCTCGCAAAGCCGCGCTTCTCATAAAATTCCCATGACGCCAGCGTATTGGTCAGCAGACGCACGGTGTCCGCACCGTCAGCCCTGGCTCTGGACAGAAACTGTGTGACCAAGGCCGTCCCAAGCCCTTTCCGATAGGCTGCTTTGGACGCAAGCGCCACAAGCTCCAGGTCGCAGGCTCCGAAGGTCTTGCTGTCCCGCTCCTGTAATTGGGAGGAGAAATGATCCCATTGTTTCTGAAAACGCTCCGACATTTTATAACGTTTCAAATAGTATTTGAGAAACATCCTGCACCACATCCCAAAGTGCCTTTTGCACCCATATCGGTTTGCCAAAGTCCGGTCAAAGGCTTTGTCGTATTTCCCGCAGATAAACCCCACGACCTGCCCATCCTCCGCCTCCGCAACAAAGGTGAAGTTGCATTTTTCAATCAAGACCTGGGCATAATCCCGCAACAGGAGCTTGTCGCAATGATCTATAGGGGCCGTAAAAAAGCCTTCATACAGGCACTCACCGCAGGCCGCGGCGTCTCTTTCTGCGTATGGACGGATCGTAAACACCATGATCGTGCTCCCCGTATGTGAGTCTTACTTCAGTTATTCCGAAACGGTTGCCACTCGAATGTCCACTTCCCGCTCTCTTTCAAGACGAGTTGGGGAGACTGTTCTGTCAGCAAGGTGCGGTCAAATTCAGATTGAACATCCGCTGGAAGTTTGGAAAACCCCTCCGGGTCAAAGTGACGGAACAGGTCTCCCCAGGTGGAGTCTGCTGCCGGCGTGAATCCTTCCGTTGCCGCAGGTCCCTCCAACGGGGACGGTGACTCGCTTTCTGCATCCCCGTGATTCATCATCCCGCAGCCGGTTAGCAGGCAAAAGATAGCAAGCGCAGCCAGAACCGTTTTCCACCGTTTCAAAACAATCCCCCCTATTCAGCGGTTCCCAGTCCTGTTCCTGGATATCTCCCGTGCAGGCGTCCTTCACTCCTGCTCTGCGCGGTGATCCGTTCCGCCGGTGTCCACCGGCAGGCGGCGCAACAAAGGGGCAGCACACGGCCGCCCAGCAGTGCGTGCTCCACCACCCAGAAATCGTGCATGGACAGATAGGAGACAAACTCTCCAGCGTTCCAGCGGTGGTAAACATGGAAACCGGTTCGCTCCATACACCAGGTGCAAAGCCTTGCCAGCCGCCCTCCGCCGTGGACAAAGGTAGGTGCAAACAACCATCCGCCCGGCTTCAGAACCCGCTGGATCTCCCGGAGCACGCGATCCGGCTCCGGCAGGATGTGCAGGGCATTGGCGATGACCACCGCGTCGAAGGACTCCGGCGCGTAGGGCAGATGGGCGGCATCCTGGACAGAGAAGTGGAGGCGTGAGGAGCCGATCCGCTTTTTCGCCTCCTGGATCATAGCGGGAGCGGCGTCCGTGGCCTCCCAGAGCCGGACATAGGGCGAGAGCGGAAAGGACAGCTGCCCCGTGCCGCAGGCCAGCTCCAGCACGTTCATATCCCGGGAGAGATGGGGCCGGATCCGCTCACACACCGCCGCGTACAGCGGTGCGGAGCGGTCCATGGACCTGGTATAATGCCGGGCAGTCTTCTGCCAAAAAGCCAATTCAGATTCCTTCATGGTGCGATGCCTCTTTTGTGGTTAGTATCTGCTAACCATAAGATACTACAACCCGCAAAAGATTGCAAGTCCCCGCGAGGAGCAAATGTGTTGAGAGAAACGAGTAGATGACCATGAAGGATGCCGGCGCCTCTCTGTTTTCTCAGGCGAGGGCCGCGCCCAGGGCCCGGCAGGCCGACAGGGCCTCCTCATCCGGAGCCTCGTTGCAGATCACGCTGTCACAGGCCAGATTGGCGCCGTCGTCGTTGCAGCGGGACTCCCAGCTGCGCATCCATT
>ENA-OPBW01001540-OPBW01001540.1-human-gut-metagenome-genome-assembly--contig:-NODE-1540-length-11697-cov-3.091995_pt1 | contig 11697 bp, 7 predicted proteins | sample MGYA00241070_ERZ501456 | MGnify/ENA primary metagenome ERZ501456 (study PRJEB25962, sample SAMEA2042624) | human gut metagenome | biome: human gut; feature: human-associated habitat; material: faeces...
TCCCCCACCACCTGCTCCCGGATGATGAGCCCCTGGGTCGTTACTTTCACCGTATGCCTCCCCGGCCGGGGGACACAGCCCCCCAGCCTGGTTTTTGATCTGTGTATAGCGGATATAGTCCTCGATCTTCCCTGTCCGGGCAAACAGCTGCCAAGCCTGCTTCTCGTCCACAAGCGTTTCCCCCTTTGCAGGGACGCCGGCAGGCACGTCCCTCTTTTAGAGAGTATTTGCAGCTTGGCCCCGGCTATGACAGGAAAACTTTTGTCTTTTCGACAGGGTGCGGCAAACTTTCCGCCGGGTTTGTGCTAGGCAGCCTTACAGCTCCAGGTCTTTTAAGGAGAAACCCAGGCTCTGGAGGGTCTCCGGGCGCTGGCGCCAGTCCTCCTTCACCTTCACCCACAGCTGCAGGTTCACCTTGCAGTCGAAAAGCGCTCCATATCCTCCCGGGCCTTGGTGCCAATCTTTTTCAGCATGCTGCCGCCCTTGCCGATGAGGATGCCCTTGTGGTTGGGCCGCTCGCAGTACAGGGTGACCTGCAGCTCCAGCAGTCCGCCCCGGTCCTTCATGGACTCGGTGACCGCCGCCACCCCGTGGGGCACCTCCTGGTCCAACAGCCGCAGCACCTTCTCCCGCACCACCTCCGCGGCGATAACCCGCTCGGGCTGGTCGGTGAGGGTGTCCTCAGGAAAGAGGTGCCCGCCGGGCAGGCACAGCTTTTTCAGCTCGTCCAGGTTGGTAATCCAGCCGTCACCGATGCGGTCGGTGATGAACTTCGACAGGCCCGGGTTGCACAGGGCCAGCCAACGGCGCTGGGTAATGCCGTTGGTCTTGTTGTTGAATTTCTCCGGGAACATCTCGTAGAAATCCTTCAGTTCCTGTTTCTCCAGGATCTCCGTGTGGAGTCTTGCCACGCCGTTTACAGAATAGCCTGCCACGATGGCCAGATGCGCCATCCGGACCTGACCGTTGTAGATAATGGCCATCTTGGCAATCTTTTCCTGGTTGCCCGGATATTTGGCCTGAATCTGCTCCACGAACCGGCGGTCAATCTCCTCGATGATCTGATAAATTCTGGGCAGCAGTCTGGAGAACAGCTCGATCGGCCATTTCTCAAGTGCCTCGGACATGATGGTGTGGTTGGTGTAAGCACAGCATTTTGTTGTGATATCCCATGCCTGATCCCAGCCAAGACCTTCCTCATCGATAAGAATACGCATCAACTCTGCAACTGCAACTGTCGGATGAGTATCATTCATCTGGAATACAACCTTCTCATGAAGCTTGGTAATGTCGTCGTGTGTTTTTTTGTATTTGGCAATCGCTGCCTGAAGGCTAGCAGATACGAAGAAGTACTGCTGTTTCAGACGAAGCTCTTTACCTGCCATATGGTTATCATTCGGATAAAGCACCTCTACGATAGTACGTGCAAGGTTCTCCTGCTCTACTGCGTTGTGATAATCACCCTTGTCAAAAGAGTCAAGGTTGAAGTCTACGATCGGCTCTGCATCCCAAATACGAAGTGTGTTTACAACATCGTTGTTATAACCTGTGATCGGCATATCGTAAGGAACAGCCTTAACTGCCTGATATCCTTCATGGATGAATTTATTCTCGTTCTTCACCGGATCCCACTCAACGCGTACATATCCGCCGAAATGAACCTCTTTTGCATACTCCGGACGACGGAGCTCGAAAGGATAGCCGTTCTTCAGCCAGTTATCCGGTGCCTCTACCTGATAACCGTCACGGATCTCCTGCTTGAACATACCATAACGGTAACGGATTCCGCATCCATATGCACAGTAGTTCAGAGTTGCAAGAGAATCCAGGAAGCATGCTGCCAGTCTTCCAAGTCCACCGTTTCCAAGAGCCGGATCCGGCTCCTGGTCTTCGATGCAGTTAATGTCAAGTCCAAGCTCCTCAAGAGCCTCCTTAACCTCGCCGTATGCACCAAGGTTAATCAGGTTGTTTCCAAGGGCACGGCCCATAAGGAACTCCATGGACATATAATATACGATCTTCGGGTCCTGTTTTTCATACGCCTTCTGGCTCTTGAGCCAATTGTCAATGATCACGTCCTTCACAGTGTAGCTTACAGCCTGAAAGATCTGCTCCTGTGTAGCCTCTTCCAGTGTTTTTCGATAAAGGAATTTTACGTTTTCTTTTACATTTTTTTTGAATTCCTCTTTCTCAAACTGCTTGTCAATCATTAGTTTTCCTCCTGTACTTTGGATACTCCCAGTGTTACAGCCTCTTTGTTGATGTTCCACTCCTTGGTGTAACCCTCTGCTTCTCCCAGAATAATGTTTTCTGCCAGTACTTCACGTTTGATCTCATCCTGGTTTGCTTTCATGATATCCATGATCTTATCGTTATCTTTTGCATAGACAATGATCTTGTCCATGACTTCGAAACCAGCCTCTTTACGCATGGTCTGAACCTTGCTGATGATCTCGCGGACAAAGCCCTCCTGGATCAGTTCAGGTGTAAGGTTTGTATCAAGGACAACGGATGTCTCACCGTCTGTCTCTGTAACATAGCCCTCGGTCTGGGCTGTTTCGATCAATAAGTCTTCCTCTGCAAGCTCAACTTTGTTTCCGTCAATGTCAAGAGTGAGAACACCATTTTCTCTCAGTTCTTTCATTGCTGCGGTTCCGTCGATCTCGGAGAGTGCGGTACGGATGCCGTTCAGAAGTTTACCATATTTCGGTCCTACTGTACGAAGCTGCGGTTTGAAGCTGTAGGAAATAAAGGATTCCACATCATCTGCAAATTTCACTTCTTTTACATTGAGCTCATCTGCGATGATATCTGTGTAGAATTTATCCATCTTCTTCTCAGCTTTTACATACATGGTTCCGATCGGCTGACGATTCTTGATGTTTGCGGTATTTCTGCATGCACGTCCGAGAACAACGATCTCAAGAAGCTCTTCCATGTTTGCCTCAAGATCCTTGTCGATCCATGCCTCGTTTACCTTCGGGTAATCGCAGAGATGGATACTCTCCGGAGCGTTTGCATCAATGCTTCTTACAAGGTTCTGGTAGATATCCTCAGTCATGAACGGGATCATCGGAGCTGCAGCCTTGGCAACTGTTACCAGTGCTGTGTAAAGTGTCATGTAAGCATTGATCTTATCCTGCTCCATGCCCTTTGCCCAGAAACGCTCACGGCTTCTTCTTACATACCAGTTACTCATATCGTCAACAAATTCCTGAAGTGCTCTTGCAGCTTCCGGAATCTTGTAGGAACCAAGATCCTCATCGACAGTCTTCACCATGGTATTCAGCTTGCTGAGCAGCCATTTATCCATAACCGGAAGCTTATCGTAATCTAAAATATATTTAGTTGCGTCAAAATTGTCAATGTTCGCATACAGTACGAAGAATGCGTAGGTGTTCCACAGAGTGCTCATGAACTTTCTCTGTCCCTCTACAACTGCCTTGCCGTGGAAACGGTTCGGAAGCCACGGAGCACTGTTGATGTAGAAGTACCAGCGGATGGCATCTGCACCATATTTGTTCAGTGCGTCAAACGGATCAACGGCATTTCCCTTGGACTTACTCATCTTCTGTCCATTCTCATCCTGTACATGTCCCAGAACGATTACGTTCTTATATGGAGCCTTGTTGAAAAGCAGTGTGGACTCAGCAAGAAGGGAGTAGAACCATCCTCTTGTCTGGTCAACAGCCTCAGAAATAAAGTCTGCCGGGAACTGCTGCTCAAACAGGTCTTTGTTCTCAAATGGATAATGATGCTGTGCAAAAGGCATTGCTCCGGAATCAAACCAGCAGTCAATTACCTCCGGTACACGGTGCATGGTCTTGCCGCAGTCCGGGCACTTCATGGTGATATCATCAATGTATGGGCGGTGAAGCTCGATAGTCTTCGCACGCTCGTCACCACTCTTCTCATAGAGATCCTGGCGGCTTCCTACGGATTCCATATGTCCGCACTCACACTGCCAGATATTCAGTGGTGTTCCCCAGTAACGGTTTCTGGAAATACCCCAGTCCTGAACGTTTTCCAGCCAGTCACCGAAACGTCCTTTGCCGATGCTCTCCGGGATCCAGTTGATTGTATTGTTGTTGCGGATCAGATCATCCTTTACTGCTGTCATCTTGATGAACCAGGACTCACGTGCATAGTAGATCAGCGGTGTGTCACATCTCCAGCAATGCGGATAATCATGCTCAAATTTCGGTGCGTCAAAAAGCTTGCCCTCTTTGTCAAGGTCTGTGAGGACCATCGGGTCCGCTTTCTTAACAAATACACCGGCGTATGGTGTTTCTTTGGTCATGTTACCCTGTCCGTCTACGAACTGTACAAACGGAAGATCATAATCACGGCCAACACGGCTGTCATCCTCACCAAATGCAGGTGCGATATGAACGATACCAGTACCATCGCTCATGGTAACGTAGCTGTCGCAGGTTACGAAATGAGCTTTTTTGTGCTGTTTTGCTGCTGCCTCTCCTGCACATGCAAAAAGCGGCTCGTATTCTTTACGCTCAAGGTCTGTTCCTTTGTATTTCTCAAGAATCTCATATGCAGGCTCGTCATCCTTTGCAAGCTTGCCGAGAACTTTGTCCAGAAGCGCCTCTGCCATGTAGTATGTGTAGCCGTCTGCAGCTTTTACCTTGCAGTAGATCTCATCCGGGTTTACACAAAGTGCAACGTTGGATGGAAGTGTCCACGGTGTTGTTGTCCATGCCAGGAAGTATGCATCCTCACCGACAACCTTGAAACGAACGATTGCGGAACGCTCTTTAACAGTTTTGTATCCCTGGGAAACTTCCTGTGCGGAAAGCGGAGTTCCACAACGCGGGCAGTAAGGAACGATCTTGAAACCTTTGTAAAGAAGGCCTTTGTCCCAGATTTCTTTCAGTGCCCACCACTCGGACTCGATGAAGTTGTTGTCGTATGTTACATACGGATGCTCCATGTCAGCCCAGAAACCAACGGTAGAGGAGAAATCCTCCCACATTCCTTTGTATTTCCATACGCTCTCTTTACACTGCTGGATAAATGGCTCAATTCCGTACTCCTCGATCTGTTCCTTGCCGTCAAGACCAAGTTTCTTCTCAACCTCAAGCTCAACCGGAAGTCCGTGAGTATCCCATCCTGCTTTTCGCGGAACCATGTATCCCTTCATTGTACGGTATCTCGGGATCATATCCTTGATAACTCGTGTCAGAACGTGTCCGATGTGTGGCTTACCATTAGCGGTAGGCGGTCCGTCATAGAATGTGTATGTCTCGCCCTCTTTACGGCTGTCCATACTCTTTTCAAAAATCTTATTGTCTTTCCAGAATTTCTCAACTTCTTTTTCGCGGTCAACAAAATTCAGATTCGTGTCAACTTTACGATACACAATTTTTACCTCCTGTGTCTGATTACTGGCTGCTGTCTCATTTATAAGATGCAGCGGTTTATTTCTTCACAGATACTTGTTCGTGCCAGTGTTTCTTTCGGGCACTTATAAAAAAAGACCCCATCCTGTAAAAGGACGAAGTCTGATTCGCTGTACCACCTGTTACATTATACGGGCCTGTTGTCCGGTTCCCTGCGCCCTCTTATTCTTAAGCTGCCAGGCTCCTGTGCCATGTCTTCCCATGGCGGACATTATCGTATCTGCCGATATATGTTCCCTGTAACGGAGGAAATCCGTCAGCTCTTACTTAAATGCAGTTCCGCATACATACGCTGAAAAACTGCTCCTGGCTGTTGCCGGCAAACTTCAGAGCTGAAGCTCAGGAGTGATATTCTGCCATACTTATTCACCACGGGCTCACACCATCCCCGTTCGCTGAAAGCATCTGCTGTAAGGCTTTCCGTATAACATACTGTCTCCGTCATTGCTTTTTCTATATACGGTGTATATTATAGGTTGAGAAAAATCCATATGTCAAGTGTTTTTGGCGGATTTCGGTGGTTTTCCTCTTATTATATGTATGTTCACTCTCTCTTAATGGAAATTTCACAGACTGCAAGTGGTTTTTCCAAAAAGAAAGTGGTATACTACTACAGAATCTCGTTTATTATTTGAAAGGTATTTTATGATGAACATTATGAAAAAACGATCCATGCGCCGGATCTTTGCAGGTATTCTCTGTATGGGAGTTCTGTTTACAGGCGCTGTGCCCTGCAGTGCTTCCGCACCCCTGGGCTATGATGAATACGGCGATCCTATTGTCACCGCAACCCCGGTTCCTGACGCACAGACAGCAGATTCCTCCGGTCAGGCTGCAGCAGACACCGCTCCGGCACATTCCAGCTACTATTCACAGGCCGCTGATACAGACTCTATTGAAGGCTGGCCAACAGGCCCGAACATAGAAGCACAGGCTGCAGTTCTTATGGATGTGAATACGGAGGCAGTCCTCTATTCCAAAAATGCAGATACACAACTTTATCCGGCCAGTATCACCAAGATCATGACAACTCTTCTGGCCTGTGAAAATTTAAGCCTGAAAACTAATATCGTAGTCTCTGACAGTGCTTCTGCCAGTGTGTCTGCCGGAGATTCCAGTATTTACGCCGCTCCCGGCGAAAAATTCACCAGAGATCAGGCTCTTATGGCTGTTATGCTTCAGTCCGCCAACGAAATGTCTGTAGCTGTTGCTGAGAAAGTTTCCGGCTCTGTAAAAAAATTCACTGAGCTTATGAACTGGCGCGCCAGACTTTTCGGATGCAAAAATACTCATTTTAACAATCCAAACGGACTTCCCGATGAGAATCATTACACCACAGCTTCCGACATGGCAAAAATCGCGAAATCTGCCTGGATGAACCCGCTTTACCGCAAGTTCTGCACCAGACGTTACTATGAGATTCCTCCTACAAACAAATTTGCGGAAGCAAGGCAGCTTCTGAACCACCACAAGATGATCAAAAACGGGGAATATTATTACGAAGGTGTTCTTGGTGGAAAAACAGGTTACACAGATGCATCCGGAAATACACTCGTCACCTATTGCAGGCGTGGAAATACAACACTTGTAGCAGTGATCCTGAATTCTACTTCTGCCGCAAACGCCTATGGTGACACTGCTTCCCTGTTTGATTATGGTTTTGGAAATTTTGAAAAAACAGATATGAAAGTGTCCATGGAACCAGTCCCGTTTAAGGTACTTCCATGTGATAAATATATTCTTAAGAACAACGGAAATACTTATCCGTTTTATTATAAGACAAAGGTTTATGTGACTTTACCAAAAGGAATTGACAAATCACAGCTTACCAAACGCCAGGCCGTTCTCCAGAATGCTGCCGGCCCGCTGCGTCTGAAAAGCAAATATTATTACAAAAAACAAATGGTTGGCTGGGGAATGCAATACGAACGGAATGTCGTATCAGATCTTCTTGTCCAGGCTTCTTGAGATTTTTCTGCGGCGGAGAGATTCGTGCTTTTCACGGATTTCATCCGCCGCTTCTGTATCTTCTGCTTTCAGGGTTTTTACCCCGAAATATTTTCCCTCATCGGTTTTTCGGATTCTGATCTTCCCTGCAACGGGTCCATGCTCGTGGCAGAGGGCAAGGCTGTAATATACCTTGGAATTGTTGGTACTGAACCAGCGGATCTTCCGCTTGGCAGGGCATCTGCAGATAGGACACACCGTGCTCACCATAGTGCGGTCCTTCATCAGGCGTTCTTTTGATACAAATTCCCTGGATACAAACTTATCATGATCTGTATAGGAAATATAAATTTCCTTCTCTTTTGATTTTGGATTCTGGTATACATCCAGGGATGGATGACGGATCATGCAGGCTTCATCAATCTCCAGAAGGATTCTTGCCGTATAGCTGGCATCTGCCAGTGCCCGGTGAAAATCCCGGTTCTTCGGAAGTTTAAGATAATCAATGGCATATTCCAGGGAACGTCTGGCAATTCCGTCTTCAAATTTCACACTGAAAAGCTTCTGTACATCATAATAATGGACCGGTCCTGGGATCAGCTTCAGAAGATTATAATATTTCATGTTTCTCTGAAGCTCCATTACATCCTGGTTTCCCCAGGTAAAAAACCGATATTCCGGTCCGCACCATTCCAGAAATCTGCGGATCGCTTTTGGAAAAGGAAGTCCTTTCTCCAGTTCATGGAAATCTACGTGGATCACCTCATGGATGCTGTCGTGGATCCAATGGTACACTTTGGGCTTGATCAGGCACTGGAAGGTGTCGATGATCTCTCTTTTTTCATTTAATTTTACTGCCCCGATCTCAATGATCTCAAAAGGGAGTCGACTGTCCGGATGTTTTCTTCCATCCGGATTCTGGTTCCATTCCAGGTCAAATACAATATAGTTCATGGGTTTTCTGTCCTCTTAACTGACAGTGTGCACAGATATGTTTATGGAAAGCAGACAGTGTATTCTCTCTGCTTCATGGCCTGCTCACGGTTATTTCGCGGCTCTGCATCCGGACACGGAATAAATTGATTCAAACAGTTCCTGCTGAAAATTTCCGGTGTCTGCATCTGTCAGTATTATATCTTTCATTTCGTCTTCTTCGTGTAACCACCAGCGGAAATCACATAATGTGGCACCTCGTCCGGCACCTTCAGAACAGTCTACATCCAGGAGTGCTTTTTCCGTCTTAAAAAACTCCGGATGAAGAAGGTACATAAATGGTACCGCATCATGAATACTTGCCACACAACGGTATTTGGTAGGATTTCCAAGTACATAACCGGCCATATCGCCGCAGGCTTTTGCAACCGGGTTACCGGACTGGCATAATTTCATAATCTGGTTTCTGGTGAGATTGCATTTCAGGGTAGCATCCAGTCCGCACATCACCAGTGGAATTCCGGAAGAAAATACGATCTTCGCTGCTTCCGGATCTGCATAAATATTGAATTCCGCTGCCGGTGTGATGTTTCCGCCTTTCGCCGCGCCGCCCATAAATACGATCTGGCGGATCTTCTCCTTCACCTCCGGAAAAATCCTCAAAAGCAATGCAAGGTTGGTCATTGGTGCTGTCTCGATCACCGTTACCTGTTCACCTTCCGGAAGGTCATTCAGAATATCACGGATAAAAAGCACTGCATTGTCTGATGCGAGCTCTTTTTTTGTCTCCGGCAGAACACAGTGGCCAAGGCCTGTCTCTCCGTGGAATTCTTCTGCATGAAGCGGCTCTTTTACAAGAGGGCGCTCCTGGCCTTTTGCCACAGGAACTTTCAGTCCGTAAAAATCTGCCAGTTCCAGTGCATTCTTCGTTACTTTATCAATGGTAGCGTTTCCTGCAAATGTTGTTATCGCAAGAAGCTCCAATTCGTCCTGATGTGCCGCCGCATAAGCCAGCGCAATGCCGTCATCAATTCCCGGATCGCAGTCCATAATAACCTTGATTCTATCTCCCATATGTTCACCTCTGTAAAAACTCTTTCCCCAATTTATAGTATTACCGAATTTCCGCTGTTTACCTGTTCCAAGTATAACAGAGTGGGGAAAAGGTGTAAAGATATTCAAAAGGTACGTCTGAAGTGCGGCATCTCGATTCCGCTGCGCTGCATCTCGATGTCGGGCGTCCGCCCTATACAGGTATGTAGAAAGCCCAGCTTATGTGCGAGCACAACACTGGGCTTTCTACATACCTGTGCACTTCAGACTGGAACGCAAAAAACCCCTCTGCCGGGGTTGGCAGAGGGGTGAAAAAAAGGGGGTTTATATTAAACAAATGCAATATGACATTTGGAATCTTCATATCCGTTTGGGTTGTTCCGGATATTGCTGCTATGACATCATCCCGTCACCTGGGGCTTACAGCCTTAAGATGGGGGCTTCCTCTATTAGATCAGTCAATTGCAATAAATTTCTTCTCTTCTACTTCTTTCTTGGTCTCTTCTTTCGGGAATGTTACGTGAAGGATTCCGTTCTCATATTTCGCATGGATATCTTCATGTTTAATATTTGGTCCTACATAAAAGCTTCTGTTGCAGGTTCCTGTATAACGCTCTCTGCGAACATATTTGCCTTTCTCATCCTTCTCATCTTTCTTCTCTTCTCTGATGGAACAAAACCTGAATGTTCAGGTAACCATCTTTCAGCTGGATCTTCACATCTTCTTTCTTAAATCCCGGAAGATCGATCTCCAGTTCATAATTACCATCTACGTCACGGATATCTGTCTTCATCATATCCTTCACCTGAGGATAAGCAGCTGCCTGACGGCCTGTTGGATATCCCATGAAATCATCAAATAAATCTTCTCCGAAAATACTTGGCATTAACATAACTCATTCCTCCTGATCTATATTCGCTGCGTATTATGCAGGCGTTTTTAATTTACTGTTTCTGAAAACTCTGTAAGAACTTTCTCCGGAAGATTTCTTTTTCTCTCTTCCTTTGTTCTGTATGTACTATAACACGCATTATTAGCACTGTCAAGAGGTGAGTGCTAATATTTTTGTTATTTTTTTGCAAACCCTTTAAAATCAATGGTTTGCAGTATCTTATTTCTTTTGAAATTGTGATTTTTTCTGTTTTGACACCAAATTGACACCAATTTCTCTTTTTATGGTGTCAAGCATTTAACACCATACTATCTAGTCTTGCAATCTCATTTTCAATCCTTGTCAGCTCTCCAATATGGTTGTACACTTCCATTGTTACATCTATATGAGCGTGTCCCATAATATATTGAAGAACTTTTACGTCCATACGGCACTCTGCCATTCTGGTACAAGCTGTGTGACGCATTACATGAGCTGAAAACTTTGGTAACAGCTCTGCTTTCCTATGCTCTTTTTTTGCTCTCTCTACTTCGGTTTTGTTATATGCGTCTACAATGTTATATAAAACACTATTTACGCCATTCGGCATAAGCGGTCTGCCCGATTTCGCTGTAAAGACAAACCCCGAATACCCGTCCACCTCAATGCTCTTATCCTTTGCAAGCATGAAATTGATTTTCCTTTGTTCCTCAAAGGCTTTTGCAACTTCTTGTGTCATAGGTATAATACGAATACCCGACTCCGTTTTTGGTGTTGAGATATGGAACTTGCAACCGTCGCCTAAATTCTTATAAATGAGCTGGTGGTCTACATTAACCATTTTTGCCTTGATGTTTATATCTTTCCATGTAAGACCAATAAGCTCTGCTTTTGTCAATATAAGTCTAAAAAAATTTGCTTTTAATTCGCAAAAAGCACCACTGTTTTCATCCAGTGATGCTCCTGCGAACAATCTTATTCCGTTTATGCTTTTTCTTCTTTGTAGAAAATGTCATCCATCTTCCAGTTTATCTCCATACGTCCTGGTTCATAAATAAAGACTTTCTCAATAATCTTCGACAGCTGTATTTTGTCAAAATCCTGCAATGCTGCAATCTCATTTACTTCCATTTCTTTTTCTGTTGCTTCATCACATTTTTTCTTCGCTACTGCAATCTCATTCTCCAATTCTGCTATCTGCAAAGTGATTTCTGAAATACGGGAAGTCGTTTTTTCCAGTTCTTCCATATACCCTTCCTTGTCCAACACTTCCGAACGATAATCAGAATACAATTTCATTTTTCTTGACGAGAGTCGCTTTTTTTCACTTACCAGTGTTGCGATATTTTCTTCTTTCAAAATTGTTTTATGCCATTCACTTTTCTTTTTCTCAAGATTTTCCGAAATGAGTTGTGCCATATTTCTGGCTGCATCCAGTACTGTTTCTTCTGCTTCTTTCCTGTCCATTTTACTTTCCG
>ENA-OPBW01001543-OPBW01001543.1-human-gut-metagenome-genome-assembly--contig:-NODE-1543-length-11684-cov-11.201479_pt1 | contig 11684 bp, 10 predicted proteins | sample MGYA00241070_ERZ501456 | MGnify/ENA primary metagenome ERZ501456 (study PRJEB25962, sample SAMEA2042624) | human gut metagenome | biome: human gut; feature: human-associated habitat; material: faeces...
TTCAACTGCTGGCTTATGGACAGCGGACTTGCGTGGGAATATTCATAAAACAGAAGAATTGACCAATTCAATATATTTTTGGCGCAGAAAAGCGGTTTGCTTTCTGCGCCTGTTTTTATTCTATCCTTCTCGGTTTTTACCGCGAAACGGTATGATTTACGCAAACTTCTGAATATAGCTGATGATCAGAATCGCGATTACAATAATCGGAAGAATATAAGTCACATAAAATCTGGCCCATTTCGGGAATTTAACGCCCTTTCCGGCGTCAGCCTCCGCAATGAAGCTCTTCCATCCCCATCCATAGCGGCTGGTACAGAAAAGCAGATAAAGCACGCTTCCGATAGGCAGCAGGTTATTGGAGATGATGAAGTCCTCCAGATCCTGAATGGTGGTTCCTGCGCCCAGCGGCTGAATGCTGCTTAATACATTGAAGCCCAGCACGCAGGGCATGCTCAGCAGGATGATCAGCACCGCGCTTACGATCACGCTCTTGCTCCGGGACCATCCGAACAGGTCCATGTCAAAGGAAATAATATTCTCAAATACCGCCACTACCGTGGTAAACGCGGCAAAGGTCAGGAACAGGAAGAAAAGCCCGCCCCAAAACGCGCCGCCCGGGATCTGGGCGAAAATATTGGGGATGGTGATAAAGATCAGGCTGGGACCGGATCCCGGCTCGATGCCAAAGGCAAAGCAGGCCGGAATGATAATGAATCCCGCCGTCAGCGCCACACTGGTATCCAGAGCTGTGATGCTCACCGCCTCCCCCAGAAGCGCCCGGTCTTTGGGCATGTAGCTTCCGAAGATCATCATGGCGCCAATACCGATGGACAGGGTAAAGAAGGACTGGCTCAGGGCCGCGAAGATCACATTTCCAATGCCCTGCTCCGCCATCTTGGCAAAATCCGGAACCAGGTAGAAATGAATTCCTTCTCCCGCTCCCTCCATGAATACAGAGTGGATCGCCAGAATGATCATCAGTACCAGCAAAATGGACATCATGAACTTAGACGCCCGCTCGATCCCTTTCTGGATCCCGAACACGCACACCGCGAATCCGATCACGCAGATCAGGATGGTCCAGAAGGCCATCACCGGCATGTTGCCCATCACTTCAGAGAAGGCCGCCGTCACTTCCTCGGTGCTGGCGCCGTTGAAATCACCTTTGATACTCTTAAAACAGTAATACAGAAGCCATCCGCCTACGGTGGTATAGAACATCATCAGAAGATAGCTTCCCACGATACCGATCCATTTTGTCCAGTGCCACTTCGTCCCCTCCGGCGCCAGCTTCTCAAAGGAAGCCGCCACGCTGAACCGGCTGGCACGGCCGATGGAAAACTCGCATACCAGGACGGGGATCCCCATGATCAGCAAAAAGATCAGGTAGATCAAAATAAATGCCGCCCCTCCATATTCCCCGCAAAGATACGGGAATTTCCATACATTTCCGATCCCGATGGCACACCCTGCGGATACCAGGATGAACCCGATCCGGGAACCGAATGTCTCTCTCTTCATTCCTCTCGTCTCCCTTCTATCCTTGAACAGCAAAACAGAAGCCCTCTCCGGCTTCTGTCCGCCACTTATCTATTTTACTGTAAGATTCTTATTCTGTCCAGATGAAATCACGAATTTCCCACCCCTGCCCGGCTGTTCCGGATGATCTCCCTAAGAGGCAGGATGCTGGCAGGCGGAACCGAAAGCTCGTCCACTCCCATCTTCACAAAAACTTCCGTCAGCTCCGGGTCCGATCCCAGATCCCCGCAGATCCCCACCCGGCAGCCTTGTGCGTGTCCGTTTTCCACCACCATCCGGATCATCCGCAGGATCGCCGGATGACGAGGATCGTAGTAGACGCCAAGATTCCCGTTCTGCCGGTCCACTGCCAGGGTATACTGGGTCAGGTCGTTGGTCCCGATACTGAAGAACTCCACCTCCGCCGCCAGTTCCCGGCTGATCATCACAGCCGCCGGCGTCTCGATCATTACTCCCTGAGGGAAGTCCTTCCAGGGGATTCCTTCTTTCGTCAGTTCTTCCCTGGCCTCCTTAAGGACCTCCTGGATCTTTTGCACTTCCGCGACCGAGATGATCATAGGATACATCACTTCCAGGTTTCCCCAGACACTGGCTCTGAGAAGGGCCCGCAGCTGGGTGCGGAATAACTCCCGGCGCTCCAGGCACAGCCGGATCCCCCGGCAGCCAAGGGCCGGATTCTCCTCCCGGGCCATCCTAAGATACGCCGCCTGCTTGTCCGCTCCTGCGTCCAGGGTCCGGATCACCACCCGCTTCCCCTGCATCTTCTCCAGCACGGACTTATACTCCAGGTACTGCTCTTCCTCCGACGGGCTCTCCTCCCGCCCCAGGTAGAGATATTCACTGCGGAAAAGGCCCACGCCCGCTCCGTCCTGTTCCAGGACTTCCTCTATATCCCGGGCGCTTCCGATATTGGCCATCAGCTGGATCTCTCTCCCGTCCAGCGTCACATCCCCGGCTCCTTTCAGCTTCTCAAGACGCGCCCTCTCTTCGATTTCTTCCTGCTGCCACCTGCGGTATCTCTCCAGCAGGTCCGCTTCCGGATCCAGGATCACAATCCCCTCTTTGCCGTCCAGCACTGCCATCCGCCCATTCCAGTTCGCCCCCACCGGGACGCCCAGGATGGCCGGGATCCCCATGGTCCGGGCCAGGATCGCCGTATGGGAGGCAACGGAACCCTGTTCCGTCACGATCCCTGCGATCCGGGACGGATTCATCCGCAGGGTATCGCTGGGAGACAGGTCCTTCGCTGCCAGGATCACCGGCTCCTCTCCCGTCGGCAGGGCTCCCCCGCCCCCTTCTTCCAGAAGCCCCTCTTCTTCCCGGAGGTTCTCCAGAAGCCGCCAGGCGATATCCCGGATATCCGCTTCCCTTGCCCGGAAGTATTCATCCTCCATCCGGGCGAACATCCGGGCATAATGCTCTCCCGCGGCAGCCACCGCATACTCTGCGTTAACCTTCTCTTTCTCGATCATTTCCGTGATAAAGGCATGAAAGTCCTCATCCTGCAGGATCGTCACATGGGCCGCAAAAATCTGGGCGCCGGACGCTCCCACTTCCTGCGCCGCTCTCCCGGCCAGTTCTTCCAATTGCCCGGCAGCCGCTTCCTTCGCCTGGCAGAACCGGGCCAGCTCCGCCGCCGGGTCCTTTCCCTCCTCCCGCCGCACTTCCTGTGCTTTCCGGGAGTAGAAGAAGACCTTTCCCGCCGCGGTCTTATTTAAGACGGATCTTCCGGTGTACTGCTCCATGTTCCTTTCCCCTTTCCCCAGGCCAGCAGAAGAAGCCCTGCCACCAGTATAAAGATGGAGATAAACTGAGAGGTACTAAGCGCTCCCACGCTCCCACGCTCCAGGTCGCCCCGGAAGAATTCCAGGATAAACCGACCGATGCTGTAGAACACCAGGTAGCACCCGGCCACGATCTTGTCCTTCTTCACATGTCGGGCGATCAGGCACAACACGGCAAAGTTCAGGAAATCCAGCAGGCTGGAATAGATCTGAGTTGGGATCAGCGCCACCCCGTTGGGGGCGAAATCCGAGTTCTGGAAGGTAATGGACAGCGCCGACGTGGTCTCCCGCCCGTAGCAGCACCCCGCCAGCAGGCAGCCGATCCGGCCAAAGCCCTGGGCAAGGGCGATGGCAGGCGCCACCAGATCAAAATATTTCCAGAAATCCTGCTTTTTGATCCGGCAGGCCACATATCCCGCCAGTATGCCGCCGATGATGCCGCCGTACACCACGAACCCCTCGGAGAGCAGCAGGCTGAAATCCTTGAGAAGCTGATCCAGAATGGTCAGATAGTAACAGAGCTTGGCTCCCAGAAGCCCGAAGATGATCGAACTGAAGAACAGGATATAGACCATGTCCGTATTCATCCCCCGCTTCCTGGCCCGGTACTCCGTCACAAGGTAGGCCAGTACAAACCCGATCCCGATCATCAATCCGTAGCCGTGTATAGTAAATTTCCCAATGGTAAGCAAATCATTGTGCATATCATTTCTCCCTGCGTTTTTATTGCTTTCCTAACTATAGCATACTTGAGAAGGATTATAAACCCCTCTGCATCTTACGGATCTGCTACCGCAGCAGGCAGCTCATCTCATACCACTCTTCCCCGCCCCAGGTAGACTGGGAGATCCCGTCATTGTGGAATCCCATCTTCTCATACATCTTCACCTTCTCCTCCAGGCAGGTGAGGACCACCCGGTATCTCCCCCGGGCTCTCTCCCGGGCAAGATACCGGCTCATCAGCTCCCTGGCAAGTCCCTGGCGCCGGTACTGGGGCAGCACGTCCAGGCCAAGGAGCATCACGTTCTTCCCGGCAGGATCATGAAGACCCGCGTCTTTAAAAAATTCATCCCTAAGCTGTTCCTCATCGGTTGCCAGGCCATTTAGGAATCCGGCGATCCGGCCCGTCTCCCGGTCCACCGCCACCAGGAAGAACTCCGGCGCCGCTTTCACCCGCTCCTTCATCATCACCGGGGAACAGGCCTCGTTAGGCGGAAAACAGATCGCTTCGATCTCAGCCGTCTGGGAAGCTTCCGCCGGGCGGATGTCCCGGAATTCATAACGTTCATTCAGTTCTCTATTGTCCATGCTTCTATGTCCTCCATCCAGATATTTCTCAAGACAAACTAACTGCACGTCCGGGATCCCGTTAAATATACAGGGGACAATTCCCCGCTCCTTATACCCCAACTTCCGGTACATAGCCCGGGCTTTCTGGTTGATGACGTTGGTGTCGATCCGCAGCTCCCTGCAGCCCTGCCCCCTGGCATAAGCTTCATAAAAGGAGATGAAGGCCTTCCCGTATCCTTTGCCCTTCTCCACCGGATCCACCGCCAGGGTGTGGAGCACCATAACCTCCTCATCCGGCACCTTGTATTCCCAGTCAATATCTTGATAAACATCCACCTGGATCTGATTTATGATCCCGGTGGCCACTACTTTTCCTTCCGCCTTCAGCACAAAAAGGTCGTCCCGCTTAAGGGCCTGCTCCGCCGTTTTTCTGATGGGATAGACGCCCCGGATCCAGCCGGTAGTAGCAAGGCCTTTTTCTTCATCGTCGTGGACGCGGGTGTAGATCTGTTCGATAGCGTCAAGGTCTGATTGTTGTGGGCGTAATATTTCTGTCATGGGAGCCTCCTTTTGCAATTTGACATACACAAAAAGCTGTAAAATTCAGCAGGGGATTTTACAGCTTTTCATAGAGTTGTTTCATAAAAACTAAGACTTTACTCAAAACCAATAACCGGATTTCTGTAGTAGTTAGGTGCCTACCATAATTTAATGCCTCATCAGGTGCAACTAATGTCACTCCCTCAACAACACTTGCATTTTTCTTTCCCGACTGAGCATCTCGAATTTCATTAAAAATAGCGACTAATGTATCTTCTGATGGAATAATGGTTGGATTCAGTTTTATAATCTTCTTTACATATTCGCTTTTGCTCTGATCATCAATAACAAAATAAACCTTTTTGAGAAATTGATCAATCTTCGTATCATCTATATCATTATCGTCTATATATGTCTTTTTCTTACATTCATCTCTGAGTCCATTTATTAGTTTTGGTTTTGCTGTTGATTTTATATTATCAATTCCAAAGCGTGTAAGTGTATCATCTATTCTTAACGAACTACTAACGCCACCCAAAAAAATTATGTAATATGCAAACTCAAATTCGCTTACAAAATTTTTATATAAAGTCACTAACTCCGTTCCTATAATATACGGTGATGGCTGTTTATCTCCCTTAGATTGCAAATCCCATAGTTTATCACCCATCTTATTCATTCCAGTCAGATCATTAAAAAAGTCCACAACAAAGAAGAATATTTCATCGCTATCGTCCCTGAAATTCATAAGATATAGTAGTGCTTTAGTTTCCGTGTCCGCTGCCGATGGTCGCAAACGTTCAGAAGATTTAACAGTATAGGCCATACTGATCTCCTCCTACAACTTTAACTTTCGTTATTATAAAGCAATCAGCTTTAAAGATGGATCGTCCAATATCCTTTTCTCCGTGATCCTTCTCGTATAATTATACCATCTTCTGTTAATTTCCTCATCATTCTTTGGACCTTACTTCTTGATAAATCCAATCTTTCTCTAATCTCCGACTGCGTCAGTTCAGGATACTCTAAAAGCAGGTTACACAGCCTTTCTTCTAATTCTGTCAGTCTGTAATTTTCAGCTTCATTTTTTGCCTCACTTTTAGCTTCATTTTCTGAGGCTGAAAAATTCAGATTTTTCAATGTAACAGTAAACTCCACCCGGTCAGAATAGAACACCGGCTCCTTATCTGGTGTGTAGTTCTCTGCACTCCGATAAGCATTTCTTATTTTATTCAACCCACTGCCCTGTCTTTCCATATATCCCAGTCGGCTAAATATATCTGCCAATACCGGATTACGCCTTGTGGATGGAACAGTATCAATATTCCGTTCCTGGATTTTCGTACCGTCCGGCATTCCACCCGGAGAATATACTACAAGCCGATCATCAAATATATCTATATGAACTTCACTTCCATTGATCAGGTAATCTCGATGAATAAGGGCATTGACAATACTTTCAAAAACACTTCTCTCACAATAGTCCGGCAATTCAATCCTTGAGTTAGCTGTCTTTTTCCACGCTGTTTTCATATTCCTTTTTACGAAGCTAAATCCTTCATTCAGAAGTATAATCAGACTTCCAGTAAACTCCGCACTGTCCAAAGCGTCAATCCGCCCTCCACTTTTATCCTAGTGGTAGACTAGAAAGTGGACAAAGGCTTTGAAATAATCTTCCGTATGATGTAAGATTTACTTAAAGGAGAATCGTTATGGGAAGACAATATGAGAAACAATTTAAAGAAGATGCTGTCCAGTATGTTCTTGATCATCCTGAGATGGATAAGCGCCAGGCTGCTGAACACCTCAACGTGCCATATGATACGTTGTACGGCTGGTATAAGCGAAGAAGGAGAGAAGAACGCGGAGTCACTGATAAAGCATATACCCCGATGACAGATGACGAGAAGGAAATTGCCCGCCTTAAACGAGAACTTAGAGATGCCAATGATGCGATCGAAGTGTTAAAAAAAGCGATCGGCATTCTGGGGGAAAAGTAACTGAGAATTTATACAGGTCTCTTGATGAGACAAACAAGCAACACCGAATCTCAGTTAGCGGAGTGCTGAAACATTTAGGTGTATCTAAATCAGGATATTATGCATGGAAGAACAGGAAGCCTTCACCGCGGGAGCTACGAAAAAAAATGGTACAAGAGGAGATCCGGAAGATTTATGATGACAGCAATCATATTTATGGAGCTCCCAAAATCTGTCAAGAGCTCAAAAATAAGGGTTTCCGCATCTCTGAAAGGACGGTAACTCGCTACATGAAGGAAATAGACATAAGAGCCTGTTACATAAGACCTTACATCATCACAACCGTAAGCGAAGACTTTTCGACGAAGCTTAAAAACATGCTGAACGAAGAGTTTGACCAGAAAGAGCCTAATGCGGTATGGTGTACTGACATCACCTACATACACACCCGGGAAGGTTTTGTATATCTGTCATGCATAATGGATCTATTCTCACGCAAAATTGTTGGCTGGAAACTATCCCGTGACTTATCAACAGATGCTATAGTGGCAGCAGTAAAGGAAAGTATCAGAAAGTGTCGGGGTGCGAAACCTAAATTAATACATACTGACAGAGGTGTGCAATATACATCCGAAGCATATATAAAAGCGACGGAGGGAATCCAGCGAAGCTATTCTAAGAAAGCTTATCCATGGGACAATGCGTGCATAGAGTCCTTCCATGCGCTAATAAAACGAGAATGGTTGAACCGCTTTTCAATAAAGAGCTTCGAACATGCTTACCGTCTGGTATTTGAATATATCGAGACTTTTTACAATACGCGCCGTATCCATAGTCATTGTGGATACCTTTCACCGGACAAATATGAAGAAGCCTATTTCAAGAAAATACATCAGAACATTGCGTAAACATCGGGATTTTTCAAAAAATATTGTCCAAAATCTTGACAGAGCACCAGAACGATAGCTTAACATTGAAAACAACACCGCAGGCTTCCTGCGGTGCATACATAAAGAATGCGCCCTGTGGTTTTATTCCACAGGGCGCAGGTTATATGGATTTATCTGCTGTATTTTCTCTTGCGGCTGTAAAGGACGGTGCCGGTCAGAGCAGTACCCGCAGCCAGCATTACCGCAATCCACAGCATCACATTGCTGTCGTCGCCGGTTTCAGGGGAAGTGGTTTCGCCGGTTGCCGAGGAGTCAGAATTTCCATTGTCTGATTCCGTCGGCTTGTAATTGGGATCAGCTGCGCCGCAGACGCTGCATTTGCCATCTTCATAGCTGTGACCGATAGCCGGAATATCCGCCACATCTTTCGTGGCTGTATAGGTCTCGCCGTTAAAAGCAACGGTTGCCGTATAAGTGGTTACGCCTTTTTCCGTACAGGTGGCAGGAGTTTTTACTGCTGATGTAACAGTTACATTCGGGCTTTCCTTATGGGTTTCATCGTTTGCACAGGTAAAGGTCACCGTACAGGTTTTGCCGTCATCTGACCAGTTCCACACGGGTTCGCCGTAGCTGTGGCCGGTGGCATCTCTATCGTCAAAAGTTTCCGTTCCCTTTGCCCCGCATATACAGGAATAATAGTACCTGGCCGGCTCGGTACAGGTGGCATCACTGGCTTTGTAATTATCGGAAACAACCTTCTGATTGTAGGTGTGCGCTGCATACCCGTCCTTCTGGCTGTTGTCCGTTACCGGGCAGCTTTCTGCGGTACATTCGTGCCAGTGGTGGGTATTATCAGAACTCCATGCGGAAGACCAACTGTGTGTATGTGTTGTTCTATACAATTCAAGATATCCGTTATCATTTGCGCGGATGCCATGTCCTTCATCCGATGAAAAATACTGCGCTGCCGTTTTGTAATACTCAGTATCCGTTTCGGTCGCACTGATCTGAATAGTTTTTTCATCGGTAGGCTGATAGAATTTCGTCGTTTTATACCCTATCTTCGAGTTTCCTGTCAGATTTTCTGTAAAAACGCAATTATTCGCATTACCTCCTGCGTAAAGATTGTCTGGTGTTCCGTCAGTTACATTACTATTGTTGTAAATAATCACTTTACCGGATATTTTTACTTTAGCTGAATATACATATATACCGCCGCCAAAAGTGTCTGTCTTATTGTCCGTAATGCTGACGTCCTTCAGCTCAAAAGTACTTCTACTGCTATAAACGCCGCCTCCCTGGCCGTCTGCAGTATTGTCTGTGATTTTACCGCTGTTTACAGTAAAATGACCATTGCTTCCCACATACACTCCGCCGCCCTGACGTTTTGACACATTGTTAGAAACCTGAGCGCTTTCTGACATTGTGAAATAGCCGCCCTCTGCACATACTCCGCCGCCGTTATTCGTGCTCTCATTGAGGGAAATTTCTCCGCCGGACATGTTAAACTTAGAAGAAACGCTGGCAAATACTCCGCCGCCAGAGTGAGAAGACGTATTATTGGATACAGAACCGCCTTCCATAGTAAAGCTGACAAACCGGTCCAGGTATACACCTGCTCCCTTTACAGCTGTGTTCTCTGAAATTTCTCCGTTCTTCAAAGTAAAACTGGCGTTGCGCATTTTCAGATAGACTCCGCCGCCAAATTGCGAGGCTTGATTGTTCGATATCTTACCTCCGTTCATTTCAACTTTACCATATTCTCCAATATAAATTCCTCCGCCATATTCCGCATTGCCGCCCGTAATCTCTCCGGCACCGGACGTACTGGAGTCATTAATGAATAATGTTCCTTCTACCGTAATTACGCTTCCAGTCCCGTTACCCTGCAGGGTGAAACCGTTCAGATCCAGCGTTACTGTGGCGTTCTCCGGAACTGTCAAATTGTCCGTAAGGGTTACATCCTGATCCAGGTAATAGCTGCTATCGGTCAACTTACCGCCGGCGGATGTAAGGGGCGTTCCTTCTACCGCAAACACCGTGATCGGTAAGAAGCTGACGATAAGTATTGCAGAAAGTAAGGCCGCAAATGCTCGATTAAATGGTTTGCATTTCATAGATTTTCCTCCTCCGTTTTGTTTTCTTTTGCGAACAGCTTTGATAAGGTATCTAAGCAAGATTGCAGATATGTTACACGCCTTTTGAGCATGTCTCTTTTATTCACCATAGACCACCTCCCATTCGACTGAATGGTCAGACAGATAATGTATACAAATAATTATGCGTCATCCGTCTACCAATACAAAAAGGCTCACCCCACCCGTTCTAAAACGGGCGAAACACGCCTTGAAAAAATATGCAGTTTTGCTCTTGACACGGGCAGTGACAGTCTTTCGGTCACTGCCCGCTTATCATAATGCTATTTCGGGTTTGTCAATGTTATTTAGTGATCCCTTTCTTTTTTCTCTTGTCTGTAACACCCAACACGGTCAGAACACCACCGCTGGCAAACAGCAGAGCGACCCACAGGAACATATTGCTGTTATCGCCGGTCTGGGGGCTTTCTGTTTTCTCAGAAGGCTTGCCAGGCTGTTCGGGCTTGGCTGGGTCAGTCGGGTCTGTAGGGTCTGTAGGAGTAGTGGGGTCGGTGGGCTTTTCGCTGGTTTCAAACGGTGTGTTGGAACCAAGGATAGCATACTGGCTCAGATGGGTAGTCTCAAATACCAGGAAGTCACCTTCCACCACTGCATCAAAGCGTTCCAGCGGGTCACCCAGATATACCGCCTGATAGTATTTGTAGCCCTTCAGGTGGTCGTTCATCGGGATTTTGACCGTCATGGGGTTATCCTTGATTTCCAGAGCTTTACCGTCTTTTCTAACGCTGATGTCGTAAATGGACAGCAGGCCCGGCAGCTCCTCTTTCAGTTCCGGACGGCTTCCCAGTACGCTTTCCTGCGCGATAGTATCAGCGGAAAGGGTCGCGTCCTCCGGCACACCGTCGGTCAGGGAGATGGAAACGCCGGTTTCGGAAGCAGTCAGATCTTTGGCGCCAGTATCCTCACCAGGTTTTGTTCCAGGATCAGTGCCCGGATCGGTAGAAGTCCCGGACGGGGATACTTTGATCACATCATTGGTGCAGTAGTAGCTATACATGCCGGTCTTCTCAATGACTGTCTTATATCCCTCCGGATAGCCTTCCTTATCTGTGGTAATATCTTCCATGCCATCTACGGGGGTTACAACATTTGTCTCGTACCTTGCATCGGAATACGTATCCGGCAGTTCCACCTTGTCAATTGCCTTATATAAGGTGTAATAAGGCGTACCTTCTCCTTCTTCATCATATTTTATATTGCCTGTGCCCCAATAAAAAGTTTCTTCGCCTTTTTTGAGAACTTTCATGGTTTTCGGCCTGTCAATTTTTGCCTCAATAGTTTTTCCGTCAGCATCCTTTGTATATTCCGCCGGCCACTCGGTGCTTCCCTGGATTATTTTAACTTCAAGTGCGAGATATTCGTTTCCGCTTGGAAGATCGTTAACTTTCACCAGTTCGGCAATATCGGTTTGACCTTGCGAACCTATAGTTTCATCAGCTTCAAAAAAGTAAACGCCGTACAGCCTGCCATCATTTCCTTTGGTGGCAACCTGCCATGTCCTGG
>ENA-OPBW01001549-OPBW01001549.1-human-gut-metagenome-genome-assembly--contig:-NODE-1549-length-11645-cov-2.828041_pt1 | contig 11645 bp, 8 predicted proteins | sample MGYA00241070_ERZ501456 | MGnify/ENA primary metagenome ERZ501456 (study PRJEB25962, sample SAMEA2042624) | human gut metagenome | biome: human gut; feature: human-associated habitat; material: faeces...
CCACAGCACACGTCCTCCTCCTTTTCCACCACACAAATGGACAGGTTATATTTCGAAAGCTCTCTGGCACAGGCGCTTCCCGATACTCCCGCTCCTATAATTACTACATCATACATGCTATTTTCTCCTACCAAATTTCCATACATTATTTACTTGCTGTATCACTAAGCTCATTTAAAACAATGCAAGCATCAGCTATTATTCATCCTTCGCCCAGTTAAATGCGCATGCAACGGCCTTTTTCCACATTTTAAGCTTCTTTTCTCTCAAATCAGCCGCTATCTCCGGCTCAAACACACGGTCAATAGACCAGTTGCTCTTTATATCATCCATGCTTTCCCAGTATCCCACCGCAAGCCCTGCGAGGTACGCTGCGCCCATGGCTGTTGTCTCCACGCACACAGGCCTGTTGACCGGTGCATTGCTGATATCAGCCTGCATCTGCATGAGCAGATTATTGGCGCCGCCGTCCACCTTAAGAGATGTGAGATTGATTCCCGAATCCGCCTTCATTGCCTCAAGCACATCATTTACCTGAAATGCCATTGATTCCAGAGTTGCCCTTATGACATGATACTTGTTTACACCTCTCGTAAGCCCCACAATGGTTCCTCTGGCATACTGATCCCAGTACGGTGCTCCAAGCCCTGTAAATGCCGGCACCACATAGCAGCCGTTTGTGTCTTTTACCTTTCTCGCCATGTATTCTGAATCTGTTGAAGAATCGATAAATTTCATCTCATCGCGTAGCCACTGGATAGAGGCTCCTGCCACAAATATTGATCCCTCCAGCGCATATACCACCTTGCCGTCTATGCCCCAGGCTATAGTGGTAACAAGTCCGTTCTTTGAGGATACCGGCATCTCACCTGTGTTCATCAGCAGAAAACAGCCTGTACCATATGTATTTTTGGCTTCTCCTGCCCTAAAGCAGGTCTGGCCAAAAAGCGCAGCCTGCTGGTCTCCTGCCGCTCCTGCGATAGGAATCGGACCCCCGAAAAACACAGGATTCACCTCACCATATACACAGCTTGACGGCATTGGCTTTGGAAGCATGCTCTTTGGTATATCAAGCTCCTTAAGTATCTCATCATCCCACTTTAAGGTATTGATATTAAACATCATGGTTCTTGAAGCATTGGAATAATCCGTGACATGCACCTGTCCCTGAGTGAGCTTCCATATAAGCCATGTCTCGACTGTTCCAAACAAAAGCTCGCCTCTTTCGGCTCTCTCCCTCGCTCCCGGCACATTGTCAAGGAGCCACTTGAGCTTAGTTGCCGAAAAATAAGCATCTATCACAAGCCCTGTCTTTTTTCTGAAGGTCCCGGTAAGCCCCTTTTCCTTCAGTGAATCCGCATACTCTGCCGTGCGTCTGCACTGCCATACTATCGCGTGATAAACCGGCTCACCTGTATTTTTGTCCCATACAATTGTAGTCTCTCTCTGGTTAGTAATGCCTATCGCACATATGTCGGCTGCCGTAGCCTGGATATTGGCCATTGCCTCCTTTGCCACCTCAAGCTGTGTGGCCCAGATTTCCTCTGCATCATGCTCCACCCAGCCCGGCTTTGGAAAAAACTGCGTAAATTCCTTCTGTGCCACACTGCACATCTCGCCCTTCTCATTGAAAAGTATACATCTGTTGCTGGTCGTGCCCGCATCTAATGCCATAATATACTTTGCCATGTAAAAATCCTCCAACTCTCTATATTTCCAGCTTTTTCCTTCTATCCTGCTACAGCTCTTCCTCTACCATGCTCTTCTCTCTGTTGAACGCATCATAGATACATGGAATTACTATAAGCGTAAGGATGGTTCCGTATACGAGACCTCCTATTATTGCGATTGCCATCGGCTTTATCATATCTGAGCCATCTCCGATACCTATCGCCGATGTAAACATTGCGAGTATGGTGGTCATCGCTGTCATCAGTATTGGACGAAGCCTTGTACGGCCTGCGTCTATGATTGCCTCATGCTTGCTCATGCCCTCTCTCCTGGCCTGATTGATGTAATCAATGAGCACGATTCCATTATTTACAATTAGACCTGCCAGCATGATAAAGCCAAGCATTGAAATGATTCCGAGCTCATTTCCCGTGATGAAAAGAGCTATAAATCCTCCTGTAAACGCAAGAGGTATACAGAACATGATAATAAACGGTGAAAGCAATGACTGGAACTGCGCCACCATGATAAGATAGATAAATATCACTGCAAGCACAAGCATAAGTACAAGCTGACTCATTGACTCATTTATTGTCTCATCCTCGCCCTCCATGTCTATTGAATAGCCATCAGGAATGCTAAGTTTATCAATTTTTGATTTAATTTTATTGCTTAGTAATGTTACATTATGGTTTTCATCAACCGCACCTGATACTGTAATATATCTTGTCTGAGCATCTCGATGAATGGTACTTACTGTCTGTTCCTGCGAAATAGTGCAAATATCACTGAGCGGAATCTCCTTTTCACTGTCATCATTATCCTTATAGGTAAATGTAAGGTTTTTGATGTCGTCCACAGTCACATCAGACTGCTCTGCGGATTGTAAGTATACCTCATAGTCCTTTATGTCAGTCGTAATGGTTGTTGCGCTCTTTTGAGATGATATCTCACCGGATACGAGCTGGTATACCTGAGCCACCGTATAGCCATACTTTGCTGCTTTTTCCTTATCAACAGTTATCTTAAGCTCATTGGTTGTATCGCCAAGACCGTCATCTATATCTGTCACGCCCTTTGTATCCTTAAGGATATCTGCCACATCACCTGCAAGCTTCTGCAGCTTGTCTATATCATTACCCTTAATCCTGACAGAGAGACCACTTCCGAAAAACTCTGATGAGTCCATAGCTTGTGAAGATGCTGTTACCTTGCAGTCCAGATTCTTTGTGCGTTTTTCAATTTCATCTATTACCTTATCCGATGAAACATCCGACTTCTCATCAAGCAATATATACATGCTCACGCTGTCGCTTCCTGAGCTCATCAGGTTCATGGTCGAGCTGCCGCCTGCTGTAGCTCCTATTGTGTCTATGCCCTTTATATCAGATATTTTGTCCATGACCTTATCAGACAGCTCTGTAAGCTGCTTGAAGTCAAGCTTTTCGTCATCCTTTGCCTCTATGGTAAGTGAAATCTGATTTGACTCCATGTCCATATCCATAAATGTCATTCCCCTTGACATGCAAAGTGCGCCACTGCCGACTAAAAGCACTACTGCCGCAATAAATACCACCGGCTTAAATCTAAGACATGTGCCGAGCACATTTCCATACCAGTCCTTAAAACGGTCAAACCATGGATGCTTTATATCCTTCGTCTTTTTGAGCATACCTGAAGCAATTGCCGGTACAAACGTGAGTGCCACTACAAGAGATGCCATAAGAGTAAACGCTACCGTAAGTGCCAGGTCTACAAAGAGCTGTCTCGTGATTCCATCAGTAAAAATGATTGGCGCGTACACACTTACCGTGGTAAGTGTAGAGGCAAAAATGGCTCCTGCCACCTGATTTGCACCCTCAACAGCTGCCTTCTTTACCGAATATCCCTCTCCCCTTAATCTGTAGATATTCTCGATTACTACTATTGAATTATCCACCAGCATTCCTATTCCAAGCACAAGTCCCGACATTGAAATGATATTTAAGGTGATATCCGTAAAATACATAAGCACCACTGCCACAATAACCGATAGTGGTATAGATGCTGCGATAACAAGTGTTGGCTTTATATCCTTTAAGAACAAAAGCAATACGAAAATGGCAAGTATTGCTCCCACTATCATATTCTGCATCACACTTTTTACAACCATGTCGATGTATACGCCCTGGTTCATAAGCACTGTGGCGTGTAATCCGTCATTTTCCTTTTCCAGCGAATCAAGCTTGTCCAAAAGACGGTCTGTGACATCTCCTGTAGAGTAGCCGGTCTGCTTCTCCATGGAGAGTATTATTCCGGGATTACCGTTGACTATCGCATATGTCTCATCCGAATTGTCAGTCATCTCAACATCTGCCACATCACCGACATGAATAGGAGCTATTCCATCAAGCTTCATATCCATAAGCACTAGATTTGTTAAATCATCAATTGATTTTATCTCATCTCCCACCTGTACTATGTACTGCATACCATTTGAATCATTTACATAGCCTGCAGGCATATCAAAATTCTGAGCTACGAGTAGCTGCGAGAGCGAGTCAATTGTTAAAACTGCATTTAAGTTTGACTTATCAAGTGCATCATCCTTGCTCTTTTCCAGCTCCTTCTTTGAGCTGTCAAGAGATGCCGCTGCTGTTGCAAGCTGTGCCGACTGCTGTCCTATGCTTATAGAGCTGATGGCTGCCTGACTGTTTAGATTATCATAGGCATCTAAAAGTGCTGTCTCTCCTTGTGCTATCTGGTCAAGCCCGCTTTGGCACTGCTCTATACCTGTATTCACCTGAATGAGAGTCTGTGCTATCGCTGACGCTGCCGCAGGCAGATCATCTGCTGTGTTTACGGTGATTCCAAGCGCCGAGAGACCTGAAAACTGTGTTGCAATCTGCTTATCAACCTGCTCAAGCTGCGCTTTGAGTGCTGTGCCCGCTTCACCCGGTGCATTTGCGCCCTCTTTGAGTGACGGAATTGTCTTTGTATATGTATCACTATTCATGAAGTCTGAAAGAGCTGACTGAATTGTTTCAAGCTGGCTTTTCTGCTCATTTAAGCTTGCAAGAGTACTCTCTAGCTGAGTCTTCTGCTCTGCAAGCTTTGCCTTTTGCTCCTTTAGCGTATCCACTCCCGCGCTCATCTGATCCGATGCAGATGTGATCGCGTTTTGTCCGCTCTCTATCTTTGCGCTTGCATCATCCATCTGACTTTTTGCATCGTCAAATTTCTTTGAAACGGCATTATTTATTTTCTCATTGAGCGCATCTATCTTGGCCTGATTCATCGTGACCTGTATCTGCTCGGTGAGCTCACCTGTCGCAGTCACTGATGCGACTCCCTCCGTACTCTCAATTGCAGGCTTAAGTGTGTTTTCCACAAAGTCGGTGATTTCCGACTTGCTTTTCCCATCCATATCCACAGCAGTCATCATGATTGGAAGCATGTCCGGATTTATCTTCATAATGGTCGGAGTACCCACTCCATCCTTCCAGCCAGCCTTGACCTGATCTATTTTCTGCTGCATCTCTATCACTACAGAATCCATGTTGGCATTCTGCTCATACTCGCATGTCACCAGAGAATAGCTGTTATATGACATTGAGCTTACGTTTTTGATATTGGACGTAGTTGCCATAGCTGCTTCAAGCGGCGCGGTGACATCGCTCTCCACCTCCTGTGGACTTGCTCCCATATCTGTTGTCACTATAAGTGCATACTGAAAGCTCATATCCGGCAGCAGATCTGTCGTCATCCTGCCAAGTGATACAACACCGAGTACTATTACCAGCAGTACTCCTACAAGTACAGTAAAAGGCTTTTTTACACTATATCTTGATATCATCTGACCCCTCCTTCTTCTTTTCCTTGATAATATCCTGCCTTAGTTTGATAGACATTGTGATTACTACGATTTTCACAATAAATTTAATTCGCTGTTATACTTTTATTATACAATGTGGCGGATTGCAACTCAATTGGTTTATACTTTTTTAAGAGATTTTGACAATAAAAAGACACCCAATTATACGATTAATATAATTCGATGTCCTTAAATGTCTTTAAATATCTTTTATTTATTTTAGATTCAAATGCCCTCTTCCTCAATCTCATCCTCATCATCATTGATACCTGCAACAGCACTTGTAACGGCTCCGATTACAGCGACAAGCGCAAAGATGATAACTAAAAAAATAACTATAAAAAATGCTACTAAAAAACCTGTATCTGTCATATAATTTACCCCCATAGCTGTCTCACAGCTTCTTTAAAATATAGTTTTAGTTTAACACACTTGTCTGTAAATAACAATATCGTAAAGGACTAAATTATTGACTAAATATTGACTAAAATATTGATTTATGAAATTGATCAGTCCTTGATCTGCATACCGTTTGCATCCATATGATAGCCTTCAGTCATGATCAGCTTTGATACCGGAACTATCTCATAGCCCATTTCCTGCAGCTTCGTGAGCATCTCATCGAGTGCCTGCGAGGTGTATTTGGCGCCTAGATGGCAGAGTATTATCGAGCCACAATCCAGGCTTTTGTGATTGCACACTGTATCTATGATGTTTTGCACACCATAGTTTTTCCAGTCGAGCGAATCCACATCCCACTGGATTGGATAATAGTCACAGCCATACACTGTGTCAATCAGTTCATTGTTGTACGAGCCGTATGGCGGTCTGAATACCTTCATATCCTTTCCGGTCAGCTCCTTGACCTTTTTGTGCACATCCATTATCTCCGTCTTCATCTCGCCTGCCGTGATTGTTGCCATATCATAGTGGTGCTCACTGTGATTTCCGGGCTCATGCCCTTTTTCAACCAGCGTCTTTACACATTCAGGATTATCACTCACAAACCCTCCTGTCATAAAAAATGTAGCCTTTACGTTGTGCTTGTCAAGTGTCTCCATCATGCTGTCAAAATCCTCTGCTCCCCAGGCACAGTCAAATGAAAGGGCTATCTTTTTTTCTGTTGTCTGAACCGAATATACAGGCAGCTTTCTGTCTCCGAACTGACTCACAGCACTGCTAAGTGTCTCCATCACCTCTATATTTTTCAGCTGTGATATGTCATACTCTCTGCCATATAAAGCGCCTGTAATAAGAAGCGCCGACAGCAGCACTCCAAAAAGGAATCTGTGTCGGCGTTTCTTTCGTTTTGTCCCATTATGTAGTTTTGTATTTTGCATGTATGCTCTGTATTCACTCATGCTATATACTATTCTTTATTATCACAAATTATGAATAATGAAATAACTCTATTTCAGTTCTTCTGCCCTTCCGATAAACTCAAGCACTACCTCAATCGACTGATGCGCAGCCTTCTCCGCAAATGTCTGGTAGTCTGTCTCGCCGCCATCGCCGTCTGATATTGAACGAAGAATGGCAAATGGCACATTGTTCACATAGCACACATGACCGATGCTGCCGCCCTCCATCTCTGCTGCGATTGCATCAAAGGTATTCGAAATATAATCCTTCTGCTCCTTTGTGGCAATAAACTGATCTCCTGTTGCGATATTGCCCTTTTTGTAGTGGATATTCCTGTCAGCTAAGCATGAGCACATAAGCTCCACCATTTTTGTATCTGCCGGAAGCAGAATCATATTGATGCCTGAAAGAAGTCCCTTCGGGTCTCCGATTGGCGATGTATCCATATCGTGCTGCAGCACGTTTGTGGCTACTGCCACATCAAGCACATTTAAGTCCTTTGTCAAAGTTCCTGCCACTCCGATATTGACAATCATATCTACATCATATTTCAAAATCATGGCCTCTGCACATATCGCCGCAAATACCTTTCCTATTCCACATTTTGCCGCAACAACATACTGATCACCGATTTTGCCCTCAACAAACTCCACTCCGCTGTAAACCTCTGTCTGTGTGTCTGTCATCTGAGCCTTTAAGTCATCGACCTCCATCTGCATTGCACCAATTACACCTATTGTCATTTTATTTCTCCATTCCTGCTATCTTGCTATTATATTTTTAGTCCTCGTTTACTGTGGATAAGTAAACTCCATATTTGTCTGGCTCTCAAGTACCTTAAGATATGCACGGCACTCCTTCTTTGCCTCGTCAAGTGACAGATTCTCGTAATGTCCGCACTCTATGGCTGATGCACCAAATACCGGTCCATCATACTCAAGTATCTGTTTTAAGACCTCTTTGGTGATTTCAAAAACCTTCCCCGGCTCGACATCCCTCACAACGAGATAGAAGCCTGTCTGACAGCCCATCGGTCCAAAATATACCACATCATCTGCAATCTCAGAGTTTCTCACACATGTTGCAAACATATGCTCCACTGAGTGCATAGCTGAATTGGACATATAATCGCCTGCATTAGGTTTTCTTGTACGAAGATCGTATGTGACGATTTCTCCGTCTTTTCTTGAAATATAAAATCCAGGTTTAAGAATATTATGATTAATTGTAAAGCTTTTAATTCTTTCCATAAAAATGTTTCTCCTTACTTAGTTACTGCCTCAAACTGCTTCAGATAATCCTCAAATACATTGAGTGCGTCATCCACAGGCTTTGGTGTGCTCATATCAACACCAGCACTCTTTAGCAGCTCGATTGGATTCTTCGAGCATCCACCGCACAGGAAATTTCCTATATACTTATCCACAGCAGGCTTTCCCTCCTCAAGTATCTTTTTTGAAAAAGCAACTGCTGCCGAATAGCCTGTCGAGTACTGATATACATAGTACGGTGTGTAAAAATGCGGTATGCGCATCCACTCATATGATATCTCATCATCCACGCGCATATCCGGTCCGTAGTACTGCACATTCAGCTCATGCCATAGCTCATTTAGCACATCCTTGGTAACCGGCTCGCCCTTTTGCATTTTCCGGTGTGCTATATGCTCAAACTCTGCAAACTGCGCCTGCCTGAAAAGTGTCGTCCTGAAGCCGTCCAGAAAATGTGTCATGAGATATTTTCTCTCATTCTCATCCTCACAATGCTCAAGCATATAGTGCATGAGAAGCGACTCATTGCAGGTGGATGCAACCTCTGCCACAAAAATCAGGTATCCCGCGTAGGTGATGCTCTGATGCTCATTTGAATAGTATGTATGCATCGCATGTCCCATCTCATGAGCCAGCGTAAACACACTGTCCAGATTGTCGGCATAGTTCAAAAGCACATACGGATGAGTGCCGTAAGCGCCCCATGAATACGCACCACTTCTCTTGTTCTCATTCTCATATACATCTATCCAGCCACTCTCCATGCCAGACTTAAGTGTGCTGACATACTCATCGCCCATAGGCTCAAGCGCCTTTGCCACAAGCTTTTTCGCCTCATCATAGGTATAGGTGGTCTGTACATTGTCCACAATCGGTGCAAACAAATCATACATATGCAGATGCTCCACACCTAAAAGCTTCTTCCTAAGCGCCATGTATCTGTGCAGAGCCGGCAGATGTGCGTGAACCGTCTCAATCAGATTGTCATATACGCTCTCAGGAATATCGCCATCGGATAAATACATGGCCCTTGCGCTGTCATATTTTCTGACCCTTGCATAAAAAGTGTCATTTTTCAGCTTGCTGATGTACATCATGGAAACAGTATTGCTCCACTTCTTGTACGAATCATACACTCCGCGGAACACCTGCTTGCGCAGGCTTCTGTCCTTGCTGCTTAAAAAATCTATGAAATTGCCGTGCGTGATACGGATTTTATTTCCCTCGACATCAGTGATATACGGGAATTTGATATCCGCGTTGTTGAACATGCTGAATATATTCTCCGGTGCTGCAGCCATCTCACCGCACTGCGCCAGGATATTCTCCTCTGCAGCCGATAAAGTATGCGCTTTCTGACGCATTATCTCATCAATCGCACGCTTATAGTGCATAAGCTCATTGCTCTCACTGAAAAAGCTCTCAAGCCTTTTATCATCTATCTGCAAAATCTCCGGACTCGCAAATGCCAGTGCACCTGATGCCTGAACAGTCAGCGTCTCAGCCTTTGACACATATGCCTGATATTTCGACACAGCAGTGTCCTGATGCGAGCGCTCATTCGCATAGACCACTATACGCTCCAAATAATAAGACAACTCATCCTGCTTCTTAAAAAAATCAAGCAGCGTTGCTGCACTGTCAGCCAGATGCCCCTTAAATCCGGATAGCTCTTCTGCAAGCTGTGACGCTTTTTCACACTCAGCCTCCCACAGCTCATCTGTCTCATCCTCAAGCTTCCATTTGTACTCGTCTGAGATTTCATCTCTCTTTTGAAGCCTTTTCTCACTCATTTTGTGTTACCTTCTATCTTACTTTTCTTGTTCTCGGAGGTTCTGAATAGTTACCTTGTTTTCAACTCTTCAGAACCACCCCACGCACATTCGCAAAACCGCACGATGTTTTTTATAAAACTACCCACACATCTGCTCTGCAAAATGCATATAGACGTGTGGGATATATGTGAATTATAACAATTAAGCTCTACTTTGTAATTAAAGTGCCCATGCCACCAGAAACAGTCTTGCCCTCTTTGTTGAGCTTTGTGATAAGCACTGAACGGATGGCAGAGTCACCGATAAAGTCGATAGCCGCCTCAATCTTTGGAGCCATGGTACCCTCATCAAACTCGCCTGCTGCAAGATACTTCTTTGCCTCATCGACAGTCATGGTATCAAGCGGCTTCTCATCCTCCTTGCCATAGTTCAGGCAGACCTTGTCAACGCTTGTAAGTATAACAAGTCTGTCAGCATCAAGAGTATCTGCAAGCTTTCCTGCTGCAAGATCCTTCTCGATAACAGCACTGGCGCCCTGAAGCTTATTATCCTGTGCTAAAACAGGAATTCCGCCGCCACCACATGCGATAACAACCTGATCCGCATCAACAAGAGCCTTAATAGCATCCTTTTCCACTATATCAACAGGCTTTGGAGCTGCCACAACTCTTCTGTAGCCTCCCTCAACCTGTGTCACATGGTTGCCCTTCTTCTCCTCTTCCTCAGCCTCAGCCTCTGTCATAACACGGCCGATGATCTTTGTCGGATGATAAAAAGCCTCATCATACGGGTCAACAACCACCTGTGTAAGTATTGTAGAAACAGTCTTGTAAATTCCTCTGCCAAGAAGCTCTGTACGGATAGCATTCTGTAAATCATATCCTATATAGCCCTGGCTCATTGCAGAACAGACTGCTGTAGGTGTAGCTGTATACTCAGGATAAATCCTGCAAAACTCAGACATAGCGGTGTGAATCATGCCCACCTGCGGTCCGTTGCTGTGGGTAATGATTACCTGGTAATCTTTCTGAATGAATTCCGCCACAGCCTTGGCTGTCTTTCTGGTGGCCTTCTGCTGCTCCTTTTTTGAAAAATAATTGGAATAAAGGACCATGTAGGCGATCCACGTCGAGGCGGCACAGCCTGAGATCAGATTCGCCGCCAGAAATCCCGGGCCGGTGGGAACCAGTATCCTTACCAGGCAGGCAAGACCTGCCAGTCCGGCTCCCAGTATAACAAAGATCTTATGTTTTCCCGCATAATCTGCCAGAACTCCCAGAGGGAGCCTGAACGCCAACTGGGTGATCCCATAAGCTCCCACGATAGTTCCTGTAAATCCAGCCGCCACTCCCGCTGCAGTAAGAAAAGGCGTCTGATAAGGTATATGAAGATACAGGGCGAACCAGAAAAGAACCACAACTGCCAGAAGAAGTTCTTCTCTGGAAATCCCCTTTTTCTTTTGTCCGTTCATTGTTTAGTCACATTCAGTCAGATGAATCTGTACTGCCTCATAATCATCACTGACTACAGGCAGGAGGTATCCTCCGTTCATCAGAGCTGCTCCTGTTAAATTTAATTCTGTTCCCTCTACATGATAGAGCGCTTCCGGCTTCAGTCCTCTTAAATATACAAACTGGAAAGGCGGATTTGCCTTTGTGCGAAGGACTACCACGTTTACCAGAGACTCTTTCTGGTCTTCAGAGACAAACTGCC
>ENA-OPBW01001553-OPBW01001553.1-human-gut-metagenome-genome-assembly--contig:-NODE-1553-length-11587-cov-4.201960_pt1 | contig 11587 bp, 7 predicted proteins | sample MGYA00241070_ERZ501456 | MGnify/ENA primary metagenome ERZ501456 (study PRJEB25962, sample SAMEA2042624) | human gut metagenome | biome: human gut; feature: human-associated habitat; material: faeces...
GGACGGCCAATGCCCGCTGGGGACACCGCTGGGGATTATATCATCTGAATGTCAACCTTAATGGTCGTATTCAGGAAGGGCGCTACTCTAAGACCTATTATTACGATCCTGCTCCCGGTTTTTCACAATGGGATCTGAATACCCGGCATTCTTTTAACTTGAAATCGGTGGTATTGGAACCGGGGTTCGGGGTGGAAAATCTTTTCGACAAAGTCGACGACCGCCCCTGGAATAGTAATTACTCGACTTTGAATCCCGGTCGTTCGTTTTATGTCAGTTTGTCTGTAAGATTCAGTTAGTTTATAAGGTCGAAAATTATTCTTCCGGCTAGTTATATTTAAGAAGTCGAAATATCCTGCTTTATACTTAACGGTGCCCACAGTTAAAAACACTAGTGACAGTTTTAATTGAACGGGCACCGTTCCTTTTTTATAGGAATTGTTGTAGAAAGATAGAACTTAGACTTATCAGACAAACCCTTCGACCTGTAAAAAAGAATGAAAAAACGAATAACTTATTAGTACTGTTTTTATTAGTTATAAACTTTTTTATATATCTTTGCAACCGATTATGGTAATACAGTATTTTTCTTTGCTGTTTAAAAGGGAATCCGGTTAGAATCCGGAACAGTGCCCGCTACTGTGAACCCTGTGTGTAGAAAAGCGTCTTACACCACTGTCCGGATGTAAGGATGGGAAGGTTGCTTTTCTGGGGTAAGTCAGGAGACCTGCCATAACATAGTTTGAAAAACTTTCTTGGGCAGTGGGAGAATAGTTATTGGGTAAATTATTACCCTTTATATAGCTATGCCTCTTTTAAGGGGCTATTTTTTATTTAAGGAGAATGTTTATGAAAACAACAGCAAAATTTATTTCTGCTTCACTTGCTACTTTGCTTGTTTCTGCATCTGCAGTTACGGCATTTGCGGCAGAAACAAAAGACATTACAGTTTCACTCCGTATTGAGGGTGTGAATTCTTGTGTGCTTTATGACAATTATGAAATTCCACAGGGTAGTACGGCAGCTGACTTAATTCAGTATGCAGACAAGCTTTCTGATGATGTTACGGTAACAGGCGCCGAAAATAATTACATAACAGATGTAAACGGCGAAACAGCAGGCAAATTCGGCGGCTGGGACGGCTGGCAGTATATTGTAAATTCAGTTTCACCAAATGTTGGCGTAGGTGATTACACACTTAGTGACAATGATACAGTTGTTCTTTATTACGGTGATTTTCCTTGTCTTCTTCCGCAGATTGACACTTCGGCATTAAACAGTGACGGCAAAATCAGTTTTAATGCAGAGTCAACTACATATGACAGCGACTGGAATCCGACCGTAAGCACAGTTGCTATTGCAGATATGACAGTTACTTTTGACGGTCATACTTATACAACAGATAAAAACGGTACAATTTCACTTAGCAAGGCTGATTTTACATCAGGTGAGCACAGTGTTCAGGTTGAAAAGAAAAATTCAAACGGTGCTCCTGCCGTACTTCGTTATGCTGACGACTTTACAGTTAATATTGCAAGAGAAAACACAATTAATGTAAATCTCAGAATTGAAGGTCCGGAGGCTTGCTACCTTAAAGACACATTTAAAATTGCAAAGGACAGCAATGTCGGTCAGCTTATCTCATATGCAGACGAAGTTTCTGATAATATCGAAGTAGTAGGTGCAGATGCAGGCTATATTTCAGAGGTAAACGGCATTGCAGCAGGTTCATTCGGCGGCTGGGACGGCTGGTATTATGCTGTAAACAGCGTAGTTCCTAATGTAGGAGTAAACGATTATACACTTAATAATAATGATACAGTAGTTCTTTATTACGGTGAGTATCCATGCTACCTCCCGATTGCAGATACTTCATTGCTTACAAGCGAGGGTAAAATTACATTTACAGCAAAGGCTACATTCGGTGACGCTGTTCTTCCGATTGATAATATGACAGTATATTTTGACGGCAAAGAATACACAACAGATTATAACGGTGTAGTTGTAATTGATAAGGATCAGCTTACATTCGGCGACCACAGCTTACAGGTTGAAAAGTACGGTTACAGCGGTGCTCCTGCAGTTCTTCGTTACGCAGATGACTACACAGTATTTGTAGATACAAAGATTGTCAATGATGTAAACCTTGACAGTAAGGTAGACATTAACGATGTTACAGCTATTCAGACATACCTTAGCAATTATAACAATATTAGCGAAGAACAAGTAAGAATTGCTGATGTAAACAAAGACGGAAAAGTTGATGTAAATGATGTTACAGCACTTCAGACAATTCTTTCGGGTGAAACAGAATAATTCTAATAAGGAATGATAATTATGCTGAAAAAACTGACAGCTTTACTTATATGCGCAGTAATGTTATCTTTATCGGTAACAGTAAATGCGGCTGAAAACTACACAAAAGAAGATATTTCAAAAACTATAGACGGAATTATCTCGTATAAATCGGCAATTTTAAAGGCTGACGATACAGCTTCGTTTGTACAAAAACTTTCTGAAACCACAGATAATTCTGAAACACAGTGGTATATTATTTCTTTGTCAAAATACGGTACAGATGTAACTGCTGTACAAAGTTCTATGATAAAATCTGCCGAAAAGTTATATAAATCAAAAAGCAAAGCTACAGATTTTCAGCGTACCTCACTTGCACTTTATGCCTGCGGACTTAATCCTGAAAATATCAACGGCAAAAATTTGCTCAGTGACGGAGTTTATAACAGTGAAAATGTGAACAAGCAAGGTATAAATGCATATGTTTATGCCTTGCTGTCACTCGACTGTGCAAATGCAAAAGTTCCGAGTGACGCAAAATATGACAGAGAATATTTTATTAAAAAAATTATAGGCTTACAGCTTTCGGACGGTGGTTTTACACTTATGGGAAAGTCTGCCGATACCGATGTTACCGCAATGTGCTTACAGGCACTTGCTCCTTATAAATCTGACAGTACGGTAAAAGAATCTATTGACAGAGCACTTAATGTTTTGTCAAAAAAACAAAATGAAAAAGGCGGATATTCTTCTTTCGGCACAGTAAATTCCGAGAGTGTTTCCCAAGTTATTTCTGCGCTTGTTGCACTCGATATAGATGTGCAGTCGGATTCAAGATTTATTAAAAACGGCAACACTCTTGTTGACAATCTCATGACTTTCAAAAATTCTGACGGCGGTTTTTCTCATATTGAAAACGGAAAATCGAATAATATTGCGTGTTATCAGGCATTAAACTCACTTGTTGATTTATATAAATATATGTCAAAGGGCAATACCGAGATTTTTGAATTTGACGATACAAAGAAAAATAATTCTAATAGCGAAAATTCCCGACAGAACACTGAAAATTCAAACACAGACAGTTCTGAGGTTAATATAGACAGCAACAATAAAAATAATTCTGTAAATACAGGTGATATTACAGAAAAACATAATTCGCAAGTTGACGAAGAACAGCAGGAAACAACTGTAAAGCCCGAATCCAATAATGCGGAAAATTATGATGATCAGGTAATGGCTTTGGCAGATGACAATTACGAGCCTTTTACGCTTGCATCTACTCCGGATTCCGTAGCGGCGGCAAATTCGGATGACGACAATAATTTTATTTTCTATGTTTCTCTTATCGGACTTGTGGCAGTAGCGGCTGTGCTTTTAATTATAAGATTAACAGTGCTGAAAAAAGACGGTGAGCCGTTCAGATTATTCGGCAAAAGAAAAGGTGACAAATAATGAAATTAAAACTTTTATTACTTGTATTGATAATTACTGCCGTGCTATGTGGCTGTTCGGTTCAGACTCCCGATGACTACTATTCCTCTTCATCTCAAAAAGAGGGAATGGAGGTTACTTTTTCAATCAACTGCTCAACCATTTTAAATAATATGGATCAGCTTGAAAGCGGTCTTGAAAGCTATGTTCCGAGTGACGGCGTAATTCTCAAGCCTACAAAGATTACTCTTGACGAAAATGCTACCGCATATGATGCGCTTAGTGAAGCCTGCCGTCAGAATAAAATTCAATATGAATACGAGGGAACGGACGCAGATATTTATATCGAGGGTATTGCAAATCTTTATGAATTTTCTTGCGGTCAGCTTTCGGGCTGGGAATACTGCGTAAATGATGTTTTTCCGTCGGTAGGCTGTAATTCTTATGATTTACATGACGGAGATACAATTAAATTCTTATATACCTGCGATTTGGGCGCAGATATCGGAAACGAATTTACAGGAGAAGAATAATGCTAAGATTTAATTCCTTTAATCCGCTGGCACAGCTTATATATTTTGTATCTGTGCTGTTGGTATCAATGTTTACATGGAATTATATAAGTTTACTGTTGTCGCTTTTCGGAGCGGCGGCTTATTCTGTATTACAAAAGGGTTTTAAATTATTTTTAAAATCCTTTTTTGGTTATGTGCTGATTTTTTTACTTGTAACAATAACCAACCCGCTTTTCTCACACAAGGGAGTAACACCGCTTATATTTATAAATGATATTCCTATTACGCTTGAGGCTATAGTTTACGGTGCGGTGCTCGGACTGATGCTTTTGAGCGTAATACTTTGGTTTTCGGTATGCAACAGCGTGTTTGATTCCGAAAAACTTATATATATTTTCGGAAGATTTTTACCAAGGCTTGCATTATTGATTTCGATGGTACTTCATTTTGTGCCTAAATTTATTCTTGTGTTTAAGCGCACATTGGCGGCTCAATCCGATTTTTGCGGTAAAAATAAATTTAAACAATACATAGGTGCATTTTCTGCTTCGGTTTCCGTAATGCTTGAGGGTTCGGTTCAAACTGCCGATTCAATGAGCGCAAGAGGATACGGAGTTAAAAAGCGCAGTTTTTACTGCCGCTTTCCTTTTACAAAAGCAGATACGGTTTTTACTGTACTTTCTCTGGGAATGTTGACTACAGTGCTGTTTGCTTTAGCGACAGGTCAACTTGATTTTCTTATATATCCGCATATCGAGATGTGTGATATTACAATATTATCCGTAATCGGAATGTCGGCTTTCGGTGTACTATCATTTATGCCGTTTATCATTGAGTTAAAGGAGGAGCTTGTATGGAAATTTTCTCTGTCAAAAATTTAAGTTTTACTTATCCGCAGATGCAGGAAAAGGCTTTGGATAATGTGAATTTCACTGTGAAAAGGGGAGAGTTTTGTGTTATCTGCGGTCAGTCCGGCTGCGGAAAAACAACACTGCTAAGACTTTTAAAGCCGCAGGCAGCTCCTCACGGCATAAAAACGGGAGAAATATTTTTCTGTTCCGAAAATATTGAAAAATGCAGTGAAGAGGATACGGCTTTTAAAATTGGCTATGTTTCGCAAAATCCCGAAAATCAAACAGTAACCGATACCGTACTCCATGAACTTGCCTTTACGCTTGAGAATATGGGAATGTCGAGTGAAGAAATAAATATTAAAATAAGTGAAACGGCTACTTACTTTGGACTTTCAAAAATAATAGAACAAAAGACAAACTCACTTTCGGGCGGTCAGATGCAAATTCTTAATCTTGCGGCGGCATCTGTTGCCGAGCCTGATGTATTGATTCTTGACGAACCCGCAAGTCAGCTTGACCCTGTATCGGCAGAAAACTTTTTTACAATTCTTGACAAACTTAATAAAGACTTGGGTATCACTGTAATTATTACCGAACACAGACTTGAAAAACTGTTTCCCGTTGCGGATAGAATTATTGTTATGGAGCAAGGAAAAATAATTACCGATACAGCACCTAAAGATACTTGCAACGCTCTTAGCAAAATTTCAAAAAATCATCCTATGATGCTCGCTTTGCCCGTGCCTGCACGGCTTTATTCCGTAACGGATTGTAAATCGCAATGCCCCGTTACGGTCAAAGAAGGCAGAGAACTTTTTGCAAAATATAGCAAAAATAATTCTTTTACAGAACATACATTGCAGAATAATAATTCCGACGATGAAATATTATCGGTTAAAAATGTATATTTCAGATATGATAAAAAGTCTGATGATGTGCTCCTCGGTCTTAATTTATCGGTAAACAGAGGGCAAATTTTTTCGGTTGTCGGTGCAAACGGCAGCGGAAAATCAACTTTGCTTTCCGTAATAGGAGCAAGGCTTAAGCCGTACAGAGGCAAGGTGAAACTAAATGAAAAAACAGCTACTATGCCTCAAAATCCACAATTGTTATTTGTTAAAGACAGCTTGCTTGAAGACTTTAAAAGCGTGAGCGGGGATTTGGAAAAAATTAATAAATTGTCAGAAAAGTTTAATGTACACCGTCTTTTAAATCACCATCCGTATGACCTTAGCGGAGGTGAAATTCAGCGTGCAGGTTTTGTAAAACTTTTACTTCTCGAACCGAAAATATTATTGCTTGACGAACCGACAAAGGGTTGTGACAGTTTTTCAAAAGCAGAACTTGCAAAAACTTTAAAAGAACTTTCCGACAACCAAATTACAATATTACTTGTTACACATGACCTTGATTTTTCGGCTGAAGTTTCCACCGTATGTGCAATGCTTTTTAACGGTACTCTTTCAAAAAGACTTGAACCGCACGAATTTTATTGCGGAAAACGATTTTATACGACTTCTGCAAATAAAATTTCACGAGGTATAAAAGACGGCATTATAACAACGGAAGAGTTGATTTCCGCTGTTAAGGAGGAGTAAAATGACTGCTAAAAAGATAATAAAATACTTATGTGTTTTTGTGGTTGCGCCGCTTATTGTACTTTGCGGAGTGTTTTTCTTCGGCGACCGCAAATATGCCTTTATATCGCTTGTTTTGTCGGTGGTTGCCTGTATTCCGTTTTTTATTTCTTTTGAAAAAGGTAAAAACGATGCACGCAGAATTGTTATAATATCTGTTATGACGGCATTGTCGGTAGCGGGCAGGTTTGTATTTGCTCCCATTCCGTTTTTTAAGCCCGTTACTGCAATTGTAATTATTACTGCTATTTATCTTGGCAGTGAAGCAGGTTTTATTACAGGATCTTTTTCTGCTGTGGTTTCAAATTTCTACTTTGGACAAGGACCGTGGACTCCGTTTCAAATGCTTGCGTGGGGACTTATCGGATTTTTGGCGGGCTTGCTTGCTAAAAAACTTGTTGAGAGTAAGGTGTTGCTTATTATTTACGGCGCTCTATCGGGCATAGTATTTTCTTTTATAATGGATGTATGGACAACTCTCTGGGCTGACGGCACATTTAATATAGCAAGATTTGTGGCAAGCATTACAACCGCAGCACCGTTTACCGTTGTTTATATGGTTTCAAATGTAATATTCCTGTTGCTGCTTACAAAACCAATCGGAAGTAAATTGCAGCGATTAAAAACTAAATACGGAATTTTTTAGGACAAGGGGAAGTTTAGCTTTCCCTTTTTATTTTGCCGTGTATTATTTGCCTGTCTTCTGCATATAATCATTTGCATGGAGGTAATATATGGCAATGTTAAAAAAACACAAAAAAACGTTGTTGTCAGTATTGCAGAGAGTTTTCTGCTTTATATTGGCAGCAACAATTTTGGGTGCGGTGGGTGTTCCCTCGGCCGTACTTGCGCTTGACGGTGCAAATCCGACAGTAGAAATTGTCGGATTTATGAGGGGCGACAGTAAAGATCTTCGTTCAAGTGAGCTTTTAATGGCAAAAGTAAGCAATTACGACGGTAATCCTCAAGAGCTGACTTACGAATGGAAAAATAAGCTTGGCACTTATCTGTATGTATTTGACAAGCACGATATGGCTGTGGTGCGTGGCACAAAAAGCGAAATTGAAATTTACAATTCGGATAAAGGCTTGTTCGCATCTGATAATATGAGCGGCAGATCTTATAACCGCATCTATTCGCACAAAGGCTTTGCTTATGCGGCAGTTTACGGTGCATCTGTTAACGCTGAAAAATTAAAAGGCGGCATTTCCGTAACAGTAAAGGATTCTGACGGAAATATCATTGCGACAGCGTCGTATGATGACGATTTCAAAAATTATGACCTGTCAAAAGATATGGCAAACGCAGTGTTTGGCGTGTTTGAGGGTGAGAGCGTTGATATTCTTAATCTCTTAGGTCAAAGCTCGGTTGTTCATGTTGTATGTCCTGCCTGTTATGTAAGTCAGGGAACAATAATTTCCGGCAGCGATTGCATAAGTTTAAGCAAGTCAGAAAGCGGTTACTCAATAACCGGTTTAAAAGCCGGTGAAGGTGTAATTAAAATTAATCTTCAAAAGAGAAATTGCAAATTCCATAAAAACTCGGAAAACAGTTCGACTACAACCGTAATAGTATTTAAAAAACCTAACACTTCCACAACTGCAACAACACTCACTCTTACAAATCTTGATGACAGATGCGAATATTATCTTGAGGGTGTTAAGGGTGAAGTAATTGACGGCAAAATAACTTTTAGCAGTCTTACTCCCTCTACTGAATATACCATAGAGGTACGGGGCAGTTATATTGACGAGAACGGTACAACTAAAACTGCATACGCCTATGTAAAAGACACAACAAAGGACTGCTATACATCAAGTGTGGTTTTCAAACTTGATGATACTGTAGCGGATATTGAAAGCATATTCGGTAGACCGTACGAGGTTGCCGTAAAGTCTGACAGTGATTACGTTGTCTTGCAGAGCGGTGATAACGGTTATACTGCAGAACTTGCTAAAGGCAATTATAAAGTGTTTTTAAAAGACGGTAATGATTATAAACAGATTGATAATGCGGTTCTTACCGTTGACAGTGATGATAACAGCATAGAGATAAAATATTACTCTGTAGTTTATAATCTTGATGGTGGTACACTCAACGGTGATACAAAATTTGTTTACCGTGAGGGTGAATTCGTAAAAACAATTGATAATAAACCAACTAAGTATGAGTATGTATTTGACGGCTGGAAGTGCGGTGAAAGCACTTATAGCAACAGCCAACAAATTACAGATTCAATTGACAGAAAATATGAATTGACAGCAATATGGGAAGTAGATAAGATAGGCAACGGAGAAAAGCCTGACGGAATCCCCGATAAATATCAAAAGAAAATTACCTTTAAAGTAGTAAACGGTACTTGGGAAGATAAGAGTGCAAATGATATTTCATACTATGTAACTTTGCTTGACAAAGAGGGTAAGTGGAATGTCAACGGTACTGCAAGAATCAATATTCCAACAGGTATGACAGCAAATTACGGTTATGAAAACGGCAAGTGGGACATTGAACCAAAGTCGCCTGTAAAGGGAACAAATGCGGAAACTTACACTTATACTTTTACAAAGAAAACTGACCCGAAAGTTGATTACAAAGAACCAAACGAAAACGATAAACCAACACCTGCTACACAGGTAGTAGAGTACGGAAAGAAAATACAGGTAAAGCCGAACGGCGGTGTATGGGTTCACGATAACAAAACCTATTCGGGTGATGATGTCGCAATATTTGTTCTTGAAAAGAATATAAAACTCGAAGATCCAACGAGAACAAATTATGTATTTATGGGTTGGGATAAGCAGAAAGGCAAAGACGATGTAGCCTATATCTTCACAGCAATATGGGAAGTAGATAAGATAGGTGACGGGGAAAAGCCTGACGGAATACCCGATAAATATCAGAAGAAAGTAACCTTTAAAGTAGTAAACGGTACTTGGGAAGATAAGAGTGCAAATGATATTTCATACTATGTAACTTTGCTTGACAAAGAGGGTAAGTGGAATGTCAACGGTACTGCAAGAATCAATATTCCAACAGGTATGACAGCAAATTACGGTTATGAAAACGGCAAGTGGAATGTTGAACCGACTGAAATTGTATCAGGAATTGAAGATGTTGTTTATGTTTATTTGTTTGACAAAATAGCAGAAACAGAGCCACAACCGCAACCGACAACTGTACAGCCGACTCCTACAGTTAAAACCGTTGTTCAGGAAAAAAAGGTTTATAAAACACAGTATGTTGAGCCTATTACCTTAAAAACAGGTGATAATCTCACTTTCTTAGGTGTGCTTGTCGGTTTATGTGCAGCAGGTTTTGCAGGAACAATAATTTTCGGTAAAAAACGAAGTAAGTAATATTAAAAAGGCGATTGCAGATTAATTTTGCAATCGCCTTTTTTCAAATACAGAATAATAATAAATATTTCAAAGGTTATAATAAATTAAATGAGGTGAATTTATGGCTGAGGTAATTAAAATAGTTTTGACAGGCGGTCCATGTGGCGGTAAAACAACTGCTTTGAATTTTTTGAAAGATGAAATTGAAAAGTTAAATATAAAAGTTTTTATATTAGAAGAAATTGCAAGTAATTTATTGAGCGACGGCATTACTCCGCAAAAACTTGGTGTATATGAGTTCCATAAACAACTTTTTGAAACTCAATTAAAAGAAGAAAATTCTCTCGAAGAGAAAGCTAAGGCATACAATGGGGAAAAGGCTGTAATTTTATTTGACAGAGGATTGCTTGACAGCAAAGCATATGTTACCGATGCCGAATTTAAAAAATATATTTCAATAAGTAATAAAAATGAAGATGTATTAAGAAATTCGTATGATGCTGTATTTCATTTAAAAAGTGTTGCTTGTACAGATGAAAACACTTACATTAAGAACTGCAATTCTGTCAGAAAAGAAGATGTAAAGCTCGCCAAGGAACTTGACGAAAAATTACTTTCTATATGGACAGGCACATCACACCTGCGAGTTATACCAAATAACAGTGATTTTAATAAAAGGCTCGATGATTTGCTTAAAGAAGTATTAGGGTTCATCGGTGTTCCGGAACCTCTTGAAATTGAGCGTAAGTTTTTGATAGAATACCCTGATATTGATTATCTTAATAATATGACTGCTTGCAGAAAGGTTGCGATTACTCAGGCATATTTAAACACTCCTGAGGAAGGAATGTTCAGAATACGGAAGCGTGGTTACGGCAAAGACGCAGTATATATTAAAACGGTAAAAATCAAGATTAATGATTTGAAAAGGATAGAAAAAGAATCTTATTTGACACAAGCCGAATACAATAATTATCTTTCAAGAAAAGAATGCATAACGGGTATTATTTCAAAGGACAGATATTGTATAGTGTATGATGACGAATATTTTGAACTTGATGTATATCCGTTTTGGAATGACAGAGCAACGCTTGAGATAGAATTGCTGTCAGAAGATCAGCCTTACAAGCTTCCTCCTTTTATTAAACTTATAAGAGAAGTAAGTCACGAACCCGAATACAGAAACATTGCACTTGCGCAAAGAATGGTTCATAATAAAGTGACTGATTAAGATAACTTAGTTGATAACAACATTTCGATATTAATACCAAGTGATATTGACATTATTATCTGCAATGTGTTAAAATGCCTATGTCATTAACTTCATCATCAAATTAAAACAGGAAAATAATTATAAAAAATTAAAAAAAGTGTTGACAAATGGAGTTTGCTGATGTATAATAATGAAGCTGACTTAAGGGAAAAACAAATTTTTAAGTTAAGTATGCGGCAATAGCTCAGCTGGATAGAGCAACTGCCTTCTAAGCAGTAGGTCAGGGGTTCGAGTCCCTCAA
>ENA-OPBW01001560-OPBW01001560.1-human-gut-metagenome-genome-assembly--contig:-NODE-1560-length-11520-cov-4.174706_pt1 | contig 11520 bp, 10 predicted proteins | sample MGYA00241070_ERZ501456 | MGnify/ENA primary metagenome ERZ501456 (study PRJEB25962, sample SAMEA2042624) | human gut metagenome | biome: human gut; feature: human-associated habitat; material: faeces...
TGGCCGCGTCGGCATCGCTGCTGGCGGCGGCCCTTGTGAGCGGCACGCCGGTGACGGGTCACGGCGGTGTCAACTTCCTGACGGCCCTGGGCATGGCGGTGTGCTGCACCCTGCTGGGCCACAACGTGTTCAGCTGGGGGCTCAAGTACCTGCCCGCGGCCTTCATCTCCACCGCCAAGCTGATGGAGCCGGTGCTGGCGGCGGTGTGGGGCCTGCTGATCTTCGGCGAGCGCCCCGGCGGGGCCACCCTTCTGGGCGGCGCCGCCGTCGTGGGCGGCATCGCCCTGTACATCCGTGCCTCGGCGTCGCCGGAGGCGGAAAGGAACGAACGATGAGACAAGCAATGCACGTGCGGGTGGTGCCCATGACGGCGGACCACCTGGATGAGATCGCGGAGCTGGAGCGGATCTGCTTCCCGGACCCCTGGTCCCGGAACATGCTGGCAGAGGAGCTGGACAACGCCCTGTCCGCCTTTCTGGTGGCCCTGGATGATGCGGGCCGGGTGGCCGGGTATGCCGGGCTCCAGGTGGTGCTGGACGAGGGCACCATCACCAACATCGCCGTACGGCCGGAGTACCGCCGCCAGGGCGTGGCACACCAGCTGCTGGATGTGTTTTTGAACTTTGCCCGGGGCAACCGCCTGGCCTTTTTGACCCTGGAGGTCCGCGCCTCCAACTACGGGGCCATCGCCCTGTACGGAGAGCTGGGCTTCCGCTCCGTGGGCCGGCGAAAGAACTACTACGAGCATCCCAGGGAGGATGCCATCATCATGACGAAGGAGTTTGACTATGGAACTGAGACTGCCGAATCTGGAGCAGCTGGAGATGGTGTATGAGCGGGACCTGCGGGTTTCCTTTCCTGCGGCGGAGCTGAAGCCGCTGCACATTATCCGCCGGATGCTGGATGATGGGGTCTATCGCCCCTGGTGTCTGTTTGACGGGGACAAGATCATCGGAGAGTGCTTTTTGTGGCTGGGGGAGCCCGGCTGGGCGTTGCTGGACTATCTGTGCGTGAGCCCTGCTTACCGCAACGGAGGGACCGGCGCACTGATTCTGGAGAAAATGCAGGAGAAGGAGCGGGGAACCGTGATCCTCGGAGAGAGCGAGGAACCTCGTTTTGCGCCGGACCCGGCTATGGCGGAACGGCGCCTTGGCTTTTACGACCGCAATGGCGCCCGGATTGCCGGATATGATACGGAGATGTTCGGCGTGCCGTACAAAACTCTGTACTGGTCGGCGGAGCCGCTGCCTGATCAGCAGCTTATGGAGGCGCACAGAACGATTTATCTGCGCAGGTTCTCCCCGGAGAAATATGCGAAATACGTCCGCATTCCCCGGCAGCCTGATGCAGCGCCGCTGGATAAAGTGGCATGGAACGAATGAGGAGATGACGAAACCATGAAGATCCTGGCGTTTGAGTCCTCCTGCGACGAGACCGCTGTGGCGGTGGTGGAGAATGGGCGTACGGTCCTCGCTGACGCCATTGCCTCCCAGGCGGATATGCACGCGCTGTACGGCGGCGTGGTGCCCGAGATCGCATCCCGCAAGCACGTGGAGGTGATCTGCGCCCTGACGGAGCAGGCCCTGCGGGACGCGGGCTGCACCCGCTCGGACATCGACGCCGTGGCCGTCACTTACGCCCCTGGCCTCATCGGCGCCGTGCTGGTGGGACTGAGCTTTGCCAAGTCCGTGGCCTGCGCATTGGGCGTGCCCCTGATCCCGGTTCACCATGTCCGGGGCCACATCGCCGCCAACTATCTGGCCTTTCCGGAGCTAGAGCCGCCTTTCCTGGCTCTGGCCATCTCCGGCGGCAACACGCTGATCGTGGACGTGCGGGATTACACGGATATGGAGATCCTGGGTTCCACCCGGGATGACGCGGCAGGGGAATGCTTTGATAAGGCGGCCCGGGTGCTGGGCCTGCCCTATCCCGGCGGCGCCCCCATGGATGCCCTGGCCAAGCAGTCTCAGGGCGGCGTGTACCATCTGCCCCACGCCCATGTGGACGGGGCGGAGCTGGACATGAGTTTTTCCGGACTGAAAACGGCGGTGGTGAACCTGGCCCACCATGCCCAGCAGGTGGGGGAGGAACTGGACCGGGCGGCCCTGGCCCGGGATTTTGCCCAGGCTGTCAGCGACACTCTGGTGCCCCGGGCCATGGAAGCAGCCCGCCGGAGCGGCCGTACCATCATTGCCGCCGCTGGCGGCGTAGCGGCAAACTCCGTGATCCGGGGAGACTTGGAGCGGGCCTGCGCCAAAGCGGGGTACAAGCTGTATCTGCCGCCCCTGCGGCTGTGCGGCGACAACGGCGCCATGATCGGCGCCCAGGGGTACTATGAGTACTTGGCGGGCCACACGGCGGGCATGGAATTGAACGCCTATGCCACCCGGGACATCTCCGAATAAAACAGGCGGCCGTTTGGCCGCCTGTTTTTTTGCCCGGAACGGCAGCCGGAAAAGACAGAATTCCTGCTTTTTTTGCAGACCATTCGAAAAAGCGATGCAAAAAAGAGATGTCCAGAGGAAAACGAAAAAGAATATGGAGAAAGTCAAGAAGCAAAAAATATTATGTAAAATAATTGGCAATTTTTCAGAAGGAGAAAAGAGGAATAGAGCGAATTCCATATTTTAGAAAAAATTGAAAATTATATTGAAAATAAAAGGAAAATTAGATGTTGAAAACATTGTGGAAAATGTGAATAACTCGTTGTAGTGCCTGGTTATTAAAAAAATTATGTAAATGTAATTTGATGGAAAAAGCAAAGAGAATAGAAAAAATGATCGGGAAAAACCACAAAAAATGTCGACTGAAACAGGGTAAAACAGGCGCTTTCATGAGAGGGGATCAATGCTTTTTTCTGTGAAAGAACAAAAAATCTACAAAATGACAGAGGGAAAATTGCAGGAAAAGATGCAAAAATACAATTTGTAATCAAAAAGGGGTGGGATTTGCGGAACCAGTAGCCCGGGAAATAGGTGTTGACGCTACGTGTAAAATATGCTATACTTTCCTTCGCCTAAAAGTGCCTCCGCTTAAATGAATATTGATGCTAGTGTAGCTCAGTCGGTAGAGCAGCTGATTCGTAATCAGCAGGTCAGGTGTTCGAGTCACCCCACTAGCTCCACGAAACGCCCCGAAAACGGCTGTTTTCGGGGCGTTTTGCTATGTAAAAAGTTCTGGTTTTCAGAGGCGGCGGAGTGGCGGCAAGTTATAGACCCACACGGGCGAAAAAACGCAGCGCACCGGCAGGGAAGTTCGGATTCCCAACCGGTGCGCTGTTTGCTTCTCTTTGAGGCTGTTATCTCACCTGCGCCATGAGATTGCCCATGGTCTGCGCCGCCTCGTCCTGTTTCTGCCGGGTGGTGTGGGTGTAGGTCCGCAGGGTGAACCCTGCGTCGTAGTGGCCCAGCATGGCGGAGACCGTTTTGATGTCCACGCCGTTCTGGAGCGCCAGGGTGGCGAAGGTATGACGGAGATCGTGGAACCGGAGGTGCTCCAGCCCGGCGTCCTTCAGGATGCGCTGGTGCAGCGTGGCCACGGAATCCGGATGGTACATGGCGCCGGTGCGGGAGGAGGGGAATAGCCAGGGGTTGTCCGGGTGCTTGGCGTGTTCCCGGATGAGCAGGTCCACCGCCTCCTGGGGAATGGAGATCAGGCGGACGGAGTTCTCTGTCTTGGGCTTTGCCACGATCAGCCTGTTGTTTTCGTCCTTTGTAGCCTGCTTGCTGACGGAGACGGTCCGCTGCTCCACGTCCAGGTCCTCCCACCGCAGGGCTACCAGTTCGCCTTTCCGGATTCCGCTGACCAACTCCAGATAGAACATAGCCAGGGCACCTCGTCGCTCCGCTGCGTCCAGGTAGGCTTTCAGGTCCTCCGGCCGCAGTGTCTTCATCTCCTGGTGCTGCGCCTTGGGCACCACGCACCCGTCGGCGGGGTTTCGGATCAGCAGCCGTTCTTTCACCGCCCGGTCCAGGGCACTGTGGAGCATGGTGTGGACGCCCCTTACCGTGGACCCGCTGAGACCCGGTTTCTTTTTCTTCTGCTGTTTCCGCATCCGTCCGTTCTCCAGCAGGTCCTTGTAGAGCTTCTGGATTTCCCGGCTGGTGAGCTTGTTCAGCTTGATGGCCCCGATCCGGGGGACGGTGTACTGTTCGATTCCCCTCTTGTAGTACCCTGCCGTGGAAGGCCGGATACTTGGTTTGGCATACAGCTCGAACCAGCCCCGCAGCCACTCTGCCACGGTGTACTCTCCGGAGCGAGACACGTCCAGCTGCTGGCTCTCTGCGATCGCCACAGACAGCTTGTTCTTGACCTCCGCCTGGGTCCTGCCCAGAACATTCTTGATGATCCGCTTGCCGTCCTGGTCGTACCCGGCGGTGTACCGGCCCTCCCAGCGGCCGTCCTTGCGCTTTCGGATGTTGCCTTCTCCATTGGCTCTACGCTTTGCCATTACTGCTCCCTCCTTTGCTGGAGGGCCTCGCTGGCCCGCTGCTCCTCGTCATCGTCGAAGGAGTACGAGGGAGCCAACTCCGCCGCGATGCCCAGGCCTAGTTTCAATCCAGAGAGGAAACTTTCCAGAGAGGTCTCATCCAGCAGTTCGTTCTCCAGGTCCGCCAGTTTCAGCAGCTGTTCCTGTCCTCGCCGGTCCAGTGCTTGGTACAGGCCTTGATGGACAGCCTCCAACTCTTTCCTGACTTCCCGGCACTCCGGCTCCTGACAGAACCTCTGATGCAGGGCCATCATGTAATCCCGCATTGTGTACCACCTCCTCTATTCAGCGACACACAATACCCCAACTTGCTGAGAATAGCCAGGGGTAAACCAACGAATTATCAATTTGTTAAGAACTCCCTGAGAGGCTTTTTCCCCGGCCCTTATCTTTGATATAGCGACGCAAAGTCTACCCGAAAAAGCCCCTCAATTCGCAGCGTCGGTGAAAAACGCCGGAACTGCTTGAGACTGTAGCACCTCGCAATCCCACCACCGCGCTGAAAGACCGAAATCCCGAAAACCGACGTCGGTACCAAAATCCCGGAAAGCCCCGCACTGCGGGGCTTTGTGGGCGGGAGGTGGTCGCTAGCGACTACCTCCCTTTATCTAGTACTTTTTTCGGCTGGCCGAAACCGCCGGATTTGACCCACAAAACTGCCGCTGCGGTACCGCTTCCCATGCTGTTTTCCCTCTGGAGATACCCCTGAAAAACTCTCTCGCCAACCTTCGCCCACACAGGCCCCACACGGCCCGCAGCGTCCAAAAGGCCCGCGGATGCCACCCCTCCGCCAAAGCCTCACACAGTTCCTGACAGGCCGCGACAAACGGCATATTCCTTTGTGCTGCGTTTGCGGTTCGTTCCCTTTCTGCTCCGGACGGATCGCGCCCGCCAGGAAAACGAGACTGTTGAATTTCAAAAAAACTACCACATTTTTAAAAATCATTGTATAATTTGCGGGAGAACTGAAAGCGAAAGGCGGTGCCTGTTATGAGCATCACGGTTTCCGATTGCCTGAAACTGCCGTCCCTGCAGGAGGCGAATGTGATCGCCGGACACGGGGGACTGGATAAATTTGTATCTGCCGTCTCCGTGCTGGAGTACGCCCGGGTGTTTGCCATGGCGGATCCCCTGTTTTTGGGAAACGAACTGATCATCACCGCCTTTACCTCGGTCATGGATGACGTGGAGGCCCAGTGCAACGCCATCCGGCGGCTGCACGAGGTGGGGGAGTCCGCGCTGGTGCTCTACTACGTGGGCTACTACGTCAAGACCATCGACAAAAAGCTGATCGACACGGCCAATGAACTGGATTTCCCGCTGATCGTCATGCCGGTGAACAATTACAGCCTCCGCTACAACGAGGTCATCATCGAAGTGCTGGAAAAGATCTTTGAGGAGCGGAAAAAGGCCACCCGCTTTGTGCCGCTGCTGCTGAAGCAGATCTCCGCCATGCGGGAGCGGCAGCGCACCGCCTCCGGCATCCTCCGCATCCTCAGCGACCACCTGCGCTACTCCTTCCTCCTGCTGGACAGCGACGGCAGGGAGCAGGGCCTGGCCATCTGGCCCACGTCGTTGTCCCAGGAGCTGATCGACGGCTTCCGGGACTGCGCGGACGCCCCGGAACAATTTCCGGCCACCCTTACTTACCACGACAAGCAGTATGAGGTCCGGCAACTGATCCTGGATACGAAACATCACATGGATCTGCGCCTGTATGTGATGGCGGAGGCCGGCGGTTTGAACGGGGACTTCTGCGAGCAGGCGGGAGAGGTCGTTGAGACCTCCTATAACCTGTGGCGCAGCAATCTGAAGAAGGGAAGCTCCGACGATCTGGTCCGGATGATCCTCAACGAGCAGAACCGGGACATCTATCGGATCGCCAGCAATCTGCGCATCGATCTGCGTGAGCTGCGCATCATGTGGGCCATCCTGCCCAAAGGTGCGGTCGGCGTTTCGGAGGACGCCGTCTCCCAGCAGAAGCAGCAGGTGAAAGAATACCTGCGCGGCGCCAAGAAGACCGCCATCGTGGATGTGTTTGACCAGGGCATCGTGGCCTTCATGAACGACGCCCCGTATCCGGGCATCGACGGGGAACTGGCCCAGGACTTCATGGCGGAGTTCGGCCGCGCCCATCCCGACACGGTCCTGATCTGGTGCGGCGGCCTGGATTCCATTCTGGATACCCGGAGAGCCTATATGCTGATCGAGCAGTACTGCTCCACCGCCTGCGTCATTTACCCCCACAAGAGCATCATCACCCATCAGGATCTCCTGTTTGCCGAGACCTGCCACAGCTTGATGCAGGGTGACGCCGCGGCGCTGGAACATACGCTCTCCGTGCTGTCCCCGCTGGCCGGACAGAAGGATGAAAAAGACACCTGGGAGACCCTCGGCGCCTACCTGATCGACGCCGACAAGAGCACCTCCGCCGCAGCGTCTGTGCTGCACGTCCATGAGAGCACGGTCAAATACCGGCTGAACAAGATCAACCGGCGGCTGGGATACGACATCACCCAGATGCCAGCCACCTACTATCTCTATCTGGCTCTGGCGATCAGGCGCCTGCGGGATTTCCAGGCCGGACAGTGATGGCAAACGCCGCGGAGTGAACTGTTCCATGTCATAGGGACATGAAGTGAACCTACCCTAAGGGGCAACATCGATACGGCACAAATGAAGGTAGCTGTAAGTCATAACATGGCTTACAGCTACCTTTTTATTTTTACGGTTCTATATCCGACACCTGCAAATAATTACAACTGTACATATCTGCTTTTTGAGATATAATTTTTAACTGGGGGATGATGTTATGAGTGAACCGTTTGATTATGGACATTTCGATATTGTCCTTGCCGATTATTTAAGGGTAAACGGAATTAGTAAAAATCAGCTTTCAGACAAAGCAAATTTGCAACGGACGCAGTTGAATTCATATTGTAAGAATAATATAAAAAGACCCGATCTTGATGTTCTTGCTCGTATCTGCTATGCGCTGAACTGTGATTTGTCAGATATAATCCGCTATGTCCACCCGCACGATAGAAATGGAGAGAACGACAATGGCTGAAGCAAAAGTAATTGTTATTCCTGATGGGAAAATTTGTGATTATATTGACGGGAAATTCCGGAATGATACCCCTGAAGAATATGTACGTCAGACCATCGAAAAGCGCCTGGTAAATGAGCATAAGTATTTACCATCCCAGATTAGAATCGAGTATACTTTACAGGTAGGTTCCAACAAACCGAGAGCTGACATTGTAATCTGGGAAAAAGATTGTGAGGAGCAAACACAATCGACAATCAAGCTGATCATTGAATGTAAGAAAGAAACTGTTGATGCCAGAAACGCAAAAGACGGCATTGCTCAGCTGCAATCTTATATGTCTGTTTGCCCTAATTGCGAATGGGGCATGTGGACAAATAGTATTCAAAAATTTGTGTTTCGTAAATATCTGGATGAGGCTGGAAACATTTGCTTCATGGAATATAATGATATTCCCGCAGCAGATGGTAATCTGGATGATGTTAATAGACCAAGCAGAAAAAGCCTTAGAAATGCCTCAGATGATAATCTTCTGTTCGTATTTAAGACATGCCACAACCACATCTATGTAAACGATGGGATGCAGAAACAACCCGCATTTTTTGAACTACTGAAGGTTATTTTCTGTAAAATTGAGGATGAAAGAAATATTCCAAATCCATTGGAGTTTTATACTACCTCTGAAGAACGTTCCAATCCAGATGGTCAGTTAACTGTGCAAAAACGTATTTCTAAGATTTTTGAAAAGGTAAAGAAGCGGCACGGAAAGATTTTTGACGCCAATGACGAAATTAAACTGACACCTCGCAGTTTGGCGTATATAGTAAGTGAGTTACAACGGTACAGCCTGCTTAATACGAACATCGACATTAAGGGGAAAGCTTATGAGGAGATAGTTGGAGCAAACTTACGTGGTGACCGCGGAGAATTTTTTACACCCCGTAATGTCATGAAAATGGTAGTCGAAATGATTAATCCCAAGATTGATGAACGGGTGCTGGATAGTTCTTGTGGAACGGGCGGTTTTCTGGTTACTGCTATGACCCATGTGATTGACCAGTTGGAAAAGCAATTTTCTGAACAAGTTGGTCTCTCTAAGAAAGAATGGGATGCTGATTGCATTAGAGCATTTCAGGACAAGATATCTGAAATGGCCTCCACAAATTTCTTTGGATTTGATATCAACCCTGACCTTGTTAAAGCTACCAAGATGAACATGGTGATGAACAACGATGGTAGCGGCAATATTCTCCAAACAAACTCTCTCCTGCCTCCCCACGAGTGGTCGGACGAGTTTAAAAGCAGACTGGCAGATGCATTAGGCATTAAAAAGGCAGAAATTAGGAATCACAATACCATTGCTTTCTTTAATGTAATTGTAACAAACCCGCCGTTCGGCAGCAAGATTCCCATTAAAGATAAGGCTGTTCTTGAACAATTTGAACTGGCACATATTTGGGAAAATAATAAAAAGAGCGGTACATGGACAATGACTGATCGTTTACAGTCATCAGTACCACCCGAAATTCTTTTTATCGAGCGTTGTACTCAGTTTTTGCTTCCTGGCGGTAGGATGGGTATTGTGTTACCTGATTCTATCCTTGGTTCCCCTGGCCTTGGTTATATCCGTGAGTGGATGATTAAAAATCATCGCATTATTGCAAGCATAGACTTACATGTTGATACCTTCCAGCCTCGAAATGGAACTCAGACGTCTGTTTTGTTCCTACAAAAAAAGACACAGGAACAAAAAGATATAGAAGAAAAGACTGGGACCATGGCTGATTACAACATTTTTATGGCCATGGTCGAAAAGGTCGGACATGATAAGCGAGGCAACCCTATTTTCAAGCGTGATAAAGAAGGCAATGAAATCCTTATTCCTGACAATGACAGTGTGCTTGTATTGGGTGAAACCGGAGAAGGGGATCGCACTGTTGCCCACCAACAAAAGAAAAAGGTCGAAGATGACCAAACAACTGATGTACCTGCTATTTTTGTAGAATGGAAACGGCAGGAGGGAGTGTCATGGTAAGCAGTAATTTGGCGTTTCGGCTGGAGGTCACCACACAGCCCAAAATAGAAGTTCAAGAATCGCCAGTAAAGTGGTGTTCTGTCAGTTTGTCTGATGTGGTTAGCCGAGGAAAACGCCTTGAGGCGAGTGTTTTCGATGTGGAAGCTAAGCAAGCAAGGGAGAAAATCTCTAAAGGAATATACGGAACAGTAGCGCTTGCTGGCGATAACGGTTTAATTGAAACAGCTTATTATCCTGGTTGGATTCAACGGAGTCGTCTTAAAAGGATATACTGTGACAGAGAATACGGAGAAGGATTTTACCTTCCCTCACAAATGACAGATATTTATCCGAAACCCGAAAAATATATATCACGATTAGCGGATTGTGATATGGATGAGCTTCGCTTGAAGAAAAACACCCTACTACTGACGCGTAGTGGCACAATAGGCAGCGTAGCTTATGTATCAAAAACATTAGATAGGTGTGTGTTCTCTGATGACGTAATCCGTATCACCTTCAAAGAACAGTATGATTTGGGGTATGTTTACGCATTTCTTAAATCAAAAGTTGGAAATTTGATTCTGAGGACAAATGGGTATGGTTCAGTAATTACCCATATTGAACCAGGACACTTGGAAGAAATTACTGTTCCAAACGCACCTATAGAATTACGAAAAAGGGTTAATGATCTAATTGTTCGCTCCTATGCGTTGCGAGATGAATCCAATGAAATGATAGATGAGGCAACACAGTTGTTGGTTGGAGAACTACATTTGCCACCTATCTATAAGATGGAAAAAAGCGATTCGACGGTAGACACATACAGTGTAAAACTTAGTAATATGAATTTGCGTCTTGATGCCTCCTACCATGTACCAATTGTTGATGCTATCATAGCACACCTACATCAGAACGCAGATGAAGTAACAACCATAGGTGATCCCAGAATCAGTAAAGAAGTTATTCTCCCGGGAAGGTTTAAGCGCGTTTATGTAGACGAAGGGCATGGCCGTGTTTTTATTGGCGGAAAGCAGCTTGGAGAATTAGATCCCTGCAACAAGAAATATTTATCCTTAGTCCATCATGGTGAACGCATAGCCAAGCAACTTGAATTGCATGAAAATATGACACTAATTACGTGTAGCGGGACGATAGGAAAAGTGACTCTTGTCGGAAAACACTGGGAAAGTTGGACCGCAAATCAGCATATTATTCGTGTGGTTCCAGCAAATTCAGAGATAGCTGGATATTTGAATGTTTTTCTTGCCTCCGATTATGGGCATCAACTAATCACTCGTTTCACATACGGCTCTGTTGTTGATGAAATTGATGATAACCATGTGCGTCAAATTGCTATTCCTTTACTAAAGGATCGTGCCGTGCAAAAACATATTAACGAGTTGGCATTGGGGGCAAACAAAAAAAGATACGAGGCGTATTGCTTGGAGCAAGAAGCTCTTCGAATTATGAATGAAGAAGTCATTTTGGCAAAGTGAGATGACCTTCACTACCAGGCAATGGCTTTAGAATCTGGCAAGCAGTACAGCAGGTTTTGATTGTTACAAATTTTGTAGTGGCTATTTTCTCTGATCTGTGGTATTGTGTCTTGCTACAAGGAGGCGAGGCACATGAACAATACGCTGAAGCTACTGTATGACAGATTTTACACTCCGCTACCTATGGAGGAGGCCGAGCAGGAAATCGAAACTTGCCACCAACAGCTTATTGAGCGTCTGGAAAAACCTGAGAGAAAACTGGTGCTTCGGATCATGGATGCACAGGGCCTGATTGCAGAGGAACGCTCTGTTGACAGTTTCCTTTGCGGATTCCAGTTAGCTTGGGAATTGGCATACGAACTGAATCATTTTGAAACGAACAGGCATCCATCTCCAGCGGAAGAAGTGGAGATGGATGCCTGATTCTATCTACTTGATTACGACGCCTTCACCCAGCCGATACCGACAC
>ENA-OPBW01001562-OPBW01001562.1-human-gut-metagenome-genome-assembly--contig:-NODE-1562-length-11519-cov-2.994679_pt1 | contig 11519 bp, 9 predicted proteins | sample MGYA00241070_ERZ501456 | MGnify/ENA primary metagenome ERZ501456 (study PRJEB25962, sample SAMEA2042624) | human gut metagenome | biome: human gut; feature: human-associated habitat; material: faeces...
TGGATGTGCACGCCATCACGAGGAGCGCCGTGGAGTCCGCGCCGCCTGATACCATGAGCACCACGGGAGCCGGCGCCTGCGCCCGCGCCGGGTGCTCCGCGCGGGCGGGCATCGGGTGCAGGCGGGCGAAATGCTGGGAGACTGTGGGCATGTGACCTCCTTGGTACCGCACCATTGTATCCATTGGACCGCGCTCCAAGTCACCTGTCCGCGGGCACGGCGGCGGATAACGTGAAGGAGGGGCCGCCCCGCCGTCATGATGACGGGCGGGACGGTCCCCGTGTCATGCGCGGCGGGAGGACGCCCCCATGCCATGCGCAGCGGCGAGGCCGTTCATGGCGCAGGGCCGCCCATCCGCCACCATATCCGCCGGCACCCGCCACGACCGATGGAAGCGAGGGTTTCACCATATGACGGATGAGGGACGCGGGAACCGGACCTTGAGGCTGCACGTCCTGGGAAGCGGGTCGAAGGGAAACTGCGCGCTGATCGAGGGCCCGCAGGGCCTCATCATGGTCGACGACGGCTTTTCCCGCCGCGAGGTGCTCGCACGCATGCACACCCTCGGCCTCGACGAGCACGACGTGCGCGCCCTGCTGCTCACCCACGAGCACACCGACCACGTGAGCGGCATCACCGTGTGGCACCGCGCCTTCCCGGTCGAGCTGTATGCGAGCATCGGCACGCCGGGCACGCGCAGATACTTGGACGAGCTCCCCTTCTGCCAGTTCGTCCCCGGCGTATCCTTCGAGGTCGCGGGCATCTCGGTCCGCACCTTCCCCACCTCGCACGACGTGGTGAACCCGGTCGGCTTCCGGTTCGACTGCGCGGGCGACTCGATCGGCTACGCGACCGACACCGGCTACCTGACCCGCGCAGCCGGACCTCTCCGCGCTCGCCGGCGCGCGCATCCTCGCGCTCGAGAGCAATCACGACGTCCCGATGCTCCGCTGCGGCTCCTACCCGCGCTACCTGCAGGACCGCATCCTATCGGACAGCGGGCATCTCTCCAACGCGCAGGCGGCCGAGGCGGCGCCGCGCCTCGTGTCCGAACGCACCGAGCAGCTCGTCGCCATGCACATCTCCCAGGAGAACAACCGGCCGAGCCTCGCCGTCCGCTCCTTCGCGGAGTCGCTCGGGGCCTCGCTCGACGACGAGCTCGGCTCCACAGCCACCCTCGAGCGGGGCGACGGGCCGTCCCTGCGCATCCGCGCCGCCGGCCAGAACCGCCCCATCACGGTGGACTGACGGGGAAGTCTTCCGCGCGTACGCCGCTATGACACGTTAATTCCGCATCACGCTCGCCCCGCCTCACGCCGGTCTTCCGCGTCATGAAAAACGGGTCCGGAGCCGCAGCCCCGGACCCGTTCGCGGCGAGTCGCGTTCCGCTTTGGATGGCGCGTTAGTCGATGGAGATCTTGGTGACGTTCTTCTTCTCGACGATCTTGGGCACGCTCACGGTCAGCACGCCGTCCGCGTAGCGGGCGGACAGACCCTCGCAGGCAGCGTCCTTCAGGTACACGCCGCGGGTCGCGCTGTAGGAGGTGAACTCCTTCTGCAGGTAGTTCTTGCCCTTGTCCTCCTCCTTCTCCTCGACCTTCACCGCGATGGACAGGCGCCCCTCGTTGAGCTCGACGTCGATATCGTCCTTGCTGACGCCGGTGAGGTAGGCCTTGACCTCGTACGAATCGCCCTTGTCCTCGACGTCCATCGGGAACGCCTTGGTCGACATCGGCGCGGAGGCGAGATCCATCATGTCATCGAAGGCATCGAACAGGGACGTCGCCGGACGGAGACCGAACACCGAACGATACGGAACCATGCTTGCCATACTTATCACTCCTTTGTGATACGCCCTGCTCCCTCCGGGGCGCGGGGACTTCCTTGGTCGCTCATGGTTATGCCCGCATCCGCACTCCCCTATTCACGGCGATTCATATTTTTTAAGCGTCACATTGTCATCAAATCTAAGTGACTCTCACTTAAGTTTATCGAGTCGATGGATATGGAGCGTCTGTAGCGGCGGGCGACGGCACGGACGTTTTTCTTAAAAAGCCATTTCACTCTCGGTCTTGCCCGTACAATGACTGCAGGTGCGGCACCGGATTAAGGGCGGTTATGGACGAGCGCATCGGGTCGACGGGACCCCTGAACAGTGATCGCATGCAGCGCGGGGACGCGACGGATGAGCGTGCCCGCACGGCAGGATACCGGCGCGAGAGCCGCCATATCCCCCAAGAGCCGATTACGGACCCCGGAGCGGAGTATGCGTCGCACGGATACCCTCGACCTGCGAGGGCGACCGGACCGTCGAGACCGACGCGCCGGCATATGGGCGTCGCCACCAACGACCCCACATATCTCCCGGACACGCCCCTGAGCGGCGAGGGGGTCAGGCGCGGCCCCGCGCACCCCGTCCCCGAGCCGGGCGAGCGCCGAAGCCTTCATTACGACCGCTACCTCGAGCGCCCCAAGCCGGGAAAATCCATCTTCACCCGCCGCGAGCAGGCGCAGCGCAAAAGAACGCGCGCCCTCGTCCTGCTGGCGATCCTGATCGTCGCCATCGTCCTGCTGGTCTGGTTCCTCGTCCTCGGCTAACCTGAGGCTGCCAACCGGCTGCCGGGGCAGCCTCATGCGGAAAGGACGGCATATGAGCGACGCAGGCTCGCAGGACCCGTATATCTACGCCGACAACGCGGCCACGACGCCGCTGTCCCCTCGCGCCCTCGAGGCCATGACCCCCTATCTCACCGAGTCGTTCGGGAACCCCGGGGGCATCCACCGTATCGCGCGCGACGCCGCATACGCCCTTGAAGACGCCCGCGCCCGCACGGCGGAACTGCTGGGGGCGCACGCGCACGAGCTCTACCTCACCAGCGGCGGCACGGAGTCCGACAACTGGATCCTGCAAGGGGCGGTGCGCCGGCATCGCGACCTGCACGGGACGAGCCGGCCGGTCCGCGTGATCACGAGCGCCGTCGAGCACCATGCGGTGCTCCACGGATGCCGCAGGCTGCTCGAGATGGGCGCGGACGCGGTGATGCTCCCCGTGGACGGCTCCGGCCGGGTCGACCCCACCTCCCTCTCCGACGCACTCGACGATGCCGAGCGGGCGGGGGCCGATGTCGCCCTCGTCTCCATCATGCTCGCGAACAACGAGGTGGGGACCATCGAGGACATCCCGGTACTCGCGGGGGTCTCCCACGAGCGCGGCATCCCCTTCCACACCGATGCGGTCCAGGCGGTCGGGCACATCCCCGTCGATGTCGATGAGCTCGGGGTCGATGCGCTCTCGCTGTCGGCGCACAAGTTCCATGGACCGCGGGGGGCCGGGGCTCTCTACCTGAGGGACGGGTTCTCCATACCGCCCATGGTCGAGGGCGGAGGGCAGGAGCGCGGGCTGCGTTCGGGCACGCAGGACGTGGCCTCCGCCGTCGGCATGGCGGCGGCGCTCGAGGAGGCGTGCGAGGACCTCGAGGGTCGCGCGCGGGACGTGGGGGCGCTCCGCGACCGGCTCGTCTCCACGGTGCTGGAACGCACCCCGGGCGTACGCCCCCCCGGCGAGCCCGACCTGCACCGGCGGCTCCCCTCGATCGCATCCTTCATATGCCATGACGTCGACGGAGAGCTGCTCGTGGTGCTCCTCGATCGGGCCGGGGTCGCCGCAGCGACGGGTTCCGCGTGCTCCACGGGATCGACCGAACCGTCGCATGTCATCACCGCGATGGGCTGGGACGACCCTTCGTGGAACCGCGGCACGCTGCGCCTTTCGCTGGCGGACGACGTCACGGACCGCGATATCGACCTCCTGTGCGAGCGCGTCCCCCGGTGCATCGAGCGGGCGCGCCTGCTCTCGGGCTTCTCGCGATAGCCGCCCTCCCCTGCTTCGCGGCATGGAAAAGCCGGGGTGCCCCGGAAGGCGCCCCGGCTCTCTCACCCGATACGTCGGCCGTTAGCTCAGCAGCTTGCGGCCCGCCTCCTCGATCGCATCGAGCTGCGCGTCCGCGGACGCCGCATCGGCGCCCTTGGCGAAGATGTACAGCTTGATCTTGGGCTCGGTGCCGGACGGACGCACGATGGCCTTGTCGCCGCCCTCGAGATCGAACTCGATGACGTTCGCCTTGGGGAGGCCGTTCACGCCGTCCGCGTAGTCCACGACCGCCTCGACCTTCGCACCGGCGATCTCCTCCGGTGCGGTCTCGCGCAGAGCGGCCATGATACCTGCCATTTTAGCGGCGCCGTCTGCACCAGGATAGGACAGGGAGATGGTGCGGTTGTGGTAGTAGCCGTACTTCTCATACAGCTCGCGCATGGCCTGGACGAGGTTCTTGCCCTGCAGCTTGTAGTACTGCGCCATCTGGCAGATGAGCAGGCTCGCGTTGACGGCGTCCTTGTCGCGCACATGGTCCCCGGAGAGGTAGCCGTAGCTCTCCTCGAACCCGAAGATGTAGCGGTCGACCTGGCCGGCGTCGGACAAGCCGGTGATGATATCGCCGATGTACTTGAAGCCAGTCAGGCAGCGGCGCAGCTCGAAGCCGTACTCCTGGGCGAGCGCGTCGACCATCGCGGAGGAGACGATCGTGGTCACGGCGACCTTGTCGGTCAGGTCCTCGCCGCGCTCGGCGCGCATCTTGCAGATGTAGTCGAGCAGCAGCACGCCCATCTCGTTGCCGGTGAGCAGCGTGTAGTCGTCACCATCCTGGCAGGCGACGCCGACGCGGTCGGCATCGGGATCCGTGGCGAGCAGGAGGTCGGGCTGGACCTCGGCGCACAGGTCGATGCCCTTCTGCATGGCCTCGCGGATCTCCGGGTTGGGATACGGGCAGGTGGGGAAGTCGCCGTCGGGGTCCTTCTGCTCGGGGACGACGGTGATGTCCGTGATGCCCGCGCGGTTGAGGACGGTCGTGACCGGGATGAGACCCGTGCCGTTGAGCGGCGTGTAGACGAGCTTGAGCGGGGCCGCGGCGGACTGCTCCTCGGTCAGGTTGCACACCGAGCACTTGAGGACCGCGTCGTAGTAGGCGTCGAGCACCTCGTCGCCGATCCACTTGACCTTGCCCTGCTCCACAGCCTCGTCGAAATCCATCGTCTTGACGTCGGCGAAGGGGTCCGTCGCGTTCATGGCCGCGGAGATGGCGTCGGCGGCCTCGGAGGTGATCTGGCAGCCGTCCGGCCCGTAGGCCTGTTAGCCGTTGTACGGGGCGGGGTTGTGGCTCGCGGTCATGCAGATGCCGCCGGAGCACTGCAGGTAGCGGGTAGCCCAGGACAGCGTCGGCACCGGGGAGATCTTGGGGTACACGTAGGCCGTGACGCCGTTCGCGGCGAGGATGGCTGCGGTCGTCTTGACGAACAGCTCGCCCTTGTTGCGGCTATCGCGCGCGATGGCGACGGTGGGGTTCTCGAAGTTCTCGTTCAGATAGTTGGCGAAGCCCTGGGTCGCACGACCGACGGTGTAGATGTTCATGCGGTTGGTGCCGGCGCCGATGGTCCCGCGCAGGCCGGCGGTGCCGAACGCGAGGTCCTGGAAGAAGGCATCCGTGATGGCATCCTCGTCCCCGGCTTCCTTCATGGCCTTGAGCTCGGCCAGGAGCTCATCGTCCGTGACGTTTGCGATCCAAGTGTCAAGAAGCTCATGTACGTCCGACATACGTAGCACCTTTCCTCTACCGTATGAACCTTCCGAAACCCGCATGCCCGCGGGCGGCGCGCATAAGGCGCAGCTACAGGAATCTTACGTCATTTGGGTAAAGTCCGGCACATCGCACCGCCCGATGGACGATTTGTCCGGTAGATGTCAGAAGGGGGTCGGATATCTGAACCGACCCCCTCTGGGGAACCCACCCGCCTTACGTGCGGGGCGAAGATTCCTTCCGAATCCACCGGGGCAGCGGTCCCTTCCGAATCCATCATCAGGATGTTATCCGAATCTTTCAGGGGCGATATTCGAATCTGGTTCGCATCGGGAGCCGATTTCACGACGCGGTGGGCGATGTACCGGAATGCATCCGCCCTCCGAATCCGCGCGCGATGACGGGAGGGGAGAGGTTCATATCCTGATCTTGTTTCCGCTGGCTGTTCGGTTGATTCGCTTCATCTGAATGATTCCACATCCGATTCTGAATTCGCGTCGAGACGACGTCAGCGCGATTGAGTTACGAAGCATCCAACACATCGACTGCACCATTCACCATTTCGCGTCTGATGCAGTCGAGGACGCGGGCTGCCGAACGCTTCTACCACACGACGCCCTCGCCAGGTAGACGCCCCGCTGCGCGCGGTCGGGTAGCCCGTCACCCTGCAAACCAAGTGAAACAAAGGCGTCCACGGACGCAAAGGTTTCGCTGAGACGACCCCCAAGTGAGATAAACGCGTGCACGCACGCCTTTGTTTCACCCAGGCTCTTCTCTTCAAATCTCGTGAACCTTCTCCCGGCCACTCTCGCTGCGAACCAAGTGAAACAAACACGTCCATGGACGCGAATATCTCGCTGGAACCAGCTCTCGGCAAAACAATGGCGTCCATGCACGCCAATGTTTCGCCCGGGCTCTTTCACCGCAAACGAAGTGAAACAAATGCGTCCATGGACGCGATGATCTCGCTGAGTACAGCTCCCAGCGAGACAAAGGCGTGCATGCACGCCTTTGTCTCGCTTCGCAGCCACCCCCATAGCCGTCCGCAAGACGAGACGCCCGCGTTCATGGACGTCCCCGACAGATTCGGACTCGGCACACAGAGGATCGGACCGATACGGATGAATCGGTACTCAGATGGGGTTGGTTCGGTGGGCTTGAATCGGTTCCGACGGAATCGGTCGCGTATCGAAGCCCATCGTCGCTTGAATCGTTCGCCATCGCATGCGAGCACTCATCGACTCGTTCGCCGCATCGGACAAGACGGCTCCACGACTCGATAACGGCCGACTCGATCCATTCGCGTCAGGTCCCACCAACGGACCGACCCCGAATCAACCGTCAATGGGAGCACCGTGCGGAGCGCTCGCCGCAATCGACCCGCACATCTGGTCCGCTACGGCTTCCACGAGCGGTTCTCTACCGAAGGCAGCTGAACTCTTCCATCTCCTACCTCGAGTGACGCAGTCGTCCTGCACACCCAGCCGAACCTCGGCCGTCGCTTCTTGGGTCAATCCTGCTTCGAATCGCACATCGCATCTCAAACTGATTCTCAATCCCGCACGCTGCGATCCACACAGAGCCATCGAAGCGTACCGATGGCAGGGGATGCGACCCGACGAACGAATCGATGCATCGATGCGTCCTCCGAAACAGCTACCGAACCCCGGACTCTGTCCATTCGAATCCCCGCCGTCTCCCGTTGCACCAAATGATGCGGAGGTGGGGGAGAGCGGGGTATAATCGACCGAACGACCGAACCTATGACGCAGTCCCAACCGACCCAGATTACGACGAGGTGATCGCATGCCGACAATCAAGGAGATCGCAGACGCTACCGGACGGGGAAAATCGACGGTCACCCGCGCGGTCAACGAGCTCGGCCTCCGTGAGAACGGCCATGCGAAGCCGGACGGACCGCGCGGCGCCCTGATCATCGATGCGGAGGGTGCTTCGATGCTCGCCGACTTCCTCACCAAGGGAACCGAGTCGAAGACCGCACCGGAGCCGGATACGGAGACCGCCTCCCAGCCCCAGATCGATATCGAGGCGATCGTATCGGTCTACCGGGAGAGGATCGATGACCTCAAGGCTCAGATCGAGAGCCTCAACGACCAGCTCTCGATGAAGGACGCCCAGATCAAGGAGCTCAACATCGCCTTGGAGAACGCGCAGGGAGCTGCTAAGGAGGCGCAGACCGAGACGAGGCGCGCACACGACCGTGTCGTCCTCATGGCGAGTGCGGGCGTCTGGGAGCGTCTGACGGGCTTCAAGGGCCTGTTGGGCCCTGCGAGCGATGTAGACGGTCAATAAGCCCGCTTTTCCATAGCGATGCGAACCGAAGGGCCCCATATGGGGCCCTTCGCATGGAGACGGCCCCTGGATATGAAAAGACCCCGCCGCGGCGAGGTCGTCGAACCATATGGTGGAGGTTAGGGGGATCGAACCCCTGACCTCAGGCTTGCAAAGCCCGCGCTCTCCCAGCTGAGCTAAACCCCCACGGAGACAGTAATAAACACCCCAGCGGCGACTCGGCTCTCGCTGGGGTGTTTATTGCGAAAGAAGTGGTGGACCTGACAAGATTCGAACTTGTGACCTCCCGGTTATCAGCCGGACGCTCTAACCAACTGAGCTACAGGTCCATCGCGCTAGGAAATAATAGCCCAGACGTCGCGCGGGAGTCAACAACTTTTTTGAAAGAAATTTCGCACCGTGAAAAGAAGGTGCGAAACCGCATGTGGCAGCGGTTTTGGGTACTATACCTATTCAGTTCTTTCAAGGAACGCTCCGAGAACGCTTACCACGATTTGGAGGTGCCGTAATGATCCGCGTTGACATCGAGACCATTATCATGGCCTCCGGTCCCGTGCCCTCACTCATCGTCCTGCGCGAGCGCGGGGCGGATTCTTCGACGGACGCGCCCCTGCGCGCGCTTTCCATCCAGACGGGGTCGTACGAGGCCGCCGCCATCAGTCGCGGCATCGATGGGACGGAAGGCACCCGCCCCATCACGCACGATCTGATGCTCGATGCCATCCGCAAGCTCGGCGCGCACGTCGAGCGCGTCGAGATCAACCGTGTCGAGGCACCGGTCTTCTACGCGACCCTCGTTCTTTCCGGGGGCGACCGCACCGAGGTGACCGTCGACGCCCGCCCGAGTGACGCACTGGCCATCGCTGTCCGGTCGAACGCCCCTATCTACGTCGAAGACGAGGTCATGAACCGCGTCGGGAACATCTCGTACCGCACCGACGATGATGCGGAGAAGGAGTTCGAGCAGTTCGATGCGTTCGCGCATTCGGTCTCTCCAGATGACTTCTAACCTGCATACAGGCTGAGTGGGGGAGTAAGACGACGGTCGTTCCGACCGATTCACACGAACCGCGCCGGACCGCACCAGACGACTCTGAACCGCACCGTCAACCGCGTCCTGGGAAGCTCTGAGGCCCTCATCGGTCGCAGCGACCTTCCGGCGCCCGCTCAACCGCCCCCTCATCTCAGGCGCGCGCCGCAAATGCGAAAGCACCGCCATGCGAAAGCACCGCCATGCGAAAGCACCGCCATGCGAAAGGCCCCGTCCCATACAGGACGGGGCCTTTTTCACAGCCCTTATGAATCGGTGCGCGCCCTGATGAGGCCTACTCGTCCATCAGGTCCTCGAGCGCCTCGTCGCCGCTGCCGATATCGACGTGGTCCTCATCGCGCGGGGCCTCCATCGCTCCGGCCGCCGCGAGGTCGAGCGACTCCTGGCCCTCGGCGACCGCAGGGGCCTTGACCTTCTTCTTCGCGCTCGTCATGCGCGCCACGGCGCAGACCCGGTCGCCGTCGATGACGGACATCATCTTGACGCCCTGGGTGGCGCGGCCGGTCTTGGAGATCTCGTCGGTCTTCACGCGGATGACAGTCGCCATCTCCGTGATGATGAACAGCTCGTGCTGGGGCCCGACCGTCTTCATGGCGGCGAGCTGACCCTTCTTGTCCGTCATCTGAATGGTGTAGACGCCCTGGCCGCCGCGGTTCTGCACCGGGTAGTCGGCGACGGGGGTGCGCTTGCCGTATCCGCGCTCCGTGATCACGAAGAGGTCGCCGCGGCCGTTGGAGATCTCCATGCCCAGCACGCGGGTGTCGCCCTTCATCGTGATGCCGCGGACGCCGCTGGTGTCGCGGCCGGTGGCGCGGACCTGGTCCTCGGCGAAGACGATCGCCTTGCCGGCGGTCGTGGCGAGGATGATCATGTCGCCCTCGCGGACGCGGCGGACGTCGAGCAGGTGGTCGCCGGACTTGAGGTTGATCGCGATGATGCCGTCGCGGCGGCTGCGGTCGTAGGCGCTCATGACGGTCTTCTTGACCATGCCGCTCGCGGTGGCGAACATGAGGTACTCGTTGTCGGGGAACTCCCTGCACGAGATGACGCTCGCGATCTTCTCGCCGTCCTCGAAGGGCAGCAGGTTCACGATGGCGGTGCCGCGCGCCTGGCGCGTGCCGACCGGCAGCTCGTGGACCTTCAGGCGGTACACCTTGCCGCGGTTGGAGAAGAAGAGCACGTACTCATGGGTGCTCGCGATGAACATCTCGTCGATGACATCATCTTCCTTAAGGTTCGCGCCGGTCACGCCCTTGCCGCCGCGCTTCTGCGCGCGGTAGGCGGCCACCGGGATGCGCTTGACGTAGCCGGTGTGGGTGATCGTGACGACCATGTCCTCGTCGGCGATGAGGTCCTCGACGTCCAGGTCGCGCTCGGCGGCGCAGATCTCCGTGCGGCGCTTGTCCCCGAACTTGCGGGAGATCTCGCGCATCTCCTCCTTGATGACGCCCAGGATCTTCTCCTCGTGCGCCAGCAGGTCCTCGTAGTAGGCGATGGCGCGGCGCAGGCCGTCCAGCTCCTCCTGGATCTTGTCGCGCTCGAGGCCCGTCAGGCGGCGCAGCTTCATCTCGAGGATGGCCGTGGTCTGCTCCGGCGTGAAGCCGAAGCGCTCGATCAGGCGGGCGCTCGCCTCGGCGTCGGTGCGCGAGGAGCGGATGATGGAGATGACCTCGTCGATGTGGTCGAGGGCCATGAGGTAGCCCTCGAGGATGTGGGCGCGCGCCTGGGCCTTCTTGAGGTCGAAGCGCGTGCGGCGGGTCACGACGTCGACCTGGTGGTCGATGTAGCAGCGCAGGATCTCACGCAGCGACAGGCACTTGGGCACGCCGTTCACGAGCGCGAGGTTGTTCACGCCGAAGGTGTTCTGCAGCGAGGTGTACTTGTACAGGTTGTTGAGGACGACCTGCGGGATGACGCCCTTCTTGAGCTCGATGACCAGGCGGATGCCCTTGCTGGTCGACTCGTCGCGCATATCGGAGATGCCCTCGATGCGCTTCTCGTTCACGAGCTGGGCGATCTTCTCCTGCAGCGTGCCCTTGTTGACCTGGTAGGGGATCTCGGTGAAGACCAGGCGGTTGCGGCCGGTCTTGGTGGACTCGACATGGGCCTTGGCGCGGACGGTGATCGAGCCGCGGCCGGTCTCGTACGCCTGGCGGATGCCGTCGGACCCCATGATGCGGGCGCCGGTGGGGAAGTCGGGGCCGGGCATCACGGTCATGAGCTCGTCGACCGTGGCGTCGGGGTTGTCGATGAGCATGCAGGTGGCCTCGATGGCCTCCGTGAGGTTGTGCGGCGGGATGTTGGTCGCCATGCCCACGGCGATGCCCGAGGAGCCGTTGACGAGCAGATTCGGGAAGCGGGCGGGCAGCACGGTGGGCTCCTGCGTCTTGCCGTCGTAGTTCGGCACGAAGTCCACGGTATCTTTATCGATGTCGCGCACCATTTCCATGGCGAGCGGCGCCATACGGCATTCCGTGTAACGCATTGCGGCTGCCGGGTCGTCGCCGGGGGAGCCGAAGTTGCCC
>ENA-OPBW01001564-OPBW01001564.1-human-gut-metagenome-genome-assembly--contig:-NODE-1564-length-11499-cov-2.625655_pt1 | contig 11499 bp, 9 predicted proteins | sample MGYA00241070_ERZ501456 | MGnify/ENA primary metagenome ERZ501456 (study PRJEB25962, sample SAMEA2042624) | human gut metagenome | biome: human gut; feature: human-associated habitat; material: faeces...
CCGGCAGCGGCGGTATTCCAGGGGCTGGTCATAGCCGAAGGTCCGCTTGCCGTTCATCTCCATGGACTCGGAAACCACCAGAACCTCGGGGGTGAACCGCTCCCACAGCTTGAATTTCAGCACGGGGGTGAACATGCTCTCGCTGCCGCCCTCCCAGCCGCCGTCCCTGTACTCGTACAGGGCGGGGGTGAACTTGGCGGAGGGGGTCAGGTCGGCGTAGTTCAGACGGCCCAGGCTCTCCGCCCGGAAGGTCTCCTTGGTGTAGGGGGCGGGCATGTCGTAGCTGGTCAGCTTCACCCGGCCGCCCGGCTCCAGGGTGAAGAGGAACAGGTGGGGCATGGGGTTGGTGCGGCCGTTCACGGTGTAGTCGCTCTCCTCCAGCATAAAGACGCCGTCAAAGTTCTCCGGCAGGCCGTCGATGCGGTCGTTGAGGACGGTGTTCACGTGGCGTGCGGCGGGGTAGCCCTCCACACCCTGGGCCTGGAAGGCCGCCAGCTGATCGCGGTTATCAAAGGTGCCGGTCAGCAGGGAGACGAATTCCTGAAGTGCGTTGATAAAAATTCCTTCTTTCTGTTCTCAGGCGGCGTTCTCCGCCGTCTGGCCGGGGGATGTGTCTGTTTGGGCTGATGAGCCGTAGTAGTCGCCCAGGCTCTCGGCACGGAAAATGGTGTACAGCACCACCTTGTCTCCGCCGCTCCCAACGGTCAGCTCCTGCGGGGTCTGGTTCCGGTCAAAGCTGATGAGCACACCGTCTCCCACCTGCAGCATGGCCACCCTGGGATCGTCCGCCGCGCTGATCTGGTAGTAGACCGCGCCATGCTCCGCGTTTTCACCGGCGCCCAGGAAATACTGGGTGCTGCCGCCAATGACCGCCGTGCGGATATCCGTGATCTCAAACTGGGCGGGCCCCAGGTCTCTGTCACCGGACTGATCCACCCCGGCCTCCTCCTGTTTGATAATGCCGTTGTCCGCCAGGGCTTGGCGGTAGCTGGTCTCGCAGGCGGCCACGGTGGCGCCGGTGGAGACGATGGAGTACTGCTGGACGTTGACCATGGCATACATCTTCACCAGGCCGTCCTCGCCCTTGAGGGCCATGAAGTAGGTGGGCTGGTCCGCCACGTTCAGCAGCAGGGGGAAGGTGGCGATATAGCGCATCTGCTGGACCTGGCTCTGGGCGCTGGCCTGGGCGGAGGACTCCGTGGCACCGGCCACCGTGTAGAACTTGGTCTCCTTGGTCCGCTGGTTGCTCAGCAGGAAGCCGATATTGGACTGATCGGAGGTGACGGAGGTGACGCCGGTGTACATATACACGTCGTCCCCGATGGCGATATAGTTATAGCCGTCGGTGGTGACCTTCACGTCCCGCTGGCCGAAGATGGAGTTCAAAAAGCCGTTGGCGTACATGCCGTAGTAGTCGTACTGCTCCATAATGAGGTCCGCCACGTACACCTGGTCCACCCAGGAGGGGACCTCCTCATAGTACTGGCTCTCGCCGGTGACGGCGTTGACCAGCACGGCGCCGTGGATGTCGGTGCCGCCGAAGAGGCCGATGGTTTTGACCATCCGGGGGCAGACCCAGAAGGGCGTGCCCTCCTCGTCGATCTCAAAGACGGGGTTGGCGAACATATAGGTGGGGTAGTGGAACCGCAGGTGCCGCTGGAGGTTTCGGCCGAAGTGCTCGGCGGTGGTGTAGCGGATGCCCTCCTCCAGGCGCACCACCTCCACGTCCTGGGTCACCATGTCCACAATCAGGTAGGCCGGCAGACCCTCGGAGCGGTTGGTGAACCACTTGATAAGGTCGGCGTATTCCAACGTCGCCACCCGCACAGGACGACCCTGATAGTTGATCTGGGTGAAGCCCTCCTGGACCTCGAACTGGGACACCATGTCCGCCAGCTCGCCCAGCTTCCGGGTAGCCAGACGCTCGGCGGAGTCCTTGTCCACCATGGGGATCTGGTCATAGGAGATCTCCTCCACCTCAGCGGCGAAATCGCCGGACTCGACCGTGAGGAGCTCAGCGTAGCTGCCGGCCCGGATCACCACCCAGGAGCTGGCGGCGCCCACCAGGATCACGGCGATCAGTGCCGCCACGGCGAAGAAGGGGATGGTGCACTGCTTTTTCACAAAATGGAAATAGCCCTTGGCGCCGTCTCCCTGGAAGCCGGAGGTGAACACGGCGCACACGCAGTACACCGCGCAGACCAGGAAGAGGAACACATACAGCTCCTCGGCGTGGAAGTTCAGGGCGGGCAGCTCGATATAGAAATAGCCCAGGGCGAATACCAGTGTGACCAGCAGGTTGATGGCGATGCGCCCGGCGGGGCTGCCCACGGCCTTGCGGGGTTTGCGGGGCTTTTTGGGTGGGGGCGTAAAGCCGCCCTGATTGTTCTGGGCGCCCGCACCAAAATTCCCGAAGTCGAATCCGCCGAAATTGAATTGGATCGGCATGAAGTCGCTCCTTTCTCTTCTTTTAAAAATTGAAATTCATGATACAGGAAAAGTGTGAATAAATCAAGTATCCCTCACAGGCCATTCCTGATTCCTCCGGCAGAAAGATACCGTCGGGTAAAAAGCATGGAAAAAGCGGCCCCGCCAAAAGGCGGGGCCGCTGCAATAGAAACATCTGTGCGGAAGGGGATTACTGAGCAGCCATCTTCCGGGCCTTGGCCTCAGCCTTGTTGCGGAACACGTCGATGGTGACCGCCAGGATGATGACGGCGCCGATGACGATGTACTGCACGTTGGTCTGAGCACCCATCAGGTTCAGGCCGTTGCGGATAACGGCCATCAGCAGAGCGCCGATCAGGGTGCCCCAGATGGTGCCCTTGCCGCCGGTGAAGGAGGCGCCGCCGATGATGCAGGCCGCGATGGCGTCGGTATCATAGGTGGAGCCGGCATTGCCGTTGGCGGAGGCCAGACGGCCCACGGACACCACACCGGCGAGACCTGCGGTGAAGCCGGAGAGGGCATACACGAAGGTCAGCACGTTCTTGGAGGGGATACCGGACAGCCGGGCAGCCTCGGGGTTGCCGCCCACGCAGTAAATCTGACGGCCCAGAGCAGACCGGGTCAGGAACACGTGGAAGATAGCGAACACCACCAGCACCAGAATGAAGCTGAAGGGGATGCCGGGGAAGCTGCCGAACTTGAGCACGGAGCCGCTGCCAATCCACATCAGGCCGTCCACGCCGGTGTTGGTGAAGGCGATGGACTTGGAGCCGGTGATGACCAGGGCAACGCCCCACAGCACGTTTTTCATACCCAGAGTGGAAACGAAGGGATGGGGCAGATCCAGGCGGGTGAGCAGCGTGCCGTTCATGAAGCCGGCGAAGGTGCTCACGGCCAGGCCAACCACGATCAGAGCCACGGGGTTGGTGATGCCGAAGTTCTGGACCATGACACCGATGGTGCAGGTGCACAGCACGCAGTTGGAGCCCACGGACAGGTCGATGCCGGCGGTGATCAGGGCGCACAGCATACCGGCGGCGATCAGGCAGTTGATGGACGCCTGCTTCAGGATGTTCATAATGTTGCTGAGCTTCGGGAACTTATCCGGCATCAGGGCACAGAAGATGATGATCAGAATGACCAGGGCCAGCAGAGTGCCCAGCTTTTGCAGAAGCTCTTTCCCAGAATTCTTTTTCATATCAGTCTAACTCTCCTCCCCAGGCCGCTTTCATGATATCCTCAGAGTTGAAGTGCGGGGTGTCACGGTCAATGTTGGCCATGACGCGGCCGCCCCGCATGACCACCACATGGTCGCTCATGGCCAGGATCTCCGGAAGCTCGGAGGAGACCATGATGACGCATTTGCCGGCCTTGACCAGGTCGTTCATGACGCGGTAAACCTCGATTTTGGCGCCCACGTCGATGCCGCGGGTGGGCTCGTCGAAGATGAAGATGTCCGCGTCGGTGTTGACCCACTTGCCGATGACCACCTTCTGCTGGTTGCCGCCGGAGAGCTGGGCCGTCACCTCGTCCAGAGACGGGGTCTTGATCTTCAGAGCCTCCACGTTTTCCCGGCCGGAGGCCTCGATCTTGCTCCTGTTCAGGAAGGGGCCGTTGGAAAAGCCCTTCATGTTGGCCAGGATCAGGTTGGTGCGCACGTCCAGGGACAGCACCAGGCCCTGGCCCTTGCGATCCTCGGTGAGGAACGCAATCTTTTTCTGGATGGCGTCTTTGGGAGAGCGGATATGTACCTTCTCGCCCTTGACGTAGACCTCGCCGCTGTCCAGCTTATCGGCGCCGAAGATGGCTCGCATGGTTTCAGTCCGTCCGGCACCCACCAGGCCGGCAAAGCCGGTGATCTGGCCGGCATAGGCCTTGAAGGAGACATCGTGGAGCACGCCGGCCTCGTTGAGGTTCTTGGCCTCCAGCCACACGTCGCCCTTGACGCCGAACTCCTTGGGATAGAGGTTGTCCAGAGTCCGGCCCACCATGGCGTTGATCAGGGAGTCCTCGGTCATATTGCCGATGTCCTCGGTGACGATGTGCTCGCCGTCCCGCATGACGGTGACACGGTCGCACAGCTCGAAGAGCTCCTCCAGTTTATGAGAGACGAACAAAATGGCCACGCCCTTGGCCTTGAGGCCCCGGACAGTCTCCATCAGCTGGGCGATCTCTTCCTTGCCCAGGGAGGAGGTGGGTTCGTCCATGATGATCAGCCTGGCGTCCAGGGACACAGCCTTGGCGATCTCCACCATCTGCTGCTGGCCCACGCCCAGCTTGCCGCTTTCCATTCTGACATTGATTTCCGGATGGCCCAGCGTCTTCAGGGCGGCCTCTGCCTCCGCGTGCATCCTGGGATAGTCCAGAAGGCCGTTTTTCTTGATGGCGCGTCCCATAAAAACGTTATCCGTCACAGACAGCTGCTTGACGATGTTCAGCTCCTGGTAGACACAGGCGATACCGGCTTCGCGGGATTGGACGGGATTGCGGAAGACCTTTTTCTGGCCATCCACGAAGATCTCGCCTTCCTCAGGCGTATGGACGCCGGTGAGCACCTTGATGAGGGTGGACTTGCCGGCGCCGTTCTCACCGATCAGGCCGTGGATCTCTCCCGGCCGGATACCAATGGACATGTTTTTCAATGCGACGACACCAGGAAAACGTTTGGTAATGTTTTTTAGCTCGACCACATACTCACTCATGCGATTACCTCGTTCCTTTCCTGATTTCTTCGGTTCCCGCCGCCGCGGGAGGAGAAAAGAGTTTGCGCGGAACGGGAATTTGGCGGCAGACATCGCTGCCGCCAAATTCCACAGTTCTGTTCAGATGTACCGATTTGCCGAAAGGCTTAGCCCTTCATGGCGGCCAGGCTGTCCAGGTACTCCTGGCCGTTCTCGGCGGTGACGACCTCGACGGGGGCGTTGATGACCTCGTCCACGGTCTCGCCGTTGATGGCCTTCAGAGCGGCCTCAACAGCCTGATAGCCCATCTGATAGGGCTGCTGGGCGACGGTGGCCTTGACCATCTCGCCGGCCAGGATCAGGTCCACGGCGGACTGGTTGCCGTCGAAGCCGACAATGATCATGTCCTCAACACCGGCGGACTTGCAGGCGTTCATGGCGCCGATAGCGGTGTCGTCGTTGTGGCACAGGACGATGTCGATCTGATCGGGATAGGCGTTGAGCAGGTCCTCCATGGTCTTGGTGGCGCCGTCAGTGGTGTTCTGGCCGGACAGAGCCTCCAGAACCTCGATGCCGGCCTCAGCGCAGGCGGCCTCATAGCCCTCGCGGCGCATGTTGGAGGTGTTGTCGCCCTCCTGGCCGTAGATGATGACGGCCTTGGCGCCCTCGCCGGCCTGCTCAGCGGCCCACAGGCCACCCTGCTTGGCGGCGTCCACGTTGGAGGTGCCGACGAAGGAGGTCTGACCCTCGATGCCAACGTTGGTGTCGACGGACAGAACGGGGATCACGCCGATGGAGCTGGCCAGAGCACCGGAAGCGGCGCCGGCGTCATTGGGGGCAACGATGATGGCGTCGCAGCCGGCGCCGATCTGCTGCTCGATCATAGCGACCTGCTGCTCGATCTCGCTCTCAGCGCCGGGGCCGACAACGGTCACCTTGACGCCCAGGTCAGCGGCGGCAGCGTCGCAGCCGGCCTTCACATAGCCCCAGTACTCGGAGGACAGGGTCTTCAGGACGACGGCAATCTCCACGTCGCTGGCAGCGGCGGCGTCGTCGTCAGTGGTCTCTTCAGTGGCGGTGTCATCAGTGGTCTCCTCGGTAGCGGTGTCGCCGCCGCCGCAGGCCACCAGGGACAGAGCCATGATCAGAGCCAGGAACAGTGCAAAGAGTTTTTTCATGCTTCTTTTCTCCTTTTCGCGTTTGTTTCGACTTTCGCCGACTTGAAAATTCCGGAACCTGTTAACGGTAAAATCGATTAACAAAAGTCCCGGTGAACGCAAAAAAAGTGTAGCACGGAGACTGTCCGCCGTCAATAACATGGAAGAAAAACCGTTGTTTTCCCAAAAAATATGCAGTTTGGTTTGTGAATAATATGAAAACAATTTTCGGCGCCAACAAAAAAGGGGAAGAGATTTTACATGGATTTTACATTGCCCTTCGCAAGCGGCTCCCGGGGAGGAAAACACCCCCTCCGCTGCAGCCTGTAAAGGGCGTTGTCACTTCCGCAGAAAATGCGGGGGCCCCTTTGGCTAAATCGGAAAAAATCCAAACAGACCTGGAAAAACCGTTGATTTTTTTTCCAAACGATGATAGGTTAAAGAGGTAAAAACATGCTCCCAGACTTGTTGTATGTGGTTCTGTGAACGAACACAGATGCAACGTTTTAATGTTTTGAGGCGGAGGCTTCAGCTGCCGCCGGGGAGATGTGGTAGAGTGCTATTAATTATTAAGGAGGACGTTCTTCATGTTTGATCCCAATCGCGTGTTCCTGGGCATCGCGCCCATCGGCTGGTGCAACGACGATATGCCGGAGCTGGGCGGGGAAAACACCTTCCAGCAGATCGTCAGCGAGATGGCCCTGGCGGGCTTCACCGGCTGCGAGATCGGCAACAAGTATCCCAAGGACCCCGTTGAGCTGAAAAAGGCCCTGGATCTGCGGGGCATGCGCATCGCCAGCCGCTGGTATTCCTCCTTCATTCTGACCCGTCCCTTTGAAGAGGAGGAAAAGGATTTCATCGCCAACCTGGACTTCCTGGCCGCCGTGGGCGCCAACCGCATCAACGTCAGCGAGCAGAGCTACTCCATCCAGGGCAAGGTGGACGTGCCCATCCTCACCGGCGGCCACAAGCACGTCATGGACGACGCCGAGTGGAACCGTTTCTGCGACGGGCTGAACAAGCTGGGCAGGATCGCCGCGGACCGTGGCTTCAAGCTGTGCTTCCACCATCACATGGGCACCGTGGTCCAGACCAGCGAGGAGACGGACCGCATGATGGCCAACACCGATCCCCGGTATGTGTTCCTGTGCTATGACACCGGCCACTTCACCTTCGCCGGCGAGGATCCCCTGGCCATGCTGAAGAAGTACGCCGACCGGGTGGGCCACGTCCATCTGAAGGATATGCGCCTGCCGGTGGTGGAAGAAGTGAAGAAGAACAACTGGTCCTTCCTCCAGGCCGTCCGCAACGGCGCCTTCACCGTCCCCGGCGACGGCGACGTGGACTTCGACCCCGTGTTCAAGGTCCTGGCGGACGCCGGCTACACCGGCTGGCTGCTGGTGGAGGCCGAGCAGGATCCTGCCAAGGCCAACCCCCTGGAGTATGCCATGAAGGGCCGCAAGTACATCCGGGAGCACACCGGCCTGTAAGGTCCCGCGTACCCATGCACGCGTTCAGACTATTTAATTAGGAGATGTTTCCGATGACCTATTTTAATAAGAACGCAGAACTGAAAAACGGCTACAACGCCTATATCGACTCCGCCGTGGACGACATGGGCACCCAGATGGACGTCGGCCTGCTGCTGATGGAGGCCGGTGACACCTACACCATCGAGGAGCCGGAGAAGGAGAGCGCCGTGCTGCTGTTCGCCGGCAAGGTCACCTTCCAGTGGAACGGCGAGACCGTGGAGGCCGACCGTCCCGACTGCTTCCATCACGACGCCTACTGCCTGCTGGCCCCCCGCAAGACCAAGATCGTCCTGACGGCTCAGGGCCACAGCGAGCTGTATATTCAGAAAACCATCAATGAAAAGGACTACGAGGCCGTCATGTACAGCCCCGACAAGGTCCAGGTGGAGCACAAGGGCTTCGCCGGCGAGCTGATGGGCTGCATGTCCCGGGAGATCAAGACCTTCTTCGATCTGGACAACGCCCCCTTCTCCAACATGGTCCTGGGCGAGGTGCTGAACCTGCCCGGCAAGTGGTCCTCCTATCCGCCCCACCATCATCCCCAGCCGGAGGTCTACTTCTACCGCTTCGACTATCCCGACGGCTTCGGCGCGGGCTTTGCCAACGGTGAGATCTTCAAGACCGGCCACAATGGCTGCGCCGTCATCAACCACGGCTTCCACTCCCAGACCGCCGCGCCGGGCTACGCCATGTGCTATGCCTGGGGCATCCGGCATCTGGACGGCGATCCCTGGGACAAGACCCGCATTGACGATCCCGAGCACGCCTGGCTGTGGAAGGCCGACGCCAACGACCACATCTATCCCAATCACTGACAGGAGGTAACCGTCATATGAAAACCGTTCGTTTGACCATGGCCCAGGCCCTGGTCCGCTTTCTGGAGAACCAGTTCATCGAGGTGGACGGCGTCCAGACCCGCTTTGTCCGCGGCATGTTCATCATCCCCGGCCACGGCAACGTGGTGGGCCTTGGCCAGGCGCTGAGCCAGGAGGCCAAGCACCTGGAGGTCTACCAGGGCAAGAACGAGCAGGGCATGGCTCTGGCTGCAGTTGGCTACGCTAAGCAGATGCGCCGCAAGTCCATCTTCGCCTGCACCTCTTCCGTAGGCCCCGGCGCCTGCAACATGGTCACCGCCTGCGGCACTGCCACCGCCAACAACATCCCCGTGCTGGTGCTGCCCGGCGACGTGTATGCCTGCCGCCAGCCCGACCCCGTGCTGCAGCAGGTGGAGCAGACCCACAACCTCTCCATCTCCACCAACGACGCCTTCAAGGCCGTGTGCCGCTACTGGGACCGCATCGTCCGTCCCGAGCAGCTGATGAGCGCCTGCATCTCCGCCTTCCGGACTCTGACCGACCCGCCAACCCCGGCGCCGTGTGCGTGGCCATGCCCCAGGACGTGGAAGGCGAGGCCTATGACTATCCCGAGAGCTTCTTCAAAAAGCGCGTGTGGCGCCTGGAGCGCCGTCCCGCCACCGAGGCGGCTCTCGCCGACGCGGCGGAGGCCATCCGCAAGGCCAAGCACCCCATGCTGGTGTGCGGCGGCGGTGTCCGCTACTCCGAGGCCCACGAGGAGTTCAAGCACTTCGCTGAGGCGTTGAACATCCCCTTCGGCGAGACCCAGGCCGGCAAGAGCGCCGTCGTCTGGACCCATCCCCTGAACCTGGGCGGCCTGGGCGTCACCGGCTGCTCCGCCGCCAACGACATCGCCAAGAAGGCGGACCTGGTCATCGGCGTGGGCACCCGCTACACCGACTTCACCACCTCCTCCAAGTGGCTGTTCAAGGACACCTGCAAGTTCGTCAACATCAATGTCTCCGAGTTCCAGGCCCTGAAGCTGGACGCCATCCCCGTGGTGGCTGACGCCAAGGACGCCCTGCCGCGCCTTGAGAAGCTGCTGGAGGGCTACAAGAGCGGCTACACCACCGAGATCCAGGCCGCCAAGGACAAGTGGCTCAAGGAGCTGGAGCGTCTGGACGGCATCACCTTCGAGGACAAGAAGTCCTGGAAGCCCATCATCAACGACGCCAACGCCGACTCCGCCAAGCGCTTTGCCGCCGATCTGAAGGCGGGCCTGTGCCAGACCACCGTTCTGGGTGCCATCAACGCCATGATGGCCGACGAGGATGTGGCCATCGGCGCCGCCGGCTCTCTGCCCGGCGATATGCAGCGCATGTGGCGCCCCCGTGCCGTGGATACCTACAACATGGAGTACGGCTACTCCACCATGGGCTATGAGGTGGCCGGCGCCCTGGGCGTGAAGCTGGCCATCGGCGACAAGCGGGAGGTCTATGCCTTCTGCGGCGACGGCAGCTTCAACATGCTCCATGGCGAGCTGGTCACCGCCTGCCAGGAGCACAAGAAGATCAACATCTGCCTGTTCGACAACGCCAGCTTCGGCTGCATCAACAACCTCCAGGTGGGCCACGGCAACGTGACGCTGTGCACCGAGCTGCGCTACCGCAACCGCGACGGCCTCTTCGGCGACTTTATGGACATCGACTATGCCAAGGTGGCCGAGGCCTACGGCTGCAAGGCCTACCACGTTCGCACCATGGAGGAGCTGGTGGCTGCCTTTGAGGACGCCAAGAAGGTGAAGAACCGCCCCGTGCTGTTCGACATCAAGGTCCTGCCCAAGACCATGACCGATGGCTACGGCTCCTGGTGGCGCGTGGGCGACACCGAGGTCTCCGAGCGCAAGGAGAACCTGGAGGCCTACAAGAGCCACCTGGCTCACGTGAAGGACGCGCGCAAATATTAAAAAATGCCTCCAGGGGGGATTCCATCGTCTGGATATGGACTCACCGTTACCACCACCGGCAGCATAGCGAGGCCAATATGTCCCTTCCCCGCATAGCGAGGGGCTGCGGCCAGCGGAGTTCCGGCAGGCGCTGCCTGTCTGGAACAAGCGGGCGTAAGGGGGGCCGGGGTGAAATTTGGGAGGTTCATTATGGAATGCCCTTTCTGCGGTCAAGAAATGGAAGCAGGCTTTCTCCAGAGCACAGGTGGCGGAGCCGTCTTCTGGACGGAGAAGCCAAAGGCGTTCTCCACTTTGTTGAACCCTGATATTATTGGAGAACACGACTGGATTCATGGCTTCTCCGCTCCCGCCCTCCGCTGCACCGTGTGCAGGAAGATTATCGTTGCTTACTAAAAATCCTACCATACTACAATAAAGGAAGGTCATTATTATGGATAAGGTTCTGAAAATCGGCATCATCGGCTGCGGCGCCATCGGCAAGGATCACTGCCGCCGCATCATCGAGACCGTCCCCGGCGCCACCGTCGTGGCTGTCAGCGACTATGTGGCCGCCGCTGCCGACGACACCGCAGCCAAGTACGGTATCCGCTCCTACGGCAACGACTGCGACGGCATGATCAAGGATCCCGAGGTCGAGGCCGTGGTCATCACCTCCATCGATCCCACCCACCATGATTACGTCATGAAGACCCTGGCCGAGGAGAAGTGGTGCTTCTGCGAGAAGCCCCTGAGCCAGAACGCCAAGGACTGCGAGGAGATCATCAACCGCGAGTTGGAGATCGGCAAGCGCCTGGTCCAGGTGGGCTTCATGCGCCACTATGACCGCGGCTACGCCGAGATGAAGCGCATCATCGATTCCGGCGAGCTGGGCAAGCCCCTGCTCATCAAGGCCTGCCACCGCAATGTCTCCCAGGGCCCGGG
>ENA-OPBW01001566-OPBW01001566.1-human-gut-metagenome-genome-assembly--contig:-NODE-1566-length-11476-cov-3.048770_pt1 | contig 11476 bp, 15 predicted proteins | sample MGYA00241070_ERZ501456 | MGnify/ENA primary metagenome ERZ501456 (study PRJEB25962, sample SAMEA2042624) | human gut metagenome | biome: human gut; feature: human-associated habitat; material: faeces...
TGGATGCCGTGGACCACCCGCACACTGAGTCCCTTGTTTTTCAGTTCGATGTGCTTATACCGCTGCACCCGGCCATTCTTCTGGAGGTCATTGTAGAATTTCTGAATTTGGATGGTAGTCAGCTTATCCAGTTTGATGTCGCCCAACTCGGGGATGATGTGCTTATCGATGTAGTTCAGGTAGTAGTCCTTGGTTTTTTCGCGGAGCCGCGGTTCGGCGTAGACCTCGTACCACATCTTCACCCAGCTTTTTACCGTGTGGGTGCCGCTGCGGTTCATGTCCAGCCGCTGGCTGTCCGCAATGGCTTTTTTCAGTTTCTCCTTGACCTCCGCCTGGGTCTTACCCAGCACGTTCTTGAGCTTCTGCTTTCCGGTTTCTGGGTCATAGGACGCCGTGTAGAAGCCCTCCCACCGGCCATCCTTCCGTTTGCGGATACTGCCCTCGCCATTGGCACGTTTCTTTGCCATTATTCTTCACCTCTCCTTTCCCAGCTTTCGCAAGCTTGCCGCTCATCTTCCGCTTCAAAGCTGTATGGCGGCTGGTCTGCCAGCAGCTCCTGCTGAATGCCCTGTGCCAGACGGTAGCCGGATATGAAGCTGTTCAGACAGGCTTCATCCCGCAGTTCATCTTCCATGTCCGCTATCCGTAGGAGCAGTTTCCGCCCTGGTTTATCCAGTAAGCGGGTGAGCTGATTGTGCGTTCTCTTGATTTTCCTATCCAGATTTTCCGCCCTTCTGGATGGAGCCTCGAACCTGTGATAGAGGGCTTTCATATAATCGTGCATCGTGTGCCACCTCCTGTCAGCGACACACAATACCATCCTCTGACCTTAATAGCCATCCCAACCGGGCAGAGTTATCAATTTGTTATCAATTTCGGATTTGAACCACTGAACTGCAATAGGCCGCATCCAATTTTGGATGCGGCCCATCTGAAGTTGTCTTATGCGTAGGGATTATGCGCCGTCGGGTTTCCCACGAACATATAGCAGAAGGCTCTGCCGTTGGCGATAGTAACGCCGACGCCGATAGCATCGCAGTCCGGGTCGATCATCGTTGCCAGGTGGCCGGGAGAGTTCTCCCAGTTCGTCACGGCCTTTTCGGGAATACTTTCAGGGTCCGCGACGGTGAACACCGTCAGGTTGGAGCCGAAGCCGTAGGGATACCCGGACGCTGCCACAGTCCCACATTCCGTTCGGTTATTATGGTGGGTGTACAGGTAGGAGGAGCATTCCTGCGCCGCATCCATGAGAGATTGATTTACTGCCAGTTCGGGAACACCGTACTTCCTCCGTACCTTGTTGATACGCTGGATCATCTCCTCCCGAATCTTCACATCTGTCGGCTGGGAGCTGATTTCCTGTACCGGGGCGACTCCTGTATACGGCACATCCGTGTCGATCTGTACGCCGTCAGACCAGTATACGTTGAAGCCTACCTGCTGACCGATATCCCTGAGCCGTACATAATTGTTCCCCCCAATGTTATAGGCCGTCATGGAGACCTGACGGCCATCCACATAGATTTTCTGCCAAGTAGGTTCTGCTACGATTCCCGCGGCGGCTTCGCTTACCAGAGCTGCGCCGATAACCATGCCCGTCACCATGGCTGTGATTGTTCTCTTATCATGCTTCATGTCGATGCTCCTTTCCGTTTTGTAACACAAAGCAATACCATGTATGTTGTTAGAAGTCCAGGGAATATATCCCGCGCCCAGAAAGTGGGATATACTTGAACTACGGCTGAGAACAGGCTAAACATTACCATGGGTCTACGAATCCGCAAACTGTGAGTAGCCGTTCATCTGCTCGTCTAAGGCTTAGTTATAGATAGTTGGGTCATTGAATCCATATAGGCCGCATGAATCAGCTTGGGCCAGACAGATGACAGCCATATCATTAATACGGGAGGGGATATTGTGCGTTATTGTTTAGGAGTAGATGTTGCCGCAGTCGACTCCATGTATTGCCTTGCAGCGGAAACAGGAGAAATCATATTCATGCCGGTAAAGAGTTCACACACAAAAACCGGTTTTCAGTGGATTCTTGAAAAACTGGATGGAATTGAACAGCAGGACATTGCCATTATCATGGAATCAACCTCTACATACCACCTCAAGGTGGAGCGGTTCTTCCGTGAAAATACCGACTGTGAGATTATCATTCTGAATCCGATGATTTCGAAAAACCACAAGCGCAATCTTCGGAAAACAAAAACCGACAAGGAGGATTGCCTAAACCTGATTGATATTTTCTTCAAAGGAGAATATAACTGCCAGGTGCGCCATGATGAGATTTATGCTGAAATGCAGTTCTTATCCCGGCAAATCCAGCACCTTCAGGAGGGAGCTACCCGAACCAGAAACCGGCTTCGCCAGCTGTTGTCCATGCTCAATCCGGCTTACTTCGATGCTTTTAGGAACGATTTCATGTACAGTGAAACGGGGCTAAGGTTCATTGCTGCTTGGCCACACTGCGATTTGTTAAATGCCGCCACTGCTGAAGATATCGCAACATCTTTGGCTTCTACACACCAGCGAAGTCCCGGCTATTACCGCAGAAAGGCGGAGAGACTGAAAATATTTGCCGCAAACTGCTACCCGGCTGTCAGTAAAGAAAGTGTGATGACAGACTGTCTTGCGGAAACTGCACTTCGCCTTTTAGCACAGCAGCAAGAGATCGAAGTTCTGAAGTCCCGCTTGGTTGCCTTGGGGCGTTCAACAGAACTTTATGATCTATTCATCTCGGTTCCCGGTATCGGGCCATATCTGGCATCTTCCCTAATTGCTGAGTTAAAAGATATCCGCCGGTTTGAAAACCACAAGAAATTGATTGCATACTGCGGATTCAATCCAACCGTCATTCAGTCTGGGAAGACCATTCACTACAATGGGCCGATTTCAAAACGAGGAAACAGCACGGCCAGAAAGATCCTCTTTTATACGGTTTCCATCATACTGGTTGTTGCCAGAAAAACGAACCGACAGATGCCACTGCTGCTCTATTACGAAAAGAAGCGTGGTGAAGGTAAACATCACCACGCTTGCTTAGTAGCCTGTTGCACCAAGCTACTGCGCATTTTGCTTGCTATAAGCAAGCAAAACACCCCATACTCGTAAATATATAGCCTAACAATGGGTTTTTCAAGAGCCGTCTTTGGAGGGCTCTGTTTTACTATGCGCTTTTATGGTCATGTGGGGATTTTCATTTTTCTCTTGACAAATCTTAGATAGTCACAGCCAGAGGACAAAAGCTATATGACTTTTGCGAAAGTGGTCTGTGATAAAATGTAGGCATTACCTCCGGGCGAGAGTTTCAGCGTTCAACGGCAGACGCAAAAACATCACTTTCCCTCAACGTTCTTATCTACCCATTCTTTGAGCTTGTCCTTGGGGATTACGATACGGGTGCCGATTTTCAGTGCGGGGAAGCCCTCGGTGCGGGCCAGTTCGTAAGCTCCGGCGCGGGAGATGCCTAATGCGGCTGCCATCTCAGGCACGGAGAGCGTCAGCGGAAGTTCCTCGTAGGATCTGAATGTTACTTTTTTCATAGCTATCCTTTCTCCCTTCCTGACGGAAGGGTCTTTTATTTGTTATTCTTCGTCTTGTTGATTTACTTCCCCACCATCTGCTGGAGGGAAGTATCCGCAGGAGCTGCGGTCAGTCCTTGCAGAATTTCAGAAATATCTTTACATCCGCAAAAGATTTTTCCTGTTTCGCGGAATCTTATGGTATAATTGGTCCAGCACAATGACGGAGGTGTTTCTGTGAGCCGATACGACGACGCTGTGAAGAAGTGGCAGGAGTGGGAAATCCGAACCACGGCAGACCTGGACCTGCGGCTGGACAGCTTCCGCATTCTATTTGCCTACAACTCCGGCAAAATTGAGAACGATGAGATCAATTATCACGATACCCGCGAGATTTTCGAGAACGGGAAGGTTGTCGGCTACACTGGAAGCACCCGTACACTGTTTGAACAGCAGAACCAGAAAACCTGTTACGAGCTTTTGCAGGACAAAATCATTTCGAGAGAACCGCTCTCCATTGACCTGATCCGCACCGTTCACCGTGCTCTGACAGAAGGGACCTACGACGAGCGCCGCTACATCGTGAACGGTGAGCGCCCCGGTGACTTCAAGAGGCATGACTACGTCACCGGCAGAAACGAGGTGGGCTCTACGCCCGATGAAGTCGAAGATGACCTTGCCGAGCTGATCGACGAGATCAACACCATCGGGCAGAAGGCTCCCCTGAAAGCTGGGGCATATTTTCACGCCCGCTTTGAGAATATCCATCCCTTTGCCGACGGGAATGGGCGTGTTGGCCGGACGCTGCTGAACTACTGGCTGATGATCAACGACTATCCACCTATGATCATCTACGAGGAAGACCGCCGCGCCTACTACGATGCCTTGCAGGCTTATGACGAGCAGGAGAACTTGGACCTGCTGACCGAATTCTTTGAAGAGCAGACGGTGAAGACCTGGACGCGGTCCATGGAGCTGAGCGATAGCGATGCTCCGAAGCGCAAGGGCCTCGGCTTTTTCATGCTGTGATATATCCGCACCCCGCCGAATTGTCGGCGGGGTGCTTTCGCTATACTGTGTTCCAGCTATTTTGCGATTCACTATCTCATGGTCATATTCCAGCCGCCATATTGCTGTTCCTCATGGTCATTCGGATTGTGGCCATGGGCGATGCGTTTCTCCTGGATTTGCGCACGGAGCTTGCGGTCAACATGCGTGAGCCCCGTGCCGCTCTGCGGCAGGGAGTTGCCCTGAAAGGTATTTGCCATGTGGTGGAGCAGCCTCGTCACCGCAAGGAATACCTCCGGCGCTGTCGGAGCACCTTGCCTTTCCAGAAGGCACTGTGCGTAGCTATGTCCCTGCTCTGCCGCCAGGGTCAGCCATTGGATGCCCTCCTCTTTGTCCCGGTCAATGACCTTACCTTGGAGCAGCAGCTTCCCCAGCAGATATTGCGCATGGGGATTTCCGGCCTGGGCGGATGTGTAGATGTGATCCATGGCCTTGCGGGTATCTTTTCTTACTGCCTCGCCCTTCAGATATTCCTTGCCCAAGCGGTAGGATGCATAGTGGTTTCCGTTGTAGGCGGCGTGTTCTAACCACTGGATTCCAAGCTCAGAATCATGGACGATGGCATCGTCAGAGAGCAGTAACTTTCCAAGGGCATACTGGGCGGGGGCGTAACCTCTGGCGGATGCCTTATGGAACCAGTTCATGGCCGCTTCGCTGTCCGGTATCACAAGACTGCCATCCAGATACAGCTTCCCCATGAAATATTGTGCATGGACGTCGCCGTTCTCTGCCAGCTCCCGCATACTCTCTACAGCGTCATCCCGCTCCGCCAGTAAAGAGCCTTCATCCTGTATATCCATACGCAGCGTCCAGAAGTCCCAGGACACATTTTCATCTTCTGCCACCTCGTCGTTCTGAGGCAGGTCCAAGGCATCATCCTCGAAGGTGATTTCCCCCAGCCGAATTGTCTCTGCCTCCTGGATGACTGCGTTCTTGATCTGGCGGAACTCCTTTGGCTGTGACAGCGGCGGGCGGTGTCGCTCCTTCTCAGAATAGAAATCTTCCACCTGACTTTGCAGCTCCCACCACTTTTCATAGCACTCAGCCACGGTCGGGAGCTGCTCCATCTGGTCCACAATCTCATCTACCAACGCTTTTTGCTTCTTGGGAAGATAGCCGTAGGACTTCTTCCCCTTGACCGTTTCCAGTTGGAGGGCCAGCTCCTGCATGAGCCGCTCCGCCTCCGGGTGGTCGCAGATCCTGGTTCGCATCTGCTGGACCAGCTCTCGCATGGCCTGCCGCGCTTCCCGTACCAGATGGTCACGGGAAACAGTTTTCTGTTCGTAGAGGTGCAGCATATCCTGTTGGAAGATTTCGTTGGTGAGCTTGGATTTGATTTGCCGGATGCCATCCTGAGACAGATACGCCTGACCGGGTTTTGCAGACCATGCCATCATATGCACATGGGGATGGTCGCCTTCGTCATGGAAGGCAGCATACCAGCGAAAGTCCTGGGGAGGAATATTCATAGCGGCGGCAATGTCGTTGCGGTGGGCACGGAGGAGATTCCTCCACGCCCCGGCATTGTCATAGCCCAGCCGCTCCGCGTCCTCACGCTTCAGGGAGATAATGTGTGTCCACACATTCCCTGTGTAGTTCTCCAGCTCCGCCATGGCCTTGTCCAGCTCCACACCATCTTTGTCACCGAAGAGCGCGGAGGAGAGTCCTCCACGCCCCGGCATTGTCGTAGCCCAGCCGTTCCGCTCTCGGCCGCATTGCAATGTACTTCATGTAGCCATCCGATTTCTGAACATCACTCCAGTTTTCCTCCAACGCCTGTGAGATGAACGCCGAAGCGTTGGCCTTGGTGGGATGTTCCTGGTAGTCACCGTACTCATCCAGCTCCCTTGCGTCAGGAAAATCCTTCACCAGTTTTACGATAAGCTGTTCCTGTTTTCGAGTGGGAGGGTGGTCATCCTGAATCAACTCTACCCGCTCACGGGTGGCGATGTATCTCATGTAGCCGCCTGCCGAGTTGCCGCCTCCGCACTTGATGTACGGACTTTTGACGATCAGCCTTGCCATCCGTCATCGTCCTCCCAGGATTCCCGCACCCGTTTTTCGAACGAGATGCGGCCATTAGTCTGCTTCACATTCCGAACGCTCTCCGCGCGACGGCGACGCAAGTCCTCCTCGCTGAACTGAAAGCTGTCCGCGATGATCCCGGAGAGCATATCCAACTCCACCGCCTGCTTGTAGACCAGCGATGCCAAATGGTTTTCCATTTGCCCCACCCGGCCGTCCAGGTAAGACTGGATGGAAGTCGGAAGGAACAGCCCGGAGTCGTTGGCACTGAGATAGTCCAGGTAGAAATCGATGGCCCGCTCAATGAATCCTGTGATGCTGCGGCTGCCGTCCTCCTGATATCGTCGCTCCAAGCGTGCCTTTTTCTCCGGCGTCAGGTAGATGGGAAACTTCACTTTTTTGCTCAAAATAGCTCCTTTCCGGGGCATGACCCCTACTTTTCCTTTGTGGTTGTGGGCTTTCGGGGATAACGACCGCAGAAGTGATACCGCCCCTTCGATTTTGACCCCACTTTGGAACTCCCCAAAAACCTCCGTAACTGCCCGCACTGCGGGCAGAAGTGACCGAACAGGGCGTCGCTTGTGACGCCTGTTCTTTATCCTGCTTCACGTCGTCGCCAGCTCCATATCCCTCGTTTCCGCCCAAACCGAGCGAAAACTCGCTCATTTCGCCGCTCCTCCTTTTCCCACCGAACCCGCTTCGCTGGGCTTCGGCGGGAGCCCTATATGGTCCTCGTAGGCCCCTTCAAAACCGGCCCAAATCCGCCCAAACAGAGCTGGGCGGTGTCTGTTCCCGCTGCTCCCGGCAAAGCCCCACACAGCGGCTCACAGGGCCAAACAGGGCGGGAGTTGCGGTCTTTGTCCAGTTCTCGCTTTCGGGAGTGATAACCTGGCAGCAGGACTTTTCATTGTTACTCTTCGTCTTGTTCATACACTTCCCCACCATCTGCTGAGGGGCTTCTCCCTCATGCACTGTGGTCTGCAGTAGGAAGATCAGGCAGCGGCAGGATGTAGTAGTGGTTATTCCCCTGAAGCCACTTGCCGCTTTTCACACACCGCGAGGTCTTGACCTTGCTGATGAACCCTCGGTCAACCAACAGACTGACCGCGTCTCTCGCGGCGTTTTCAGAGCAGCCACAGTGGAGAGCGATGGTCCTCATGCTGGGCCAGCACACATCCTTCTGCCCAGCGCAGCAGACCAGATAACTGTACACGGCCAGTGGGATAGGTTTCAGGTCATAGCAGAAAATAGCGTTACTCATTTGATAAAATCGTTCACCGAGAATTGGCATACGGAACCTCCTGATTTAGAAATTCAGAGATAAAATTTTCTTGCGTTCCGGGTGCCTCTCTGTTAGACTGTTTGCAGATGGAGTCTGCGTTTTTCGGAACGCGGCGCGCCGCCGGACTGTTGCAGCAGTTTCGGCGGCTTTCCTTTTTGATAAGGACGCTGAGATATTTGTTGGCCTGAGTGCAGATGAATATCACCACCATTCATAAAAATTTTCGTCAGCCACACGCCATACACCTTCCTGCCCTGTGATCTTTTCTGACCTCCACGGCGTTTCCTTCCCCGTTGGTACGCTCACGCATTGTTGCTACGGTCCTAGCGATACTTCTCCCGGCGAGTATGAACTTTGGCGGTGGGTATTCAGTTGTCGAGGTGCAACGGGCAAACAATAGAATCCTCTTGACTTTTGGTCCCGACCTGATTAGACTTATTTTTAGTATCGCGGTTTTATTGGTCGCCGCATCTTGCAGTCTAACACGATAGGTCACCCTTTGTCAAGACCTATCGTTTTGTTCTTAAATAGTAAGTCTAACGCAAGGGAGAGTTTTTTCATGTCTGAGTATATGTTTAAGACCTATATCGCTAACGGAAGGGAATATTTCATTTACAGCGATGATGTTTCTGACGACCGCTTCACACAAAAAATAGACTTTCCGTTTTCAGAAAGTCTTTTTTCCCTGCTCGACCTGGACATCTGGAAATGGGAACCCCAAATCAAGAAGATCGACCGTGCGCTTTTAAACTTGTACAGGACACGCGACGCCAAATACACCGAGGACATCTTCTTTACCTTGCAGAGCTTATCCGATGCGCATATATTCTTTAAGCTGCTGTTCCTGGATTGGTCCAAGAGACTGAACGAGGCAGAGAAGGACAATTTTGCTCACGCATCTGATATGCTGCCTCACAAGGCCATTGCGCATATCCCCAGCAACATTGATTACGCCCAGAAGCAGATCAAGGATCTGCTGGAGCGTGTGTTGGACATGGATGCCAGCAAGCGTTCTGTTGCCAGCAGGCTCTATGATTATTACAAGGACCCTTATCATGTAGACCCACGTCCGTTTGAATTCCAACCGCTGACGGTATCTTTTGAGATGATCGACCGAAACGCCTATGCGGAAGTCCTTTATCCGAAGAGCATCTATGACTTGATCGATTACTATCTGCGGGAGTGGGTCAGGCGGGAACAGAAGATGCGGGTCTGCAAAAATTGCGGGAAGTATTTCGCGATCACTGGGCGAACCAACGCCGAATACTGTGACCGCGTGTTTGACTCGAAGGGGCGCACCTGCAAGGATGTCGGCGCCATTGCGAAGTGGACACGGGAAAAAGATACAGACGATGTCTTCAAGGCATACCGCCGGGAATACAAAAAGCGGTTTGCCTGGACGAAGTCCGGAAAGATCCTGCCGGAGGAACTATACGCCTGGGGTGAACGTGCCAGGGAAAAGAAGGCCGAGTGTGACAGCGGGAAGATCACGCTGGAGGAATACACGACTTGGTTAAAGGAATCGTAGTCATCATAATACATGCTCCTCAATTGTGATTTTATCACGGAGAGAACTCCCAAAACCGGCTATACTGCATTCAGAAAGAAAAAAACAAGGAGGTACTCTCATGAGACTGAAAGATAAGGTTGCGATTATCACCGGCGGCAGCCGGGGCATCGGGTTTGCTACTGCGGACAAATTTCTGAAGGAAGGCGCTACCGTCGTCCTGACTGCAAGTTCTCAGACATCGGCTGACAAGGCTGTTGCTCAGCTACAGGAAAAATATCCGGAGGCAACCGTCGCGGGAATCAGCCCCAATCTGTCCAGCTTGGACTCTGTCCGAAATGCGTTCCGTGAAGCCACTGAAAAGTATGGCTGCGTGGATATTCTGGTGAACAATGCCGGCGTGTCTGAAAGCACCCCTTTTACCGAATATACCGAGGAGACCTTTGATAAGGTCATGAATCTGAATGTGAAAGGCGTGTTCAACGCCACACGGGCAGCCAGTGAGTGCATGGTGGCCCGGGGTAAGGGCGTTATTCTCTCTACGTCCTCTATGGTCAGTATTTCCGGCCAACCCAGCGGCTTCGCCTATCCCGCGTCCAAGTTCGCAGTGAATGGCCTGACGGTCTCTCTGGCCCGTGAGCTGGGTCCCAAGGGTATCCGGGTCAACGCGGTGGCTCCCGGCATCACGGAGACCGACATGATGAAGGCCGTACCCAAGGAAGTTATCGAGCCGATGATCAAGCAGATCCCCCTGCGCCGTCTGGGCCAGCCGGAGGACATCGCCAATGCGTTTGTGTTCCTGGCCTCTGATGAAGCGTCCTATATCACAGGCGTGGTACTGAGTGTGGATGGTATGGCAAGAACCTAAAAAACGAACAAGGCGGCTGACACAGCCGCCTTGTTTTCAAAATACGGAGGAATGACCATGAAGAAAATCATACCCTTTTTGATGGCCCTGCTGCTTTTGGCCGGGTGCGGAGCGCAGTCGGAGGAAAGCACCTACCGTCAGGTCAACGCAGAAGAAGCCGCCACCATGATGGAGGAGGAAAATGGCTATATCATTCTGGATGTGCGGACTGCCGAGGAATACAGCGAGAAGCATATCCCCGGCGCCATCAATATCCCCAACGAGACCATCGGCACTGAAGACATCCCGGAGCTGCCGGACAAGGAGCAGCTGATCCTGGTATACTGCCGCAGCGGCAACCGCAGCAAGCAGGCTTCGGAAAAGCTGGTAAAACTGGGCTACACAAATATCGTAGAGTTCGGCGGTATCAATGACTGGACGGGAGAAACCGTCAGCGGCGAAGCGTGACAATATCACGGAACTTGTAGAAAATTCAGGTTATCATGGAGACATCAAACAAAAGATCACAGGAGGACTTGTATATGTCTGTCATCCATATCAATAAGAGTAATTTCCAGAATGAGGTTCTGGATTCCGAGAAACCCGTCCTGCTGGACTTCTGGGCGCCCTGGTGCGGCCCCTGCCGCATGGTCACTCCCATTGTGGATGAGATCGCAGCCGAGCGCGGCGACATCAAAGTTGGCAAGGTCAATGTGGACGAGCAGCCGGAATTGGCCGCGCAGTTCGGCGTCATGAGCATCCCCACCCTGGTGGTGATGAAGGGCGGCAAGGTCGTCAACAAAATGGTGGGCGCACGGCCCAAGGCACAAATTCTGGCCATGCTGTGAGGAGGCTCAGGTATGGGATTCTTCGATTTCCTGAAAGGACCCGACATCAGTCAGGGTGTAAAAGATTATCAGGCCACGCCCGGCGCGGTCCTGCTGGATGTCCGCACGCCGGAGGAATACCGGGAGGGCCATATCCCCGGCAGCAAAAACGTGCCGCTGCAGTCCCTTGACAAGGTGACCGGCCTGGTCAACCATCAGGATACCCCCATGTTCGCCTATTGTTACAGCGGGGCCAGAAGCGCTCAGGCGGTCAGTGCGCTGCAGCGCATGGGATACACGAATGTCAAAAATATCGGCGGCATCGCCGCTTATGCAGGAAAGGTGGAGCATTGATATGAAGGTTGTCATCGTAGGCGGCGTGGCAGGCGGCGC
>ENA-OPBW01001568-OPBW01001568.1-human-gut-metagenome-genome-assembly--contig:-NODE-1568-length-11474-cov-7.752343_pt1 | contig 11474 bp, 14 predicted proteins | sample MGYA00241070_ERZ501456 | MGnify/ENA primary metagenome ERZ501456 (study PRJEB25962, sample SAMEA2042624) | human gut metagenome | biome: human gut; feature: human-associated habitat; material: faeces...
TGCTCTTCCGAGGTGCTGCATACAAGCTTTCCATTCGAGTAGGTAAACATGATCTTGATCTGTTCTCCCAGGCCTGTAATGGTATGAATCCCTCCAACGTTTTTAGAGATCGTAATCGCGGAGGTGTTCCCCAGCTTGTTTTCTTGTACGGAAGTACCCCTTTCCTGAATAGGACATCACCAGAGATTCCATTAATTCTTCAATGGGAAAAGAGACAGGGATGTTAAATATTCTGTTTTCAGCCATTATAATTCCTCCAGAGTAAATTTCGATTGATCATTGACAGCGTTTTTGGATGCTTTAGTTCTTGACTTTTCATCTATGCGACCTACCCGTCAAGCGGACAGCAGGGTAGGTCGATCTCTTTTTCAGCTTTTAATGCGGGCCGTGATTTCTGTCACATTGTAATCCGCCCGTGCGGCGGTGATGTGTTTGGCAATCAGATCCTTTTGGCCGGTGGCGTTCCAGTCGTATTCAAAATCGAGCGCTGCAGGGTCGTCAATTCCCCAACCGAGGGAGCCGTCCGGATAGCGGACGATATTCTTGGCAAGCACGGCAATATGCCGGACCTCTGTGCTTTCTTTATTTTTTCTGGCGGCAGTAATTCGGATGGAATAATTCAAAACGATACAATTAAAGTATTCCAAATCGTTTTGATATTTGGAATAGGCGCTTTTCTTCATGGAACTGAAATAGGCGCTCTCCAAATTTAAATCGGAAAAGGACTTAAACTTAAACAAGCCGTTTTCGCCTACTTCGAATGGCCTATCGTTTTGCGTCCACGCAGTGATGGAGGTGAGATAATCCTGCTCCTCCTGCAAGAAGTCGGAGAGATCCAGCTCCTCCGGTATGCTGGTCAGATATTCCGGCACATTCTCCACCTTCCACGCTTTTTCGGTCTGTGTGAGCGCATAGGTGGGCTGCGTCTCACTGGTATAACCGGAGCTGCTGCGCAGCGAGGCGTAGATTGTCACACTCTCTCCAAGGGCGAATTGTCCCTCGGTTGTGACGGTATCCGGCGAGACGGAGTATTCCACCATCTCCTGCGCGAGATCGCTGCAGTTTGCGTTGTTGATTATCACTGTGCAGAAGGGCGAAATGCCCTCAAAGGTGACCGTCAACCCCTCAAATGGGTCAATCTGTGCTGCGGCAGGGGCCGCGTTCTCCAAGCTTTCAGCGTTTGAGCCGCCCTGCTCGTTTTGGCTGCTCTCATCCAGTGAAAGGATGAGGTTATCGTATTCCTTCTCGCCGCAGGCGGCGAGCCCCAGCAACATCGCCACTGCGAGCGCTAAGGCAAAAATCCGTTTTTTCATTATTAACCTCCTATGCACCGCTGCCGGCCTGATGGGCAACGCTTTTGGATCGCGGCCCGAGTTTGGAGCCCCAATTTTAAAAAATGGCCTCTCTCAGGAAGCCTCCTGACCGCTGATTTTCCACGCGCTTCCTTCCTTCACCATCTGAAGCTGCTCCGGCCATTGCTCCTTTGAAGAGATGCCGAAAAACGGATCCGCCATGGTCATGTGTACAATGACGTCAACCCTGGCAGAAGCTTTGCTTTCCATAGTGAGCGATTTAATTTCGAGCTTCATGCCGTCACCCCCGCTGCCTGCGTTTAACCCTGCGCCAATCGCTACCAGGTCGCCGAGCCCAACGCCCAGCAAATCGGAGCCGACATTTTCGGATGCCTGTAAAAGATTGCGTGTGGTTTTATCGAAGCAGTCGTACATGGCCTCGGTATCGCCGCTATTCAGAGCGGAGGCATAGCTGTCCAGGCAGCTGTGAATTTTATCCTGATCGGATTCGCCAAACAACAAAATGCCTCCAATGATCAGCGCCGCTACGCACACAAGTGCAACGGCCGCAAGGATTATTTTCTTTCGCGTGCCAGTTATTTGAGAGGCAGTTATTTTTTGCTGCGCCTCGGGGAAAATAGTTTGTAGCTGCGGCAAAGGGATCCCTCCTCTGTAATGTCTGCTTTTGCGTGCCGGCGCTTACAAAGCCGCCTGCACTTCTTTAATCTGCGCGTAGCAATCGTCGCAGGCGGCCGCCGGTTCTCCCGCTACTTCCAACTCGTGCTTTGTGCCTGTGATTTCCCTGCCGCAGAAATCACAGGTGAACGCCTCCTCGCTGGGCGAGCAGGCGGTGAACATCGCAGCGACAAGGCATAGAAGCGCTGCAATTTTGATGTGTTTTACCATTTTGATTCCTCCTCATTTGTCTGCGGCAACGCGTATGTTTTTTTCTTTAAACAGCGCGTTGCCAGATTGATACAAACGATCGTTTTTTCTTGCGAAAATAGTCGTTTTCTGCATTTTAACCTGATTCAGGTTAAAAGTCAATACCCTGAAACAGGTTAATTTATAATTTTCCCGGAGGTGTCGCCAATGTACCGCAGAATCCGGGATCTCAGGGAGGATCATGATATGACGCAAACCCAGGTGGCCAAAATTCTCGGCATGTCGCAGACAGGTTATTCCAAATATGAAACAGGGGAAAACGATTTACCCACCGCAGTGTTGATCAGGCTCGCTCGTCTTTATGGTACGAGCATTGATTATTTGCTGAATGAGACGGATCAGCAGCAGCGCTATCCGCACAGCGCCTCTGATTAGCCTGCCTGAAGACTCAATGCATATGACTATGATGATAGGGAATCGAGTAGAAAAAAGAGGAGGGAAAAGGATGGATTTTCCGGTTTTGAATGGCCCGCGGATTTTCCTACGCAGGGTAGAGGCGGACAGACCTGCGGATGTGGAGGCGATGCACCGCTGTTATCAGTGCCCTGAGGTACACAGGTATACGCAGGGGAGAGCCTTTCGGCTGGAGGAATGGCCGGAAATCATCCGGGGCTGGGAAATGGAGCGGCAAAAAGGCGGGTTTATCCGATGGGGGATTGCCCTAACAGGTGACGGCGCGTTGATCGGAGGCATCTATCTTTATCGAAATGACGGCAAGGTTTTTCTCGGATATCTGCTGCATCCTGCTTACTGGGGCAACGGCTATGCCTTTGAGGCGGTCAACCTTGTCAAGCGCTATGCTTTTACGGAATGGAATATAAAGGCATTGCACGCCTCTGTAGATAGGCGCAATTTTGCCTCGATCCGCTTGTTGAAAAGATCTGATTTTTGTTGCCTGGAGAGTCAACCTGATGAAGAAATCTATGTATGCAACCATTTTTATGAACAGGCTTAAAAACAGGATCTGTACTCTTGCATAAAAAAATCTCTATGTTATAATAAAAATTGTCGTGAAAACCAATGCAGAGAGGAGAGATTTTGATGCAGAATCAGATCACCAAGCGGACGCGCCTTTTGGATGCGCAGGGAAACGTTGCGGAGCCGGGTTATTGTGTGCATAATCTGTATGACTATGTGCGCAGCGATATTAAGGCAAATCCACTGAGGATTAAGGAGTGGGATTTTTATCAGATCACGGACGAGCGCTATACGATGCAGATGACCATCGGCACCCTTTCCTATGGAGGCATGAGCGGCGTGACGCTCTTTGACCGGCAGACAGGGGAGCGGTTTGAGTGCAACGATCTTGCTCTGTTGCCGTTTGACAAATATCATTTGCCGACCAATACGGAGATTCCCCACACCATCACAATCGATAAAAAGAATTTTTACATGTCCTTCGATGTGACGGAAACAAAGCGCCGCCTGACCCTGCGTGGACAAAACCGAAAGGGCGGGGATTTCAAGGCAGACATCGTCTATGAGGTGATGCCGGGTCTTGAATCACTGGTGATGGCGGTGCCGTTTGCACAGAAGGGCCATTTCTATCTCAATCAAAAAATCAACTGTATGCCTGTCACTGGATGCGTGAGGATCGGCAGGAAGGTGATCGAATTCAAGCCAGATACCGCCTTTGGCCTGCTTGACTGGGGCCGCGGCGTGTGGCCGTTTATCCAGAGCTGGTATTGGGGCAACGGCAGCCATTGGCTGCCGGACGGGCGAATTTTTGGCTTTGAAATCGGCTGGGGCTTTGGCAATATGGGCGCTGCAAGCGAAAACACGCTCTTTTTGGATGGCGTGGCGCATAAAATTGATCAGGTATACCTTGAGAAGGACCCGGATGATTATATGAAACCCTGGGTTTTCACCTCTAACGACGGCCGGTTTGAGATGACGATGACGCCGGAATTTGATAATTTTACAAACCTGCGGTTTCTGGGAATTGGAAATCGCTGCCATCAGGTGTTCGGCAAATGGAACGGATCCGTTGGGCTGGATGATGGAACTCGGCTTGATATTCAGGATATGACGGCGTTTTGTGAGTTTTCAGATAATCACTGGTAAAAAATTTTGGGCATCGGGAATTTTAATTCCCGATGCCCAAAATTCTAAAAAGCGCTTGCGGGCTGGACGCCCGCATTTTGCATCTTAGGGATGCAAAACCGCCGCTTTTTGTCCGCCGTCAGATGGGTGTGAAGAACGGACTCCTTCCCCCAAAACTACATTGTTTTTCTGCGCCGGTAAAACAGGCGCGAAATCATGCGGATCACCTGCTCGCCGCTGCCGGTTTTATACCGGCAGGCTTCCCGCACGCTTTCCTCCGCATCGCCGATGACAAAGCTGTAATCGGCATGCCGGATAAGGCTAAGTTCGTAGGGTAGGGTAAAGGCGCCTTGCCGCCGCTGGCGGTAGGTTTCCTACACCCTCCCTCAGAACCGGACTTACTCCTCTCAAAGTATCCGGCTCCCCATTAGTAATTGACGTATTGATTAGTGTCTGTGTATTCTTTCATGGCACTTGCTGCAAACGACAAGCGTTTTTCTCCGCTTCTTTTTCATCACGGTTTCCCAATCAGAATTACCCAATTCGTTTAAGTTCCGTATAACGTGAACCTCATACAAATCGGCTTCTTTACACCCACATAATTCACAAACTCTGGCATTGAGCCGCTGTCTGATAGTGGTTTTCCAACTAAATTTCTTTCTCTGATAGATGATGTCACTCGCTTCGCCACGCTTACAGTCAGCGATTTTAACGGGGCGCACACGCTTTGTCCCTGTTTTGGTTTCATAAGGAACAGACCATGTTTTCCCGTCTTTATACTGGCGAATGATTTTGCGGATACTGGTTTTATGCTTATTAGCAATCGTTTTTAAGCAACTGTACTCCATGAGATAGCAGAAGTAGTCCAACGTGTGATAATCACAAGCCAGATTGTAATAGTTGCATAACCCTCTTGCTTCGGCATTGTACTGTTCCACAATTTCATAATCCGCAAGGTTGAGAAGTCCGGCTCGGTGTATCGGCTGAAACTCCCCGTTTTCCTTTTGGCGAATGACTTTCTTTGCAAACATGAATTTTTCAATCTTTTCCGTATGGGGAATAGACAAGGCAACTTTCATGTGCAGGGTACGGGATTTTCTCCACGTTCCGTTTTTCATTCTGTGACCTTTGACTTCCTGATTTCTGCGGACACAAATATCATAGCCAATGAAGCGGACTTTTTCGGAGCTGTGCGTTATCAGCGTCTTTTCCTCGCTCAGAGTTAATTTCAGCTCTGTGCTTAGAAATTCAGCGATTTCGGCTTTCAATTCCTCACATTCCGTTTTTGTGCCACACACGCCTGCCAGCCAATCGTCCGCATAACGGACAAAAGTAAACTTCTTGTTGTCGGCAGGTTTGCAGGGCAGATTTCTCATAGCTTTCTTCTGCGCCCTATGCTGGTCAATCAGTTCTTGTCTTGCCGCTTCATCAGAGGTATGGTCAATCCAGTAAGACAGTCTTTTTAATTCTTTGCTTGCCGCATGATATTCCAGTGTCTGATATGCAGACCTCGGCTTATCAAAGAGTTCTGCGATTTCCCGAAACTTCTTGTCCAGCTCATTCAGATAGATATTTGCAAGTATCGGGGAACAGATACCACCCTGCGGAGAACCGCTGTAAGTGGCGTTGTACTTCCAATTCTCGATATACCCAGCTTTCAAAAACTGGCGAATGATGTTCAGAAAACGACTGTCCTTGATTTTCCTGCTCAAAATCTCAATCAATTTTTCGTGATTGATGTTATCAAAACAACCTTGTATATCGCCCTCGATAAACCAGACCACGCCTGTGAAGTCAGAAGAAATCTGACGCAGTGCGGTATGACAGCTTTTGCCCGGTCTGAAACCGTGGGAATGACTGTCAAAGACAGGTTCATAGATAGCTTCCAAAATCATTCTGACAACTTCTTGCAGGAGCTTGTCACGGAAAGACGGGATACCCAGCGGACGGAGTTTTCCATTTTTCTTTGGAATATACTCACGCCTTACAGGATTAGCCTTGTAGGTTCCGTCCTTTAGTGACTGGATTAACTCTTTTATATAGAAGTCACTGAAACCGTCTGCGGTATCGTCGTCGATACCCTGTGTTGTTGCACCTTTGTTTGCATAAAGTTTCTGATAGGCGGCGTAGTAAATATCTTCACGAAGCAAGTATCTGTAAAGTCTTGTGAATACGCCGTCTTTGTGTTCGCTGGAACACTTTTCAATACGCTCTAAAATTTCAGATGTTGGTTTCATTGAGGTTTCTCCTCCCTTTCATTCTTACATTTTAGATGTTACTAACTGGCTCCCTTCGCCATGTAAGGGTCATTACCCCTCTCGGACTACTATGGAGCCTCCGTTACCATATCCGGCAAATGAGCCGGACTTAGGCAATCCCCAGTTAGCACTGTGCATAGGTTAGTAAAGATTGTCGGATATGCTTTCGGTTCGTTGTGACGTGTTCTCACGCCTGTTTCATAACGTGTTGGCAGTTATCCCGCCGTGAAAGATGACGTGACAGCGTTATGACATGGGTTTCAGGACTTTTCCCAAACCTGCAAAAAACAGGAACTGGAACCTTACATTCGATAAACCCAATCTTATCCTCATATCTTCTTAACATTAGGAAACAGTCGCACCTAAGTCCTTTGGTGACTATTCCTTTTTCTGCCATGCGCTGTTCCCGTAAAGGATTTCTCCTTAGTCGGTAAGGCAGATTGTTTCGCACACTGCCGTGTGCGGCAGTACCTTAAACTGCTTTGCACAGCGCCCTATCTGGGCGCACCAACACATTTTGGGTAAACTCAGCAACTTCGGGATCTCCCTCGTGGTGCGATCCGCTTGCTGCAACGGTCAAAGAAATGTTATTGATAATCGCATCAGCTCTGTTGACATCTGGCAATATGGTTGCCTGCGCTCTGGTACCGGTTGCAGTACGTTCCAGCCCCAATGCTTCATCTACTACTGAATGATGCAGAGTCTGGTATGGAGAGAAAAGTAGTTCCTTTCCTTGCAATATCTCTGCACAAATAACCTTGTCACGCTCCATAGTTTCCTGTACTGGGGACGTGTCGTAGCCAGCACGCAACAACATAGAATACACGCCAAGTCTGATAAGTGCTTTACGGGTCTCAGGCTGGTACCCATTGTACTCATCCAAACGCAAATCCTTAACATTATGAAGTGCTGAAGCAACTTCTCTTCCGTGCGCAGTCAGACGAAGGCATTCCAAGGATTTCGGCGGGTATAGCGATCTGCTTCTTTCACTTTCAATCCAGTTACAGGTTTTCATAAATGCGATAGGCAAACGAGTAGAGTTGTCGGGAAGGGTAGGCTTAACCTGCAAGTCATCACAGAGTGCTTTGTAAGCAGTTTCATAACGACGGTAAGAACCACGCAAGCCCCTCAGGTATGCGATCATCCTTCGATATTGTTTCTCATCCAAATCATCTACTGACATAGGTCCCAAGCACAATTCATGTTTGTACATGATCCCGTCCAAATCTTCAAGAGAATACAATGCGGCCTTGAAGAAGCGCACCTTTTCATCGTACTTTACATCCATAATCTCTTGAGGATTATTGATGCCCAGAACACACTGCTCATAAAGAGGTAAAACATCGTCTGTAGAAGCAGCATGCTCACCAATATAAGTAAAGGCCAGAGGATAGGACCCGTTGCCTGCAGATGTAATCCATCCTAAGAGCCTAAATACCTCGGCATACATTTTGGCGTTCATCTTGGTAGAGTTTAAGCTATCGTTTTCGGTATTACTCAATGCTAATGCTGCATCCCCCGCATAGCCATACGCCGTCATCAACTTGGTCTTTGTGATTGTAGATGCCATATCATCAAGATTAAAACTTGGAGCATCCTTATATTCCTTGTATAATTCCTTAAATACCTGAACCTGCGTAGTGTATTGGGTTCCAGGGTTTCTAAATCTAATCATATTCATCGTTCCTCCACCAAGAAACAGATTTTATCTTAATATTATATTATACAACAAAAAGGGTCATCTCTCAAGATGGCCCTTTTGCATAAAATAACTAATTTTTTTTTTTCAGTTCGCTAATTCTGCTCTCTGCAATATCACACCACTGTTGTTCCAATTCGATTCCTAACCATTTGATGTGATGCCCTTCGGCGTTCAATTTTTCACAACATACTCCTAATGTTCCAGATCCATGGAAAGGATCGAGTATTGCGCCACAGTAAAAACCATCGCTGTCTTTGGGACAAAACGCCTTTATTAGCTCCATAATCAACGATTCTGGCTTTTGGGTTGGATGAGGCGTTTTCTCTTTCTCAAAACGTTTACCGGCCAGAGTAGGAAAATCCCATACATCGCCACGCATGGCACCCTTTGGATTCGGTTGCCAGATTTTTGTTGTTCCATCAGCCGCTTTATACTTAACTGGAGATTTAAGACGCTCCGTGCTCTTGTACGGCATACGAACATCGTCCACATTGTATGTCCATTTCTTCTTGTCGTTCGAAAACCACAAAAATGGTTCATAATGTGTTGCAGGCTCCTTTTTAGAACGAGAAAACCCGTTTTCGTAATGCCAAATATTCATTCTTCGATAATGCAAACCAGCATTATACATAGCCACTTGTACAAAACCAATGTAATCGTGAATGCCGAACCAAATAACGCTGCCATGTGGTTCAAGCAGTTTTTTTACCTTTGCCATTCGTTCCGCTGTAACCGCAACAAATTCGTCTAAAGGTAAACAGTCACTTTTATTTCCAAAATCTTTGTTTATGTTATATGGAGGGTCTGTCAATATCAAGTCAAAATGAACGCCATCTTCAATAAGTTGATCCAGGAGAACATCTGAATTACCACAAACCACACCAGAAAGATTGTCTGTAATCATTTCTTCTCCTTTCTAAAAATCAACACATACTGATGGTGGATATTTTCCACATAAGCAAATGGGTAACCATAGGGTAGCAGACTTTTATGATTCTGCAGCAATATCTTAGTTCCCTGAAGTTTCAATACGCCGCCGTCAGGAATCGCCGCTTTGTTCAGCGCATGAATCAAGTCACTATGGAAGCTGATATATTCAGATTTATCTCTAAAATCTGATACCACTATTGCCATGTATTTTCCATAACGAAGCGTTCTGGCACACTGAAGGAATATTTTCCCAACCAGAATATCGAGGAATTCTTCATAATTCTCAACATTTCCCAAATCCTTTTCACTTTCAGAATACTTCGTTTCAAGATTGTTGGCAACTCGATTCTTTTTGACTTTTTGGTCTTGCTTATTCAAAATTCCCCAATAAGGAGGACTGGTGACCATGAAGTCCATTGATTCCGATGGAATATTCAGCAGTTCTTCGCAGGAATCACCGTTAATGAAATGGTGCTTCTGGCTGCTTCCTTCTCCAACTTCGTTTTCCAATCGTTTGATTGATAACTCATGCCATACAGGAGAAAGCTCTATGCTTGTACAGATTCTGCCATTCACTTCGCAGGCTTTTGCTGTAGAACCTACGCCACCAAAAGGATCAAGAACCGACATACCGTGCTTTGTAAAGAAGTTTACAAGGTGGCCAATGTCTTGGAAAGAGTATGGTGCGGGATGTAGCTTCTCAATCTGTGCTTCCGGATGATTTGCGCCAAGACCTTTTTGGTAAAAGAAACTTTTGGTCTCAGGAAGCCAATCCTTTCCTGTCAAATCATTAAGGCTATTTCTTGCATCTACAACACCGTTTACAAGTTCTTTATATGTATCACTTCCCATGAAGGCTTCAACTTCACCAATTTCATAGTATTTTTTATCGCCTTCATGAACGATGCTAAGCAGACCGTCTTTTACTATTTTTTCAAAAGAATGTCTGGATAATTCCAGCATTTGCATTGCTTTATTGCCGCTGATCAAGGCAGTTTTTTGTAAATCGGTCATCGTAAGACCATTGTTTTCTATGCTCATAACTATATCTCCGTATCATATTACAGCCAACTTATGCAATAAATCTGCATACCGTAGCTGCAATTTATTCTATAAAACTACTGGTACTAAAAAACGGACATTAACCGCTAATATCATCATCTGCTACAAAATCCATTACATCACCGATATTGCAATGAAGAACTTTGCAGATTTTATCCATTGTATCCATTGATACAGGCTCATTTTTTCCCATCTTTGCGATTGCATTGGTACTAATTTTAGCCTGAGTGCGCAGTTCGGTTTTATTCATATTCCGATCGACAAGCATCTTCCATAGCTTATTATAGCTAATACTCACTGCGAATCACCTCCCACGAACTATATTCTACCAGAAACTTGGAGATATATCAATATAATCTTGATATATCTCCAAGTCCTTTGCTGGCAAAAGTATTTATGCCTCAATGAACTCATCTATCAGTTCTTCGTACAGCGGTCTTATCTTTATTTCGACTGAAGTACGACCACAGATTATTCCGAGAAATCACATCCTCATAGGTGCGAAGTCTTTTGCGGAGCCGATCATTTTCTTGCTCCAGATCTGCTGTGCGGAGCTGACCACGGACGGACTTGTACTGCGCTAATTCTTCCTTAACCGCTGAAAGCTCTGTCACCAGTAATTCTATTTTTGCTTTCAGATCGGCAATGGTTTTCTTTGCATCCTTCAGGAGCTTTTTCAGTTTGCCCTCTTGCTTCTCTTGTACTACAAACTTCTGTGCTGCTGTTACCAGTGTCTGATAGTCCTCACGCTCTACGGCCACCTTAGAGGTCAGCGGCAGGGGCTTCGCCTCAATCTGCTCCACAGCCTGAACAGAAACCTGCTTTTGTTGGACACGCTCAAGCAACTGCTCCAGTTCCGCAATTTCTTCTTTGCGTTTTTCTCGCTTAAATTCCAGCACACTGAGATGCTCTTTGTGTTCGCCTTTTTGCTCCCACTCAATGCCATGCTCCAACATAATTGCTGCGAGGGCTTCTTTCTCTTTTTGCACCCACAAATCACGTTCTGTCAGAGATCGTCCCTCTCCGGTAATGCCCTGATCAGCAAGTGCCTGTTTTAGCGAAACACGGGTTGATAGTCCTCGCTTGCTCCCGGTAGTGAAAGGAATGAAATCAATATGCAGATGGGGCGTGGCTTCATCCATGTGCAGATGAGCAGAATATACATGAAGATGGGGATTGCGTTCCAGAAAGCTGTTCCTTTCGGAGATGGAGGAAAATGGGCTGACGAATTATGAGCTGTAT
>ENA-OPBW01001574-OPBW01001574.1-human-gut-metagenome-genome-assembly--contig:-NODE-1574-length-11420-cov-2.435372_pt1 | contig 11420 bp, 7 predicted proteins | sample MGYA00241070_ERZ501456 | MGnify/ENA primary metagenome ERZ501456 (study PRJEB25962, sample SAMEA2042624) | human gut metagenome | biome: human gut; feature: human-associated habitat; material: faeces...
GTTAACGGACAGCTGGTTCGGGTAAAAGTGCTGAACAGGCAAGACTTTGAGAAGCGAGCAGGCAGCATCAGCTGGGAAGACGGAAAAAATCTGAACCGTGTTTTCCCTGGCAAAAAAGATGGCACAAGAATGGAGCGCCTGGCAGCAGCCATCACAGAATCCCTGATCAAAAAAGCAGATTATTATATCGACCTTCACGGCGGTGACGATTACGAGGAACTGACTCCGTATGTATATTTTGCAGGCGTTGCAAAACCGGAGATCGTGGAAGCATCCCGGAAAATGGCAGAACAGGTAGATGTCCCATATATGGTACAGTCAAATGTAAGCACAGGCGGCGCCTACAATTACGCGGCAAGTACCTGTGACATTCCGGCAGTCCTTCTGGAACGTGGCTGCATGGGAACCTGGGAGCGTGAAGAAGTAGACTCCATGCGCCGCGATGTGCGAAACATTCTCTGCAGCATTGGAGCTTACACCGGAATCCGTTCTCACAGCACCTACTATCCGCTGAAAATGGATGATGTCCGATATCAGTGCGCCAGCGTCAACGGCCTCTGGTACCCGGTGAAAAAGCCAGGAGATATCATTCACAGGGACGAGTATCTTGGCGAGATCCGTGATTATGAGGGAAATGTTCAGGAAATCTGCCGTGCGGACATGGATGGTGTGATCCTCTATCAGGTATCCAGTCTTCAGGTTGTGGAAGGTGGCCCTGTGATCACTTACGGAAATATCGTAAGAGAAAAAGACGAGCGGAAAACAAGGATCGCCCAGTACTGGACCAAGCGCAGCGACAGCTTCCTGGAACAGAGAAGAGCGGAACTTCACAGCGCACTTGCAGGCAGATGGATGACCGAGCTTAAGAAACACCTGCCAAAGAAAAAGAATCTCAGGATCCTGGATGTTGGATGCGGGACTGGATTTTTTACCATTCTTCTTGCAAAAGAAGGCCATCAGGTAACCGGTATCGACCTGACACCGGATATGATCACCCATGCAAAAGAGCTGGCAGAGGAAGAAAAAGCAGACTGCCAGTTTGTGGTCATGGATGCGGAAAATCCGGATTTCCCGGATGAGGAATTTGATGTGATCGTATCCCGAAACCTTACCTGGACACTGCCGGATGCGGAACACGCTTACCAGGAATGGTTCCGTGTGCTGAAACCTGGCGGAGTGATGATCAACCTGGACGCTAACTATGGAGCAGCAGATTTTGCGGATACTGCAGATCTTCCGGAAAATCATGCCCATCATCAGATCCAGGATGAACTGATGCAGGAGTGCGAGGATATCAAGCGTCAGCTTCCGATCAGTTCTTTCCTGCGCCCGGCCTGGGATCTGGAAACACTGGGACGCATGGGCGTGGAAGAATTTTCCTTTGACCTTGGAATCAGTAAGCGTATTTATATCGAAAAAGATGAGTTTTACAATCCGACCCCGATGTTTTTGATCTTTGCAAAGAAACAGAGGTAGGATCATGCTGAATATAAAACAGATACAGTATTTTGCGGCCTGTGCCAAAACAGGCTCCTTCAGCCAGGCAGCAGAACTGCTTTTTACCACGCAGTCAAATGTAAGCAAGGTGATCCGTTCCATGGAAGACGATATGCGTACCCAGCTGTTTGTCCGTCATGCAAAGGGCATAGAGCTGACACTGGAAGGAGAGCGTGCATATATCCATGTGCAGAGGATTCTGGAAAATATAGATGAACTGGAAATGCAGGCACAGCCACTTGCAAAAAGCAGCCTGTGTGTATGCTTTCATCCCAGCTCCTGGTTTGCGGATATCTTCGTAACGTATTATGAAGCACATAAGTGCGATGATCTTCATTATCAGGTTTACGCAGCAGATACCCATGAGATCATAAAACGTGTGAAAGGCAGACAGGATGATATGGGATTCGCCTATGTGATGCAGAATCAGCTGGCAGCATTCCAGTATTTTCTTTCCCGAAATTACCTGGAATTTGAGCTGCTGACGGAAACCGAGGTAAATATTTATACCGGGAAAGGGAAAGCAGATACAGCAGATGAGGGAGATTTTAATATGTCCCAGCTCAGGCTGATCCAGAGATTTCCCGATGAATTTTCCCCAGATAATTACCGGAACCTTGTAGAGGAAAACGGTCATTCCGCAGTGGAGGCAGAGACCGTAGTCGTAACAAACAGTGATTATATCGTGGAACGTCTTCTTGGGTCCGGAGAGTTGTGTAATATCAGTGGTGCGGATCTTTCCGGCCGTGATCCGGGATATTCCTCCGTGAAATATACATTTCCGGGAGAAGGCCAGAAACTTGTTTACGGGTGCATTTGCCGGAGAGGTGAAGAGCTCAGTGAACAGGGAAAGGATTTTCTGGGATTCGTGAAGGAAAGACTTCAGATTTCCGGGAAGTGATAAAAGAATAAAGCAAAAGACCAGACGGGATTTTTCTGCACGGGACACAGGTTCCTGATACAGAAAAGTCCCGTTTTTTATATGGAATACACATCCATGCCAAACCCGACTGTCCAATATCCTCATACCGGGGTTGTCCGAAAGCTGTTAAATGATAAAATAATATCAGCAGCACACTCCGCGTGCTGAATATAAAAACACTGTGATGCACATAACCTCCGCGCACTCCTATTTGTGCATACAAATGTTTTGTCGAATAATAACACGACCCTTTCAAAAGCAGTTATGGTTTTGGATGCCATAACTGCTTTTGAAATATGAACACAAATCGCGAAGCGATTGTGTTCATGAGCATGCAGCAGAGCGGAATGCGAATGTTTGCCTGAACTGTAAAGGGCAGTGGGAAAGGAAAATTATGAACAAAGAAAATAAACTCGTCATTCGGATCCTGAAGCGGATCCTTCTGCTTGCAGTGGTTATGTTTCTGCTGTCTGTGGTGGTGTTCTGGCTGGCGAGACTGGCACCGGGAGATCCCCTGCAGTCCTTTTACGGAGATTCCCTGGAAATGATGACCAGCGATGAGGTGGCTGCGGCCAGAACGAGACTAGGACTGGATCAGGGGATCGGGGTACAGTATGTAAGGTGGTTTACCAATGTAGTCCATGGTGATTTCGGATTGTCGCTGAAATACAGGCAGCCGGTTATGAATGTGATCAAACCGCTGATCGGAAATACTCTGATGCTGGGAGGAATTGCTTATATTGTGATCTTTCTACTGGCAGTTCTGATCGCCATATTCTGTACGCTCCATGAGGATCAGTGGCTCGACCGGCTGATCTGCAAGATCGGAACAGCAGCCTATTATGTGCCGGCTTTCTGGCTTGGTGTGGTACTGATCCTGATCTTCAGTGTAAATCTTGGATGGTTCCCAAGCAGCGGTGCCTATGATGTGGGAATGGCAGATAGTATCGGCAATCGTATGAAGCATATGATCCTTCCGCTGGTAGTAATGATCTTCAGCCATCTCTGGTATTACGCATATATGATACGCAACAAATTCCTGGATGAGGTGCGGAAGGATTATGTACTTCTTGCCAGATCCAAGGGACTTTCCAAAAGAAAGATCCTGTGGAAGCATTGTCTTCGAAATGTAATGCCGACGATCGTGAGTATCATGGCAGTTTCGGTACCCCATGTAACTGGTGGGACTGTAACTGTGGAAGCTGTTTTCAATTATGCGGGAATTGGAAATCTTGCAGTGGAATCTGCAAAATATCATGATTATAACCTGCTGATGATCGATGTGCTGATCACGGGATTTATCGTATTTTTAAGCAGCTTTGTTGCACAGACTGTCAATGAAGAGATCGATCCAAGAATGAAGGATTCGGAGGTGAGGGTATGGTAGCTGACCGGAAGCTTTCAGAAGCTGAGCTTTTTCAGGTAGTTGGTGCCGGGTGGAAGCAGCATGAATCTGAAAAACGAAAAAAAACATTTCAGGAAAAGCTGAAGGGGAAACCGGTATTTTCCATGTTCCTGCTTTTTCTGATCGTTTTGGGCTGTGTATTTGCAAATGTTGTTGCAAATCATGATCCCTCAGGTTTTTATCTCCAGAATCTGAATACACCGCCGGGAAAGGAATTTATCTTTGGAACGGATTCGCTTGGAAGAGATATTTATTCACTGATCTGGTATGGAGGAAGGGTTTCTCTGGTGATCGGACTTCTGGGTGCTGCGATCATTACTGTGATCGGTGTTACCTACGGATGCATCAGCGGAACAGCAGGTCCAAAGGTGGATTCGGTTCTGATGCGGTTTACGGAAATGTGCGGAAGTATTCCGACCCTTCTGCTGATCCTGATCCTGTCTGCGGTCCTTCAGGCCGATGATGTGATCAGCATATCTGTGATCATCGGTATTACCGGGTGGTTTGCACTGGCACGTATTGTAAGAAGTGAAGTACGGCAGATAAGGAACAGTGATTATGTGATGTATGCAAGACTCTGCGGAGGAAGTTTTGGATATGTGATGTATCACCATCTGATACCGAATTTTGTTTCGGCGATCATGTTTGTGGTGATCTCTTCGATAAGCAGCTGTATTACCATGGAATCTACATTAAGCTTTCTTGGCCTCGGGCTTCCGGCTGATGTAGTCTCCTGGGGAAGTATGCTCTCGCTGGCAAATAAAGCACTGATCATGAATACCTGGTGGGTGATCGTGATCCCGGGAGTTTTTCTGGTCATTACTTTAATGTGCATTACCAGTATGGGAAGCTTTGTGAGAAGTGAGGTAAATAACCATTACAGCAATCTCTGATGCAGTCAGAAAAAATATTTGGACGCAAACCGTGATAAAACATTCCAAGGTGTAGATAACCGGTTTGAAAATAAGGAAAGATGAGGAAAACAGAATGAAAAAGAGAACAGGAATCAACTATGGAAGAAAATATGCGGCGATAACACTGGCAGCAGTGACCGCAGCATGTACAGGAGCAACTGCAGGCAGTGCGGTAACCGTAGCTGCGGCAGAAGAAAACAAAACTCTGGTATATGCAGGTGAGTCAGAAAGTACGATCAATCCCCTTCTGAATAACCATGATGAACTTCCGGATCTTATTTTTTCAGGACTGATGAAATATGATGCCAATGGAAAGCCGGTAGAGGATCTTGCAGAGAGTTATACCTTTGACAAGGATACCAATACCTATACTTTTAAGCTTCGAGATGGTGTTAAGTGGCATGATGGAGAAGATTTCAATGCAGAGGATGTTGTATACACCTATAAGGAGCTTACAGAGGATGAAACCCTGGGAGCCAGCATCACCAGCAACTATCAGGACATTGCAAGTATTGAGGCACCGGATGATCAGACTGTGATCTTTACACTGGATCAGTATGATGCTGCTATGCTGGATTACTTCACCATGGGAATCCTTCCAGAGCATCTTCTGGAAGGGGAGGACATAAATACTACATCCTTTAACCAGAATCCGGTGGGAACAGGCCGTTATAAATTTGAAGACTGGGATGCTACCGGCGGAATGATCACACTGAAACGAAATGAAGATTATTACGGAAAGGTTCCGAATATTGAAACCGTTGTATATCGTACAGTATCGGATGAGACTACAAAGGCAACCATGCTCCAGTCCGGTGAGGCGGATCTTGCATGGCTGAATTCCAACTATGCTTCTCAGTTCAAGGATAAGGACGGATATAATTACTGGGAGTTCACCACAGCAGATTACCGTGGTGCTGCCATGGATATGAGTACAGATTTCTGGAAGGAAAACGGAGATTCCATCGGCGTTCTGAATTATGCGCTGGATAAGGATTCCATTATTGCAGGTGTTCTTGCAGGACAGGGAGAGCCGGCATACAGCCCGATCCAGAGAAACCCTCTCGGAACAGATAAGGAAGCCAATATCTACTCCTACGATCTGGATACCTTTGCAAAGAAGATGGAAGAGCTGGGATGGAAAAAAGGTGATGATGGGATCTATGAGAGAAACGGACAGAAATTCCACTTTACAATCCAGGTACGTGATTACGAAGAAGAGCGTGTGGATATTGCCAATGTCATGTCTGATATGCTGAAGCAGGCTGGTGTGGAAATGGAAGTAAAGCTTGTTACCAAATTTGACTGGGATGCAGGATACAATGGATTTCTTGCCGGCTATTCAACACAGTTTGACCCGGATATGGCATATGTAAACTTTGTAACCGACGCAAGTGGAAACAACATGCATTATTCCAATGCAGATGTGGACAAATATCTTGAGGAAGGCCGTCACGGTGAGACTGAGGAAGCCAGAAAAGAAGCATATGGTGAATTCGAAAAGGCATATGCCGAGGCACCTGGAATCCTTCTGGTTGCTTATCTTCAGGGAGATTATGTAGGCGTTTCCGGACTTGACGGACTGGATACCACACGTGTTCTGGGACATCATTCCGTAGGTGTTATGTGGAATATTGAAGACTGGACCATTACAAAATAAGGAAAAGATCATGCAGGAAACCGTTTTGGAATTAAAAAACTATTCGGTAAGCTTTGACACACCGGACGGCGAGGTACAGGCCGTCCGGAATGTTGATCTCACGGTAAAAAAGGGAGAGATACTTTGTATCGTAGGTGAGTCCGGATGTGGAAAAACCGTTATGTGCCGTAGTGTGATGAAGCTTCTGCCACCGAATGCACATGTAAAAAGCGGAGAGATCAGTCTCTGCGGAGAGAATATCACAGCCTATAAAAGAAAAAAAATGGAAAAGCTGTGCGGAAGTAAGGTAAGCATGGTGTTCCAGGATCCTATGCTGACGCTGAATCCGACGATCCCTGTTGGCAAACAGATCGCAGAGGCTATTATCAAAAATCAGAAAGTATCCAGGGATGAGGCGAAAAAAAGAGCTGTGGAAATGCTGAAGCTGGTAGGGATTCCGGATGCAGAACAGCGATATGGACTGCAACCTCATTTTTTTTCCGGAGGAATGCGTCAGCGTTGTGTGCTGGCTATTGCACTGGCCTGTGATCCGGAAATATTATTTGCCGATGAGGCGACTACAGCACTGGATGCAACCGTGGAAGCAAAGATTCTGGATCTGCTTCTTGAGCTGAGAGAAAAAACAGGGATCAGTATTGTGTTCATATCTCATGATCTGGGAGCTGTTGCAAGGATCGCAGACAGAGTTGCAGTTATGTATGCAGGAAAGATCATTGAGATCGGGACAGCGGAAGAGGTTTATTATGATCCCCGGCATCCTTATACCTGGGGACTTCTGTCTTCACTGCCTGTATTTGCAGGTGAAAAAGGGGAGCTGAATCCGATCCCCGGAATGCCGCCCTCTCTTTTGAATCCTCCGCCGGGAGATGCATTTGCCGTTCGAAATCCCCAGGCGCTGGCAATCGATTATGAACAGACTCCGCCGATGTTTAAAGTCAGTGATACGCATTATGCAGCCACATGGCTTCTGGATGAAAGAGCTCCGAAAATAGAAAAGCCCGCCATTTTGAAGGACAGATTACAGGAAAACAGCGGCCGTAAACAGAAACCGGATAAAAAGGAAGCGTCATTTTTACAGAAAACAGAACAGAAACAGGCGCCTGTACTGATCGAAGCCAGAAATCTGAAGCAGCATTTCCGTATCCGTTCCGATTATACGATCCATGCAGTGGATGATGTTTCCTTCCGTATCCGGGAAGGTGAGATCATGGCACTGGTGGGAGAGACCGGCTGCGGAAAATCCACGACAGCCAGAACGCTTGCAGGAATCTACCGGCCTACAGGCGGGGAGATCCTTTATCAGGGAGAAAGAGTGCCGGATAAAAAGGATCCTTTCGGAATGCGGAAGAAAATGCAGACGGAGATCCAGATGATCTTTCAGGATTCGGGCGCTGCACTGAATCCCCGAATGAGCATACGGCAGATCATGCTGGAGCCTGTAAAGATCAGCCGCAGGATCCGTGACAGAGAAATGCTGGAGAACAGGCTTCGGGAAATCCTGAAGGAGACAGGACTGGATGAAAGCATTCTGTCGAAAAAGCCGGGAGAGCTTTCCGGCGGACAGAGACAGAGAGTTGCCATAGGAAGAAGCCTTCTCATGGAACCACATCTTATCATTGCAGATGAACCGATCGCATCGTTGGACATTTCTATCCAGGCACAGATCGTCATGCTTTTTAAAAAGCTTCAGCAGGAAAAAAGATTTTCGTTTCTTTTTATTGCCCATGATCTGTCCATGGTACGTTTTTTAAGTGATACAACCGGTGTGATGAAAAACGGAAAGCTGGTAGAAATGGCACCTACAAAAGAGCTTTTTGAAAATCCGCAGCATCCTTATACACAGTCCCTGCTTTCTGCGATCCATATCCCGGATCCGCTGGAAGAGAGAAAACGGAGGCTGATCGAGTATGAAGAGCCACAGTCTCTTGGAGAGGGCTGGAAAGAATTATCCGCATGTCACTGTGTGAGAATATAAGAACATGATGGAATGCATATGCATGACAAAATGGAATATGTAAAATCCCCCCGCCGGGGTTGTGGCAGAACAGCCGTGTTGTTAAACTTTTGTTATTCGAAATACTGAGAAACAAAGTGCGGAGAGGAAAATATGGGAAAATATATAATAAAACGGTTGCTGCAGTTGATCCCGGTCCTGATCGGGATCACATTTCTTTCTTTTGCCATGATGCGGCTTGCCGGCGGAGATGCAGTAACTTATATGTATGAAAATGCAGGCTCTGCAGTATCCCAGGAGGTCATTGATAAGGCAAAGGCAGAATATGGCCTTGATAAACCATTCCTTGTACAATATGCTGCCTGGTTTGCGGGAATGGTAACCGGAGATATGGGAGAGAGCTATGTGTCTCACAGAGATGTCTATGAAACCTTTATTTCAAAGCTTCCGGCAACGATGATGCTGACTCTGTCATCGATCCTTCTTACGATTGTTCTTGCGATCCCGTTGGGAATCCTGTCAGCAGTAAAGCACAACAAATGGGTAGATTATCTGATAAGATTTTTAAGCTTTATCGGCAATTCCATGCCGAATTTTTTTGCTGCCATGGTCCTGATGTATTTTCTGTCCATCAGGCTGGGCGTTTTACCGGTAGTCACAAATACAGATCTCGGACAGAGTATTATTCTGCCGACACTGACACTGGCGATCTCCATGGCTGCAAAATATACCAGACAGGTGCGTGCCACGGTTCTGGAAGAACTGAATAAGGATTATGTGACCGGAGCCCGGGCAAGAGGGATCCGCAGTCGTGTGATCATCTGGAAGAGTGTAATGAAGGCTTCTATGCTGACGATCATCACACTGCTGGCTCTGTCCATCGGCAATCTTCTGGGAGGAACTGCCATTGTGGAAAATATCTTTATGTGGGATGGTGTCGGAAAACTGGCGGTAGATGCGATCACCATGCGTGACTATCCGATCATCCAGGCTTATGTGGCCTGGATGGCGGTTATTTATGTTCTGGTAAATCTGGTGACAGATATTATTTACCACTATCTGGATCCGAGAGTACGACTTGGAGGTGACAGAGCATGAGTGGAAAAAATAATATCACAGTCCGGAAGCAGAAGATCCGGAAAAATCATACAAAAGCAAAGCTTGTCTTTTTTCTTGTGCTTACAGCATTGCTTCTGTTTGTAGCGGCATTTGCAAAATATCTCTGCCCTTATGATCCTTATGCCCAGGATCTGGCACTTGCCCAGAAACCGCCGGGACCGGAGCATCTGCTCGGGACAGACCGTTATGGAAGAGATATGCTTTCCCGTGTGATCATAGGAAGTACGACCAGTATTTATGCAACACTGCTCCTGGTTGCGGTGATCACGGTGGTGGGAACGGCTATTGGTATTTTCTGTGGCTGGAAGGGCGGCAAAGCCGATGCCGTTCTGATGCGTATCTCTGATCTGTTCCTGGCTTTTCCGGGACTGGTATTTGCCCTGGCAGTAGCAGGTGTTCTGGGAGGCGGTATCCAAAATGCCATTATTGCTCTGGCGGTGATCAGCTGGCCGAAGTTTGCAAGACTTGCCAGAGGGCTTACCCTGACTCAGAAGGACTCTGCATATCTTATGGCGGCAAAGCTTTCCGGGAGCAGTACAGGAAAGCTTCTGCTCAAACATATCCTTCCCAATATCGCAGGCCCCATACTTGTTACGTCAGTTCTTGATATCGGAACCATGATGATGGAGCTGGCAGGACTTTCCTTTCTCGGACTTGGTGTAAAGCCTCCAATGGCAGAATGGGGAAGTATGATCAACGATGGAAGAAGTATGCTGCAGATTTCACCGTGGATGGTACTTGCGCCGGGAATGGCGATTTTATTAATGATCTTTAATCTTCTGGGAGATACGATCCGGGATTATATGGATCCGAAGGAACGAAACAGGAGAAGAGGATAACAGGCACTTATAAATAAACATAACAGAGAAAGTGAGAGCGGAGATTATGAAGAAAAAGATTCTGGCAGCAGTGCTTGCAGCGGCAATGGTCATGAGCATGACAGGAGTTCCGGCAGCGGCAAAAAGCAAAGAAAAGAGTGAAGGAACTACCTTTGTTTACGGAACTACCGGATATAGTGAAGAAATGGGAGATGCAGGATTAAACCCTCACGACAATTATTCCGGATGGAGCTGTCTTCGTTATGGCGTAGGAGAAACACTGTTTAAGTACAATGACAACATGGAGGTAGAGCCATGGCTTGCTACAGACTATGAATTTACAGACGATAATACAGTAAAGATCACCCTTCGTGATGGTGTGAAATTTTCCAGTGGAAGAACCATGGATGGAGAAGCGGTAAAGGAATGCCTGGATGATCTGATCGCAAACCATGACCGTGCACCTTACGATATGAAGATCGATAAGATCGAAGCGGATGGAATGACGGTAACGATCCATACTTCCGAACCATGTCCGGCACTGATCAATTATCTGGGGGATCCGTATGGTGCCATTATTGACATGGATTATGGCGTACAGGGAGAAGGTGGTTCTGCAAATGTGGCAGGAACAGGCCCCTATGTTGCAACGGAAGTATCTCCGACGGAGATCAAACTGGTAAAAAATGATGATTACTGGGGCGGAGATGTAAAGGTAGATAACGTGATCGTAAAATCTTTCTCAGACGGAAGTGCTCTGACAGCAGCATTGCAGACAGGAGATATACAGGGAACTTACGGGCTTCAGTACGATAATTATGCCCTGTTTGACGGAAATCCGGATTATCAGATCAGCTCCGTGGCAACAAGCCGCTGTTTCTTCGGACAGTTTAACATGGAATCAGAGCTGATGCAGGATCAGAATGTGAGAAAAGCCATTGAGATGGGAATCGATAAAGAGGGATTTTGCAGCGTGATCATGCAGGAACGGGGCGTTCCGGCAGTGGGTGCTTTCCCGGGCAGTTTTTCTTATGGAAATGATGCAGTGAAGGCACCGTCTTATGATCCGGAAGAGGCAAAAAAACTTCTGGAAGAATCCGGATGGAAGGATACAGATGGTGACGGATATGT